>JAAUXY010027189.1_pt1 | contig 23226 bp, 17 predicted proteins | sample 7278121 | NCBI WGS metagenome assembly JAAUXY01 (sample SAMN14350117, study PRJNA611818) | marine sediment metagenome | isolation source: surface marine sediment (1.8m) | place: French Polynesia: Moorea | collected 2018-08 | reverse complement strand
GGTACTCCCCCCGGGCAAGCCTGATCAGGTCGGTCTTGAGCTCCGCCAGTTCGTCGGCCCCGAATAGACCCTCGGCGACGAAAAAGCCGTGCTCGACGTAAGCCTCGGCTGCGGCTGATCGTTCAAGACGCGGATTGGCGGCCATCCTTTTTCCCCCTTTTCATGGCTGAGGAGGATGCTATATGTCCTTGTGTCGCGGGAGAATGCCTCACTTTGACCAAAACATGTCCTGGTGTAACATCGCCGCCATGGAGGTACCGGCTGTTCAGATCAACGACTGTGGCATTGCGGACTATCCGTCGGGCGGTCGGCTCGGTCCGCGCACCCTGCCGGACTACGAGATCATCTGGATCGAGCGCGGTGAGTGCCGCTGGGAATTCGACGACAAGCAAGAGATCTGCCGGCCAGGCAGCGTGCTGCTCTGTCCACCGGGGATGGTCGACACCTGGTACTGGGACCCGGCCGAGACCACCCGCCACGGTTTCCTGCACTTCGACTTCGTCGCGCCAATAAAGGGACGCCTGCCGCTCCGCCGCACGTGCACGGGGAGCGACGTACTCAGGCCCCTGCTGCGTCACGCGGTGTGGCTCGCGAGTCTCGGCGACAGCGAAAGCGAGGCGCTCGCCGCTGAATCGCTGCGCCAGGCGCTTACGTGGTTCGTCACCGGCCTGGTGACGCAGAGCGGACTTCGCACACGCGTCGAACTGCATCCGGTGATCCTGCGCGCACTGCGCGCACTTCGAAATCGCTGGGGCAACGGCCCGAAGACCCCGCCGTCCATTGCTGACTGGGCGCACGATACGGGTGTTTCCCGCGGCCATCTCGCGCGAGTGTGTCGGCAGGAGCTCGACGTTACCCCGCAGGAGCTGCTTCGCTACCTGCGCCTGGACCACGCGCTCGTCTGGATCGGGCGCACCAACATGAAGTTCAGCGAAATCAGCGAAAACTGCGGCTTCCAGAGCCAGTTTCATTTCTCCCGCTGCTTCAAGCAGACCTACGGCGTAAGCCCGCGCGAAATGCGCCAGCAGCTGCTTGCCGGCGGCGACCGTCCCCTGAGCAAGGTGATCGGGCTGCGCCGCATGATCCAGATCGTCGGCTAGCTGCTCGAGTTGGCGACGATGTCGCCAGTTTATGTCCAGACGTCACCTCGTCTTTCGTGCGGCCTTGTACCGCCATTGCCGATTGGCGTAAATACGCCAACAGCGACCAGAGATGGGGGGACACGCCATGACCGCAACGACCATACTCGACGTCTCGGATGCCGACCGACAGCAGTTTGCTGACGAGGGTTACGTCATTTTCGAGCGCGCGATACCCGAGGAACTCCTGCAGATGCTGCGCGAGGAATGCTCCTACTTCGTGGGCTACATGGACGCTTGCATCGATGCCGGCCGGCTCAAGGAGCACGCACTCTCGAGCCGCAACAACCGTTACTTCGTCAACGACATGTACCGCTACAGCCAGCGCCTGTGGCAGTTCATCTTTTCCGACCTGATGGCCGAGGTGTGCAAAGCGACGATCGGCGACACCGCGTACCTGTTCAATGAGCAGTGGGTCGTCAAGGGTGCGGAACAGGGTATGAAGTTCTCGTGGCACCAGGACTCGGGCTACGTCAAGGCCTACGACCCTGACACGACCCACGCCCCGTACGTGACCTGCTGGTGCACGCTCGACGACGTCAGCGAGGCGAACGGCACGGTCTACCTGCTGCCGCACTCACGTGGTGGAACGCGCGGCAAGATCATCACGCACGATCGCGACGCCGACACCAACGACCTCATCGGCTACACCGGTGACGATCACGGCCTGATGATCGAGGTGCCGGCAGGCAGCATCGTCGCGTTCTCGAGCTACAACCTGCACTCGAGCGGCGCGAATCGGACGGACCGGATGCGGCGGGTGTACCTGCCGCAGTACACGCCGGCACCGATCGTTCACAGCAATACGGGCGAGCAGCAGAACCTGGCCGTGCCGTTCCTGAAGGACGGCAGCAACGTCTACGACCACGCGAACGACAAGGCGGAAAACTGGGGCGGCCTGCCGCCACCCTCACTCGCCGCCTGATCAGCCGCTGCCGAGAACGGAATCCGCGAGTGCGGTGTCGAAGTACTCCTTGACCTCGGTAATCTGACCGTCGCGGATGCGAAAAACCTGGCAATAGGTGTTGTTGTACGGGACGCCGTCCACCGTTTCCGCCTGACCGTCAGACTGCGCGACGACGATGTCGCCCTCGGCGGTCAGGCGCTCGATAGTCGTCGCAATTCCGGCCTTGAACTGGCCGAACACCGGTCCCAGCAGCTCATCCATGAGTGCCTGCTTGCCCTCGTATCGACCCGAGAACTTCGTGGAGCCGATATTCGTCCACGTAACGTCGTCGGCGAGCATCGCAATCGCCGCATCGAGGTCGCCGCGATCGGCGGCCGCAAAAAACTCGAGGACCAGCTGCTTGTTGGCGCTGCTGCCCGCGTCGGCGATCGCCGCCGCGTGCAGCGGCGGCGGTTTCGAAACCTCATTCATTATCGCTCTCGCAATATCCGTTCAACGCTGGCTACTGGTCTGTCCACTCCGGCACGCGCCCCGGCGTGTGCGGTGCGCCCATGCGCTCCAGGCGTGCCTCGAGGCCGTCGAGCTCGCGCTCCAGTGCTGTCAGGCGACCGAGCGCGTCGGCAAACTCCGCGGCAGCCGTCGCATAAGACTCCTCGTACATGCCGGGTATCGGCGTGCGCGTATCGAGCAGCCCCTGGTAAACGACGAACGCGCGCTGCGATATCGACCACGGCACGGATTCGTTGCGCGATGCGATGGTCGAGTCGCCGTTCAACAGCACGTTGACGTCCGCGAGCCGCGCCTCGATGCTGCGAACTGCCTGCGCTTCGGCCTCGGTCGCTGCCGGGGTTACCGAAATACCGGCTTTCACGTGTGCAATGCGGTTGCCCATCTCGGCCGACAGGGCGACAGCGCCCTGCACGGCACGAAAGAGCTCGGCGGCCTTCTTGTGGAACGCCTGCACCGCCTGCGCATCGCTGGCCGTCTCGGGGCTCAGCGGCAGCGACTTGAGCGTAAACGCTACCGGCTCGGCAATGACCTTCAGTTCGCCGTCCTGGCGCGTCGCGAGCGTCATCGTGTAGTCGCCTGGCGTAGCCAACGGCCCGGTGGGCTCCGAGACCCACGGCGGTACCCATCCGGTGGGCTGCTCCAGCGACACGGGGTCCGGGGCCGGCAGTCGCATGTCCCAGGCCGTGCGATGCAGGCCCTTGCCCGTCTCGCCCTGCACCTGCGCAACGACGTTGCCGTCCGTGTCCCGGATAATCAGCACGACAGACGGCGCCTCTTCGCGATCCTCAAGACGCAGCTCGTCCCAGCTCGGGTACGGCGTGTCCTCGCCGGCCTTTTCCTTCTCGATCTCGGCCGTCCGGCGCTTCTTCGAACGCGTCTCGAGCGCCTCGTCAAGGTAGTAGGTGAATACGGCACCATAGGGTGGGTTCGGCGCCGTGAAGAAGTCCTCGCCGAGGAAGGCCTTTTCGAGCGCTCCCCAAAGGTCGCCCTCGATATAGATCCAGCTGTCGCGCGGCTCGAACACGTAGGCATCGCTCGCCGTAACGTCGCCAAGCGGTACGCGCAGCGGTGAATAGTCGTCGAGGATGTAGATACCGCGACCGAACGTGCCCACGACGAGATCATTCTCGCGACGCTGGATTTCGATATCGCGCACCGAGATCGTCGGGAAGTTCGTCTTCAGCTGGTGCCAGCTGTCACCGCCATCCTGCGTGAAGAACAGGCCGAACTCCGTACCCACGAACAGCAGGTTCGGGTCCACGTGGTCCTCGACGATCGTGTGCGCCGAGCCCCGCTCCGGCAGGTTGCCGCTGATCAGCGACCAGCTGCGGCCGCGATCCGTCGTCTTCAGCACGTAGGGCTTGTGGTCGCCGCGCTTGTGGTTATCGATGACGGCGTAGGCAACGTCGGCGTCGTGCATCGACGCCTGCACGTCCTCGATCAGGGACATGTCCGGCACACCGCGGAAACGCATCGTCTGGCGCCAGGTCTCGCCACCGTCCTCGGTGACGTTCATCACGCCGTCATCGGTGCCAACGTAGATGAGCCCTTCTTCGAGCGTGCTCTCTGACAGGCCGATCGCCGCGCCGTAACGCGACGTCGAATCGTTCTTGGCAATCGCATCGACGCTCCACACCCGGCCCATGACCTCGAGCTGGTTTCGATCCAGCTGTCGGGTCAGGTCGCCGCTGACGACCCGCCACGTGTTGCCGCGATCGTCGGACCGGAACAGCTTCTCGGCCGCGTAGTAGATGCGGGTCCGGTTATGCGGGCTGATGATCAGCGGCGTGTTCCAGTTCCACTTGTAGGCGTTCTCGCCGCTTTGCGGATGCGGCACGATGAACACGCGCTCCTGCGTGCGCCGGTCGTAGCGCGCCAGCCCGCCGTACTGGTACTGTGTGTAGATGATATTGGGGTCCTCGGGGTCGATCTGCGGCTCGTAGCCGTCGCCGCCGAGGATCAGGTTCCAGTCGGAATTCGTAATGCCGTGGACCACGCTCGTACGCGACGGCGCACACAGCGAATTGTTGTCCTGCGTACCGCCGCAGACGTTGTAAAACGGCTCGGCGTCGTCCGGCTGGATCCGGTAGAACTGCGTAATCGACAGGTTGTCGACGAAGCGCCAGTTGGCGCCGCGATCGAAGGTCTCGTAGATACCGCCGTCGCCGCCGATGATCAGGTGATCGGTGTCATCGGGATCGATCCACAGCGCGTGATCGTCGACGTGCCGCCAGTTCGGGCCCAGCTGTGTCCAGCTCGCGGCACCGTCTTCGGAAACCTGCGTGAACGTGTCCAGCGAATACACGCGATCCGCGTTCTTCGGGTCCACCACGAGTTCGTTGTAGTACTGCGGGCTCGTCGACATGTAACCGGAGCGCTTCTCCCAGGTATCACCGAAATCGGTTGATCGATACACGCCGCGCTCGTCGTCATTCGCCTCGATGATCGCGTAGATCAGGTTGGGCGCGGACGGCGCGCCGGCCAGACCGATGCGGCCCATCTCGTCCGACGGCAGGCCGGATTCGATCTCGGTCCACGTCGCACCACCGTCCGTGGTCTTGTGAATACCGCTGCCGGGGCCGCCGTTGATCAGGACCCAGACGTGCCGGCGTCGCTGGTAGCTGGACGCGACGATGACGTCGCTGTCGCCCGGATCGACGACAAACTCGTTGATGCCCGTGTTCTCATCGACCGTCAGGATCGGGTTCCAGGTCTCGCCGCCGTTCGTCGACTTGAAGAGACCGCGATCGCCACCCGGGCTCCACAGCGGGCCCTGCGCCGCGACCAGTATCGTGTCCGAGTCCGCCGGATCTATCCAGATCTGGCTGATGTGCCCCGAGTCTTTCAGGCCAACGTTGGTCCACGACTTGCCAGCATCCACCGACTTGTAGACGCCGTCACCAAAGGCGACGCTGCGCTGCGCGTTGTTCTCGCCCGACCCCGCCCAAACGACGTTCGGATCGTTCGGGTCCAGCTCGACTACGCCGAACGAATAGCTGCCCTCGCCGTCCATCAGCGCCTGCCACGTAATGCCGTTGTTCTCGGTTTTCCAGAGGTTTCCCGAGGCCGTGGCGACGTAGTACTCGTACTTGCGCTCCGGGTGGAACGCGAAGTCCGAAATGCGGCCCGACGTGATTGCCGGCCCTATCGGCCGGAGCGCGAGGCTCGTCAGCGGATTGTCGTCGTTGGCCGAGGCCGTGGCGGAAACCGCCAGCAAGGCGGCCGTAAGCAGGGTCAGTCGGTGCAACATCGTATTTCTCCTCTATCGCTGGATGCCGCGACCCGGCGTCCAGGGCACCTTCGCAACGTCCATCGCGTCCTTCAGCGCCGCGTATTCACTGGCGAGCGCCGAAAGATTGGCGACCGTGCGATCGTAGAGTTCGCGCGCGATCCGGTAGGACTCACGCTGGTCCGGCGTCGGCCCGTAGGCACCGGCGATCGGCGTGAAGCGCGCGTGCCAGAGCCGCGCTCCGACGGTCATCTCGCCGATGTCGTTGTATATCGAGCGCTGCGGGTTGTTGTTCAGGCGATCGCGCTCGGCCTTCATGCGCTGCTGGATCGAATTGGCGATCTCGTACAGCGAGCCGTCCGTCGTCGCGCGCTCCAGCGTCTGCTTGACCGCGTCGAGTTCGGCAACCACGTCGTCGATCGACGCAACGGTGCCGCCAGCGGCGCGAATCAGCTCGTCGACCTGTGACTCGAAGACGACCCGCTGCTCCTGCGTGCTGCCGGGCAGCACGGGATTGTCACGTACGGACACGACCTCGAAACTCTGCTCACCAATGTCGGTCACCACGCCGTCGACGCGCTGCTGCATCGTCACGGTGAAGGTGCCGGGCGCTACCAGTACGCCACCGTCGCCCCAGTACGAACCTTCCTCCTCGGGCGTCCACGGCTGCAGTCCCGGGTAACGGAGATTCCATGCGACCCGGTGGAAGCCGGCCTCGGCCGGTGCATCGATGCGACGCACGACGCCGCCGCTGCCGTTCCTTACCGTAAACACGATCGCCGGTGCGTCTTCACGCTCCTCCTCGAGAATCGTGTCCCAGTCGGCGAATCGGATGTCCTCGTTGTTCTCCTCGAGTTTCTTCTCTGCTTCGCGGCGCGTGTCCTTCTTGCTCTTCAGTCCGTCGGCCAGGTAGTAGGTGAAGACGGCACCGAAGTCCGGGTTCGGCGCGACGAAATAGCTGTCGCCCTGGCTCGCCTGGCAACCCGGCTCACCGCAGCCGAGCAGCCGCTTCTGCACGTACCAGAGCGCATCGCGGACCGGGAACAGCGTCTTGCCGTCCTTCAACATGTCTTCGGTGACGTCGCGCAGCGGCGTGTAGTCGTCCAGCACGTAGAAACTGCGGCCGAACGTTGCGCCAACCAGGTCGTTCTCGCGCGTCTGGATGACGAGGTCGCGGAATGGGATATTCGGCGAGCCACCTTTGAGCTTCGTCCAGGTGCCGCCGCCGTCGACGGTGAAGAACACGCCGAACTCGGAGCCGACGAACAGGAGGCCCGGCTTGACGTGATCCTGGACCACCCGCCAGAGGATGTGGCGCTCCGGCAGGTTGGACGAGATGCTGCGCCAGCTGCGGCCGCGGTTCTCGCTCTTCAGGATGTAGGGTGCGAAATCGCCGTTCTTGTGATCGTCGACGACAACGTAAACCGTATCCGCGTCGTGCAGATCGGCCTTGATGTCGTTGACGAAGAAGCGCTGCGGTACGCCGGGCAGACGATCGATCCGGCGCCAGGTCTGGCCGCCGTCCTCGGTGACCTGGACCAGGCCGTCATCGGTGCCGGCGTAGATGAGATCCGGGTCGAGCGGCGACTGCGAGACATTTACCACGGTGTTGAACATGGACATCGCGTACATGTCCCAGGGCGCGTCGTAGCTCCACGTGCGTCCCATGATCGGCATGCGCGTACGGTTTTCGTTGCGCGTCAGGTCGGGCGATATCGCGGTCCACGTGTCACCGTAGTTGTCACTCCGCCAGACCCGCTGCGTGCCGAAGAACAGCGTCTTCGGATCGTGCGGGCTGATCAGGATCGGGGCGTCCCAGTTGTAGCGCTCTGGCGCATCGCCCTCCGCGGCCTGCGGCCGGATGTAGACGTTCTCGCCCGTGCGCCGGTCGAAGCGCGTCAGGTTGCCCTGCTGCCACTGTGCGTAAATGATGTCCGGGTTGGTCGGGTCGACGGCGGACTGGTGGCCGTCCCCGAATAGCGTCACGAACCAGTCGCTGTTGCGAATGCCGGCCACGTCCCAGCTGCGCGACGGACCACCCTGGCTGTTGTTGTCCTGGGTACCGCCGTAGATGTTGTAGAACGGCTCGTCGTAGTCGACCGCCACCTTGTAGAACTGGGTAATCGGCAGGTTGCTGACGTAGCGCCAGCTCGCGCCAAGGTCGTAGCTCTCGTAAATGCCGCCGTCTGTGCCGACGAGCAGGTAGTTCTCGTCGTCCGGATCGAAGGCCATGGCGTGATGGTCGCTGTGCTTCGTTTCGTGCGCGAGAGACGTGAAGTTCTCGCCGCCGTCCTCGGTCATGTGCATCTGCACGTCCATCTGGTAGACGCGATCGAACTGGTGCGGGCTCGCGAACAGCTCCATGTAGTAGTGCGGCCCGGTGCCGCCCGACAGGTAGTCGTTCTTCTTCTCCCAGGTTTCGCCGCCGTCCGCGGAGCGCCAGAAGCCGCCGGTCCGGTTCGCCAGCTCGATCGTTGCGTAGATCACGTCGGGGTCCTGCGGGCTGACGGCAATACCGGTCTTGCCGCGGACCTCGGCCGGCAGGCCTTCGGTCAGTTCACGCCAGGTCTCGCCACCGTCGGTGGACTTGTGGATGCCGGTGCCCGGGCCGCCGTCCAGGAGTACGCCAACGCTGCGCAGCTTCTGCCACGCAACCGCGTACATGACGTCGGGATCGCGCGGATCCATGTGCACCTCGGACACGCCCGTGTACTGGTCGTCCTCGTCCGTGTTGCCGAGCCCGTCGCCAAGTACCTTGCGCCAGTTTTCGCCGCCGTCAGTGGATTTGAACAGACCGCGATCGCCGCCGCCGGACCACAGCGGGCCCTGCGCGGCGACGAATATCGTGTTCGAGTCGCGCGGGTCGATGCGAATCATGCCGATGTGCTCGGAGTCTTCGAGACCCATGTTCTCCCAGTTCTGGCCGCCGTCACGACTGCGGTACACGCCGTCGCCGTAGCCGACGTGGCGACCGCTGACGTTCTCGCCTGAACCGACCCAGATCGTGTTCGTGTTGTTCGGGTCGATGGCGATGCTGCCGATCGAATACGAACCCTCGTTGTCGAAGATCGGCGTCCACGTCGTGCCGCGGTTTTCGGTCTTCCAGACGCCGCCCGAACCGACAGCGACATACCAGCGGCTGGCGTTGTCCGGATCGATCGCGATGTCGGCAATTCGGCCGGACATGAACGCCGGACCGACGCTGCGCATCTCCAGACCCTTGAAAGTGGCTTCGTTGAAACCCGGCTCGTCATCGTTGGCAAACGCGGCGAACGACAGGCCGAACGACAGGAACAGGAGGACCCCGTACTTCTGCATGGCTGATTTCCCTTTGCGGTGGATCTTTGCGGAATTTGTTTTTCTGGCGCGGCCGGGCCGCGCGAGCGCAAAGGGTATCAGATCGGGGGCCGCGAGGCCTGCCAGAGCCACGTGAGCGCCTCGTAAAGTCGCTCCTGGCGAACGAGCTGGGCGGCCCATTTCTCGCCATCGCCGCCGAAATAGGCGTCCAGCAGCAGGTTGGCCTGCGCCGTCGACAGGCGATGGTGCGCAACGATCGTGGCGAGGTCGAAAAACGGGTCGTTGTCGCAGGCATATTCCCAGTCGAGGAAACGCAGGCGATCCGTCTCGAGGATGTTCTCGGCGACCAGGTCATTGTGACAACAGCAGAGGTTCGCGGGCGCCCAATGCTCGCGCACCGTCGCGATGGCGCGCTCCGCGAGAAGCGGGTCGACGTCGTCTGTCAGGCGTTCGATGTAGTGCTCGGCCGCGTCGATTGCGTTGAAGACTCGCCCCGTGAGAGGCAGCGCGTGAACGCGCTTCAGGACCGCCGCCAGCTCCATTAGCTTGTCGTCGTTGTCGAAGTCGGCCGCGGACCAGACATCGCCCTCGACGTACTCGGTCAGGTAGACCGTGTCGTCCTGGTAGAGCACCCGGTTGGCCAGGCCGTGCTCGGCCGCCAGCGACTGCACGGCCGCCTCCGCCGCGCGGCTGTTGAGTGGCAGGGAGCGGCGCACGGCGTCGACCTTGAGCACGGCGCGATTGCCGTCCGATTCCAGCAGATAGCTCGTGTTCGTCAGCCCCCCGGGCAAGCGGCTGAAATGTGCGCCCTCCCAGCCGGGGATGGCGTCGACGATAGCGCGGACCGCGTTTTCGTCGTTCATGTCGTCATGCGGCGGCCGCCATCGAACGCCGCCAGCTCACCAGGCCAAACGGGATCATCACGACGTAGGCCGCGAACAACAGGGCCGTCAATTCGAGCTCCCGAATCCAGAAGACGCAGACCAGGGTTACATCAATGACCAGCCAGTAGTACCAGTTCTCGATGACCTTGCGGGCAACCAGGAAAGTCGCCCAGAGGGCACCGAAGGTCGTCATCGAGTCAATATAGGGAAACATGGCATCGGTGTTCCGCTCGAGCAGGAAACCCGCGACGACGCTAGCCAACAGGACGGCTACGATCGCGCGCAGGTGCCAGCCGGCCGGCCAGCTCGTCACCGGCAGCTGCGGAGCGTCTCGCCCTCCCGAGCGCCACACGCCGAAACCATAGACCGCCATAACGAAATAGAACACGTTGAGCGCCGACTCCATGTAGAGGCGCACGTCGAACAGCAGGTAGACGTAGATCGCCGAGCTCAGTCCGGCGAAACCCCAGCACCAGATGTTCTGGCGAATCGCGAGGACGAGGTACGCGATCGCCGCGACGACGGCGATCGCCTCGAGAGCCGGCAGCGCGCGCGCCTGCTCGACGAGCGACGTCACGAGCCCCGACATCAGCCGTTGCTTGTGACCGGGTTATTGAGTATCCGGATCGTGAACACGGCCTTCGGCAGTGCGTCGAAGGTCGTGCCGATCTCGCGTTTCAGGATGTCCATGACCTGTTCGAACTCACCGAAGATCTGTGTGCTCATTGCATTGGTCCAGACCTCGATGCCGTCGTGCGCGTTAATGCGCTCTATGACGTCCTTGATCGGCGGAATGAAATCCGCATCGAGCGGGTACAGGCTCAAATCGACTGCAACTTTCATGTTTTAGAACCTCGCTTCGAAGGTCACGCCTAGCTGCCGCGGGTCGCCGAGGCGCGTGTACAGCGTGTTCGGGAAATCCGGCGGCTCGTTGCCGAAGAAGAAGCCGCGTACGGCGTAGCGCGTGTCAAAAAGGTTACGGACGAACAGCTGCGCGGTCCACGTGCCGGCATCGAAGCCGAGGCGCGCATTGACGAGCTCGTAGGCCTCGGACTCCTGGTCATGGCTGACGTCGAAATAGAACGCATCTCGCGCCGTAGCGTCGACGCGGGCGAAGAAACCTGACGGATGGCGCCAGGCCGCGCCCGCGGCCAGCGTATAGCTCGGCGCATGCGCCTGGTCCCGCCCGGACAGGTCACCCTGCGGCGCTTCATAGCGATCGAAGGTCGCATCGAGCAGGCCCGCGCTGAAGTACAGCTCCCACACGTCATTCGGCAGCCAGCGAAGATCGGCTTCGGCACCCAGCGTCCCGCCACGCGCGGCGTTGTCGGTGACGAAGATAAAGGTCGTCGGATCGCCGGGCACGAGCTGGAACGAGGACCGTACCTGCTGGTCGTCGCGGCGACTCGCGAATACGGACGCGTTCACGGCGAGTGCGTCGTCGAGAAAGGTCGACTTGATACCCGCCTCGAGATTCCACAGCGCCTCCGAACCGAACTCGCGTCGATCGTCGGGTACCAGGCCCAGGTTGAAACCACCGGCCTTGAAGCCGCGTGACAGGCTGACGAAGCTCGTCAGCGACTCTGAATGATCGTGGCTCAGCGACAGCTCTCCGCCCGTCATCGTCTCGGAGGGACCGGTGGTAAGGCCGGTCGAGTCGCGGTAGTCCGTCGTGCGGCGTTCGACGCGAAGACCGCCGCTCAGGCGCGTGGCGGCGCCCAGGGCGATGTCGACCTGGCCGAATACGGCGAGGTTCGTCGCCTCGTAGTCGCTGTCGAAACGGTCATCGAGACTGTCGGCGAAGTTGAAGAACGGGTCGAAGTACTCACCCTGGTTGAGCGTGCCGAGGCCGTCCTCGAGCCTCAGCGCGTACACGCCGGCCAGCCAGTCGACGTTGCCGCCTGTGTCGGACGCGAGACGAAACTCCTGGCTCAGCGTGCGCCGTTCACGGTCGCTCAGCGAGATGTAGTCGTAGACGAAGGGCGCCCAGCTGTCGTCGTTGCCCCAGTCCGCGTCGAAGCTGAACTCGATGTCGGAATCGGCGAACGCAGTGATCGACGTCAGCGTCACCGATTCGAGGCCGTACCAGTCGAACCTGACGGACAGACCCACGCTCTCCTGAGCGTCCCTGCCCGGTTTGTCGGACAGCATCGTGTAACTGTTGTCGAGGGCGAAGGCGTCGTAGCCGTTGTCGATATCGCTGTAGAACGCCGCGATGTTCACGTCGAGTGCTTCACTCGGCTCGAGCAGCAGCCGGCCGCGCACCGTCGTCTCGTCACGTCCGTTCGTGTCGTCCCGGCCGAGGAACGGATTGTCGCGGTAGCCGTTGCTCGTATGATGATGCGCGCTGATCCGATACAGCGCGCGTTGGTCGTTCGTGATCGCGCCGCCGAAGGCCAGGCCCGCCGAGAACGCGTCATCGTCGGCAGCGCTCAGGGTTACGCGGCCGTTGCGCTCGGACGTCGGCAGCGCGCTCTGCACGTAGATCAGGCCGGCCAGCGCGTTCGCGCCGTAGCGGCTGCCCTGCGGGCCGCGCAGGACTTCTACGCGCTCGACGTCAAACAGCGTCGCGATCGTGCCGATTCCGGAGAAGTCGATGTCGTCGACCAGGAAGCCGACCGACGGATTCGGTGCGCCCTGGTACTGCTCCAGCTCGCCGACACCGCGAATCTGGAAGTAGCGCGCGCGGTGCCCGTCGCCTGACCAGTTCAGGTTCGGCACCGAGTAGACGAGCTCCTCGAAGTGCTGCACGGCGAGCCCTTCGATGGCGTCCGCATCGAGCACCGTAATGCTTGCAGCGACCTCGTCGAGCGCACGTCCGCGATAGTCTGCCGTAACGACGATCTCGTCGATCGTCTCGGCGGTGCCCGCCGAGGCTGTGGAAATGAGGAAGATCGCGGCGAAGTGCCGCATGACAGCTGTTGTATTCATGATTCCCTTCCTACGCCGGCATTACCCGGGTCAGGTTCTAAGGGTTCCCGCTTAAGCGCGGATCTCAGGTCAGACGACCACCCCCGTGATGCTTCGGACTATATCATTTCTCGAGTCGCGCAATCAGGCACGACGTGTCCCAGCGATTGTGGCCGGCGGCCTGCAGCTCGGCATAGTAGCCGTCGACGAGCTTCGTAAGCTCGAGTACGGCGCCGTTCGCGTTGGCTTCATCGAGCGCGATGCCGAGATCCTTGCGCATCCAGTCGATCGCGAAACCGAAGTCGAACTCACCGTCAACCATCGTCTGCCAGCGGTTCTCCATTTGCCAGGACTGCGCCGCGCCAGCGGATATCGCAGCAATCACTTTTGCAACGTCGAGATCCGCTCGCTTTGCAAAATGCAGGCCCTCGGAGAGGCCCTGAACGACGCCCGCAATGCAGATCTGGTTCACCATCTTCGCAAGCTGGCCGCTGCCTGCCGGACCGATGAGCGTCATGGCCTTTGCATAGCAGTCCATGATCGGCGCGAGCCGCTCGAAGGCCGCGGACTCACCGCCGATCATGATGGTCAGCTGGCCGTTCTCGGCACCCGCCTGGCCGCCGGACAGCGGTGCGTCGAGAAATTCGACGCCTTTCTTCGCGCAGGCCGCGAACAGCTCGCGCGCCAGCTGCGCCGACGCCGTCGTGTGGTCGACGATGGCAGCTCCGCGCTCCAGCGCCTGCAGCGCACCTTCCGGGCCCGTCAAAACCTCTCGTACATCATCGTCGTTACCGACACAGGAAAACACGACGTCGGCACCGCTCGCCGCCTCGCGTGGGGTCGCCGCGGTCGCACCGGAGAATCGGCCCGCCCAGTCCTTTGCTTTCGACGCGGTGCGGTTGTACACGACGACATCGTGGCCCGCCTTCGCGAGGTACCCCGCCATGGGAAAACCCATGACGCCGAGTCCGAGAAATGCCGTTCTCATCAGGCCGCGTTCGCGCGTGAGTCGGATTTCTTCTTGCGTGGGTCGAGACCGATGGAGCGCGCAATGATCTCGCGCATGATCTCGGAACTGCCCGCGTAGATGCGTGACACGCGCGCGTTCGTGTACAGCCGGGAAATCGGGTACTCGTCCATATAACCGGCGCCGCCGTGCAGCTGTACGCACTCGTCCGTTACGCGCATCTCGACCTCGCTCGTAAACAGCTTGGCCTTGGCGGCGTCGTCAGCGGAAAGCTTGCCCTCGTTGTGCTGCATCACGCACTGGTCGACGAATGCCTGCGCCACGTCGATCTCGGTACGCATCTGCGCCATTTTGAAACGCGTGTTCTGGAAGTCGCCGATCGTCTTGCCGAAGGCCTTGCGCTCGTTGACCCAGTCAAGCGTCAGGTCGTAGGCCGTCACGGCGTTCGCGAGGAAGCCGACCGCCGCGAGCAGCCGCTCCTCGGCGAGGTAGTGCATCAACGAATAGAAGCCGCGGTGCAGCTCGCCCAGCAGGTTTTCCTTCGGCACCTTGACGTTGTTGAAGAACAGCTCGGCCGTGTCCTGGCTCTTCAGGCCCATCTTCTTCAGGTTTTCGCCGCGCTCGAAGCCCTCCATGCCGCGTTCGATGACGAACAGGCTGATGCCGTGGCTGTGCTCGGGATTGGTGCGCGCGGCAACGACGACCAGGTCGGCCAGGATGCCGTTTGAAATATAGGTCTTGGAGCCATTGAGCACGAAGTGGTCGCCCTTGTCCTCCGCCTTGGTTCGCATGCCGGCAACGTCGCTGCCGGCGCCCGGCTCGGTCATCGCGACCGCGAGGATCTTCTCGCCGCTGACGCAGCCCGGCAGCCAGCGCGCCTTTTGCTCCTCGGTGCCGAGCCCGCCGATGTAAGGTCCTACGAGGCGGCTGTGCAACCACAGGAAGAATCCCTGGTCACCGTACTTGGCGTTCTCCTCCATGAGGATCTGTTCGTAGCGAAAATCCTCGACGCCGGCACCGCCATACTCCTCGTCTGCCCACATGCAAAGGAGGCCCTGTTCGCCCGCCTGCAGGTAGGCCTCGCGATCGACCATGCCGGCTTCGTTCCAGCGATCGCCGTGCGGCGCAATCTCGTTCTTGAAAAAGCTGCGCACGGAGTCGCGAAACATCTCGTGCTCTTCCTCGAAGATGAGTCTGTCCATTTCGTTAATCCCGTGTTGGTATTTCGTAATCGGCTAGGCGCCCTTGAAGTCCGGCTCGCGCTTCTCGAGAAACGCGTTCACGCCCTCGGCGGCATCGGCTGACTCACGGAGTTTGCCCTGCAGCTCCGCTTCGAGGCGATAACAGGTCGCCTCGTCGTGGTCCATCGCCGTGCGCATTACTTTCTTGGTGGCGGCAACGGATAGCGGTGCGCGCCTGGCCAGCGCACTGGCCCATTCCATCGCAGCGTCGCGCAGCTCGGCGGCCGGCACCGTCTTGTTGGCCAGGCCGAGCTCCACGCAGCGCTCGGCCGGGATGCGCTCCGATTCCACGCTGAGCTGGAACGCGCGGCGATAGCCGAGCTGCCGCACCAGCAGGCGATTGAGCCCGCCGTCGGGGACGAGCGAAATGGTCGTGAAAGGCGACAGCATGAACGCGTCGTCAGCCATGATCACGAGGTCGGAGTGCAGAACGGCGGACATGCCAACCCCGGCCGCAAAACCGGGAACCGCTGCGATGACGGGTTTCTGCATCTCCGAGATGGCCGCGAACATGGGCCCGTATTCGTGCAGCAGCTTGTTCTTCAGGGAGCCGCCTTCCAGTCCGGCTTTGAGGTCCGCGCCAGCGCTGAAAGCACGCCCTTCGCCCGTGAAAACCACGACCCGCACCGAATCGTCTTCGTCAGCGCGAACAAACGCGTCGACGGCCTCGGCGAGCATCCCGGATGTAAAGCCGTTCAGGCTGTCGGGGCGGTTCAGCGAAATGACAGCAACAGCGCCGTCCTGCTCGTACTTGACGGTATCGGTCATCAATTCTTCCTCATGCGACGGTCGTCGCTACATGTTGCGGCGGTACTCGCCACCAACGGCGTACAGGGCGCCCGAAATCTGGCCGAGCGAGCTCGACTTGACGGTTTCCATGAGCTCCTCGAATACGTTGCCGCGCTCGCGCGCCACGGCCTGAAGCCGCTTGAGCGCGTCGCCCGCATCGTCGCCGTGCGTGCGCTGGAAGGCACGCACGTGTTCGATCTGGTCGTTCTTCTCTGTTTCGGAGGATCGGATCAGCTCGAGCTCGTGCACTTCGTCTTCCTGGCCTTCCTTCGGCAGGAACGTGTTGACGCCGATCAGCGGCAGCGATCCATCGTGCTTCTTGCTCTCGTAGTACAGGCTTTCTTCCTGGATCTTGCCGCGCTGGTACATCGTGTCCATCGCGCCCAGTACGCCACCGCGCTCCGAGATGCGTTCGAATTCCTGGTAGACCGCTTCCTCGACGAGATCTGTCAGCTCGTTGATGACGAATGAACCCTGCCACGGGTTCTCGCAGAAGTTCAGGCCGAGCTCACGCGAGATGATCAGCTGGATTGCGACGGCGCGGCGGACCGACTGCTCGGTAGGCGTGGTAATCGCCTCGTCGAACGCGTTGGTGTGCAGGCTGTTGCAATTGTCGAACAGCGCATACAGCGCCTGCAGCGTCGTACGGATATCGTTGAAGCTGATCTCCTGAGCATGCAGGCTGCGGCCGGACGTCTGCACGTGGTACTTGAGCATCTGTGATCGGGATCCGGCCCCGTAGCGCTCACGCATTGCGCGTGCCCAGATTCGCCGGGCGACGCGGCCGATGACGGTGTACTCCGGGTCCATGCCGTTGGAGAAGAAGAAGCTCAGGTTCGGCGCGAAGTCGTCGATGCTCATGCCGCGCGCAAGGTAGTACTCGACGATCGTGAAGCCGTTGGCGAGCGTAAACGCCAGCTGGCTGATCGGGTTCGCGCCCGCTTCGGCGATGTGATAGCCGCTGATCGAGACGCTGTAGTAATTGCGCACGTTGTTATCGATGAAGAACTGCTGCACGTCGCCCATCATCTTCATCGCAAATTCCGTCGAGAAGATGCAGGTGTTCTGCGCCTGGTCTTCCTTCAGGATGTCGGCCTGAACCGTACCGCGCACGGCTGCCAGTGTTTCCTTGCGAATACGGGCATAGGTGTCGGCATCGACGACCTTGTTGCCCGAGATGCCTAGCAGCCCAAGGCCGAGGCCGTCATTGCCTTCCGGAAGTTCGCCCTCGTAGCGCGGCCGCTCCCGGTCGGCAAAGTACGCGTCGATCGTCTTTTGGGCGTCTTCCCACTTGCCCGACTCGCGCAGGTGCTTCTCGACCTGCTGGTCGACCGCCGTGTTCATGAAGAACGCAAGGATCATCGGCGCGGGACCGTTGATCGTCATGGAAACCGAGGTCGTCGGCGCACACAGGTCGAAGCCCGAATACAGCTTCTTCATGTCGTCGACCGTCGCGATCGACACGCCGGAGTTGCCCACCTTGCCGTAGATGTCGGGGCGTTCGTGAGGATCCTCGCCGTACAGCGTTACCGAATCGAATGCGGTCGACAGGCGTGCCGCCTGCTGGCCCAGCGACAGGTAGTGAAAACGCCGGTTCGTGCGCTCCGGCGTGCCCTCGCCGGCGAACATCCGCGTGGGGTCTTCGCCCGCCCGCCGATACGGATAGACCCCACCCGTGTAGGGGTACGCACCGGGCAGGTTCTCCCTCTTCAGGAACTTGAGCAACTCGCCCCAGTCGCGATAGTCGGGCGCCGCGATCTTCGGAATGTTCTGATGACTCAACGACTCGCGGTAGTTCGAACCGGTGATCTCCCGGCCGCGTACCGTGTAGCTGAACGTCTCTGAGCGGACGCCGGCCTTGCGTGCCGGCCACTCGCGCAGCAGAGCAAGCGAATCGGCGGTCAGCGCCTGGATGGCCTCGTTGTAGCGTTGGCGCAGCACCAGCAGGTTCTGATCCGGCCCGCCGCTCAGCACCTCGCTGCGATATGGCTCGAGCGCCTCGGGCAGCTCCGGATCGTCGAGCAGCTTCAATGACTCGTACAGGTGTTGTGCCTGGCTCGCGATTTCTGCCTGCGTATCGCAACGCTGGTTGATCTCGCGGCCCTGTTCAGCGATCTCGGCCAGGTAGCGAATGCGGCTACCCGGTATGACCGCGGTCGCGCGCGGCTCCTTTAAGGTCACGTCCAGCGCAGGCTTGAGCGGCTCGCTGAGTCCCAGCTTTTCGCTCACGCGGCGGCACAGTTCGACGAACATCCAGCTGACGCCGGGATCGTTGAACTGGCTGGCGATCGTCGGGTAAACGGGCACGTCATCGTCGGCGACCGTGAACGCGACATGGTTGCGCTTCCACTGTTTGCGGATGTCGCGCAGCGCGTCTTCGGCGCCGCGCTTGTCGTATTTGTTGAGGACGATCAGGTCGGCGAAGTCGAGCATGTCGATCTTCTCGAGCTGGCTCGCCGCACCGTAGTCGCTGGTCATGACATAGACCGAGAAGTCGACGAGGTCGACGATTTCCGAATCGCTCTGGCCGATGCCGGCCGTCTCGACGATGATCAGGTCGAAGCCGAGCGACTTTAGGAACAGGATGTGGTCGCCGAGCATCTCACTGGTTGCCAGATGCTGCCGGCGCGTCGCGATCGAACGCATGTACACGCGCGGCGAGCGCAGGGAGTTCATGCGGATACGGTCGCCGAGCAGGGCGCCGCCCGTTCGGCGCCGCGTCGGGTCGACGGCGAGCACCGCGATGTTCATGTCCGGAAAGCCGGACAGGAAGCGGTTGAGGATCTCGTCGGTCACGCTCGACTTGCCCGCGCCGCCGGTGCCGGTGATGCCGACGACCGGCGTCTGACCCGCCTTGACCTGCCACTCCTTACGGAGGCGCGCGAGCTCGGCGTCGTCGAGAACGCCCTCCTCTATCGCGGAGATCGTTGCGGCGACGTCGACCGATGCATCGCGCTCGATCGTGTCGGGGGCGACGGTGCTGCGGCGGCCCTTGAGCGTGCGTTCGACGAGATCGCTGATCATCGCCTCGAGACCCATCTGCATGCCGTCGTTCGGATGGTAGATGCGCTCGACGCCGTAAGCCTCCAGTGCCTTGATTTCCTCGGGCGTGATCGTACCGCCACCGCCACCGAATACCTTGATGTGACCCGCCCCCAGCTCCGCGAGCCGGTCAACCATGTAACGGAAAAACTCGTTATGGCCGCCCTGGTAGGAACTCACGGCGATGCCGTCGGCGTCCTCCTGGATCGCGGCGCGAACAATATCGTCGACGGAGCGGTTGTGGCCGAGATGCACGACCTCGACGCCCTGCGCCTGGATCAGCCGGCGCATGATGTTGATGGCAGCATCGTGCCCGTCGAACAGGGACGCGGCAGTAATGAAGCGCAGCGGCGCGGTGTCGGTCTTCCGGGTGACGCCCGGGATGTCGCTGGCGAGCGTGCTCATTGGCATGAACCTCGGTGGGATGACCCGATTTTTTTACCGGGTTTGCAAAAATTTTAATTGCAATTAAAATTTGAGTCCGCAAAATAATAGAGTTTCAGTCGAAACTCAAGGTCGAAACGATGCCGAGAAGTGCGCTGGAGCGCGCCGAAGACAGCCGATATCAGCAGCAGCTGGACCGCATGCTGGCTGCCGCCGCGCACTGCTTCAACCAGAAGGGCTTCAGCGGCACCTCGCTCAAGGACGTGGCCCGACGGCTCGGGTTGACCGACGCGGCGCTCTACTACTACGTGCGCAACAAGGAGGAGCTCGTCTACCTCTGCTACGTGCGGGCCGCCGAGGTCGGCCAGGAGGCGATGCATCGCGCGGTCGAGGACGGCACATCGGGCTTCGACAAGGTCTGCCGCTACCTCGCCTACCACGTCGAACTGATGGTCGGCGAGCGCGGACCGTTCGCGATCATGAGCGAGATTCCGGCGCTCGATGACGAACATCGCGAGGACGTCCTGGAGCGATCGAGGAAGCACTCCACTGCTTTCGAGGCGCTGATCGAGGAAGGCATCGCCGATGGCAGCATCCGGCAATGCGACGTCCGCATGACGGGCAACGCCATCATGGGCGCGATCAACTGGATTCCCAAGTGGTATCACGGCGACCCCGAAGTCGCCCGCAACATTGTCGAGGAATTCCCGGCCATCCTGTCGGCCGGACTGCGGCCTCACCCGAGGAACTAGTCCGCCTGCGCGGCCGCGACCTTGCGGTCCGTGATCGTGTCGACGTAGCTGGCCACGACAGCCTGCAGCCGTTCCAGGTCGACGTCGTCTGCGTCGGTGGGCAGGTCGTCGGCACCGATCTGGCGCGCCATGAACGCGAGCCGTGACTCGACGCGCGACTTGATCCGCCGCACCCTCTCCGCGGCGGACATGCTTTCGCCGGAGCGGACGTCGACCGACACAACCGGACTCGCGCCGCCGGATGTCCGCGAACCCGTGATCATCGTCAGCGAGCGGAGGTCGTCGCGTACGAGCTTCAGCAGAAGGACGGCGTCCGAGTACTGCTCGCGAAGTTCGAGGTAGAGGTAATCCGAGCGGACCTTGTCGGGTTCACTCATGCCGGCCATCAACTCATCGCGAACCAGCAGGAAGTCACTGCTCGCGCGCTCCGCGGCGAGCCGGTACCAGGCGGACGCAAGCACCGGGTCCTCGTCGACGCCGTAACCCATCAGGTGCATGTAGCCGACCATGTACTGCGCATACTTGTCGCCGATTGGCGCGAGGTCGTGTCGGTAGATCGTGAAGGCACGCTCGAACTCTCCTGCTTCGAACAACTTGTCGACGCGCTCCTGGGTCCTGAGTGTGCGCGAATCCACCGAATGACCCGAGTATGGACCCACGGTCTGGGCGGTGGCGAAGGTGGCCGCTGCGAGCAGCAGGCAGGCAAGTATGGCGGGCAGCGTGTTGATCAGATGCTCCTGATTCACACCGGTCGTTGGGATTATAGTCTTTGAGTACGGCCGGGCACGCAAAGTTCCGGGCCTAATCCTCGAATTTCGGCGCCCTGCCTTCGATATTGGCGTTGATGGCCTCGAGCTGGTTCGGGCTGCCCATGACGCCGGTCTGCAGCTCGGCCTCGAGCCCCAGCGCCGCCGCGATCGGCTGCTCCCAGGCCTCGTTGAACAGGCGCTTCATCGACCGAATCGCGTCGGGCGATTTTCCGGCAATCTCGGCAGCGAGGCCCTGAGCCGCCGCCAGCGGATCGTCATGCACCGCCGTGACGAGGCCGTAGTCGAGCGCCGTTGCCGCGTCGACGATGCGGCCCGTGTAGGCGAGCTCGCGGAGCCGGTCCTGTGGTACGACGTGGCGAGCCGCGGCACTGACCGCCATGTCCGGGATCAGGCCCCACTTGACCTCCATGATCGATAGCCTGGCGGCCGGCGCCGCGTAGCGAATATCGGCGCCGAGAGCGATTTGCAGGCCGCCGCCGAAAGCGACGCCCTTCACCACGCACACAACCGGCACGGGCACTTCCCGCCAGACCCAGGCCGCGCGCTGGAACAGGTTGGCAGGCGATGGCGCCCGGGGCGCGGCCCCGCCCGAAGCGAACATGGCGCCGAGCTCCCGGAAGGAAGCCGTGTCGATACCGGCGCAGAAGTTCTCGCCGGCACCGGAAAGGACGACGGCGCGGACCGCATTGTCGCCGCTTATCCGATCGCCGGTGGCGACCAGGGCCTCGAGCAGGTCGAGGCTCAACGCATTGTGTTTGTCGGGACGATTCAGCTGAACGTGGGCGACATGCTCGTCGATACTTACGCTTACGATGTCACTCATTTGATAGCCTCAGGTTGCAAGCGTGCACTTGCCGTTCCTTAGTACGACGGTATCGCGCTCCGCCACCGTGCATTGGAAAGACACGGTATCGCCGTCCTGCCACATGTCCGTCCGGATTTTGTCGCCGGGTAGCACGGGCGAGGAGAACCGCGCGTCCATGCCCGCGATCAACGTGTGATCATAGTTGCAGATCGTCTTGAGAATCGCATGACAGGCGACACCGTAGGTGCAAAGCCCGTGCAGGATCGGCCGCTCATAGCCGACCGAACGCGCCAGTTCCGGGTCCGAGTGCAGCGGATTGCGGTCACCGTTCAACCGGTACCACAGCGCCTGGTCGCTGCGCGTATCGAGTTCGCATGACAGGTCGGGCTCGCGGCGCGGGACGCGGTGCGGTGCCGGCCCTTTGCCGCTCGGCCCGCCGAAACCGCCATCCCCACGTGCGATGATCGTATTACCCAGCGTAAACAGGACCGTGTCGTCCTTTGCCAGCCGGCCCTCGGCCTCGAACAGGACCATTGCGCCGTGTGCGCCGCGATCGTAGGCGCCCACGATGCGCTTGTTGATTTTCAGGTCTGCGGCGGGCGGCAGCGGACGGAACAGCTGCAGGCGCTGTTCGGCGTGCAGGACCTGGCTGTAATCCCAGCCCAGGTCGGGTGGGAACATGTCCGGCACGAGCACGGTAGCTAGCGAGGGCATCGTCATGGGCAGCCCGTCATGCTCGCTGATGAACGGCAGCTCCCGCGGATCGACGGGATCGCGGCCGAGACCGACGCTCAGCGCATACAGCATCGTCTCCGTGTCACGGTAGCTGTGCGGCAGGTCGACGATCGACGTCGCCATGAGTTTGTCGTAGTTCAGAGCCATATCGGTCGAAAGCGGGCGCGCGGTCGCGAGATTCTAGTGGTCTCGGTTCGAGGCCCGCAAGTCAGCCCCCGCTCGCAAACGCCCAGCCGCGATCGGCCAGCGGCTCAACGGCGGCGGCGGCCTGCTCCGCGTGCGCGCTCGCCGCGGTCCCGTCACGTACCCGACCTGCAATGCCCTGCAGGATCGCTGCGAGGCGGAAGAAGTTGAACGCCGAGTAGAATTCGCGATCCGCGATTCCGTCGCGGCCCGTGCGTTCGCAATAGCGGGCGACATACTCGTCCTCGCCGGGGATGCCCAGGGCATCGAGATCCTTGCCGGCCAGTCCCGTCGAGCCGATACCGATCTCCGGCATCTGCCAGGTCAGCAGGTGATAGGTGAAGTCGGCCAGCGGGTGCCCGATCGTCGACAGTTCCCAATCGAGTACGGCAAGCACGCGCGGCTCTGTCGGATGGATGATCATGTTGTCGAGTCTGAAGTCGCCGTGCACGATGCTGGCGGAATCGTCGGCCGGAATATTCGCCGGCAGCCAGTCGATCAGGCGGTCCATCGCCGCAATCGTCGCGGTTTCCGACGCGCGGTACTGGCCGGTCCAGCGTGAAATCTGCCGCTCGAAATAGTTGCCCGGCTTGCCGAAATCGCTTAAGCCCAGGTTTTCGTAGTCGTAGCTGTGCAGGCGAGCGATCGTTGCATTGACGTCATCGTAGATCGCCGCGCGTTC
>JAAUXY010035230.1_pt1 | contig 23241 bp, 21 predicted proteins | sample 7278121 | NCBI WGS metagenome assembly JAAUXY01 (sample SAMN14350117, study PRJNA611818) | marine sediment metagenome | isolation source: surface marine sediment (1.8m) | place: French Polynesia: Moorea | collected 2018-08 | reverse complement strand
CTTGCTGCAGTCCCTTGAGCAGATTGCCGACGGTGTTTTCATGAACCCTTTGCCATGCCACTGGACTGCTATTCGCATTATGAGGTGCCAAAAGGCAGTTTTCCATGGACCGCAGCGGGCTGTCTGAGGGCAGGGGTTCATCTTCAAAAACGTCTAAAGCTGCGCCGGCAATCTGTCCCTGCTGTAGTGCGCGAACCAATGCCGGTTCCTCAACGACCGGTCCCCTTGAAGCATTAATTAGATATGCACTGGGCTTCATCATCTCCAGTCGGTTTTGATTGATTAAATGAAAGGAAGTTGGATTTAAATCCGGATTGAGGCTAACAAAATCGGCCGCTGTCAGCAAATCTTCGAGCGCGACCATTTCAATGCCGGTTTCCGACAGAAAATCATCCGGTGGTATGACCGGGTCATTGCCCAGCAACCGCATCCCAAAAGCTTTGGCTCGTCGAACAACGGCTTTGCCGCAATCACCGACACCGATAACCCCCAGAGTACACTCCAATAACGATACCAATGGTGGCTTTTCCCACCGGCCGGCGCGGATGTCGTGATCCATCCACGGCAGTTTGCGGGCAAATGTCAGCATATAGCCAAGGACTGTATCGGCAACAGGTTCTGAGAAGGCATTGGGCGTTCGATAGACCGGAATCCCTCTTTGGGCGGCCGCCTCTGAATCGATCGAATCAATGCCTGTACCCCACTTGGAAATTACTTTTAAACGTAGTGCGGCGTCCAACACACGCCGGGTAATGCGGTCATCGCCGCATATAATACCGTCTATATCTGTTATGATTTCTAGTAAGTCGGCTTCACTTAGGCGCTCATTTACATCGGCAGCGATCAACTCGATGCCTTTTGCTGCCAGTTGGGGTCGCCATTCTTCAATGATGGGTATAAAATAAGGTGCTGAAACCAATACGCGCCACTTCACTTTTTTATTTAACCTCCATAATGCTAATTGAGTTAAAACTCGATTAGCGGTTATTGGTTATCCGTTATTGGTATGACGGCTGATTGTCGGATTCCCGTTAAACTTATCCTGACGCTCTCGCATTGCAGCTGATACCCATTAGCAAATAGCAAATTACTCTCAACGGATTCCAGAGATATACTGCTGGGTTAACGGATCATCGAGCAACAATTTTTCAACCCTCTTCAGATCTTGTATGGTGTCGACCGCTTGCGTTGCAAAGCCTGTTTCGACCATTTTCACCTTATAACCGTGCTCGATAAATCGCATCATATCAATTGATTCGGCCACTTCCAACGGTGTTGGTTCGAGCCGGCTAAATTCCTGCAGGGCTGATGCCGCAAATGGTATGATACACACCTGCTTAAAAGCCGCTATCTGGCTAAAGTCTTGTAGATGCAGCGTCGGTATTGGTTCGCGGGACATATACAGCGCGAATCCGGCTGAATCCATCACCACTTTAATGGTATTGAGGTCTTTAAACTCTTCCTTGGTTTTAATGCGTGCTGTCAGGTTGACGCAGGTAATGCCCGTATTGCCGCCAAGGAAAGGAGAAACTGAATCATCTATCATTTCAGGATACACCATGGGTTCATCACCTTGAACCATGACGACGACGTCGGCGGTTAATCCTGCCGCTGCCTCAGCGACCCGGTCACTGGCGCGTTCGTGTTTGGCCGATGTCATAATTGCATTTCCGCCAAACGCTTCGGTAGCCGCCTTAATTTCCGGATCACAGGTAGCAATGTAAACTTCGCTGAGTTTTGAGGACATGGCCGTACGACGATACACATGCTCGATCATGGGAAGACCCAAAATGGGAGCAATGGGCTTTCCCGGAAAACGCGTTGAGCCCATGCGGGCGGGTATGACAGCTATTATTTTCATAAAGTTTAACCGATCCGTTTTATTCCTGCACTAGCACTGCCCGAGTAGGAGCCCCGTCGCTGCCGGCTAATTTCATCGGCAGGCAAATCAGCTGGTATATCCCCGGCGCCACATCTTGCAGATTAAGGCCTTCTACAACAATAACACCGGCCTCCAATAAGATGCGATGGGTCAAAGGTTCGGCGTCTTTAAACATTTGGATGGATAAATAATCGATGCCGACCAGATCTATACCTTTGCCGATAATCCAGCTTGCGGCATTTGGGCTGAGGGCCACAAAATCCTGACGAAAGTCGTGATGGGGATTAGCCCACAGGGCGGAGTTGCGTGTTTTTAAAAGCAATCGGGTTGTTTGCGGCGTAATCGACAAGGCGTCTAACATTTCCGGAGTAATCATGTCTGCATCCGGCAGATCTGCCACCACGGCCGGTCCAATTAGCGTCCTTAATGAAAGATTCTCAACTGTCGTACCGTTTTCGATGAAGTGAACCGGTGCATCCACATGGGTGCCCGTATGGACACTGCAGGCCAGCTTCGAATTGTTGCAGCTGCTGCCAGAGGATATCTTTTGATATCGTTCTAAAACAATCTGTGGATCACCGGGCCACACCGGCAGGTCAGCGCTAACGGGTACCGTGATGTCAAAAATATTCACTTCGGCCACCTTAATAAAAGTCGGTTAACTGTATATGAATTGAGAAAAAAGGTTTTTGAATTACTTGTACGTTCCTGCTATCTCTTATTTACTGCTGACTTTTCCCGAGCTAAAATAATCTGGACGTGGGAACTGAGTTGATTTGCCTTGAGAAAATCCTGGAAACGGGCACGGACGTCTTCGGTTGAATTGATGATAGCATTTATGAAACGGGGAATCTTGATACTGGGATCTTCGCGCTGAGCATTACGGACGATGTCGATATCCAATTCACCCGGTGTACGCAAATCAACCATACGCAGACCGCTGCGCTCGACTAACCGATGAATTCCTTCCACTGACAATAGGTTAATATGATGGGGAGGATAAACACTATTAGATTTTTCCCAAAGAATCTGAATATCAAATCCGCTAACGGTGAGCGTCGTGAGCATTAATAACCCATCTGTGCTCAGAACTCGAAGCGTGGCCGCCAAAAATGCCTGCGGATCATAAACATGTTCCAGGACCTCGAATGCGGTGGCAAAATCCGCATTTAACATTCCGTTTTTGATGGCCTCTACATGGTGTTCGAATACCTGAAAACCTCTTTTTTGGCAAATATCGACCATTTCGGATACCGGTTCGATGCCCATGATTTGATTGAAAAAATCAACACGTTTGATTTCTTCGAGAAAGATCCCGTAGCCGCATCCAATGTCAACAAAGCGGTTGTTATTGTTGCTGATTATATTTGATTGGCGCATCCACCGCACAATGCGTTCCGCACGAGGCCGGTAGATTTTAAGTCGTCTTGCTTCAGCTGTCTGTTCGTAAAAAACCGTCGACCAAAACCTGACCGAATCTGAATGCTGATAGAAATGGGCATACATCTCCTGCGACGGCCTTGGTGAGAGGAAAAGTGATTCACAATCTGAACACAGTTTATACTTGAACTGATTTTTGGTAAACGCAAGTGTTGTCTTTTCGCTGTTGCAGGCCGGACAAGGCACTTCTACAAAATGTGTTTGATCGGAAAAAAATTTCTCAATATCTTGTTGAGCGAGTTGGAGATATCGATTAAATAGTTGCCGAGGCCTTATTTCATATTCTTTCATGTTCAGCTTCTTTCATCTATTCATTTTTTATTCCAGATCATTCCCTTACCTTTCTAACAAGCACGATCCAGTAATAGGCATAATGTGTTGTTAATTGAATATTAAGCCGAGTTGCCCCCATATTGCTGAAAGCGTTGAGAAAGTTCTCTGAAGAGGGTAACCATAAGAATCGTCTATGTCCGGGTTGTATTCACGATAAACTGTTCGTAATCTCCTAGCACATCTCTTTTTTTCAAGCCACCATAAATTATTTCAGATAAAAAACGATCGACCTGTGTTTCTGAATACGGCACCTGGTCTTTATGGGCTTGTAATGACTGCAGCGCTTGCGTTAGTTCATGGTCATCTTGAATGGTCCAGCATGCACCGATCTCTTCGTAAAGTGTTGTGTTTTCGTGTAGATATTTTAAATATAGAACCGGTTTACGTTGCAGAAAAGTTTCAATCAGGATGCTGGAACCAATAACGAGCATGACATCCGCCCATTCGCACAATTCCACAGAAGAAACGCCTGATACATTGGCTAGGGGTAAATTTTCATAAATCTTCGCCTCTTCACCACTTCGCGTGTGGGGTTTAATTACCACTTGAATGCCTTGTAATTTCGATAATACATCAAAAGTTCTCAGCATTCGATCGACATGGATTTTGTAATTGGGTCTGGTCGTCATAAAAACGACTTTTAAATTTATATTTTTCTGAGATTTGAGGGTGCTTATTCGGGGAAGTATTTTCTTATTTTGCTCCACCCATTCATCACAGTACCGGGCGCTGCCAAGCACAAAAATTTTTTCTTTGGCAACACCGGATTTGATAATGATCTCTTTAAATAATCTGTTTTGGACAGCAATCGCGTCATACTGATTAAATTTCTTAAAATTTCTTTCTTCGTCGATCGAGTCGATCTTAACGTCATCATTTGTGTATACAAAGACACCATGTGGCAGGGATATGACAGGAATGGACATTTCTTTGGCGGAACGCATGAATGCATCGACGATAAATCTCCATGGCGCCACCCAGTCAAAACATAACATCTGCGCTTGGGTTTGCTCTAGTATGTGGCGGGCCCAGGCTGAATTGTAAAATCGCTTACGATTGCGTTTATAATATCGAATACCTATTTTGAGGCATCTGTGTTGCAGTTTTGCTGCCCATTTAGAGGAAGCGGCGCTGGCGTCAAGCTTTTTAGCCATTGTAAATCCGGCTTGCGAAATAAAGCGTAGGCCGCTGTGCACAATCCCGAGGTGCTGGGTAAATTCTTTATGAAGGAAATCAACCTTTACACCCAACTCGCTCAAAAATTGCAAGCGATAATCATTTCGAATATCATAACCAGGATTCATGCAGCAAACGGTGACGGGATAACCATCTTTCTGCATTCGCCATACGATGGGCGTAAAATGATCAATATCATTAAAATGTCGAATAAAAAATAAGTACATTGCACCATCCATGTGTCTTAGGCACACCTGCGAAATGAAGTCGCCTAAGTATAAAGGCTTCTTCCTATCCGTTAATCTGCCTTTTGTCAAGCAGGTATAACCTTATACAGAGAAATATTCAGCACTTAGGACGATTTGGGGATTTGCATGTGCCCTGAAGGAATATTAATGAATTCCGAGTTGTTAGCTATGGAATCCGGATAAACTGACACATGTTAAAAAAAGACACCATTGGTTATTTGATGGTGGCAGAGATCTTGCCGTTGTTGTTGAAGCCCAAATTTGAAGAGCATCGTCATTTTGATGCAAGATTGAGGTAGGTAATCCTTGACATAGCATAGATATTAAGGATAATTTTCGAAATTTATAACAATTGCTCTAAATCTTGGTTTATTGAACCCTGCGCGCGAATGTGGACCTATGATTGATCAAAAAAAATGGCTTTTGATACCCGTTGAAAATCAAGTGCGTGAGCTAGATCCCAAGCTTTTATTTGCATGTGTGGCGGCTGAGCGAGGTTTTACGTCAGTGATTGGGTCTCGCCGGGAAATGGAGTTTAATATCGACAGGTTCCCGCACAGCATTTATCTTTCAAAAAGTATGACAGTTCGCAGCCTGCTGTTTTTTCGGGTGGCCAACAGGTTTGGCCACGACATTGTCACCTGGGATGAAGAGGCCCTGGTGCACCTTCCGCCCGAGACCTATTTTTCACGGCGACTGGATCCGCGATCCATCCGATTTGTTTCGCATTTATTTGCATGGGGCGAAGAAAACGCCGCATTATGGCGCCAGTACCGGTATCTGCCCGATTTTATACCCATTCATGTGACCGGCAATCCGCGCACCGACATGTTGCGCCCGGAGCTGCGATCTTTTTATGAAGACGAAGTCGCGCATTTTCAAAGCACCTATGGTGATTTTATTTTGGTGAATACCAATTTTAATCACATCAACGCCTTTGGTGCGGACATGAATTTATTCAAGCCGGTCAAAGTGCCCGGCCAAAAACCGGCATTCGGACGGGCTGCGCGGGGCATGAGTCGAGACTATGCTGAAGGTCTGCACGACCATAAACAAGCCATTTTCGAACAATTTAAGCAGCTCATCCCTGAATTAGTAGAAGCCTTTCCGGAGCACAATATTGTTATACGCCCGCATCCCACTGAAAGTCACGATGTGTATAAAAAAGTCGCTACCCAATGTGAGCGGGTTTTCGTGACCAACGAAGGCAACGTGGTGCCGTGGCTGATGGCAACGAAAGCCCTTATTCACAACGGGTGTACCACCGGTGTGGAGGCATATATGTTGGGGGTGCCTGCTATTTCCTACCGCGCTTTCGTCAACGAAGACTATGATTATGGTTTTTATATGTTGCCGAATAAGATGAGCCATCAGTGTTTCGATTTTGAAGAGTTAAAAAACCTGCTGGAGAAAATTTTGAGCGGTGAGGTGGGGGCGGCGGACAGTGAGGATCGCCAGACGCTGATCCGGCATTACCTGGCCGCCCTGCAAGGGCCGCTGGCCTGTGAAAGGATGATGGATGTTGTTGAAACAATACCGGATAATCCAAAACAAAGCACAAAGGTACCTTTGAAAAACAAGCTGGAAAACTGGGCGGTTACCTGTGGGCTGCATCTGGCCAAACGCATAAAGACAAGCCTTCCCGGCTCTCATAATCGGCCCGAGTTTCAGCGCCACCGCTATCCAGGCATTTCGCTCAAGAACCTGCGTCTTAAATTAGATCAGTTTCAAGATTTGCGCAGCAAAGAAAGGGAAATTAAATTAGAGCAAATTTCCGAAGTCATGTTTAAAATTAGTCCCTGAGTAAACATCCGAGTGCTATTGACAGGGCACATCTCAGCGGCCGAATATTTTTAGTGACGTGAAATTCACACATTAATTGAACGCTGCAAATATGATGACCGATAACATACCCTTACTCCTTCCGGTTGAAAATCAAGTGCGTGAGCTGGATTCCAAGATCCTGCTGGCATGTGTTGCCGCCCAACGCGGCTTTTCATCCTATATTGGATCACGCCGGGAAATTCATTTCAATATCACTGCCTTTCCCAAAGGGATTTATCTATCGAAGAGTATCACCGCGGCCAGCGACATGATGTTCCGGATTATGCGCAACCTTGGGCATGCCATTGCGGCCTGGGACGAAGAGGCACTGGTGCATTTGCCAGCCGAAACGTATTATTCACGCCGGCTCTCGCCAACTGCCATGCATTACGTTTCGTACTTTTTTGCTTGGGGTGAAGATAATGCCCAATTGTGGCGTCAATACTCTCATTTGCCCAAGCATGCCGCCATTGAAGTGACTGGAAATCCGCGCAATGATCTGCTTCGGCCGGAGTTACATGCCTATTATAACAGTGATGTCGAGCGGATTAAAAAAGCATACGGTGATTTCATTTTGGTCAATACGAATTTTAATCACGTCAATGCCTTCTCTCCGGTGCAAAATCTGTTTAAGCCGCCTGAAAAGCCCGGTGAACCGCCCCCATTTGGTAGGGCTGCCAAGGGCATGAGTCGGGCGTATGCTGAAGGACTACGAGATCACAAACAGTCTATTTTCAAAGATTTTCAGCAGATGATACCGGCTCTTGACGCTGCTTTTCCCCATTATCACATCGTCGTTCGGCCACATCCGACGGAAAGCCAGGAAATTTATCATGATATCGCCTCCCGCTGCCAACGGGTTAAAGTGACCAATGACGGGAATGTGGTGCCTTGGTTGTTGGCCACCAAAGCCTTGGTTCACAACAGTTGTACGACAGGCGTTGAAGCCCAGGTAATGGGGGTTCCGGCGATAACCTACCGGGCTTCAATTAACGAAACCTACGATTTCGGCTTTTACCGCTTGCCGAATTTGACCAGCCATCCCTGTTATAATTTGGATGAATTGATAATGAACTTGAAACATATTTTAAACGGAGAATTCGAGCCCGCCAACGGAGATGACCGCCAACAGCTCATTCGGCATTACCTGGCGGCCCAGGATGGACCACTGGCCTGCGAGCGCATGGTTGATGTGCTTGAAAAGATATCCCGCAACCGCAAAGATGCGCCCAAACCGGGCGTCGGCAACCACCTTTCCGGATGGTCACTGTGGGCTTTGAGAACCCTGATAAAACGATACAAGGATTCACGGCCCGGTTCCCATAATAAGCCGGAATTTCAGCGCCATCGTTATCCTGCGGTGGCCCTAAATGATATGAAAGAGCGCACATCCCGATTTCAGCAACTGCTTGGTTATCAAAATGAACTTAAAGTCGAACGGTTTAGCAAGCAGTTTTTTCGAATCAGTGCCTAATACACCCGTTTGCAATAAGCCCCTTGACATTGTTGTGGCCATCAGCTTATAGTCGCCTCCGCAAAAAAATGAATGACGGAGAATCACAATGAAGATATTTATTTTGGGTACAGGAAAAACAGGAACGACGGCCTTGGTCTATAAAGTGGCCGGTGGTCTTCCAAATTGCAAAGCATTTTCAGGGGGCAAACCAGGCAAATATGTCGGAGAATATGAAAACGCCGTGTATAAACATACATTTGAGGAGCGAAAAGGCAAAAATTTTGAGCTTTACCGCGATCATTTAAAAAAGGAGCATTATGACCGTAAAATTTGGATGGCGCGCGACCCCAGAGATGCAGCTGTCAGCCGTATGCTTTATCGCTGGCACCGAGGTATTTTGGGCCAGAAAAAACAATATCAAGCCCATTTAGATCTGGTATTAAAGAAGGAACAAGATCCCACTTCAGTATCATTTCATGAAATTTGCCGCTACACGGGACATGACGGGTGGCCGCGCAGTGTCGAAGATGTTATTGCCGAAGAAAAAAATCGCTATGCGAATATGTCTGAATTTGTTCAGAGCTTGGCCGATGATTGGCATTTATTTAAATACGAGGAAATGGTCAATCAAAGCTTTGATGCCTTAAACGACTATTTAGGTTTTAGCGTGCTGCGTGAAGCCGAGGTCCCGGTTGGCACCGGTAAAGACAAAGTCGTCCGCAAAAAAGCCTATGGAGACTGGCGGCATTGGTTTGTTGAAGAGGATGTGGCACTGTTCAAACCGGCGTTTTTACCCTATATGCAAGTTGTCGGATACGATTGCGATGATTGGCAACTGAATCCTGAAGCGGTTATCGAGCCCCAATTCTCATCTGAATACATAAAACGATTATCGAGCAAAGCACCCAAAAATACGATTATGCGCTTTGTTGATAATATTTCACAGCGCGTGTTTAAGAGAAGCTAACGTTATTGGCCCGTCAGCAGCACGGCGGTCATATTCACAAGGTCTAAAAAAGCCGTCTTCATAAAAACTTACCGACAAAAGATCTTCCAGATATCTGCTATCCGATTCAGGATAATCGAAAAGTGACCTTCGTTTGCATAAAAAGTGGGTTGGCTATTGGGAATGGTCTGAGCCATGTAGCGGCCCATTGTCGACGGCACAATTCTGTCCTTTGCGCCATGCCACAGATGAACGGCCATATGAATTTTTTTTAAAGAAAAACCCCATGGTCGGCTGTATGGTATCACGTCGCCTGACGGCCAGCGCAAACTATGGCGAAATGCCTCGCGGAATGATGAACTCAAAACCTCTATAAGCTTTTTATTTTTCAAGGCAATTTTATCCGGTTCGGCGACTTTGCCGGATACAATCGAGAGCATATATGCGGGATAATATCGAAACAAGGCCGCCGGAAAAGGATATAAAGCGGTGATCATTTGCGGCAGGCGGCCGGCAAGTCGCAAACCATGACGATAGGTCCAGGACATTTTACTCATCAAACCCGGTATTTCAACCGGTCCCATCCCACAGACAATGCCTACCGCATCAAGACGGTGTGGGATTTTATAAGCACAAGCAGCCGCATACGGCCCGCCACCGGATACGCCTAAAATTGAAAACTGTTGAATGTCCAGCTGATCTGCCAGTTCGGCAACGTCATCCGCCCAGTCAAGGATCGTACGTCCAACTTTGGGGCTGGAAAGCCCATATCCCGGTCGATCAATACCAATAAAGCGAATATGAGATTCGCACGAAATACGATCCGCCAACCGCGCTTCCAGGCGGGATCCTGGAAATCCGTGAAAATACAAAACCGGTTTGCCCAGCCGATCACCGAATTCAGCAAAGCCCAACCGGCGTCTGTCACTGAGGATGATATGGTTCTTGATGGCTTCAACGCTGGAGGAGAACAAAGTTGCTATCCGTAGGCGTTGACAAGTTGGGTTAAACCCAGCTTTTCCAGCGTACTATTTTGCGGTTTGCTGCTGTTTGGATCCCAGCCCATGGCCTGGCGGTATTCGCGGGCTAGATTGTCGACGTCGACGGTCACACCGGCCACCGGTCCTTCTTTCTGGGGCGGCGATCCGATCATCCTGCTTGGTAGCTTGATATCCTGAGGCGCAATCCCTTCCCGCAGATTAAAACACTGGCGCAATGTTTGGATGCGGGCACCGGTGGTCAGAACTTCATCAACATCCAGATTCCAGCCGGTGACAGCATTAAAAAACTCAACCAATGGATAATTCCCGAAAAACATCATCGGCATGATACAAACACCGGCGCTGGAGCCCACCTGAAGATAGCGCGAAGCCGTGGCACTGATCGGTCCCTTGCCGGTGTAGCTATAGCGCACAAATTCACCGATTTGCAACTCAGGGTAGGGGGCCCATTGTCCGGGTCCCGCATCGATACGGGCCATGGGTGCTGCGGTATGACGACCCGGGGTAGGGTCACACACAAAACCGGTGCCGCGGCTGGGAAGATACAGCGCGTTGTGCAGACCGGGCTCCTGGCCGCCCACATGCATGGCAAATTGATCGGCACTCTTTCCAATTTTTTCAGCCGCCATTTTAACCCCATCGGCTAAAACATCGCCGAATCCTTCACGCGCTATCATTTTGGCCGTCATCTCGATCATGGCCTCAGCATGGCCCCAGGTGAGGACAATGCCGTCGGTATCTTTCTCTGTGATGATGCCGTTTTCATAGCATTCCATGGCAAAGGCCAGTGTGGTGCCGGCGGAGATGGTGTCCAACCCGCTGCGATTGCACATGTCGTTGAGTTTAATGATCGCTTCAAAGTCATCACACATGCACATCGTGCCAAAGGCGCCGATGGTTTCATACTCGGGTTTATGAGTTTCACCCACCGGGTATTTGCCGCCATCGACGTTAAAAATACCACCGCAGGCAATCGGGCAGTTGGCACAGCCGTATTTGCGACTCTGGTGGGCGATAATGGCATCCGCATCGGCGATTTTCTCGAGATTCGGGAACGACTGCTCGCCGGTGTGTTGCCAGTTTTTGACCGGCGTGACACCTGAGGCCACGCCACCGCCCGTAATCCCGCAGGTGCCATGTTCCATCAGTGTTTGCGCAAATCCGCCCATTTCCTTCATTTCTTTGATGAAGTTCTTGCGCAATGCCGCCAACCCGTCTTTGTCGGCGATACGGGCCTTACCGCTGCCGCGCACGGCAATGGCTTTAAGCTTTTTGGAACCCATGACCGCGCCCACCCCTGAACGCGCAGCAACGCGTCCGGCGTCATTGACGATTCCGCTAATCAATGAAAGCTTTTCAGAAGCCGGACCAATGGTGGCAATCCGTATCTTTTTATCGCCGGCTTCTTTGCGGATGGTATCTTCAGTCTCGACGGTATCCTGGCCCCAGAGATGAGCGGCATCTTTAATCTCAAGGCGCTCATCGTTTACCGCTATGTATTTTGGTGCTGATGCCTGACCGTTGACAAAAATGGCATCCCAACCGGCGGCCTTTAATTCTGCTCCGAAATAGCCGCCGGAATTGGCATCGCCCCAGCCCCCGGTCAACGGTGATTTGCAGACGGCCATGTAACGACCCCCGGTGGGCACCTTTGTGCCTGTTAGCGGTCCGGTGGTAAAACCCAAATAGCTTTCAGGACCCATTGGATCGATGCCTTTTTTCTGATGCTCAAATAAGATTCGGGCGCCGAGTCCCTGACCGCCGATATATTGTCGGGCTAATTTTTCGTCCAGCTTTACAATTTCTATTTTGTCTGTGGTTAAATCAATAAAACCAATTTTGCCTGCATATCCACCAGCCATTAAATGCCTCCTTTAGGGATTGATTTTTCGTGTCTGCTTTATAGCGTTAATTGACAGGACAGTCAAAATGTTTTGATAGATTTGGCGCTCAGATGACTTACAACGCATCACGGTCAACAATCGATGATGTGTAAAGACCAAGCGTCATCCGGGTATAGAGAATTGATTTAAATTTTAGTGCATTAGATGAGACGCTGTATCATCTTTATAGCCGCTTTCAGCGCTTTGGTTGTTATCGGGTAATTCACTTGTGCTAGCTCTTGGGCTGAAAATGGCTGATTGGCCCCTGAATTTAATAACTTCCCGCAGGAAGCGTCATGACGGTTGGTATCAGGTATGGCGGCGTGGGGCGCTAATTCAGTCCCCAGTAGACCAGTGGAAACCAGAAAGAATTTTCTTCCTGACACCATTTTCATGTTCCCCCTTTGTGTCGGTTATAAGGATCTCAAACGGGTATTTCGATTGTTGACAATATGAGAAAAGCAATTAGATTGCCATTTCAGCGGCCTGTGGTGCTGAAACACATAACTATCCAATATTATATGTATATTCTTATTTAATTGGTTTAGCAGGCAATCCATTGTCGTAAAAAGTTGGGTTAAATTGTAACATGTGCCTGTTGTTTGACCCGCATCAAAGAAGGTCTGATTAATGGTAAGGATTTCGGTCCGAAATCCCATTGGGTCAATAACGAGCCCGAATCTTTTATAGGTATTTGCCCCAAGAGTAGGTCATATGCCCTAAATGATTCGCTTAATCGCTATTGTCAAACAATGGGCAAATCATAAAATACATAATAATTATATACAGTTACGATTTTACAAAAGATTGATTGGCATGAGTTGGCGAATAATTTGCATTTGGATAAGTCGACCTTGCAAAAGTGGGGTATTCAATCGTAGCCCATATCGAAAAAAATTGGAAGGAACTGATAATAATGAGCACAAAATACAAGTTGCTCTTACTTTTGACAGTAACTATAGCGCTAACCTTTGGTGTCGGCTTCAAGCTCGGACAACACTTGGCGCCGCTAACGGTATACACCCAATCCAACACGCGTGAACAGTTGGCGAAGACGGTGTTACCAGCGAATCCATCAAACCAGGTCGCCGCAATTTTATTGATTCCTAGGCCTTACGTACCATTGTTTGAAAAATTCAAGCATCGCAAAATCGCCCGGGCGATTGATATCCTACCGGCGCGGATTGGATGGTATGACGGAAAAATGGTTGCTATCCCCCGAGAGGCAATTTTTAAAGACACCGAATTGACCGCTACGCCGGTTGTCAAAGTGTCCCATCGCAGTGAGAAGATGACCGCAAAGAGCATTCCGGACCAATCTAAAATAGCCCAGGGTGCGGCCTTTTTATTCATCTTAAAAGGTGCTGCCAATAATAAATTCAGATATACAGTCGGTCAATCAATGCGCCCTAAGGCAGGACTATAGCGCACTGCCATTGGTCTGATTCACGCTCGAAATAGGAGCTGTGAGTAACGATTATTATTGATCCAGGGGATTAATATCGGAAACCGTGCCCGCGATATCAATAGTTCTTCGACAGAACCGTTTATCGAATTTGTAATTCATTTAAAAGGAGATACGGAATGAATGTTGAGCAATTAATTGCCAAGGGCTATGAGCTGTTGACGGTTTTTGGCGTTAAGGTTTTAGCGGCACTGGCTGTTTTCATTATTGGTCGCTGGATTGTCAAATACCTGCGCAGACTGATCAATCGCATAATGGAAAAACGCGATGTTGATCCCACCCTGACAAAATTTTTAACCAATCTGACTTATGTGGCATTGTTAACATTTGTGATCGTGGCGGCATTGGGGATGCTGGGTATCCAGACAACCTCTTTCATCGCGGTGCTGGGTGCTGCCGGTCTGGCCATTGGTCTGGCGCTGCAAGGCTCGCTATCTAATTTTGCCGCCGGGGTCCTAATGATTATATTCCGGCCGTTTAAGGTTGGCGATCTTGTTGAAGGCGCTGGTGTTACCGGTGTGGTGGAAGAAATACAAATTTTCACAACCCAGCTGGTCACAGCTGACAACAAGACCATTATCATTCCAAATGGCCAGATGACCGGTGACACCATTACCAACTATACTGCCAAAGGCACCCGTCGCGCGGACATGGTAATGGGCATTGGGTATGAAGATGATATCGATAAAGCACGGGATATCATATTGGAGGTTTTGTCGCAGGACGAACGGGTGTTAAAAGAGCCTGCTGTAAAAGTCGCTGTTTCCGAGCTGGCTGACAGCAGTGTTAACTTTACGGTCCGGCCCTGGGTGAAGGCTGACGATTACTGGGGGGTAATTTTTGATGCCAACGAAACCATTAAAAAGCGCTTTGATGCCGAGGGCATCAGCATTCCCTATCCGCAGCAGGATGTGCACGTTTATGAGCATAAAGATTAACTAGAACCCATCACAAAAATGCATCTAACGCTCAACTACTGCGTTATCCAGGATAAATGGATTACACGTCTATTTTACTATAATTAAGGTGTGCATTAAACCGATTCAAAATGCTCGAATACTATCGTGTATGCTCCACTTTTGAATCGGTTTCGCCTTGTTTTGTTGAACACCTTAATATTTTAAGATCAGATGTGAAATCCCGCATTCATGCGGGGAGCGTGATCTACTATTTTTGAGATGAGTTCTAAAATATTTTTGAGATGGGTTCTAAAAGCTCATTCGTTTTGACAGCTATTTGCCGGTGCGCCGGCCTGGATAAACCTAAGCAGTAAGATCTTTTACATTGTCCAAATGGAATGCTGTCCGGATCTGAAGATGATATGCTTTATCCAGGCTGGCGCCTTTTTTCATCGATGTCCAAGACAATTGATCTGCCGCGCAGTTAGTTGGGTAGCGTTCCGCCAACAAAACGCTTTATGCGACCGTCAATGCAGGTTGACTTCAAAGGTGACGGCGCGATTATATGAGCGGTCCTGACCATCGGTTTCACTTCTCAACGGTTGTTTGTCTCCAACACCTTTGGCCACCAAATTTTCGCCTCGTAAGCCGTTTGAAACCAATAGGGCTAAAATGGTTTCTGCTCGCTGTTGGCTGATCTGCATATTAATTGCCTCTGTTCCGGTGCTGTCCGAATGGCCGATGATGGTGATCAGATAGCTTTTACCGACAGTTCGCGTCAAAGCTTCTAATTCTTTTAAGTAAATGATGAGTTGATCGATGACGCCTTGCTGATCCGTCGTGAGATTAATGTCTCCGGTCTTAAACAACACCGTTTGTTGATCAATATGTTGGCTGATCAGCGCGATACGCTCCGAATCCGTATTAAGGAGCTGGTCGTATTGAAAGTCAGATATATCCGCTATGGCCTTAATCTTTTGTTGGGCATCCTGCAGCCATATGTGGCTGGCGGCACCGTGGGCCTGAAGGACATTTCCCTTTAATGTGAGGGTAACTGTCGACGGCGGTTGCAGGTGGCGATCGATGTCCAGCAATTCGGAATCATTGAATTCAGCTATCCAGGGCAGGCTGGATACCTGTTTGCGACTGGTTTCGATCCAGCGATGCAGCGCCGCTCCCCTGACATGCAAGATACCATCTTTAAATTCAAGATCGACGGTTTCAGGCGGATGGAGTGCCGTTAGCAAACGTTGTTGGGCATACTCAGGAAAAAGGGAATAATAGGGTTCCCAGTGAAATGTGACCTGGTCCGGTTGCAAGCCGGATGTCTTTAATGCAGCCGTTGGATCCGGTGCCAGCGGATCTTTCAGCCCATAGATATGGTGTCGGCCGTCTTTTTTTTCAAATTTTGTGATGACGACACCGGGTTGGTTGCGCAGACCGGAGACGTACTGTGACCAGCGACGATGGTTACGGTAGCTGCTCAGCGACCATCCAGCCAGCAGCAACACGATAAGTGCGATAACAATCCACAGCAGATAGGGTGATTTTTGACGTTCTTTCTTAAACTGCGCTTCCAGACAGTTTTCAAGAATGTAGCGGCTTTCCTCAAAAGGTGCCGTATCTCCCTCAAAAGCCGCAATGTCTTCTCGCTGTCTGAAGTGAATTTCCTCCAGCGCATCTTTTAATACATTTTGCAAATCCACAGGGGGATTGCCGCGAATGACGGCCGCTAAAAACGCCTGTGGTCCGTGTTCGATCCAAACACTGCGCTCGCCGACACGCAGCGTTTCAAGCGTTTCATCTGTTGTTTCACCAAAAGAATCCTGAACGAAATCCTTTATGGCGGTCAGCATGCTGGAGACCAGGTCCGGATCATCGGCACTGACGGTCTTGGTAACGACGTGTTGCAAGACCAAACCGGTTTCACGATGAATAAGAAACACCTGTTCGACCTGATAGACCAATGTGTGCAGCAGCACAACTTCGGCAAATGATTTTTGGGTTCTAAGCGCTTCGAATCGCCATTTTAAGCCATTGAAGGAGACACTGTGCTCTAAAATCTGATTGAAACTCTGGACCATTCCTTGGATGGCCGAGGCAATCGCTCTGCGGATGGCTGGGCCCATAACCGGAAAGAGCGCGTCCACAAGCGCTTTGCGGTCTCTTCTAATCGAAGATTTAATGGTCTTTTCGGTGATGGGTTCTAAAGCCATTTCAATCTTTTTATCATGCTTTGAGCGTAAAGAAATGGCTTCTGGTAGAACGCGGCTGACGTCTTTGGCGTGCAAATCGGGGGTGTCCAGGCGCTTTTGTAGTTCATTCAGCTGCGCCTGAATGGGCTTTAATAGCAGTTCGCGCAGTTCATTTAAAGCATCCTGCGGCTTTTCAGAATCCGGCGATACCGTTTTTCCGCTCTGTTCGTCGGTCGAATCACTCATGCTTTAAATCATTCGTTGCCCGGTCGAATTTTTCGGCCAATTCATTGGATGTGCGCACAGCCAGCTCCATTAGAAGTTCAGAAAGGGTTGTCCGTGCCACTTTATCTTCATTGAGTTCCTTGAATGCCTGTTTGAGGGCCTTATCAGCTTGGTCCTGCTTTGCGGCGATCTCGCCGGATAACTCCTTGGATGCATCTAATAGTTGTTGCCGTATTTCGCGTGTGTCTTTACTCTGTTTTTCTTCCAGCTGCTCGACACTCTTGGATAGCAATCGCATTGAATCTTTAAATTCTGTGGACAGCTTTTTAACGGATGCATCCCGCAAAGACTGTTCATTTTTGAGTCGATCGCTGAGGGCTTCAATCTCGTTTTTGATAAAGGTTTCCAGTGAATCCAAACGCTTGGTTGTCGTATCGCGCAATTCTGTGATCTTTTTTTGCAGTCCATCTTCCAAACGCGTAAATCTTTTGTCGTAATCCTGCATCTGATTGCCAAAAATAATCTCTCTGATTTTATCGACACTCTGGGCCCCGGCTGCTTGTTGAGTGCTGCTATGAAGTCGACTGTTTGCAGAGGATTCAGCTGAGGATTTATTCTTCGGAGATGATGGGCTGACTTTTTTCTTGGCCTTTGTCACCGGTGTGCTCCTTTCCTTTTAAATCAGAAGTCATCTTAAATAACCCACACAACACCCTGTTTGGATGGTTTGATATGTTTAAGAATCGCTTCCGATAGATTGACCATTGAATCGCCCCAATGTATGGTTTTGCTTTCTGGTTCACTTTTAAGCCAAAGATTTCACTTTTTCAAGCAAATTTAACCTGTTGAGAAGTTAATCATTATTTGCTATTGAAAAGATAATGATCATGTCAATAGCCTGACACGCAGCTGAAGTGCAATTGCAACCAAATTTGTGCGCAAAGCACTGGACAACATTCAATAAAAAACTTTTACTTACCGGTAGTGACATGGCTTCTGTAAAGAAAAAGATTTGCCTAATCGGGTCATTTGCGGTCGGAAAAACCAGTCTCATCCAACGTTATGTTTACGATCGGTTCGATGAAAAATATTTAACGACCATCGGCGTAAAGATCAGCCAAAAGGCGCTGCCGCCGCTTAAAGACCCACACAGTGGTCGGATGATTCAGCATACTTTTCTCATCTGGGACATTGCTAGTTTGGAAAAATTTGACAATGTGGTGACAAACTACTTCCGCGGCGCGGCCGGTGCCCTGATGGTAGCTGATTTAACGCGCAAGGAAACCATCGAGCATATCAGCCAATTATACAATCGGTTTTCCGAAATCAGTCCTGAAGCGGTTGTGCTCGTTTTGGGCAATAAGCTGGATATATTTAAAGAAGATAAACCAACGCTCGCAGCCCTGAAAGCGAAAGCGGCGGATTTTAAATCCGAATTGATGTTAACCAGTGCCAAGACCGGTGAAGGAGTAGAACAGGCCTTTTTAAATCTGTCACAGAAAATAGGGTGCCTCAATGAGTGATGCCTTGAAGCAATTGTTGACCTATAAAAATTTGGGGATCGTTCGTTTTGATGAACAGTTGAATATCATTGAAGCCGATACACTGGCAAAAGAATTATTTGTGTCGATCGGTCAACGACTCCACAAAGGCAATTTGCTGGATTTTTTCCCCGAATTGATCGGCAGTGAAGATTTTATAAACCAAGTTATCCAGCAGAAAGAAAACGATTTTCGTTTGGATTTTGTCAATCGCACCGTTGACGATGAACGTCCTATATTCTTCAATCTGCTTGTTTTACCGGCCGACCAAAAGAACCAAGGGCTGCTGATACTTGAAAACGTTACCGAACACGCACTTATCGCACAAGAGGTAAATCAACAGCGATATGAGCTTTTTCTATATAAACGCGATCCTGAATTTCGCAAACAGTTTTTAAGTGAGAGCATTCTCGGCCAATCCGAAGCCATTGAACGTATCCGTGAAACCATTCAAAAGCTCAGCAAATTTCCAACGGCCACCGTATTACTGATGGGAGAAACCGGCTCCGGAAAGAATTTGGCGGCTCGTGTTCTACATTATAGCTCGATGTCAGCCGATGCGCCTTTTGTTGAAATTAATTGTGCCGCGCTACCGGAACATTTGATTGAATCAGAGCTGTTCGGATACGAAAAGGGTGCCTTCACCCACGCGGTGACTGCCAAGCGCGGTCTATTGGAGGAAGCCCGGGACGGCACGCTGTTTTTGGATGAAATTGGTGAAATGCCGCTGAATATGCAGGCCAAGTTGCTTAATGCACTCGAAACGAAGCAGTTCAGACGCTTGGGCAGCACCAAACCTATAGAAGCCGACCTTCGCGTGATCGCAGCCACCAATCGTGATCTGCAAAATGAAGTCGATGAAAAGCGTTTTCGTGAAGATCTTTTCTATCGTTTAAATGTCGTTTCGATTACCATGCCGCCGCTGCGTGAGCTGGGCGCAGATATCATGATCATTTCTGAATATCTTTTGAAACTATTTAATGTTGAGTTCAAAAAAGACGTCAAGGGCTTTAGCGAGGATGCGCGTCAATTATTGCTCAGCTATTCCTGGCCGGGAAATGTCAGAGAGCTTAGCAATTGCCTTGAAAGGGCCATGATATTTGCGGACAAAGATACCCTGGATGCATCTGAGCTCGTTATTTCTGGAAACCGAACCCGCCAAGGTCAACAACAGGTGCACCAATGGACTGTTCCGCCGGGCGGCATCGTATTGGAAGATGTGGAACGGCAATTAATTTTGTCGGCATTAGAGCAATCGGCCCATAATAAAAGTAAGGCCGCCCGACTGTTGGGTTTATCGCGGGACACCTTGCGCTATCGTCTGGATAAATACCAACTTTCATAATCATGCTGCGGCATATACCCCAGATGTTGCAGCAATTTCCCCCGATCTAATCCAATAGTAACACCATCCCCAAACGCCTTCCTTAAAAAAGTACAGTAATTACAAATAATTAAGATGTGGTCCCGCTGCGGATCAATATGGCATGATCCTTGTTTATGAGTATGATCACGTGGAGCTGCTATGAAACTGATTTGCCCAAAATGCGGAAAAGTTCAGGATGTGAATAAAGATGAGATGATGGGCCGCTACATTGTCTGCCGACATTGCCGTTATGCGTTTAAGTGGGAAAAGAACCTAAAGCAGCAGAATGAGGACAAACCGCATCCGATCTAATCTTCGATGAACGCTTTTAACTTGGTTAGCCCCTCTTCAATTTCGGCTGTATCGATTCCCGAATACGCCAGACGGATATAGGCGTTTTTCTCACCCTGCAGCGGGCGACCGAAATGCAAGCGCGAGCAAAACGAGACGCCGGTTGCCGTCAAAACCGCCCTTCTGAATGCCTCGTAATCATTCAATCCTTTGTGCTGCATGGCAGCGGTCACATTTGGAAATAAGTAAAACGTAGCATTCGGCCGGAAACAGTGAATCCCTTCAATTGAATTTAAAATGTCGACGGCGGCATCCCGTCTTGTTTTTAGGGTATCAAGGATCTGCTTTGCTTCGGTTTGATCGCCGGTGAGCCCTTCAATCGCACCGTACTGAATAAAGTGATTCGGACAGGATTCATCGTTAACGTTTAATTTGGCGATGACTTCGATAATTTCTTTAGGGCCGATGGTGGCGCCCAACCGCCAGCCGGTCATGGCAAATTTTTTGGAAAAGGTATACAGGATGATACTGCGCTCAGCCATATCCGGCAGCGATGCAAAAGAGGTACTTTGGCCCGCATAGCGGATGTCAAAATAGGCTTCATCGCACAGAACATATAGATCATGTTCGCGCACCAACGCAGCCAATTTCTCCATTTCCGCCATCGAACATTCGGCACCGGTGGGATTTTGTAGATCGTTAAGTATCAACAGCTTGGTCTTGGGTGTAATTTTAGCAGCCAATGCATCAATGTCGATCTCAAAATTGTCTTGACCTTCAAAATAGCTATAGGGAACAGCAATGCCACCGTTAAACTCGATCTGCGATTCATAAATCGGATAGCCCGGATTGGGATAAAGGACCTCGTCACCCGGATTCATTAATGCCAGGATAAATTTGCCGATAGTGGGCTTCCCGCCGGGCTGAATCGCGACATTTTCCAGTGCAAAGGGAACCCCGCGCGAAGCGCTCACATCTGCAGCTAAAACTTCGCGCAACTGGGGTATACCGGCATTGGGGCAATAGCCGGTTTTGCCGTCTCTCATGGCTTTGATGGCGGCATCCATCACATTGGCAGGGGTTAATATATTCATATCCCCTAAGTGGAATGGATAGACCTTGTTGCCTTTGGCGGCAAAGGCAGCTGCTTCGGCTGATACGGCAAAGGCGGTTTCGGTACCTAACTTCTGAATTCGTTTAGCGATTGTCATTTTTTTATCCTATCTGAGATAATTGATGCGAGCAGCATCCGGTTGTAAGATGAATAGGCTCACCATAGCCCAAAACGGTCAATTCTTCAACCCGTTGCCATCGGGTTGGCCTGTCCAGCGGCTTTGTTAAAGTTTCGTCTTTCCAAAAGATCCCCGCCAGCATCGCGAAACATGCCGATAAATGCCGCATCTGTTCGGCTTTGTTTCAGTCGAACGCTATTTACAATTTAAGTCCCCTAATTAATCAGCCGATATTATTTATAAGCTGTCGAAATTACATCATGAAATATAAATAATAGGAATCACACGATGCTAAATGCCTCCATATCCCACCGACCCCATTCGGTGATGACGGCAGTCAATTTTGGCGAGCTAAAAGTTAGTCAGAATCCGGTCGAAACACTGGTGGCCTTTTCCATCGGCTCAGGCATTGGGATAACCATTTATGATCCAATTACCCAAACCGGCGGATTACTTAATATTGTCCTACCCGATTCATCAATGATGTCACCGCCGAAAGCCCAATTTCATCCCTTGATGTTTGCCGATACCGGTCTGGCCGTTTTTTTGGATGCCTTGCACGATTTGGGCGCGCAAACAGAACATCTAAAGGTAGTGCTAGCCGGCGGGGCTCAGATAATGGATCACAGCGACGTTATGAATATCGGCCGCAAAAACCACCAGGCTGTCACATCATTTTTAGATGATAAACATGTAAGCATTCATTATGCCGACATCGGCGGTATTTTCTTAAGAACACTTCGTCTGGATATGCGCAATGGCGAAAACCTCATTCAGGTCCTGGGTCAGTCAGAGGTCAATGTATGACCAATATCGACGATATCATCAGTGCAATTGATACGCTCAAACCGATTCCACCGGTGGCGGCTCAGATCATGGCGCTGGCCGAAGATGAAAACAGTTCTATGTCTGATATTGCCGATTTGATTATTCATGATCCTTCTATCACAGCTAGTATATTGAAAATCTGCAACGCCGCTTATTTCGGATTATCCCGGCGGGTTGATTCGGTACGTGATGCTATCGTTTTGTTGGGATTAGATGAAATTATCGAGCTGGTGTTGCTTAATGTGACTGCCGAAAATTTCAGAGACGAACCCGATGGCTATGGGCTCGGTGAGGGCGAACTCTGGAAACATGCCGTTTTATCTGCTTACACGGCCAAGACACTCGCTGAAAACTATGGGTTTGAGGATCAAAAACATCTTATTTTTACCGGGGCGCTTCTCAAAGATATCGGGAAATTAATTATCGGCCGGTTTGTGGCGTTTTCTTTTGAAAAAATCAATATTTTGGTCCAGTCAAAAGGATATAGCTTCAATGAAGCTGAGAAAGAAGTCATCGGCATCAATCATGAAGAACTGGGTGCCAGGGTGGGGCAGAAATGGCGCTTTGGTGATCAACTCATCTACATCATACGACACCACCACATGACCGATGAAAGTGCCAGGAAAGATCCGCAAACGGCCTTGGTCTATCTGGCAGATATGATCTGCATGATGCTCGGATTCGGCACCGGCATCGATGGGCTTGCCTATCGATTTTACAGTGAGGTCTTGGGACGCATGCAACTCACCGAGGAAAATTTGCGGAATGTGATTTTTGACACAGGCCAGCGTCGGCAAAAAATTGATCAGTTGTTGAATCTTGTGTAAATTCAAGAATTATAAGTTTCAGGTGTTCTTGCCCCTGGCTTCTCGCTTCTTGCTTCGACTCGGCTGAGCTCGTCGCAGGCTGGCAGGAACTAACGAATCCGATGCCAACCTGCGACAAGCCACTTTTGGCCTGCCTTCGACTTGAGCTCAGGCAGAAAGTAGTTCATGTCGAAGGCAGCCGAG
>JAAUXY010009835.1_pt1 | contig 23263 bp, 26 predicted proteins | sample 7278121 | NCBI WGS metagenome assembly JAAUXY01 (sample SAMN14350117, study PRJNA611818) | marine sediment metagenome | isolation source: surface marine sediment (1.8m) | place: French Polynesia: Moorea | collected 2018-08 | reverse complement strand
CTCGACAAGGGTGAATCCGTGGCCTTGTGTATCGTGCCGTCGACCTTGATGGCCGGCGGAAACCCGCAGGTGATGAACAGGTCCGAGCCGTTGCGCTCGACCATCTTCTTCAGCAGGTTCTGTGTCAGTCGTACCGCTTGTTCGCGTTCCATCGTTCCGTCTCCCCGACGCCTCTACCGGGCGCTTTAGAAGTTTTCCTTGTTCACTGCGCGGAAGCGGGCCTCTTCCTTGTTGATCAGGCCCTTCGCCATGAGATCCGCCAGGTTCTGGTCGAGCGTCTGCATGCCCGAGCCCTGGCCGGTCTGGATCGCGGAGTACATCTGCGCGATCTTGCCTTCGCGAATGAGGTTTCGAATGGCCGGCGTACCAATCATGATTTCGTGTGCCGCGATGCGGCCGCCGCCGATTTTCTTAAGCAGCGTCTGCGAGATGACGGCGCGCAGACTCTCCGAGAGCATCGCGCGGACCATGTCTTTCTCCGCCGCCGGAAAGACGTCGACGATACGGTCGATGGTCTTGGCCGCCGAGCTGGTATGCAGCGTGCCGAAAACGAGGTGGCCCGTTTCGGCCGCGGTCAGCGCCAGTCGAATCGTCTCGAGGTCACGAAGCTCACCGACCAGGATGACGTCCGGGTCCTCACGCAGCGCCGATCGCAGCGCCTCGTTAAAGCCGAGCGTGTCGCGATGTACCTCGCGCTGGTTGATCAGCGACTTCTTCGACTCGTGCACAAACTCGATCGGGTCCTCGATCGTCAGGATGTGATCGGGTTTGTTCTCGTTGATGTAGTCGACCATCGCCGCCAGCGTCGTCGACTTGCCCGAACCCGTCGGCCCCGTGACGAGCACGATGCCTCGCGGGTGCATGGACACGTCCTTGAAGATCGCTGGTGCGCCGATGTCCTCCAGCGTGAGGATCTCGGAAGGAATGGTCCTGAAAACCGCTGCTGAGCCGCGGTTCTGGTTGTAAGCGTTCACGCGGAAGCGTGCGAGCTTGGGAATCTCGAACGAAAAGTCAGTCTCGAGGAATTCTTCGTAGTCCTTGCGCTGCTTGTCATTCATGATGTCGTACACCATGCTATTGACATCCTTGTGGGTCAGCGCAGGCATGTTGATTCGCTTGATGTCGCCATCAACGCGAATCATAGGGGGGACCCCGCCGGACAAGTGCAGGTCAGATGCGTTGTTCTTTACCGTGAACGACAGCAGCTGGGCAACGTCGACGGCCATACTTCTCCCTCTCGCGTGGTGTTACCGACTTACCATAACTCGGGACCGATCGTCGCTTAGTATAGCGAAGCACCCGGAGCAAAGCGTGATTAGAGTCACGGAAAACTTATCAATAATCAGAGATTTGCTGACGGAAGCCGCCAATCAGGCTGAACGTGACCCGGCGACCGTTCACCTCCTCGCCGTCAGCAAAAAACAGCCGATCGAGGCCATCCTCGAAGCGGCCGCCGCAGGGCAGCGGGATTTCGGCGAAAACTATGTCCAGGAAGGCCTCGACAAGATCGCTGCAGCCGGGTCCGAACGCCTGATCTGGCACTTCATCGGCCACTTGCAGAGCAATAAAACACGTGCCGTGGCCGAGCACTTTGACTGGGTTCACACTATCGACCGCCTGAAGATCGCGAGGCGGCTTAGCGATCAACGGCCGGCGGGCATGGAAGCGCTGAATATCTGCCTGCAGGTCGACATCGACAACGAGGCGAGCAAGTCCGGTGCGACCGTTGCAGAGGTACCGGCGCTGGCCAGGGCCGTTAGCGAGTTGCCGAACGTGCGCCTGCGAGGTCTCATGTGTCTGCCCGCACAACGCGAGGGATTCGAGGCGCAGCGCGAGCCGTTCCGGCGGCTTCACCAGCTCGCGGAATCGATACGCGCCGACGGTATCGATCTGGACACCCTGTCGATGGGTATGACCGGTGACTATCGGGCCGCTATCGCCGAGGGCGCCACGATGGTCCGGATCGGCACGGCGATCTTCGGGCCCAGAGAATAATACAAGGGACTGACACAAGCAGGTGACAATGAACGACAACATTGCATTTATCGGCGGCGGCAATATGACTCGCGCGATTGCGGGCGGGTTAATCGAGGGCGGTTATGACGCGAGGAAAATCTTCGTATCGGAGCCGCTCGCCGAGACGCGCAAGGCGCTCGAGCAGGATTTTCCCGGCATCAGTACCAGCGACGACAACAATGCGATGGCGGCTGCCGCCGGTTGCGTCGTACTGTCGGTCAAGCCGCAGATTCTGCCCACCGTTTGCCGTGAGCTTGGCGATACCGTGCAGGCCGCGAAGCCGCTGATCGTGTCGATTGCCGCGGGAACCCGCAGCGACGACATCGAAACCTGGCTGGGCGGCGAGCTTGCCGTCGTCCGAGTTATGCCGAACCAGCCCTCGCTGCTCAGGCTGGGCGCATCCGGCGTCTTCGCCAACTCGCGAACGTCGGATGTAGAGCGGCGTCGCGCGGTGGACATCATGGGCGCCGTCGGCTCCGTCGTTACCGTAGACAGCGAAAGCCAGGTCGACGCCGTAACTGCGGTGTCGGGAAGTGGCCCGGCCTACTTCTTCCTGCTCATCGACATCGTGGCCAGCACGGGCGTCGAACTCGGTCTCGATGCCGACGCCGCGAGGACACTCGCGATCGAAACGGCGATCGGCTCCGCGGCGCTCGCCGCCGCCGAGGACGAATCGATGCACGCGCTGATCGCCCGGGTGCGCTCCCCCGGCGGAACGACGGCCGCCGCACTCGACAGTCTGGACAGGGATAATGTTCGTGCTATCTTCTCAGCCGCCATTACGGCGGCCCGCGATCGCGCGATCGAACTGGCCGACGAAGCTTCGAAGTCCGAATCATGACCAACACCCTCATCCAATCGCTGCTGTTCGTCCTCCAGATATTCGGCGGCCTTTACATCCTGCTGCTGCTGCTGCGGCTGATGCTGCCGTGGATGCCCGACAACTACCGCAACCCGATGATGCAGGCGATCTTTGCCGCGACCTCGCCGCTGGTTATCCCGGTACGCAAGGTGCTGCCCCCCATCGGCAAGCTCGACACGGCAACGCTGATGGTCGCGTTCGGCATCCAGTATCTTCTGGACTGGCTCAGCGGCCTGCTGGTGGGACGGCTTCCCGGCCTGCTGCCGCTTACCATCGGCGCCCTGTTCGGCGTGTTCGCTCACCTGCTGCAGCTCATGACGATCGCGATCATCATTCGTATCGTGCTCAGCTGGATTGCACCCGATAATTACAATCCGGCGACGATGCTCATCCGCGGTGCCACGGATCCGATACTGCGACCGTTCCAGCGCGTCGTCCCCGTCATCGGCGGCTTCGACGTCTCACCAATCTTTGCAATTGCCGCACTCGGCGTGGCCGGTATCGTGTTGAACAACCTGGAGTTGTGGGTCGTCAGCCTGTTCGCAGGCTGATCGGGCAACCCGAATGGTTTATAGTTGATGGCGTGCGGGCCATCGGCCAACCGTCGCGTCTTTGGGGAGTCGCATCGAACGGGAGTCAGGATATGAACGTCAAAACAACACTGATAACGATGACTGTGCTGGGACTAATTTCGGGCTGCGGGGGACCGGGCGGCAACGCCGACATACCCGAGGCAGAACCGGCCGGCGCCAGCTCTGCCGACATCGGCGACCACGTCGTCCATTTCAGTGCCCAGTCAACAGACCAGTTACCGCCCGAGATCGCCAGTGCGTACAACATTGTCCGCAGCAAGAATCGTGCGATGCTGAACGTCTCGATCATTCGCTCCGACGGCGTGCCCGTCGCCGGGGACGTATCGGTCAAGACGCAGAATCTCACCGGCCAGTTGAAGACCGTGACAATGCGACGCATCGATGAGCAGGATGCGATCTACTACATCGGTGTCACGCCGGTCGCCAACCGCGAAACCTTGATCTTCGACATTAGCGTCAAGCCTGAAGGCGCCGAAGAATCGGCCGACGTGCGATTCAAGCGGCAGTTCTACACGGACGGCTAACGCCGAACGCAAAAACACCCGAAAAAACCCGGCAAAAAGGCGTGTTTCCGGTTTTGCACCGGGAAAACATGTGCTATCGTCGCGCTGCTTTTGGCGCGGGCGCGAGCCCGTTTTCTTTTTTTCTGGGAGTTAGAAATTCATGGCAGCAAGCACGAAGAAGGCACCGACGAAGTCTGAAATCTTTGCAAAGATCGCTGACGACACGGGCCTGACGAAGAAAGACGTCGCCGCAGTGTTCGAGTCACTCAATGGACAGATCAAGAAAAACCTCGGCGGCCGTGGCGGCCCAGGCATGTTTACGATTCCCGGCCTGGTGAAACTGGTTGTCGTGAAGAAGCCGGCGCGCAAGGCGCAGAAGGGTGTACCTAACCCGTTCCGCCCGGGCGAGCTGATGGACATAGCCGCGAAGCCGGCGAGCAAGGTCGTCAAGGCGCGCGTTCTCAAAGGTCTGAAAGACATGGTCTAGGCCTTTGAAGGCAGTCGATCGAAAAGCCGGGGCGTTGAGCCCCGGCTTTTTTTTTGTGTGTTTTTCCTGGGCCTGGGCCTCGCTAACCGGCGTGGCGTTCGACGAATTCCATGACGGCTTCGCGCAGTTCGACGAGCCGGCCGTGGAAGAAATGTTCGACGCCGCTCATGACGAGGAACTCCGGACCCGGTTCGAGCCCGTTGACCCAGTCTATGGTCTCCGCGACGTCGACGAGCTCGTCCTCGTCGCCCTGCACGATGAGCCACGGGCATTCAGGCTGCGCTGGCAAGCCGTCGGCAAAGCGGGATATTGCGGGTGCGATGCTGATCAAACCGTCGAGGTCGGTCTCGACCGCGGCCTTGACGGCCATTGCCGCACCAAACGAAAAGCCGCCGAGCCAGAGCCTCGTGTCCGGAAAACGCTCGCGCATCCACTCGATTCCCGCGAGTGCGTCGTCTTTTTCGCCGATGCCATGATCGAAACTTCCTTCGCTGCCCTCCGTGCCGCGGAAGTTGAACCTGAGCGTCGCGAAGCCAGAACGCACGAAGGCGCGGGCCAGCGTGTGCGCGACCTTGTTGTGCATCGTGCCGCCGTGCTGCGGATGCGGGTGCAGCACGACCGCGGCAGCGGTCGGCGACGACCCGGCGGGCACCTCGAGAATGGCCTCGAGCCGGCCGATCGGGCCAGGGAGATCGAACGTCTCGCTGACGGGCGGTTTTGACATAGGACGTAATCGCGGCTGGCCGGCGTGCGGCGTCTTGGCGTAATATGATGATCTTATAGAGCTTTTGACGCATGCGGCAAGCCGCTTGCAAGCCGCCGGGGGCCTTGGGCAAAGGTGATGCGATGAGCGACCCTATCGATCACGAAGCGCGCTACTGCGCACAGAACTACCATCCACTGCCGGTCGTGCTGACGCGCGGCGAAGGCGTGTTCGTCTGGGACGATTCCGGCAAGAAATACCTGGACATGATGAGCGCGTACTCGGCGGTCAGTCACGGCCATGCGCATCCGCGGCTCGTCGAGCTCGTCGCTCGCCAGGTCGGCGAATTGAATATCGTCTCGCGTGCCTTCCACACCGACAAACTCGGCCCGTTCCTCGCCCGCGCCTGCGAGCTAACCGGCCAGGATATGGCCCTGCCCATGAACACCGGCGCGGAGGCCGTGGAGACGGCGATAAAGGCCGCACGCAAGTGGGCTTATACCGTCAAGGGTGTTCCGGCCGACCAGGCCGAGATCATCGCCTGCACGGGCAACTTCCACGGCAGGACGATCGCGATCGTCGCGATGTCTGATGAGCCTCAGTACAAGCACGGCTTCGGGCCGTTTCCGCCAGGCTTCGAGCTGGCTGACTACGGCAGCATCGAGTCGCTCGAAGCGTGCATCAACGACAACACGGCGGCCTTGCTTATCGAACCGATCCAGGGCGAAGGCGGTATCGTGATGCCGCCCGATGGCTTCCTGAGCGCCGCGGCGAAGCTGTGCCGAAAGCACAACGTCCTGCTGATCGCCGACGAGATCCAGACCGGGCTGGGCCGCACCGGCCGGCTGCTCGCCTGCGACCACGAGGGTGTCCGGCCTGACGGCCTGATTCTCGGCAAGGCGCTCGGTGGCGGCATTCTGCCGGTGTCGATGTTCCTTGCACGACGCGACGTCATGGAGGTGTTCACGCCGGGCGATCACGGCAGCACTTTCGGTGGCAACCCGCTGGCCGCATCGGTCGGCCTCGAGGCTCTGAACATCCTGGTCGAGGAAGGGCTCGCCGAGCGCAGCGCCGAACTCGGTGGCTACCTGCTCGAAAAACTCGGGCAAATCGACAGCCCGATGATCAGCGAAGTCCGCGGCCGCGGCCTCTTCATCGGCATCGAAATCGAGCCCGCACACGGAACGGCGCGCGAGGTTTGCGAAGCGCTCATGCAGCGCGGGCTGCTGAGCAAGGAAACCCACGAGACCGTCGTCCGGCTTGCACCGCCGCTTACGATCGCCAAGGCCGAAATCGACTGGGCACTTCAGCAAATCACCGAGGTCATTGGCGAAATGGACGCTCTGCGTCTCGCCTCCTGACGTATGCCACCAATCACCCTGCTGCACATCGGAATCGCGACGGGCGCGATCCTCCTCGGCATCATCGTCGGCTGGGTGATGCGCGCTAGCCGCTGCAACCAGGAGAAGGCGGCGATCAACCTCGGCTGGCAGGAGCAGCTCGAGGCAAGAAACGTCGAAAGCTCGCGCCTGCAGAACCAGAACAAGAACCTGATGGAGCAGGTCAGCCAGTACCAGGCCTCAGGCAAGGACGCGACCAATCGCGCGCGCGAACTCTCGAGCGCGCTAAAGGAGGCATTCGAGCGACGCGACGAACTGCAGCGACAGATCAAGGACATCCGCAGCAATCTCGAAGCCGTCATCGCGGAACGCCGCAAGCTCGAGAACGACATGCAGGCGCTGTCGGATAGCGACACATCGCTCACGGCCGCACTCGAAAAGAAAGACGAGAAAATCGCGAAGCTCAGCCGCGAGCTCGAGGGCTGGCAAAACCGTTTGCCGCCGCTGATGGACAAGTTCCGGGAAAAGAACGAGTCTGCCCGTGAGCTGGAAGCGGAGCTCGATGAAGCGCGCGCGCGAATTGCGGAGCTGGAAGACAGCGCGAACAGCGAGCCCGCGGAAGTCGATGCCATCGAGGCCGATACGCTCGGCACCGGGCTGGAGGCGAGCAACGACACGCTCGAAGCGATCGAAACGTTCGGCGACGATGATGATGAACAGCACGAAGTCGACGATAGTGACGTCGAGGAAGCGTACGCCGCCGAGGACGAACGTCCCGGTGGGCTTCGCGACAACCTCAAGCGGATCAAGGGTGTCGGCCCCGCAATCGAGAAGACGCTGAACGAACTCGGTATCTTCCGCTTCGGCCAGATCGCCGAGATGAGCGAGTACGACATCGACCGCGTCGCAAAGCGCCTCAAGGGGTTCCGGTCGCGGATCTACCGTGAGGACTGGATCGGCCAGGCACGCGAGCTGCTCGAAGAAACGACCGGCGAAAGCGCCTGATCCCCGGGTCCGCTCGGCATGCCCCGCTGGCCATTGCTCCTGATGCTCGCTGCCGTGCTGGCGATGACGGCATACCTGCTGCTTGGCCGTCTTGTTTCGTCACCCGACACGCCCCAGGTCGTTCCGGAGCGCGTTGCGGCGCCGGCCGCGGCGCCGTCGAATCGGCTACGCATCGAGGTGACCGCTTCTGGGCTCGTGGCGGCAGGCTACCCGGGCTTCGACTTTCAGGCCGCGCTCGAAAACGTTCTCGCGATGATGCACTCCGGCCACGCGGAGGCCGACGTTACGACGGTACGGATTAGCGGAGTCGCCCGCGCCGACGATGAGTGGAACCACGCGATTGAAACGCTGCGGCAAGTGCTCGGGGGGACTGCGCTGGAAATCGACGTTTTCGTCATCGACACGGACGTACCCGCCGTGCTGCTGTGCAGGGAATTGTTCATCGCCTCGACCCGTGAGGCGATCCGATTCCAGCAAAGCGGTGCGATCATCCGCACCGCGTCGTACGCCGTGCTCGATCGGCTCGTTGATTTTGCGGGGGATTGTCCGGACGCACGGGTCGCCATCACGGGACACAGCGATTCGGTCGGCGATTCCGCCTACAACCTCGACCTGAGCCGGCGACGCGCGGCGTCGGTCGCGGCCTACCTCGTCGAGCGCGGGGTCGACGCCGATCGACTGGACGTCGCCGGGGCTGGCGCATCGCAGCCGATCGCTGACAACGCCACAAGGCACGGGCGCCGGCAGAACCGGCGGATCGAGTTTCAGCTCGTGACCGACTAGCTCACTGGTTCATCGGCTCGGCGGCAAACAGCTCCACTTCAAATACCAGCGTTGCACCGGGGGGAATGACGTCGCCCGCGCCGCGGTCGCCGTAGCCCATCTCAGGCGGGATCACGAGTTCGCGCTTCTCGCCAATCAGCATGCCGGCAACACCTTCGTCCCAGCCTTTGATCACCCGGCCGGCACCGAGCGGGAACTGGAACGTGTCGCCACGATCGACCGAGCTGTCGAATTTCTCACCGCGGCTGCCTTCGGCCGCCTCGTCGTACAGCCAGCCCGTGTAGTGCACCGTGACGAAGTCGCCGGCTTCAGCGGCTTTACCATAGCCGTTCTTCAAAGTCGTTATCTGCAAACCGGATTCCTCCTTGGCAGCGGGGGTGGCGGACTCCGGCGATGCGTCGGCCGCGGATTCGGGTTCGGTGGACTGGCCGCAGGCCGTGGCCAGCGTGAGTACGAGCAGAGTGGCAATCAGGTTGCGTGGGGTCATTGATTGTCGGCCTTTTCCTGGTTTTGGGCGTCGTCGAAATCCAGCGACGCGGAGTTGATGCAGTAGCGCAGCCCGGTCGGCTGCGGACCGTCTTCGAAGACGTGGCCCAGATGGGCACCGCAGTTCGAGCAGACGACTTCCTCACGGATCATGCCATGGCTCGCATCACGGACGGTAGTCACCGCCTCGCCAGCCAGCGGCAGCCAGAAGCTCGGCCAGCCGGACCCCGAGTCATACTTGTGCTCGGAGCTGAACAGCGGCGCGTCGCAGCAGATGCAGTTGTAGCTGCCGTCGTCCTTGTGGTCGACGTACTTGCCCGTGAAGGCCCGCTCCGTCCCCTTCTGCTGGGTGACGTAGTACTGCTCATTGTCGAGCTTCGCTTTGAGCTCATCGTCGGTGGGCTTGTTCATCATTCGTCCTTCGAGTCACCGGCTGCGTCGATCTCGAGCAGCAGGGCGTTCATTCTACGCACATAATCGGCCGGGTTTTCGAGCTGCGACCCCTCGGCCAGCAGCGCATGGTCAAGCACGATATTCGACAGTGCCGAGAAGCGTTCGTCGTCGGCCGCCGCCGAGAGCCGCGACACGAGCGGGTGCTCGACGTTCACTTCGAGGATCGGCTTCGAAGCCGGCACTTGCTGGCCGCTGGCCTCGAGCATCCGCCGCACCTGCGGGCTGAGTTCGTCGGCCGCGGATACTACGCAGGCCGGCGAATCGACCAGCCGCTGGCTGACCTTGACGCTCTCCACGCGGTCGGCGAGCACCTGTCGGATCTTCTCGAGCAGCGATTTGTGCTCCTCCTCCCGGGCTTCGCGGGTCATCTCCTCGCCGCCCTCCGGCAGGCTGAGGTCGTCGCGAGCGACGTCGACGAATGCCTTGCCGTCGAACTCCTGCAGATGATCGACGACCCAGGGATCGATCGGGTCGGTCAGCAGCAGCACCTCGATGCCCTTGTCGCGCAGCCGCTCGAGATGCGGGCTCGCGATGGCCGTCGCATGACTGTCGGCCAACAGGTAGTAGATGCTGTCCTGACCCTCGGCCGCCCGTGCGACGTAGTCCTCCAGCGAGTGCGGCTGGGTTTCGCTCGAGTCTTCAGTCGTCGCGAAGCGCAGCAGTTTGGCAATGCGCTCGCGGTTGGCATGGTCCTCGACGAGGCCTTCCTTGACGACGTTCCCGAACTGCGCCCAGAACGCCTGGTAATCGTCATCGTCCAGCTTCTTTAGCATGTCGAGCACGCGACGGGTCAGCGCAGAGCGTATGGCCGTGAGGTCCGGGTCCTGCTGCAGCAGCTCCCGCGACACGTTGAGCGGCAGGTCCGACGAATCGACAACGCCCTTGACGAAGCGCAGATACAGCGGCAGGAACTGCTCCGCATCGTCCATGATGAAGACGCGCTGCACGTAGAGTTTCAGGCCTCGCGGCGCCTCCCGATTCCACAGGTCGAACGGCGGGTTCTTCGGGATATAAAGGAGGCTTGTGTACTCGCGCTTGCCCTCCACGCGATTGTGACTCCAGCTCAAGGGGTCGGCGAAGTCGTGTGACAGGTGCTTGTAGAACTCGCGATATTCGTCGTCACTGACGTCCCCGCGTGGCCGCGTCCAGAGCGCGGTGGCCGAGTTCACGACACGCGGCTCCGGCTCCTCGCCGCCGGTATCGGCCAGCGTGACCGGGAAACTGATGTGGTCCGAGTACTTGCGAACCAGGCTCTCCACCCGGAATGCGTCGGCGAACTCCTTCTCGTCTGCCTTCAAGTGCAGGGTCACGCGCGTGCCGCGCGCTTCCAGTTCGGCGGGCTCGATCGTGAACTCGCCCTGCCCGTCGGAGCTCCAGCGCACGCCGTCGGCCGCGTCGACGCCGGCGCGGCGGCTGTCGACGGTCACGCGGTCAGCAACGATGAAGGCGGAATAGAAGCCGACGCCGAACTGACCAATGAGGCTCGCATCCTGTTTCTCGTCGCCGGTCATCCGCTCCAGGAACTCTGCCGTTCCGGAGCGCGCGATCGTGCCCAGGTTCTCGACAAGCTCGTCGCGCGACATGCCGATACCGTTATCCGTCACCGCGATGGTGCCAGCGTCCTTGTCGATCTCGATACGGATGCCGAGCTCCGGATCGTCAGCGAGCAGGTCCGGACTGGCGAGCGCTTCGAAACGCAGCTTGTCGGCCGCATCCGAGGCGTTCGATATCAGTTCGCGCAGGAAGATTTCCTTGTTGCTGTAGAGCGAGTGAATCATCAGCTGCAAGAGCTGACGGACCTCGGTCTGAAAGCCGAGTGTTTCGGGACCCTGTTCCCGGGCCGCAGTCTGCTGGGTCACGCCGTGGTCTCTCCTGGGCAGTCGTGCACGACAGCGCCGCCGTAAGAAAGCGACGCGCTCAGGATCGGGTGTCTGGGGACTTAGAGTTGGATTTCAAGGCCCTGCGGCAGCTGCGGCCGCGTGGCCGTTCGGTACAGCAGGGTTACGGACAGCAGTGTCACCATGGCGAGCGCCAGCGGCGGCTCGGCAAAGGCCAGCAGGATACCTGCGGAGAAAAGCAGGAGGAATGCGAAAACTCCGGCGACCAGCAACGCAACACGGCGGATCCGCTCAGCCGAGAGCGCTACCACAGCGACGAGGTCGTCGAGATCGTCCCACCAGCCGAGAAGGCGTTCCGGTTCTTTGATCAGCTTTATCACGATTCAGCGCACGATCGACAGGAGCGGGCCGCCCGCACTGTCCGACGAGTCGTCCGACTCGAGCAGCGCGTCGTCGTTCGTTTGCTTGGCGTGCGCGATGGCGCGATGGAACAGCTCCCAGCGCTGGCGAGCAGATTCATTCTTCAAAGCCGACGTTGGGGATTCGGTTTCTGTGTGCTTCCTTGACATACCGTTGACCGTTGAGTCCTTGAGTAACAGTCTGTGTACGACTATAGGCAGCTCGAATTCGAGCCTCCGTGAGGCGCATCACAGCTTGATTTAGAAGTTGTCCTGGAGGCGCAGCAATTGCCAAAAACAAGACGTAGTACCGGTTCGCCTTTCACAACGAAAAACGCGCCGAAGAAACTTCGACGCGTTGAAGACATGCGATCGTTGGGCGAATTCTCAAGCTATTCGTCGTCGCCTTCGCTCCAGTTGCGTTTCACCTGTTCAGTCCAGTTGCGATAGCCCTTCCAGGTGTACAGCGAAGGATCGATACCGACGCGGCGGCCTTTCGGCGCAGGCGCCTTGGAAATCCAGCGACGGTATTGCTGCCAGCCGTCCGCATCGTTTGCGGCAGGCTCGTCCGGTGAGACGGAGCGTTCCGGCGGCGTGGTCGGCGAGTTATCTTCCGTGTACTCGTCGACCCATTTGACGTTCTTGCTGTCAGGCATGAGTCTGCCTCGATCAATCCCTGTGCGATGAATCTTATGTCCGGAGACTCACCAATCACAGGAACTGCATCACAATGCCGGATAGCGATTTCTTTAATAAAATTAATAACTTGACTTGATTTTTTACTTAATGCGGTAGCACGGCACGTAGTCGGCGCTGGCAATTTTCATGCGACGCTGCTCAACGAACGCCGCCAGCAGATTGTCGAGCAGGGACATAATCCGGCCGGACCCGTTGATCTCGAACGGGCCGTGGCGATCGATCGCGGCGGCGGTATCCTCCCGCACGTTGCCGGACACGATGCCGGAAAACACCCGCCTCAGGTTGGCGGCGAGCTCGTGCGTGTCGAGATCCTCGTTGATATTGAGCGCGGCCATCGATTCGTGGGTCGCCGTGAATGGCTTCTGGAATTCACGATCGATTTTTAGCCGCCAGTTGAAATAATACGCATCGCCGTGCTCCTGGCGGAACTCGCGCACGCGCTCGAGGCCCGCCTGGGCGGCTTTCGCGACCGCCCTCGGGTCGTCGATGATGATCTCGTAGCGCTTCTGGGCCTCGGGGCCCAGGGACGCTGCGACGAACCCGTCGATCTGTCGGAAGTACGGTTCGGACGAAGCCGGTCCGGTCAGGACCATCGGCATGGGCATTTGCGCGTTGTCCGGGTGCAACATCACACCGAGCAGGTAGAGAACCTCCTCTGCCGTGCCGACGCCGCCCGGAAAGACGACAATCCCGTGCCCAACTCGCACGAAGGCCTCGAGGCGCTTCTCCATATCGGGCATCACGACGAGGCTGTTGACGATCGGGTTCGGCGACTCGGCGGCGATAATGCCGGGCTCTGTGATGCCGATGTAGCGGCCGTTCTCGATACGCTGCTTCGCGTGACCGATCGTGGCGCCTTTCATAGGCCCTTTCATCGCCCCTGGACCACAGCCCGTGCAGACGTTGTAACCCCGCAGGCCCAGCTCATAGCCGACGAGCTTCGTGTAGTCATACTCGATGCGGCTGATCGCATGCCCGCCCCAGCAGACCACCAGGTCGACGTCGGCCGGCAAAGTCAGGAGCCTCGCGTTGCGGACGATATGGAATACGGCATTGGTCGTACCTTCGCCGGTTTCCAGGTCGAAGCGCGCGTCGCCAATGATCTCGTTGCGGGTGAAGACAATGTCGCGGAGCACGGCGAACAGGTTTTCACGGATGCCGCGAATCATCTTGCCGTCGACAAACGCATGGCCGGGCGCGCCGGTCAGCGACAGCTTCAGGCCGCGGTCCTTTTGCAGGAAACCCACATCGAAGTTCTTGTAGGACTCGAGAACCTCACGCGTATCGTCTGTCGTGCTGCCCGAATTGACGACCGCCAGCAGGCAACGCCTGAGCAGTGGATACAGGCCGCCCTCGCCGCTCGAGCGCAGCTGGTCGACCTCGACCTGTGAGAGAACTTCGAGGCTGCCTTCGGGCCAGACCTCGGCGTCGACGGTCTCCGCGCCGTTGTTATTGAGTGACATTTTCGGTTCCCGGGGTGAGTCGACTCAGGGACGAACTTCAGGGGCGGATATCGATCGGCGTATTGCCGCCGGTCATAAGCCAGATATCGATCATGCCGGAGTTCGACACGGCGATACAGCCGTTGGTCCAGTCCTGGGTGCGGTAATAGGTCTCTGAGCGCGTCGGCTCGTTCGGCTGGCCGTGAATCATGATCTGGCCACCGGGATCCACGCCACGCGCCCGCGCAGTCAGCCGGTCGGCCCGGTTCGGATAGGACACACGGATCGACAGGAAAAACTCGCTGTTAGGGTTGCGCATATCGAGCCAGTAACGGCCCTCCGGCGTACGAAAATCGCCTTCCTGCTGCTTGTGCCCCTTGGGCTGGATGCCGAGGGCAATGTCGAAAGAGCGAAACGACTCGCCGTCGTGCACGAGATGCAGCTTGCGCTTGCCCTTCTCAACGACAACGAGATCGGCAACCGGAAAATCACCGGCGCGCGGCTCCTTGCCGACGTCGGGCACCATCGCGAACGCCAGCGAGAGCGCGACGAGCAGAATCTGTCCGGGCAATGTTCGCATCAAGATCAAGACTTTCCGGCTACAAGGCGGATTCAAGGTTAGCAAACCTCGCAAGGCCGAAAAAAGACCTCGCGCACACTCAGACGTTGCGGCCGACGATCCAGCCGATCGCGAAGCCGATGCCGCCGGCGACGATCGTATACAGGGGCAGGAAGCGAAACAGCTGGCCTGCGCCCTCGTCGAACAACCCGTTCAGGTTCACCGAGTAGGCGTAGTGCAGGTAGCTGGTCAGCCCGAGCGCCGGTATCGCGAAACCGACCGTGCCGAGCGGCAGGCGCCAGCCGCGCCCGGCCCAGCGTCCGCCGCCCCGCACCAGGGCAATCCAGGCAAGAACGACGACGACCAACAGCGGCAGCAGGTTGCGGGCGACGTACGGCCCGCCGTCCTGGACGTCGTTGAACCACACCGCGGCGGCGATGGTAATGAACACGAGCGGCGACAGCCGCACGAGGGTCAGCTTCGAGAACGCGAGCATCAGGACCGTTCGACATCCACGAGCACCGGGAAACGAATCGTTGTTCCGGGACGGATCTTCTCCGGATCGAGTTCCGGGTTGTACTGGCGGAACAGCCAGATCGGCACGCCATACTGTCGAAGCGACAGGATCCATATCGATTCGCCGCGCTCGACGACGTGCTCCGTGACGCCGGTGATGACGTGCTCGCGGAAGTACTGGTCCTGCTGGTTACGGTGATAGGCAATTCGCCGGCTCTCGAAGGTCGGCACGTCGATGTCGTCGATGACCAGCTTGATACGCTGGCCGACGGCGACCGGCGTGCGGAACGCGAAGCCGTTGACGTCGCGCAAACGCTGCGTGCGTATGCCCAGCCAGTCCGCGAAGTGGCCGAGCGTTTCCAGCGGTTGCACCTCGATAGTCAGGTCATCCGCAACGCTGTAGTCGCTCGGGTCTGACAATAGCGCCGTCTGCAGGGGCGCCTCCTCGACCGTCGTGACCTCGCTGGCCAGCGCAGCGGGCGTGACTTCCTCCACGCTGGGCTCCTCGGCATCGATCGCGGGCAGGCTTGCAACGGCGACAGGCTCCTCGGCCGGCGCCGGTTCGTCGGCGACCGGCTCCGGTTCGGGCTCGGGCTGTGGCGGCGGTGTCGGTGTCGCTGCCGCGACCTGCACGGGAGGGGCGGGCGCCGGCCCGGCGGCAGGCAAGCGCAGCCGCTGGCCGGCGCGAATGCGGTGGCGGCTACCGAGGTTGTTGAGCGCCACAAGCGTTGAAACGGATGTGTCGTAGCGCTGCGCGATCTGCGACAGCGTGTCGCCGCGAACGATAGTGTGATAGAGGTCCGGAAGCTGCTTCGACGCCCAGCGATCCGACGGCACGCCAGCGAGCAGGTCGTCGATCGAGCCGTTGACCATCGACGCCGGGACCCGCACGCCGGCACCCTTCGGCCAGTGCTTGTTGCCGGTCCAGATCGTTTCCTGCGCCGCCGGGTTGTAGCGTCTGAGCGCGGACTCGGACACGCCGAGCGCCGCGCTCAGGTCGGTCGCCGGCAGGTAGGCGTCGAGTTCGGCGACGACGTACTGCGTCGGTGCCTCGCGGCGCACGCCCGGGAAGTAGCGCTCCGGGTTCGTATCGATCTCTTTTGCGGCGAGGAACGCGACGTAGAAGTTGCGCGATGCGAAACCGAAGGTGCGGCCCCGGTAGTTACGCAGGATGTCGACGTATGCCGTGTCGCCGTGCTGACGCATCGCACGCCGCACCCCGGCGAGGCCGTGGTTGTAGGCCGTAATCGCCATCGGCCAGTTGCCGGTAATCGAGTAGTTGTAAGCGAGCAGCTTGCCGGCGCTCTGGGTTGCCGTGAACGGATCGTTGCGCTCGTCGAGTACGTGGTCGACGCGCATGAAGCGGCGACCGGTGCTGCGTGTGAATTGCCAGATGCCGGACGCACCGACGTGCGAACGCGCGTTCGGGTTGTACGAAGACTCTACGTGCGGCAATGCCGCGAGTTCGATGGGTACACCGAGTGCCGTGAATTCGGTCTCGATGAAATCGCGCCAGCGACCCGACCGCTCGAGGCCCTGCCGGAAACGATCCGACAGGCCCTGCTGGTAGCGGATTCGGCCCACTGCCGCTGCCAGCGTTTCGTTGCTCACGTCCTCGGGCCAGAGCGCGAGGATGCGCGCCTCCTCGGCCGTCAGGTTGCTGCGCTTGCCGCCTGCGAGGCTACGTAGCACGGCCTGCAGCTGCTTGCGCTGAGCGCTGACGCGGCGTTGTCGCTCGCGGCGCGACAGCCGGGCGGGCATGTCTACCCGCTCGTAGACGACGCCCAGGTGGCGATTGTCGTGCAGCACGCCTTCGTCGCTCGAATAGCGGGAGAAGATCGCGAGCCAGAAATCGACGTCGGGTTTAAGCTCGGCGGGTTGCGGAAAACGCTCGTCCGCAGCGGCGCCGAACGCGCAAAAAAGGACCAGAACAACTAGCCAGAGGGACTTATGTCTTGTCATTTAAGTCAATTCAAGTTTCAATCGTAAAGTCTTATTAGTTCACAGAAAAAAAACGACAAGAGTCGTAATCTAAACGATGCTACCCCGGTAATCCATGACGACAATGCGCCCAAGTTACGCCCTCGTTCCAGCGCTCGCGGCTCTCCTGAGTCTCGCGACTGCTGTCGCGTTCGCGGGCGAGGCCGCGCTGGAACCCGTGGATTCGGGCGCGGACCTGCGTGAGGATACGACCGAGGACGCGGATTCGCGTTCCGCGGAAGTGGCAGCGGCTGCCGAGCAGTTCGTCGAGCCGGCCGAGACGCCGAGCGTCGTACCGCTCGCGGATGCCGTGACCACGGCCGGCAACCTGCCGGCATCGCTCCGCATCCTCGGTGCCGAGGTTGCCCCGGGCACGTCCGAGCGGCTCAGCTGGGCCGCCACCGAGCTGTTCGAGGGCGTTCCGGTGTCCACCCCGGTGCTCGTCATGAACGGTGCCATGCCCGGGCCGACGCTGTGTCTGACCGCCGCCGTGCACGGCGACGAGCTCAATGGCATCGAGATGGTGCGTCGCGTCATGCACGACATCGATCCTGAAGATCTTTCCGGCGCGCTGATCGGCGTGCCGATCGTGAACGTCCAGGGTTTCCGTCGCGGCTCGCGCTACCTGCCCGACCGTCGCGACCTGAATCGCTACTTCCCCGGCAATCCGAACGGCAGCGCTGCCGCGCGAATCGCCAATTCGTTCTTCGAGAACGTCGTGTCGCATTGCGATGCGCTCGTCGACCTGCACACGGGTTCCTTCGAGCGCGCCAACCTGCCGCAGATTCGCGCGGATCTGCGTAACCCGGACGTCGTTACGCTGACGCAGGGCTTCGGGTCCACCGTGATCCTGCACAGCACGCCGGGCGTCGGCACGCTCAGGCATGCGGCAACGCAGGCCGGCATTCCGGCGGTGACGCTCGAAGCCGGCGGCCCGCTGCAGCTCGAACTCGGCGAAGTGAAGCACGGCGTCAAGGGCATCGAGACACTGATTACGTCCCTCGGCATGGTCAAGCGCATCCGGCTCTGGGGTGATCCGGAACCGGTCTACTACCGGTCGACCTGGGTCCGCGCGGACTCGGGCGGCATCCTGCTGTCGGACGTGAGCCTGGGCAGCACGGTCCGCAAGGGCGACCTGCTCGGCACGATCACCGACCCGATGAGCAATGCGCGGGTCGAACTGCGCTCGCCGTACGCAGGGCGCATCATCGGCATGGCGCGCAACCAGGTCGTCATGCCCGGCTTTGCGGCCTTCCATGTCGGCATCCAGACCGACCAGTCACCCGCCGAGATGGACGCGGCCGTCGCCCGCGATGACGAAACGAGCGCGAACGACGGCGCCTACATCGACGGCATCTCCGAATAGCCGGCGACTTTACACCTCGACACGCTCTCCCTAAGCTCCGGTCACTATGGCCAGTGACCGTAGATCGCTTGCAAGCTTCTGGCAGCCGCAGTACTGGCCGACCTGGATCGGTATCGGCATTCTCCGGCTCATCTGCCTGCTGCCGCAGCGGCTGTCGCTCGGCATTGGCCGCGTGCTCGGCCGGCTGGTGCATGCAACCGGCCGCCGGCGTACGATCGTCCGGCGCAATATCGAGCTGTGCTTCCCGGAGCTGTCGGCCGAAGAGCGCGACGCGCTCGGGAAACGCCACTACGAGTCGCTGGGCATGGCCATCATCGAGATGGGCCTCGGCCGCTGGGCCTCCGATCGCTTCCACGTGCGCATCGGCAAGCTGGAAGGTCTCGAGCACCTGAACGCGGCGCTTGATGCCGGCAAGGGCGTGATCCTTCTGAGCGCGCACTTCACGACCCTGGAGATCATGGGCCGGGTACTCGCGATGAACGCCCCGCCCTACGATGCCGTGTACCGCAAGAATCGCAGCGAGTTCATTACCGAGCTGCAGCGCACCGGTCGCGAGGTCTCCGCCGATGCCACGATCGAGAAACGCGACATCAAGCGCATGGTGAGAAGCCTGCGGAACGGGCGCGCGGTCTGGTACGCCCCGGACCAGAGCTACGATCGCAAGGGTTCGGCCGTCGTCGAGTTCTTCGGCCAGCCGACGATGCATACGACCGCGACCTCGACGCTGGCGCGACTCGGCAAGGCCGTTACCCTGCCGTTTTTTCCGGAACGCCTGGCGGACAACACCTACGTGTTCCGCATCCTGCCGCCGCTCGATGACTTCCCGAGCGACGACGAGATTGCCGATACCAAGAAGTACGTGGACGTGCTGGAACAGCAGATTCGCCGCTGCCCGGAGCAGTACTTCTGGGTGCACAAGAAGTTCAAGAACCTGCCCGAGGGCTACCCGGATCCTTACGCGGACCTCGACGCGCTGAAGTAACCTTCGAGCAGCGCCTCCCATTCAGCCGTCCCGAACCTCACGGCGGGGTCAAGGGAAGCGATCTTGTTCAGGCTGCGGTGCAGACGCTCCAGCGTCTGCTGCTTCCAGGGCCCGGGCTGCCGCAGCCGACCCTTGTCGAAGTCGAGCATCCACAGACGGTCGTTGTCATCGATCTGCAGGTTGTAGGCGTTCATGTCGGCGTGATACACGCCGGCCTCGTGAAACGTCTGGATGGCGGCGCCTATCGACGACCAGAACTCCGGCGGCCGCGATGTACCCGCGATCACTTCGGAAAGCGGCCTCACGTTCGGCAGCCGTAGCGTGATGATATCGCAGCGATAGAACGGACCGCTGCGAACATAGCGGGCGGCCGCCGGCCGCGGGACCGGCAGCTTGAAGTCGGCCATCTTGGCGAGCATGCGCCATTCGGCAAAGCAGCGCGTCGAGTCTTCGCCGGTCCAGAAGTAGTGGTCGCGAACGAGCTTGCCGATCATGCCGCCGCGCATGTAGTGACGCAGTACGAACTGCCGCGGCACGTTGCCGACAAAGTAGGTGCTGCCGCGTCCGCCCGAGCCGAGCTTGCCCGCGATCAGCTCCGAATGTGTCCAGCCTTCTGGCGTGAACAGGTCCTCGGAAATCTGGTTGATGATCAGCTGATCGTATAGGATGGCGCCGGTCTTGGTTCTCTCGACGGTTTCGGTCAACGCGTCCGTCCCTTTATCGACTTGTCTGAGTGGTCCCGGAATTCTGCGCCCGGCAGCCTGTGTGTCGTCCGACTCTCGGCGATCGGTGACACCTGCCACGCACTGGCCGTCGTTCGCAACTTGCAGGACAACTGGCCGCAGACGGAAATCACCTGGATCATCGGCAAGACCGAAGCCCTGCTGCTCGGCGATATCGACGGCGTGGAGTTTATCATCTTCGATAAAGCCAAAGGTCGCGCCGCTTACGCGGATGTGAAGAAGGCCGTCCTGGGCCGGCAGTTCGACGCTGCGCTTTGCATGCACGCGTCGATGCGCGCAAATCGCCTTTGCCGGCTGATCCCGTCGCCGCTTCGACTCGGATTTGATCGGCAGCGTGCACGCGACTTCCAGTGGCTGTTTACCAATCGTCGCATTCCGCACGTCTCCCGCGAGCATGCGCTGGAGGCGATGATGGGATTCGCACGCAAGATTGGCGCCGAGCCGACACCGATGCGCTGGGACATCCCCGTCACCGACGCGGACCGCGAGTTCGCCGCGAGCCACTGCCGCTACCCGACCGTCGTCATCAGTCCGTGCACGAGTCAGCGCAGCCGCAACTTTCGCAACTGGCGCATCGAGCGTTTTATCGAAGTCGCGCGGCACGCGCGCGAGCAGCACAATGCCCGGATCCTGCTGACGGGCGGCGGCACGGATGTCGAACGCGAGTATGGCGAGACCATCTCCACCGAGGTGGGCGCCGGTATTCGCAACCTCATCGGCCAGACGACGTTGAAGCAGTCGTTTGCCCTGTTCGGTGCCGCTGATCTCGTCATATCGCCCGACTCCGGACCGGCGCACATGGCAACGGCGGCAGGCACGCCCGTGATCGGCCTGTACGCGACGTCGAACCCGGGCAGGACAGGGCCCTTCGTTTCGCGGCAGCTCACGGTGAATCGCTATCCCGACGCACTAAAGAAGTTCATGGGCAAGACGGAAGACGCCGTTCGCTGGGGGCAGCGCGTGCGGCATCCGGACGCGATGGATCTCATCGAGGTTGACGACGTCACGGCAAAGATCGACCTGGCCCTCGGCGATCATTGACCATTGGCTATGAGCGCCGGCGTTAGCTTTCCGCTCGTCGCGCGCTCCTGACGGAACGGACGGCCTCGAGCACCGTCAATGGCTCGATCTCCTTCAGGCAGCGCAAGTGCCCGAGCGGGCAGTTGCGTTCGAAGCACGGGCTGCAGTCGAGTTCGAGCCACTGCACGGTCTTCGAATCGGTGAGGGGCGGCGTGAAGCGCGGCGACGATGAACCGTAGATGCCGTGCACGTGCGTACCGACCGCGGCCGCGACGTGCATCAGGCCGGAGTCATTGCTCACCGCCTGCTCGGCGTAGCCGAGCAGGTCGATTACGTCCTCCAGAGAGGTCTTGCCGCAGATGTTGATCGCATTGCTCGCAGCCGCGATCTCGTCCCCCGAAGGACGGTCCTTCTCCGAACCCATGATCCAGACGGCATAGCCGTCGTCGGCGAGCAGCCCTGCCAGTTCGGCGAAGTGATCGAGTGGCCAGCACTTCGCCGGCCCGTATTCCGCGCCCGGCATGAACGCGACGACCGGGCGATCGCCGGCAAGATCGAGTTTCTGCATCGCGGCGCGCTGGTTTTCGGCGGATACTCTGAGCTCGGGAAACGGGATCTCGGGCAACGACTCGTTGCTGTCGGTGCCGAGCGCCACGAAGCGCTTGACGGTCTGGTCGAGCACGTCCCGATCGAAAGGCCGCATGTCGTTGATGAGCCAATAGCGCGACTCGCCGCGGAAACCAGTACGGGTATCGATGTCGGCAAACCACGGAACGAGCGCCGCCTTGAGCGAGCGCGGCAGCACGATGGCGCGATCGTAGAAACCCCGCAGCTCGTGACCGATGCGGCGGCGCCTGCCGATGCCGAGCTCGCCGTGGCCGGTCTCCGCCGCAATGCCTGCGCGGATCTCGGGCATGCGCGCAACGACAGGCAGTGACCAGGCCGGTGCAAGTACGTCGACCGGCCGTTCCGGCGCGTGCAACTTGAGGTGCTTGAACAGGGCCTGCGCCATGACCATGTCGCCCACCCAGGACGGCCCGACGACGAGTGTCGCGGCGGCGCTCATCGATCAGCCGTTGATGACGTCCAGGTATTCGCGCACGCCGTCCTCGACCGGACGGAAACGTACATCGCAACCCGCGCCGCGCAGCGCGGTCAGGTCGGCCTGCGTATAGCTCTGGTACGCGCCCTCGAGGTGCTCCGGGAACGGGATGTAGCGGATCTCGCCGCTACCGTGCCAGGCGATCACGGCGTTCGCGACGTCGTTGAACGTCTGCGCCCGACCCGTGCCGGCATTGAACACGCCCGATACCTTCGGATTGTCGAGGAACCACAGGTTCACGGCACAGATGTCGTCGACGTAGACGAAATCACGCAGCTGATCGCCATCCCCGTAGCCGGACGTTCCCTCGAACAGGCGGACCTCGCCATCATCGCGGACCTGGTTGTTGAAATGGAACGCGACGCTGGCCATTGAGCCTTTGTGCTGTTCGCGCGGCCCATAAACATTGAAGTAGCGCAGGCCGACAACCTGGCTGTCGGCGTCGAGCGCCACCCGGCGCACGTAGCGGTCGAACTGCAGCTTCGAGTAGCCGTACACGTTCAGCGGCTTCTCATTCTCGGGCGCTTCGCTGAAATCGGTCGACGCGCCGTACACGGCTGCCGACGATGCGTAGATATACGGCACACGATGGTCGAGGCAGTGATGCAGCAGCACCTGCGAGTAGCCGTAGTTGTTTTCCATCATGTAGCGACCGTCCCACTCGGTCGTCGTCGAGCAGGCGCCGTTATGGAAGATGGCCTTGAGCCCGGCGACGAAACCCGGGTCCTCCATGCGCGTCAGGAACTCGTCCTTGTCGAGGTAGTCCGCGATCGCGAGGTCCGAGAAGTTGACGAACTTGTGGCCGTCACTCAGGTCGTCGACGATCACTACATCGTCGTAACCGCGCGCGATCAGGTCGCGGGCGAGATTGCTGCCGACAAACCCGGCGCCACCGGTAACGATGTGCACCTGGGCTTACTCGTCGTCGGAAAGGTAGTACTGCGCGCCGCAGTACGGGCACTTGGCCTCGCCCGTCTCCTCGATGGGGAGGTAGACCTTGGGGTGCGAGTTCCACAGGTACATACCCGGCATCGGGCATGACAGCGGCAGATCGCGCGAGCGTACCTGGTAGCGATGCTGCGCATTGGCCGGTATCAGATTCTGGTCGATGGTTCCTGCTCTGGCTGCCACGCCAAACCCCTGAAGATGACTGGAAGCGCGGATTATACGCGGGGGCCCGAAGCCCGGCTACGCTTCGAGGTACTGACGCCACAGCTCCCTGACGCGCCGCCGCTCCGGCAGGAACTCGGCTCCGTCCACGACATCCACCTCGTCCTCGAGCGCGATGTGGTGCTGGCGGACGCGGTAAGCGCGATAAATGTCCTGCAGCTCGCTCGCCGCCTCGGCACCGACAATACCGCTTGCCGCGAGCACGTCCAGCTGGCGG
>JAAUXY010028617.1_pt1 | contig 23266 bp, 24 predicted proteins | sample 7278121 | NCBI WGS metagenome assembly JAAUXY01 (sample SAMN14350117, study PRJNA611818) | marine sediment metagenome | isolation source: surface marine sediment (1.8m) | place: French Polynesia: Moorea | collected 2018-08 | reverse complement strand
GCGCGCGATCCCTGTGCTTTGATGCCGCCGATAAACGGGATCAACCATCATTAGGGAGGGAACGATGGGCCATGTGGCGCTGGTTACGGGCGGCACCAGGGGGATCGGTGAGGCGATCAGTGTCGGGCTGAAAGAAGCCGGCCATACGGTCGCGGCCAACTACGGCGGGAACGACGAGGCGGCCAAGGCCTTCACCGAGCGCACGGGCATCCCGCACTACAAGTTCGACGTGGCCAGCACAGAGGCCGTCGAAGCGGGCATAAAACAGATCGAGGCTGATCTCGGGCCGATCGAGATCCTGGTCAACAACGCCGGCATCACACGCGACGGAACCTTGCACCGGATGTCCGCCGACCACTGGCATGCGGTCATCGAAACCAATCTGACGAGCTGCTTCAATTGCTGCCACGCGGTGATCGACGGCATGCGCGAGCGCGGCTTCGGCCGGATCATCAACATCAGCTCGATCAACGGCCAAGCCGGACAGTTCGGACAAGCCAACTATTCGGCCGCCAAGGCGGGCGTTATCGGCTTCACCAAGGCCCTGGCCCAGGAAGGTGCGGCCAAGAACATCACCGTAAACGCCATCGCGCCCGGCTACATCGACACCGAGATGGTGCGCGCCGTGCCGCCTAACGTGCTGGAGAAGATCATCGCCAAGATCCCGGTCGGCCGATTGGGCACGGCCGAGGAAATCGCGCGCGGCGTGGTGTTCCTGGCCGCGGACGACGCCGGCTACATCACCGGATCGACGCTGTCGATGAACGGCGGTCAGGACATGTACTAGGAGCCGGTGCGATGACGCTGGTGGCGATGGTCGAGTATGAGGACGCCTCGCCCGAGGTGCGGGCGGTCTACGACGACATCATGGAGACCAAGGGCATCGATTGGGTGCCGAACGCGTGGAAGGCGTTCGGCGCCCATCCGGCGCTGCTCAAGGACGTCTGGTACAGCCTGAAGCAGACCATGCAGCCGGGCCGGCTCGATCCGCTGACCAAGGAGATGATCGCAGTCGCGGTCAGCGTGACCAATGGCTGCGAGTACTGCATCAACTCGCACACCGCGGCGGCCCGAAAGCTCGGCATGGACCACGAGATGTTCGGCGAGCTGCTGGCGGTTGTCGGCGCGTTCAACCGCACCAATGCGCTGGCCGATGGCTATCAGCTCGAGGTCGACCCGCAGATCCGCGCGGCGCTGGAGCGCTGGGCGGATGCCGATCGGGCAGAGGCGGCGGAATAGGTGTTCGGGAACCGGTGAGCCGCGAATACCCCGATCGGCCGCTGTGCGGGGTCGGCGTCGTGGTCTGGCGCGGGGCCGGGTCGGACGCCGAGGTCCTGCTGATCCGCCGCGGCCGGCCGCCGCGCGCCGGCCAGTGGAGCCTGCCCGGCGGCCTGCAGGAGCTGGGCGAGACCGTGTTCGACGCGGCCGCGCGGGAGGTGCGCGAAGAGACCGGGATGGCGGTCCGGCCGACCCAGTTAATCGACGTGGTCGACCTGATCGAACGCGATGAGGCCGGCCGCGCGCGCTACCACTACACTCTGGTCGACGTGACCGCCGAATGGGAGGCGGGTGATCCGGTGCCCAACGACGACGTGGCGCACTGCGAATGGCTGCGCCCCGAGGACCTGCCCGCCGAAAACATCTGGGAAGAGACGCGGCGGATCATCCTGCTGTCGCGGGAGCGGCGTGAGGCGTGATCGGGGCGGCGGCCTTGTCGTGCGCGGGTTCGGTTCCCTAATTATGGCGTTGCACCTGTGCGAGGAGGCAACTCGGTAAGGGAACCATGACCGACAAGAAGATCCTGTATTCCGCCACGATCATTCGCAGCGACGGGGTGATGACTCGCGGCGTCACCCTGCACAATGGCAACAGCGTGATCGGTGGCAGCAACGAGTACTACCACGTCGGCACGCGCACCATCGAAGACGGCCGGATTAAGATCGCGATGAATTTCTCCACCTACAGCGATCGCGAGTTCGGTGACCATGTCGAGTTTAGCGGTGATATCGAAGGCGACTTCGCTGAGGAGCGCATGACGCTCGAGGGTGAGGTGGAACTGCCGACCGGGCCGATTTCTCTGATGGTGAAACTGATCAAGCAGCGCGAGATCGATTAGATCGCCGCGCACAGGCGCCGATTTCGTACACGTACGCGAGCGGGCCAGTAAGTGCTATCGATGCCCGGACGAGCGGGGGTGAAGCCGCGACACCGATCGCTCAGCCTCTGGAAGGGCGCGGGATCGGCCGCCAATCCGGTGGGGCCAGCTCGAAGCCGCTGAACTCGAAGTTCGGCGAAACCGTGCAGCCGCACAGGGTCCAGACGCCGAGGCTTTCCGCGGTCTGCCAGCAGCCGGCCGGGACCACCGCCTGCGGGCGCTGGCCCGAGGCCAGATCCGGTCCCAGGCGAATCGCTTCGGCGTCGTGTCCGTTCGGGCTCAAGGTCAGCGCCAACGGGCCGCCGGCATACCAGTGCCAAAGCTCCACCGCATCGGTGACCCGATGCCAGGCCGAGACCTCTCCGGCCTGCAGCAGGTAGTAGATCGCGGTCTGCACGCCACGCCGGCCGTCGCCCGGATCGTCGCGGAAGGTCTCGCGATAGTGGCCGCCCTCTGGGTGCGGCTTCAGATCCAGCAGCCGGATGATCTCGGCGGCGGACGGGTGCGGCGCCTGGCCAAGAGACATGCGCGTGGCGCCTATTCCTGCGGCACGGTGGCCTGCATGGACGGGCGGGCGAGATAGGCGTCTCCCCACGCGGCCAGCGCCGGACGGCTGGTTCGCCACTGGTCCTGCGGCAAGCGGAAATCGAGATAGCCGAGCGCGCAACCCGCGCCGATGGCCGTTAGATCGGTCGGCCCATCGGGTGCGCTCAAGGAAGCGACCTGCCGCTCCAGCTCATCCAGCCCGCCGTTGGTCTTGGCCGTGTGCTTGGCGATCCAGGCGTCGTGCTGCTTGTCGGCCGGCCGGCGTCCCTCCAGGACGCGCTCGACCGCGGCGTCCAGAATGCCGTCGCTGAGCGCCTGAGCGGTGAGATGTCGCCAGTGCGCCGCGCCGTCGGCCGGTGTCATCGGCGCGCCGTCGTGCAGCGTGTCCAGATAGCCGCAGATCACCCGGCTGTCGTACAGCACGTCGCCGTCCTCGGTTTCCAGGGTCGGGATCTTGGACAACGGATTGTGGCGGGTGAGCGCGTCCGGCCGGCTATGCGGATCGAGCCATTCGGTGCGGATCCGATCCTGCAGACCGAGTTCGATCAGCATGACCCGCACCTTGCGCACATAGGGCGAGGTTGGTGCGCCGTAGAGTGTCATCATGTGTCCGGCTCCCAGCTCAGAAATGGTCCTTGCGCCGGCGTACCTCGGCGAACACCGAGACCGGGTCGTTGGCTGACAGCCCGACGGCGGCGGCAATCGCCGGATCGTCGGCGCGCAGGAACGGGTTGGTGCGCTTCTCCAATCCCAACTCGCTGGGGATGGTCGGCTGCTTGGCGGCCCGCTTGGCCTTGCAGTCCTCGACCCGCTGCCGCAGTTCGGCATTGTCGCCATCCACCGACATCGCGAAGGCAAGGTTGGCCGTGGTGTACTCGTGCGCGCAGTAGACCACCGTCTCATTGGGCAGGGCGCGCAACTTGGACAGGCTGGACCACATCTGCTGCGGGGTGCCTTCGAATACCCGGCCGCAGCCGGCGGCAAACAGCGTATCGCCGCAGAACAGCGCGTTGTCGTCCGCAAACCAGAACGCGATGTGACCGCGGGTGTGGCCCGGCGTGAAGAACACCTTGGCGGATTTGGATCCGAACTCGACTTCGTCGCCCTCGTCGACCGCGACGTCGATACCGGTGATCCGGTCGCGGTCCGGCGCCGGTCCGATGATCGGCACACCGTACTCGATCTTGAGCGTCAGGTTGCCGCCGGTGTGATCGTGGTGGTGATGGGTGTTGAAGATGTGCGTGAGCATCCAGCCCTTCTCGGCCAGCCGGGTGCGGACCGGGTCGGCCTCGGCCGGATCGACCACGCCGACGCTGTCGGTGTCCGGGTCGCGGATCACAAAAATGTAGTTGTCGGACAGCGCGGGTACGATCTCCACTTCCAGCGCGGCCATGTGGTTCCTCCCTCTGCGGCATGGAATTCGGCGGCGCAGTATGGCCAGCCGCATGGCGTTAAGGAACCCTGTGGTACACTGCCGCCATGTACAACGACGTCGTCGACCTCAGGGACTTCTACCGCAGTGGGATCGGCCAGATCGCGCGCCGCACGCTGCGCCGCAGGATTCGCGATATGTGGCCGAACGTCGGCGCTCAGGTGGTGGTTGGCATGGGCTACGCGATCCCGTTCCTGCGCCCGTTTCTGGACGAAGCGGCCCGGGTCATCGCGCTGATGCCGGCCCGCCAGGGCGTCATCCACTGGCCGCCGGAAGGCCCGAACCGAGTTGCGCTCTGCCATGACAGCCAGCTGCCATTGCCCGACCTTTCGGTCGACCGGCTGCTGATGGTGCATGCGCTGGAATGCTCCGAGCAGATGCGCCCAATGCTGCGCGAGGCGTGGCGCGTCCTGTCCAGCAGCGGCCGCATGCTGGTGGTGGCGCCGAACCGGCGCGGCCTGTGGTCCCGGCTGGAGCGCACGCCGTTCGGACACGGCCATCCGTTCTCGAACGGCCAGCTCTCACGCCTGCTGCGCGACAATCAGTTCACCCCGATCGAAAGCCAGCCGGCGCTGTTCTTTCCACCGATCCAGCGCCGGTTCATGCACGGCGCGGCTCCGGCTTGGGAAACCGCCGGCGAACGCTGGTTTCCGGCGTTCTCTGGCGTGGTCATGGTGGAGGCAGGCAAACAGATCTACGCGGCCGGGACGCGCTCGACCGCGGTGCGCAAGCCGATCATCGTGCCGTTGCCGGAACCAGCGCGCGGCGTCGCGGAGCGGACCTCCGGACCGCTAGAACCGGATCGGCGTTAGCGCAAGGCGTCAAAGATATTTGAGAAATCGTCGGTCCAAAGCCTGAGCGCGGAGGACGGCAGCGCGGACCAGCCCGAGCCGGTCTCGACCAGGGCCTCACTGAAGTCGGAACTGCGCGTCATCACCACCCAGTTCGACTTCGTCAGCAGTCCTTCATCGCCCGGATCGAGCAGGCGCAGCGCCTGCAAGCCGGCGTGTTCGGCAAGCCTGCTCAGGATCGGCTCCAGGCTGAGGTGCCGGTTGCTGATGTGAAACGCCAGCGCGCCGCCCGGCTGCAACTTGCTGAGATAGAGATCAAGCGCTTCCCGGGTCAGCAAATGAATGGGCAGCGCATCAGAGCTATAGGCGTCCAGGATCATCACTGCGTATTCCCTGTCCGGCGCCTCGGCGAGCGACAGACGCGCGTCGCCCGGAATGATCTGGATTCGCGGCGGGCAGTCGGACAGATACCGGAAATACTGCGTGTCATTGGCCAGGCGAATGACCGTCGGGTTGATCTCGTAGACATCGAAACGTTGGCCGGGCCGGCCGTAGCAGGTCACGGTGCCGACCCCGAGGCCGACCGTGGCCACCGGCTGGTCGGCCAGCCGGTCGCTCAACGATGCGAACACATCCTGCACCGGCCGGCCGTAGTAGGACGTCGGCCGCAGACGGAGGTCGCGGTCCAGGCTCTGGAAACCATGCAAGGTGGTGCCGTGCTTGAGGACAAGCGCATTGCGCTCCGCGCTCTGGTAAACCCGGAGGGTGCCGAAGAAGTTGCGTTCGCTCAGCAGAACCTGCTCCTCGCCGCCGACGACAAGCGGTCGGGCTAGCAGAATGACTGCAGCCATGACCACGAAGCGGTAGTTCTGCCGCATCGAGGTCAGGAACGAGAAAGTGACCACGCCGGCGAGCAGCGCGGCCAGGATGTACTTGCCGATTGGGTCGTGTTCATCGGTGACCACGCGGTCGTGCAGGAGGTAGCCGGCCACCAACATCACGAGCAGGATCGATGCCAGGGCGCCGCCGGAAACCCAGTGGCGCCAGTCGCGCGACAGGCCTCGATCACCCGGGCGAAGCAGGCAGGCGAGCAGCAGGGCCAGTGGATACTCGATTACCGAATCGAACAGCAGCGGGGCGACCATGACGTTGAAAACGCCGCCCAGCACGCCACCCAACGACATCCAGAGATAGAACTCGGTCAAACGGCTCGGACCCGGCTTGGCATCGGCAAGCTGTCCGTGACAGACCAACGCGGCGACGAAGAACGCGATCAGGTGCAGCCCAAAGACCTTGGCTCCCCCGGCGCTCGCATTGGCGATCAGAAACGCGGCGATCAGGATCATCACCGTCTCGAGGTTGACCAAGCGGCGATGAATTGCGCCGAAGCGGCTGAACACGACGACGAAGGTCAGCAGATAGAGCGCCAGCGGCACTACCCAAAGCAACGGAACCGCGGCCAGGTCGGTCGAGATGTAGGTGGTCACGCCGTGCAGCAGGCTGGCCGGCACGAAGGACAGCACCAGCCAGCGCAGGCGCTGACGGTTGGGTGGCGCGTGCGCAAACCCTTCGATGGGCTGCTGGGCGGCGGCGCCGGCAGGCGCAGGACCGTCGGCCCCTCCCAGACGCAGCGCGCGCAGGAGGTCCCGCGCGCAAATCAGCATCAAGGCCATGAAGATCAGGTAGACCAGCGACCACACCCAGCTCTGCTCGCTGAGTCGAATTTGCGGCTCGATCAGGAAGGGGTAGCCGAGCAGGGCCAGGAAGCTGCCGAAATTGCTGGCGCTGTACAGAAAATAGGGATTGCCGGCGCTGGGATGGCTGGTGTGGGCGTACCATTTCTGCAGGATCGGCGCGTTGGCCGAGAGCAGAAAAAACGGCAGCCCGATGGAGACCAGCAGCACCAGCAACAGCCAGGGGATCGGGCTTGCCTCCGGCGCGAACCACAGGTCGGTGTGCAGGGTGACCGGCAGGAACAGAAGCGAGACACCGATCAGCGCAACATGGACCAGCGGCTGCCGCCGCATGCCGAGCCAGCCGGTGCTGAGATGGGCATAGAGATAGCCGCCCAACAACAGCGACTGATAGAAGATCATCGACGTGTTCCAGACCGCCGGCGTGCCGCCCAGATGAGGCAGCAGTTCCTTGGCCAGGATCGGCTGGATCAGGAACAGTAGGAACGCGCTGACGAAAATCGCGGCCGTATACGGAAACATGGGGGCTGGACGCTCTTTGCAGGACCCGCGCCGGATCAGGCGAAAGCGTCGCTCAGTAAGGCTAAGGATTTGTTAACGGTTGCGCCGTGCGGCCGGTCAGCCCGCGGCAATCAACCCCACGGCCGACAGAGCTGAAACACCCCGTGCACCCCGATCAGATTGGCGATTCGCGCGTGCTGAATGGGGATCGGGTGGGAGAAGTCGTTCACCGCGATGGCGCGATCGATCTGCACGTCCATGTCCTGGCAGAGCTCCAAGAAGTCCTTGATCGTGCACAGGTGAATGTTGGGCGTCGCCCACCACGGGTCGGGCAGGGCGGCGGTCTTCGGCATGCGGCCGTGGAGCAGCAGGTCGAGCCGGACCTTCCAATGGCCGAAATTGGGGAACGACACCACCGCGCACTGGCCGATGCGCACCATGTTGGCCAGCACCTTGCGCGGGTTACGGGTGGCCTGCAGGGTCTGCGACAGAACCACCGTGTCGAACGAACGGTCCGGATAGTGATCAAGATCGGTGTCGGCGTCGCCCTGGATCACCGACAGACCGTGGCTAACACAGGCGTTCACGCCGGGTTGGCTGAGTTCGATCCCGCGGCCGTCCACATCCTTTCGATAGACCAGATGGTTAAGCAAGGCGCCGTCGCCGCAGCCGATGTCCAGAACACGGCTCCCAGGCTCGATCATCGCGGCAATCAAGCGCAAATCGATACGGATCGCGGAGTCCGACCGAGCGCCCTGCGCATTCTCCAGGATTTCCGCCGTGTTCACGAGAACCGCAGGCCTGCCTGCCGCGCGCATCCGTTCAGGAACCCGCGTACCACATCGTTCAGCTCCGGCTCGTCCAGCAGGAAGGCGTCGTGGCCCTTGTCGGTCTCGATCTCCGCGAAGCTGACATTGGCGGCCACCGCATTCAGCGCCTTGACGATCTCGCGGCTTTCGGAGGTCGGGAACAACCAGTCCGACGTGAAGCTGATCAAGCAGAAGCGCACCGGACAGTCGACGAAGGCCTGAGCCAGATTGCCGCCATGCGCCTCGGCCAGGTCGAAATAGTCCATGGCGCGGGTGATGTAGAGGTAGCTGTTGGGGTCGAAGCGCTCGACGAAGGTCGATCCCTGGTGCCGCAGATAGCTCTCGACCTGGAAGTCGGCATCGAAACCATAGGTGACCGCGGTCCGATCCTGCAGCTTGCGGCCGAATTTCTGATGCAAGGCCGCCTCGGACAGGTAGGTGATGTGGGCAACCATGCGGGCCACCGCCAGGCCCCGGGTCGGCCGCCGGTTTTGCGTCAGATAGTCCCCGTGGCACCACTCGGGGTCGGCCATCACCGCTTGGCGGCCGACTTCGTGGAAGGCGATGTTCTGCGAAGTATGGCGGGCCGATCCGGCGATCGGGATGGCCGCGCGCACCCGATCCGGATAGCTCGACGCCAGTTCCAGAGCCTGCATCGCCCCCATCGAGCCGCCGGTGACACAGAACAGCTTCTCGATGCCCAGATGATCGAGCAGGAGAACCTGAGCGCGGACCATGTCGGCGATGGTGATGACCGGGAAATCCAGGCCATAGGACCGCCCCGTCTTGGGGTCGATCTCGAGCGGGCCGGAACTGCCCATGCAGCCGCCCAACACGTTGGCGCATATAACGAAATAGCGTTCGGTGTCGATCGGCCGGCCGGCCCCGACCATGGCTTCCCACCAGCCTTCCTTGCCGGTGATGGGATGGATCTCGGACGCGAACTGATCGCCCGACAGCGCATGGCAGATCAGGATCGCGTTGGTGCGCTCCTCGTTCAGCGTGCCGTATGTCTGGTAGGCCAGGGTGAACGGGCCGAGCTCGACCCCGCTGTCCAGCCGCATCGGGCGCTCGGTGCCCAGCGTTACCCGGTACCCGGGCAGCTCGGCCGCCGACAGCGCTGCGTCGCCGCCCGCCATGGCCGGGGTCAACGGTGAGGAGCGCGTCACGCGATTCTGATCCTTGGAATCCAGCGGTAAGTTCATCGGCAGCTGCGCGCTAAAGCTCTCGCGGCTCTTGTTTCCCCGTCATGCTCGCCCGAAAAGGTCGGCTATCAGTTAATGTCCCGCCCGTGGCTGTCAATCTAATCTTTGCTTTCGAACGGGCCAAACGATAAGCATAGCGGCCTTTTTGAGAGCCCTTGAGACGCTGGTCAACTTCATGTCGAAGCCGCCAATCCCGCTGGAGCGGGTGCGTGACGAGATCGATGCGATCGATCGCGAAATGCTCAGCCTGCTGCAGCGGCGCACCGCACTGGTCGACGATATCAAAGCGGCCAAGCACGGCCGGTCGGCGATTCAGCCGGGGCGTGAGGCGGTGGTGCTGCGCCGGCTGCTGGGAGCCCATCACGGCCGCTTCCCCACCGGCTCGCTGGTGCGCATCTGGCGCGAGATCATCAGCGTGCTCACCCTCCTGCAGGACTCCTTCTCGGTCGCCATTTACGTGCCCGACGAAGCCCCTGGGCTGTGGGACATCGCCCGCGATCACTACGGCTCGCAGACCCCGTTTCGCGTCAACGACAGCGCCTCGCAGGTGCTTCGCGCGGTCAGCGACGGCAGCGCCACCATCGGCGTGCTGCCCTGGCCGGCGGACGGCGAGCAGGGCGGCGCGGCCGGCAGTCATCGGCACTGGTGGCCGGCCCTGCTGGATTCCGGGGAAAGCCGGCCCCGGGTGATCGCCAGGCTGCCGTTCGCCGGGGCGGGCAACGCCCGGGACATGCTGGGCGGCGGGGTCGCCGTCGCCCTGGCCGATCCGACCCCGACTGAGGACGATCACAGCTTGCTGGTGCTGCGCACCGATGAACCACTGTCGCGCCGCAGCATGCAGGGCCTGGCCAAGGCCAGCGCGCTCGATGCGCAGGTCGTCGCCAGCCATGACGGCGCTCTCTACTTGCTCGAGGTCGGGGGTTTCCTCGATGAACGCGACCCGCGGACGGCCGAGCTGCTGAAAGCCTTCGCGCCGGCGGCCGTCGATCTGGCCGTCCTGGGGGCTTACCCGACGCCGATTGCGGCGCCCGGCGAGCGCGCTGCGTCATGAGGAGGCGACGGTCATGACCGACAAATCGGCGCCCGCCGCGCTCCGCCCATCGCCGAAATCCCACGTCATGGAGATCGCCCCGTATGTCGGCGGTGGTCACGCGGTGCCTGGCGTTGACGAAGTGCATGTGTTGTCGGCCAACGAAAACCCGCTGGGGCCGAGCCCGTCGTCGATCGCCGCTTACCAATCCCTGGCACCGCAACTGCACCGTTACCCGGACGGCGGCGCGGACGCCTTGCGCAACGCGATCGCCAACCGTCACGGGCTCAACCCGGAGTGCATCGTGTGCGGCAATGGCTCCGATGAGCTGATCAGCCTGTTGGTGCAAGCCTATGCCGGTCCAGACGACGAGGTGCTGCACAGCGCCCACGGGTTTCTGATGTATCCCTTGGCCGCGCGTGCGGTCGGGGCGCGGCCGGTTTCGGCGCCGGAGGTCGGGCTGCGGGCGGACGTGGATGCGCTGCTGGCCGGCGTCAGCGAGCGCACACGGCTGCTGTTCCTGGCCAATCCGAACAACCCGACCGGCAGCTTTCTCACCGGCATCGAGCTGCGCCGGCTGCGCGACGCGCTGCGGCCCGACGTGCTGATGGTGATTGACGCGGCCTACGCCGAATACGTTTCGCGCAACGACTATTCCAGCGGCCTCGAATTGGTGGCCGAACGGGACAACGTGGTGATGACGCGCACGTTCTCGAAGATCTATGGGCTGGCCGCGCTCCGCCTGGGCTGGTGCTACGCGCCGCGCGAGGTGGTGGACGCGTTGCACCGGGTGCGCGGGCCGTTCAACGTTAACGCCGCGGCGCAGGCGGCCGGCATCGCCGCGCTCGACGACATCGCCGCGATCGAGGCGGCGCGCACGCATAACGACCAGTGGCGGAGCTGGCTCGACGACGAGCTGAGCCGCCTCGGCCTGACCGTGCATCCGTCGATCGCGAATTTCGTGCTGGTCAGCTTCGAGGAAACCCCCGGGCGGGACGCATCCAGCGCCTACGACTTTCTGTTCCAGCGCGGGGTGATCGCCCGGCGCATGGCGGCCTACGGTCTGCCGCACGCACTGCGCCTATCCGTCGGCACCGAGCGCGAGTGCCGGGCCGCGGTGAGCGGCCTTGCCGAATTCTGCGGCGGCGGACGGTGACGGAGCCCGTATTCCGGCGCATGGCGCTGATCGGCATGGGGCTGATCGGCTCGTCGCTGTCGCTGGCCGCGCGGCGGGGCGGCCTGGTCGGCAGCGTGGTCGGATGCGCCCGGACCCAGGCGACGCGGGATACGGCGCTGCGGCTCGGGCTGGCCGAGGCGATGCACGAGAGCCCGGCGGACGCGGTCCGCGACGCCGATCTGGTGATCCTGTGCACGCCGGTCGGGGCGAGCGGTGCGGTCGCCGAAGCGATGGCGCCGGTGCTTGCCGAAGGGGCGGTGGTCAGCGATGTCGGCTCGGTCAAGCAGGCGGTGGTGCGCGATGTGGCGCCGCATATCCCGGCCGGAGTCCATTTCGTGCCCGGCCATCCGGTTGCCGGCAGCGAGCATTCCGGGCCGGAGGCCGGCTTTGCCGATCTGTTCGAGGATCGCTGGTGCATTCTGACGCCGCTTGCCGGAGTTGATCCGGCCGCGGTCAACCGACTGAAATCCCTTTGGAAAGGTTTGGGCAGCAAGGTCGAGCTGATGACGCCCGATCACCACGACCGCGTGCTGGCCATCACCTCGCACCTGCCGCACCTGATCGCCTATTCCATGGTCGGCACGGTGTTCGACCTGGAGGCGGAGCTGCGGGCGCTGGACGAGCAGGCCGGCATCGATGTGATCGACCGGCGCGAGGTGGTCAAGTTTTCGGCCGGTGGGTTCCGTGACTTCACCCGGATCGCCGGCTCGGACCCGGTGATGTGGCGGGACGTGTTCCTGAGCAACAAGGAGCCCGTGCTGGAAATGCTGGGCCGGTTTACCGAGGACCTGCTGGCTCTGCAGCGGGCGATCCGGTGGTCTGACGGCGAGATGTTGAAGGATCTGTTCACCCGGACGCGGGAAATCCGCCGCGGCGTGATCGAGGCTGGCCAGGCCGGGCGTTTCGACCCGCGCGAGCACGACCCCGGCGAGCCGGAGTCGCTCGGCCCGATGTCACGGCCATACGAAAGTGGGTAGCTGGGCCAGCTTCACCGGCCCGATAAAAAACCCCTGATTGCGCACGAAGATCGACAGCGAGAGCATCGGCTGGCCGTCCTCCTCGGAGTCCTTGGACAACGCATCCAGCGCGGTCGTGGCGAAAGCGGCTTCGCGCTGGCCGAGCTGGCCTTCGGCGCGCAGCGTGCGGATGATCAGGTCCCAGCCGCGCAACTCGCCGTTGAGCTGAACCGTGGGCTGCAGGGAATCGTCCAAAAGGAACCGGCCGCTGCTGCGCAGGAACAGATCGCCCCAATCCACATCCAGGCGATCGATCTTGATCTGGCCCTCATCGGCCCGCCACGCGGATAGCTCGGAGCCGGTCAGGGCCCTTGGCGGGCGGCCGATCATAGTGCTGCGCAGAGCGAAGCCCTTCATCGTGGTGCCGAGCGGGCCCCATAACGCGGAAGGAAGCTGAACCTGCTCCAGCGAGAGGTCGAAGTCGAAGTCCGGCGTCGCGACGTTGGGGGCGGCCTGATAGACCTTGCTGTCGAGCTTCATGCGATTGATGCGCATCTCGTCGTTGGTCTTTCCGTTGTGCAAGACCGCGCGGCGAATGATGCTCAGCACATTGCGTAGGGAGCCGTCGCTGTTCACCAGCACCTCGACTTCCGCTTTCTCAAGCCGGACATCCAGATTGCGCACTTCGCCGTAAGCGAGCGCGTTGACCTGGTGATTCCCGTCCAAGCGCAGCTTGAGCTGGCGCGGCGCCCACCACAGCACCTTGGCCTCGACCGGATCGGCCACCCAGGTCCACTGCCCGATCCCCGGCAGCAGCGTGCCACCGTTCGGGCCCTGCAGCCGCGGCGCGCCCAAGATCAGCCGAATCGACCCAGGGTAGCCGTCGACGGAAACCGGCCCGTACTCGACCTGGGTGCCCTCGGCGGCCTGCGCATCGGCCCATTCGTAAAGCGCGTGCTCGGTCTTGCCGGCCAGGATGAACCAGTAGCCGGTGAACAAACCGAACAGGACGCCGGCCAGGGCCAGCGCGGCACCAAGGACCTGAAGAAAAGGTCTTTTCATTAGGTGAGAATCCTTTTGTCGGCCCTTATATCGACACTCACGTTGAGCGTCGAGAGTTTGACAAGACACTGTGAACAGCCCGTGTCATCTGCCTTGTCGGGCTCGGTGCTGGGGCGCAGCAAAGGTAGAATGCACAATATGTCGCGGTTTCGGCCTGACAACTCGAGGCTGGCGGTGCCCGGGCCACAACTCTTGCAGGGCGCAGAACTCAGCGCGTGCGAGCGCCGCCGGCTGCTGGAGGCGTTTCTCGGCACCGTGCCGCGGAAACGGGATTTCTGGGTGTTCGGCTATGGTTCGCTGATGTGGGACCCCGGATTCGCGCATGACGAGTGCTGCGACGCGCGGATTTTCGGCTACCACCGTGCGTTCTGCATCTATTCGCACCGCTATCGCGGCACGCCGGAGCGTCCGGGTCTCGTGCTGGGGCTGGATCGCGGCGGTTCGTGCTGGGGCAAGGCCTATCGGGTTCCGCGGTGCCAGATGGAGGAAACCATCGCGTATCTATGGGAGCGCGAGATGGTCACCGGCGTGTACGAACCGCGCAGCGTGATCGTGCGCGCGAAATCCGGCCGTGAGATCGGCAGCCATGCGTTCGTGGTCGACCGCAAGCATCAACAGTACACCGGCGGGCTCTGCGTCAAGACGACCGCCGAGCTGATCACGCAAGGCCACGGTCGGCGCGGCGCGTGCCGGGACTATCTGGCGAACACGGTCGCCCATCTGGATGAACTCGGCATCTGCGACGGTCCGCTGCACAAGCTGTTGGATGAGGTCGACGCGCAGTGCCGCAAGCGGAATCCCCTGTCGCAGATCCGCCACGAGCGCCCCGCGGGCAAAGGGTCTTAGAGCCATTTCCGACCACACGGGGTCCGTTGACCGGAGCGGGCAAGGATGCCCGGCCCTTCGGGTGACGCTTTGCCGCCCCTGGGCGTGCCCATGGGCGTTCTGGGCGACCCTTGCCCGATGCGCTGCATCGCGCCGCGGGCCGCGCCTACTCCAGGGGCCGCAATACGACATCAAATGACCCCGTGTAGTCGGAAATGGCTCTAGGCACCGTCGGTCAGGGCTTGCACCGCCCGCGCGATCGCCCGCAGCCCGAACAACACCGCGTCCCAGTTGACCAGGGCCATCAAAATGGCCAGGGCCACGCCCATGGCGAGGTATTTCTGCCAGGTCCGGATCGGCTCCAGCACCGGGTGTCCGCACGCCTCACACTTATCGGCGAACGGGTGCAGGGTGGCGCCGCACTTCGCGCAGCGCTCGAGTTGCTTGGTCACAGCCCCGGCGTTCCGCTCAGCTGCAGCGGGAGAACCCGCAGGCGCCGCACACGGCGCAGCCTTCGATATGGTGCCACGAGGTTCCCCCGCAGCTCGGGCACTGCTGCGGTACCGGAGGCATCCGCGTCGCCTCAGCGCCGCCGGCCGCGGCGGCGTCGACCAGGACGGTCTCGACCTCGGCGCCCTCTTGGGTCGGCAGGAAGCCGATCTCGCGCATATGGCGTTCGATCACCTCGCCGATCGCGGCCAGGAGCGAGGGAACGTACTTACCCTTCACCCACTGACCGCCGCGCGGATCGAACACCGCCTTCAGCTCCTCGACCACGAAACTGACATCACCGCCGCGCCGGAATACCGCGCTGATCATCCGGGTCAGCGCCACCGTCCAGGCGTAGTGCTCCATGTTCTTGGAGTTGATGAAGATTTCGAACGGGCGCCGGCGGCCATCCTTGATGACATCGTTGAGGGTGATGTACAGCGCATGGTCACTGTCCGGCCAGCGCAGCTTGTAGGTTTGCCCGGGCAGGGTTTCCGGGCGTGCCAAGGGCGGGCTCATGTAGACCACGGTCGCCGGCTCGTCGGGTCCGCCGCCGTCGCTCGGCAGGGCCTCCGGCACCGGCTCGGCCGACACGCTCAACACCGCCCCGCGCACCGGGCTCGGCCGGTAGGTCGTGCAGCCCTTGCAGCCCAGCCGGTAGGCCTCGCCGTAGACATCCTTGAAGGCATCGAACGAGATGTCCTCCGGGCAGTTGATGGTCTTGCTGATCGCGCTGTCGATGTAGGGCTGGCAGGCGGCCAGCATGACCAGATGCTCATGCGGCGTCAGCCGCTGGGCGTCGATGAACGCGGCGGTCGGGGCCGCGTCCTCGCCGAACTGGTGCTGGTAGAGGCGGAGCGCGTAGTCGGTCACGGTCTCCTGCTCGGCGCTGCCGTCCGGCAGCAGCACGCGGCGCTGGTAGGTGAAGGCGAACACGGGCTCGATCCCGGACGAGACGTTGTCGGCGAGCAGCGAGATGGTGCCGGTCGGCGCGATCGAGGTGACCAGCGCGTTGCGGATGCCGTGCTCGGCGATGGCCTCGCGCACGTCTTCGGGCAGCGTCCGGATCATCGGCCGGTCCAGATAGGCCTCACGGTCGAATAGCGCGAAGGCACCCTTCTCGGCAGCCAGGGCGGCCGACGTCCGGTAGGCGGCATCGCGGATCCGGCGCAGCCAGGCGGCCGTCTGCTCGGCCGCCGGCTCGCTGCCATAGCGCAACCCGCAGAAGATCAGCGCATCGGCCAGACCGGTCACGCCGAGCCCGATGCGCCGCTTGACCCGCGCTTCGTGCGCCTGAGCCTCCAGCGGGTAGCGCGAGACGTCGATCACGTTGTCCAGCATGCGCACGGCGAGCGCGACCAGATCGTCCAACTCGGCGTCGTCGATATGGGCGTCGGGTGCGAACGGGTTGCGCACCAGGCGCGCCAGATTGATCGAGCCCAGGTCACAGGCGCCGTAAGGCGGCAACGGCTGTTCGCCGCACGGGTTGGTCGCCGAGATGGTCTCGCAATAGGCCAGGTTGTTGGCCTCATTGATCCGGTCGATGAAGATCACCCCGGGCTCCGCATAGTCATAGGTCGCCCGGATGATCTGGTCCCACAGCGCGCGCGCGGACACTCGTTTGTGGACGTGGCCGTCGAACACCAGCTCCCACTCGGCGTCGGCTTCCACGGCTGCCATGAAAGCATCGCTGACCAGCACCGACAGGTTGAAGTTGGTCAGCCGGCCCGGTTGCTGCTTGGCGGTGACGAACGCCTCGATATCCGGATGGTCGCAGCGCATGGTCGCCATCATGGCGCCGCGCCGCCAGCCGGCGCTCATGACCGTGCGGCACATGCTGTCCCACACCTCCATGAAGCTGAGCGGCCCGGACGCGTCGGCGCCCACGCCATGGACCGGCGTGCCCTTCGGGCGCAGGGTCGAGAAGTCGTAGCCGATCCCGCCGCCTTGCTGCAGGGTCAAGGCGGCCTCGCGCAGGGCGGTGAAGATCCCGTCCATGCTGTCCGGGATGGTGCCCATGACAAAGCAGTTGAACAGCGTGACGGCGCGGTCGGTTCCGGCGCCGGCCAGAATGCGGCCGGCTGGTAGGAAGCGGAAATCCGCCATCGCGTTGTAGAACGGCTGGGCCCACTCAGCCGGTTCACTTTCAATCGCGGCCAGCGCATCGGCGACCCGCCGCCAGCTGTCCTCGATCGAGGCGTCCAGCGGCGTCCCGTCGGGCTTCTTGAGCCGGTACTTCATGTCCCAGATGCGCTTGGAGATCGTGCTCTCCGATGCGCTCAAATCCGTCGGCATCTGCTGACTGCTCCCAATGGCCCGGGCGGGGACCGGATTCCTCCTGCTCCTCGCGCCGCCCGAATATACCAAACTCACCCGAACAAGCTTAATGTTCTATTTATGTTCTGAAACGGGTCCGGCTGCCAAGTGCTTTGCCAAATCGGGCTGCGCGGCCAACGCCTCGCGCTCCAGGCGGTCGGAGGCGGTCTCGATGTCGGATTCCAGCCGGTCCAGGAAAGCCCGCTTGCCCAGGCCGGGCTCAATCGGCGGCAGGAACTCGATCACCGCGGTGCCGGCGAACTTGGTGTAGGACTTGCGGCCCCAGAACAGACCAGTGTTCAGCGCGACCGGCACCACCGGCACCTGCAAGGCCTGATACAGACCGGCCACGCCGGGCTTGTAGCTGACGCCTTTGGCACCGGGCGCGACACGGGTGCCCTGCGGGAAGATCAGAACCGGCCGTCCGGCCGCCAGCGCGGCCTTGGCGTCGTCGCGCATGCGGCGCAGCGCGGCAGCTCCCGCCGTGCGGTCGACCACCACATGGCGCTGCTGTTTTGCATGCCAGCCCCACACCGGGATTCGAAGCAGCTCCTTCTTCAGCACCACGGCCGGGTCGCCCAACAGGTCGGTGGCCATGATCGTCTCCAGCGCGGATTGGTGCTTGCTGGTGATCAGGCACGGGTCTGAGGGCAGATGGTGCTTGCCACGGATCTCGACGCGCAGCCCGACCACTGTGGCCAGCAGCCACTCCGTCGACCGGCTCCACAGCTTCACCATGCGGCGCGTCAGACCGCGCGAGACCAGGGCGACCGGGACCGCGGCCAGGGCCATGACCGCGGTCAACCCATAGAACAGCAGGTTGAACGCGGATGCGCGCAACACCGTGACCGGCGTCAGGGTCACCGCACCCGCTCCGAGACGGGCCCCGACACCTGCCCGCCGGCGCGGTCTGCCGGCAGTTCGGCGGCGCGCGCCGGCTGCTTCATGCGGGGAATCCTGGTGCGCGGATCGGCGAACCCGCTGACCTGGATCCAGCGCGGGGTCAGCCGGGCGGCGACGTACTTGTTGTACTCGATGAAGATCAGCAAGGCGGTACCCGGACGGCGCCACCAGCCTTCGGTCTCGAACTGATCCGGAAACACCGGGTGGGCGACGATCCGGACCCTTGGCATGGCGCGGCGAAACTCGAACAGGCTGCGTCGCAAGTGGTAGTTGGAGGTGACGATCCGCAACGAGCTGAAGCCTTCGCTGGCCATCCAGATCGCCGTCTCGCGCGCATTGCCGAAGGTGTCGTCGGCTTGGTGGTCCAAAACTATGCAGCACTCCAGCCACCGTTCGAGCTGGTCCGGCGACCAGCTGTCCGGGCGGCTGGAGCCGTCGCTTGCGGCGTTCGCTTGCAGCATCGCCGGCACATCGGTGCCTTGGTGTACTCCGGATACGAACAGCTTGCGTGCGCGGTCGGCCTGGAGCAGTTCCAGACCCGCTCGCAGCCGCCGGCTGCCGCCGGTGAGCACAACGATTGCGTCCGTCGCGGTGTCGATCGCGGCCGTGTTGCGATCCTGAGGGATGGTTGCGGCGAACCAGAACAGTCCGCCCAGCCACAAGGCCAAGCAAAACAGAACCGGGACGAAAGTTACCCGGAACAGCCCCGCGAGCACCCGTTTCAGCCGCCCGCTCACTGTCGCCTCATGCGCCGTCTCATAGGCCGTCTCAAGGGATGTCTCACGGATAGCGCGCCAGAACGGACAACACCGTCATCCGCGCGGTTAACAGGGAGATCAGGCAGGCGAGCAGCGGCAGGGCCGCAATCACCAGCCAATCCGGAAGGGTCAGGGTCAGATGCGGCAGCAGGGTTTGGTCCACATCACGCACCACCCAAGACAAGCCCATCAGCGTGGCCAGCGCCAGCGCCAAACCGATGAGGCCGCCCTTCAGGGCGATACCGACGGCGCGGCTCTGAAACTGTCCGGCCACGTAACTGTCCTGCGCGCCGATCAGGTGCAGCACCTCGATGGTCTCCCGATGAACCATCAGGCCGGAGCGGGTGGCGTACACCACCACCGCGCTGGCCGCACCGCCGATCAGCAGGACGATGACGATCGACACGCCCTCCACGGCGCGGGCGAAATCGACCAGCTGCTGGCGCCACAGCGAATGGTCATCGATTGCCGCTCCAGGCACTTCGCCGGCAAGGCTGGTGCGCAACGCGTTCAAGTCCAGCGCCGCCTGGTCTGCGATCTGGACCTCGATCAGGCGCGGCATCGGCAAGTCGGCCCCGATGACCGAACGGCCGAGCCAGGGTTCGAGCAGCGTTGCGATCTGGTCGTCGCCGATGGCATCGGCCGACGCGATGCCCGGCGTCTCGCGCAAGATCGTCAGCGCTTTGTCGACCGCCTGATCCATGCGGACCCGCTGCCGGGCGGCTTCGAAACCGGGCGTCGCGGCGGCGCCTGCGGTCGGTTCACTCAGCGGTTCGGCAATCTGCACCGTCAGACTTTCGGACAAGCCGGCGGTCCAGCGCAGGACCGCGCTGTTCAGCGCAAGGCTGCCGGCCAGCGCAAGCGTCGCCAGGAACACCATCAGCCCGATGATCCCCGGCAACAGGCGGCCGGAGCCGTCCTGATCGAAGGCAATGTCAAATCGGCCGGCAAACCAGTCTGCCATGGCCCGCTCACAGTTGAGCGACGCGGGGCTGCGTCGCTTGCGGCAATTCAACGAACCCGCCGGTGATGTGCAGCCGCGGGTAGCCGAACCGCTGCACCAACGCCTCGTTGTGGGTCGCGATGACCACCGTGGTGCCCATCTTGTTCAGCTCTTCGAACAGATACAGCAGACGCATTGCGATCGCATCGTCCACGTTTCCGGTCGGCTCGTCGGCCAGCAGCAGGGCGGGGCGGCCGATCACCGCCCGGGCGATCGCAACCCGCTGCTGCTCGCCGCCGGACAGGGTCGCCGGACGCGCGCCGAGGCTCTGACCGAGCCCGACCCAGGACAACAGCTCGGCGGCATGGCGGCGGATCTCGGATTCCCGGTGTCCAGCGACGCGCAGCGGCAATGCCACGTTATCCAAGGCCGACAGGTGTGGGAGCAGCCGGAAGTCCTGGAAGACCACGCCGATCTTGCGGCGGATCGCGGCCAGATCCTTGCGCGGCATCCTGGCCACGTCCTTGCCGAACAGTTCGACCACGCCGCGGGTCGGGCGCAGGGCGAGGTACATCAACCGCAGCATCGAGGATTTGCCAGCGCCGCTGACGCCGGTCAGGAAGTGCAGCGAGGCAGTGTCCAAGGTGAAGTTGAGATCATGCAGGATCTCCGGTCCCTCGCCGTAGCGCACCGCCACATTCTGAAACCGAACCACCGCACTCCCACCTGGTTACCGCAAGCCATGTCGAACGCCGCGCAGCACACGTCACCGAGCCTGGCTCCAGCGCAACCATGCCTCGGCGCGTGTCTTGCGTCCACTATGGGCGCATTCATTGCGAGATATGGTAGCAAAGTGGCAAAAATGCTTGCTTGCGAGGGGCTTGCGCCGGGCAAAGCTTGCCATTGGCGGGCCAAGGGCATAAGGATCAAGCGACTAAGGCAGCGAATCGGCGTCAATGATCGTCACCTGCCCACAATGCGACACGCGTTTCAAGGTGCCGGAAGGGGTCTTTCCGGCCACCGGACGCAAGGTCAAATGCAGCGGTTGCGGCCATATCTGGCACCAGAACCCGCCGGAAAGTGTCGAAGCGGCCGTGTCGAAGGCTGTCCGGGCTGCTGAGGCTGCCCCGGCCGAGGCGCCGGCGAGCACCGTGATCGAGGACGTCTCGGACATCGAGTTCATCGATCGCGATCCCGCTCAGGAGCCACGGGTCACCGCGGAAGACCGGGCGGTGGCCAGCGCGGCGCAATCCGGATCGTTCGGCCGGCGCGCGACGGCCGTGGCCTTCGTGGTGCTGGTGATCGCCTTCATCGCGGGCTGGCAGCTCGGCGACCGGATCATCGAGATCTATCCGCCGGCCGAGCCGGTGATCGCGTTCGCCGAAGACGGCGTGCGCAAGCTGAGCGATCTCGCCGTCAGCGGATATTACAGCGTGGCCGTGCGGCTCGGCCTTTCGAGCGAGCCGCTTCTGCCGGCGCAAGGCGCCATGGTCGAGGAAGAGCTGGGCGCCGGTCTCGATATCGTGAACGCCAAGACGCGCCGCCGCGACGACGACACCGGGTCGGTGCTGGTCGTTGAAGGCGAAGTGGTTAACACGACCGATCATGGCGTCGACGTACCGCGCCTGCGCATGGCCTTGATCGACGCCGAACAGCGCGAGATCCAGGTGGTCAAGCTGCGGCCCGACGCCGACCGGCTCGAGGCCGGCGAGACGACCTCGTTCGCCATGGAAATACCCAACCTTGAAGGGAATGCGACGGATCTAGATATCCGATTCGACGTTGAATGACGGTGCCGGCTCGAAAACCGGTTAACCGGCCGCTAAGATTTGAGGCGTAGGCTTGCAAAATGCGTGCGAGGGGACACGTATAGCCCCAGGGGCGTACCTGTGGCGGAATTGCGTGGGGCGATTGGGCTTGGGCACTGTCCGTGACGCATTTTCGCTGCGCATGTAGGACCGTATGCGGTTTCTGCCGCGTTATGGCGAACCGCTTGTGCGACTAAGGAACGTGTAGGCGTCATGGCCAGAATCTTGGTTGCTGAAGATGATATGGCGGTCGGCGAGTTCATCCGCCGGGCGCTGACCCATAAAGGATATGACGTCACCATCGTGGGCGACGGGCTGGAGGCCTTGCAGGCCCTGTCCGAGTCAGAGGATGACGGCTTCGATCTGCTGCTGACGGACATCGTGATGCCCGGTCTGGACGGCATCGCGCTGTCGCAACGGGTGCGCAGCGAGCATCCGGGACTGCCGATCCTGATGATGTCGGGTTACGCCGCCGAGCGGCAGCGCGCGCACGATATCGACGCGATGAGCCATCGCGTGATCCCCAAGCCGTTCAGTTTGCGGGAGATCTGTGAAGCCGTGACCGACGTTCTGGCCGCTCCGCCGGCGTTGCAGTCCTCGGCCTAGAACCCTTTAAGACCGCGCGACGCGGTCAACTCCAGAGTCAGAACCGGCGTAGCAGCCGGTCGATGTACTGCCGCTCAAGGACCGGCCGCTCGCGCTCGGACGCGCGTCGGCGCAGCTCGTCCAGAATCATCCGGGTGCGCTGCATCTCGGCCTCGTCCGGCACCCGAACATTGCGCACGTCCGCGCCGTAGGAGCCCGGCAACTGGCGGCCGAGCGGGTCGCGCCCAAAGCCGCGCTGGCCCGGACTCTGGCCCTGTCCCTGGCCCATGCCGGCCTGGGGCTGGCCGCTCATCGACTCCATCATCGACTGCAGCCCCTGGCGCAGCTGGTCGAGCGCCTGAACCTGGTTCTCCGTGGCCGATTCAGGCAGGCCCTGCTGCAGCGCGCCGGTGGCGTCGCGCATCGCCTGATCGGCCTGGCCGAGCGGCGACGGGATCTGTCCGGTCAGCTCGTCCATCATGCGTGCGATGTCGCCCAGCATCGAGCGCAGCTGCTTTTGCGCTTGGGCCATCTGGTCCAGGGTCAGTTCCTGGAAGTTGCCGCTGCCCTGCAGGCCTTCGCCACGCTGGCCGGCGCCCGCCTGCTCGCCGGGCTGCTGTCCCGGTTGCTGTCCGGGCATCTGGCGTCCCTGGTTCCCCGGCGTCTGACCCATTTCGCCCTGCATCTGGCCGGGCATCGGGATTTCCCCGCGCTGGCCGTCCGACGGCGACCGCTCCAGGTCACCCTCGCGGGGCCGGTTCATCATCTCCTGGGCGCGGCGGAAGGTCTCTTCCAACAGGGCCTGCTGGTCGCGGATCAGCTCCTGCATGCGGTCCATCATCTCGCGCGCCATGCGCGACTGCTCGGTCATTTGCGAGAACGCACCGGCGCGCAGGTTCTCCAGGATGTTCTGAAGCTCGGCGAGGAGCTGCTCGGCCGCCTCGCGCTGCCCGTTCTGGGTCAGGTTGCGCAGTTGATCGAGCATCTGCTGCAGCTCGCCCAGCTCGACCTGTTGCGCACCGTCGTCCAGGGCTTGAGGCTGGGCGCCGTCCCGGGCCATGCGCTGCATTTCCTGCATGAGGGAGTCGACGAACTCGTTTAGCGCCTGCTGAAGCTCGTCCAGCAACCGGCTGATCTCCTCTTCACTGGCGTCTCGCGCCAGCGCCTCACGCAGCGCGCGCTCCGCCTCGCGCAGGTCGCGCATCGCCAGCGCCAGCTCGCCATCTTCGATGCGCAGCGCCAGATCCCACATCAGCGCCTGGACGGACGCGATTTCGTCCG
>JAAUXY010003167.1_pt1 | contig 23287 bp, 23 predicted proteins | sample 7278121 | NCBI WGS metagenome assembly JAAUXY01 (sample SAMN14350117, study PRJNA611818) | marine sediment metagenome | isolation source: surface marine sediment (1.8m) | place: French Polynesia: Moorea | collected 2018-08 | reverse complement strand
CGCGTTCTTGATCTGCGCCTCGAGTCCCGCCACCTGGGCCTCGTACGCCTGCACTTCGTAGATAGACCCCGCATCCTGGGACGCGAGCTCCCGCGACTGCAGGAGCCGCAGCTCCGCCAGTTTGAGCTGAGCCTGCAGGCCTTCCAGCGCCGCCTCGTATTGGGTCGGGTCGATGCGGAACAGGAGATCGCCTTTCCTGAGTGGTTCGTTCGGCTCGACGGGCACCTCGATCACTTCGCCGGCCACGTTCGGCGTAATCGGCACCGAGTAGGTCAAAACCGCCAGGTCCCCCGCAGGCGCACCCCATTGCATGGGAATGAAGAAGCCGACAAGGAGCACGAGTTCGTACGGGATGATCGTGAGCCAGGTCGCCTTGGTGTTCGGCACCTTGCCGGTCCTGGTCAGCACGTACAGCAGCAGCACGTACAGCAGGGTCAGGAATACGATCATGGCGTCTCCTCGGCCTCGCCCGTCGCGTCACCGGAAGGATCTTTCAGCAAGGAACGCCCGGCTTCGAGGGCGGGGTGGCCGAGCGCTAGCGGGCGTGTGTAGGCCCACACCATCGCGAATACCCATACCACGCCGACGGTCAGGAGCATACCCAGCCAGCCGGCGACGTTGATCGCCTCGGCCTGTGGGTGGCCGCGTGCCGCCGCAATCTTACCCGGTAGCTGGGCCAGGGCGATAACGACTACCACGGCCGACACGATGATCGTGATGAATACGAACCAAGCGAAGTAGTCGACGGCAGACATGGTCTATTGCTCGCCGCGGCTGGCGCCCCCGCTCCCTGAGCCGGCAATAACCTCGTCGACCGCGGTGTCGACCGCCTGCTCGACGACGTCGACACTTGCGTCGCTCATCATGCCGAGCATGGCCATCGACCAGCCCGAGAATATGAGGCGGATGCCGGCGAGCAGGCCGATGGCATATTTGCCCGAGTCGGGCCACTGCCGATACAGAAGGACGGCGAGGATGACGCTGGCGACGCCGCTGACGATGACCCAGCCGCGCCCGGGAACACCTTTGCTGCTGACACCCTGGATGATCGAGAAAATGCCGTCGACGAGGAACCACGCGATGAGCACAACCGTCAGTGCGAACAGGCTGACCACCGGCTGGGCGAGCATGACCGCGCCGGCGAAAATTGTTATGCCACCGAACAGGAACTGGAAAAAACCTTTGCCGAAGGAACCTGCCTTGAACGCGTAGGTGGTCATGACCATCCCTGCCGCCAGCACAGCCACGGCGACCGTCAGGTTGACCGCGAGCCCGGATACGAAGGGTGCCATTATGCACAGCACGCCGAGCACCATGACCGCGAAACCCCAGCCGGTGCCGACGCGAGCCGGAAGGCGAGCAACATCCGATACTTCATTCATTGTTTAGCTCCTTGTATGCAAGGTGATTTCAGGTCGCGTGCGGAGCACGCGAGTCGGAGACGAGGCTACCGTCGGTCGACAGGACGACGGAGATCCAGCGCAGGCCTTTGAACTGGGCGCAGAAGATCCCGGTCATGACCATGATCGGGACCGCGAGAAACATTCCCGCAAGTCCCCAGACGACACCCCAGAACGATAGCGACAGCAGAATCATCAGCGAGCTGAGATTGAGCGACTTGCCCATGTAGGCAGGCTCGATCACGTTGCCGAAGATGAACTGCGTGCCGCCGAGCAGGGAGATCACCACGAGGAACGGCGTGATCGAGTCGAACTGGACCAGGGTCAGCAGCGCCGGGAACACGGCGGCGATAATCGAACCGACGGTTGGTATGAAGTTCAGGAAAAAGACCAGCAGTGCCCAGATGGCTGCGAAATCCACGCCGACGACGGCCAGGATCACGTAGCTGACGACAGCCGTCGCGATGCTGATCACGGTCTTCATGCCGATGTAGCGCTGAATCGATGTCGCAATCTCGAGGGCGACGCCTGCAGTGCGATCCGCATCCGCGGGATCGCGGTGCAGGTGGCGGATCTTGATCGGTAGCAATCGCTCCTCGGCAAGCAGAAAACCAACGTAGATGGCAATCAGGATGACGTCGGACATCAACGCCGTCACCGAGTCGCCAACCCAGGTCAATACCGCGCCCAGGTCGACTTCGGCCAGGAGGGCTTCGATCGTCGGCGCTTCTTCGAGGCCGAAGCGGTCCGCTATCGAATCGAGCAGCGCCGTGAAGTTGGCCTGGTAGACGGGTATGGCAGCCGTGAGCTGGTCGGACTGGCTCGTGATAATGAGCACCGAAAGATACGTTGCGACCGCAACGATCAGGATCGCCACGAGGTTGCCGAGCCACACGGGCATCGGCCGCTCTCCCGGCAGCAGACGATTGAGCGTGCTGCGAATCGCGCTCAGCAGGATCCAGACGAAGATCGCGATGGCCAGCGGCACGAGCAGGGGCCGGCCGACGACCAGCACGGTTACGGTCAACGCGAATATCACTCCCCAGGCCGCGAGGCGCAGTGGATTGAATTCGAACAGTCGCTGGTCTGCCATGGTAGAACCGGCTATTTCCTGCTCTTCTTCAGCAGGTCGATCACGACGGGCAGGACCGGACCGATGGCCCCCAGCGCCCCGCCGCCGATGCCGTTTCCCGCTGAGGCGAATGACGAGATGCCGGATTTCACATTCTTGATGCTATCCCCGACCGCCGAGACTTCGTCCGCAACGGCGGCAAAGTCCTTCGACAGTTCCTCGGCCGCCATCTCACGAATTTCGCGAACCATCTGTTCTTCCGCCCCCGGCCCGCTGCGCCGGCGCAGCAGGAACGGCACGATCGCAAGCCCGAAATTGGCGACGGCAAGAATGAATGCCGCCCTCGACTCGACGGCCGCCTCGGTCAGCCGATAGAAGACGCCCATGTTGACGAAGACGAGGCCGACAAACACACAGCCTATCGAAACAAGAGCCAGCATGAGCTCGTTGCTGCGGCGCCGCGCGTCGGCTTTGAAGAGCGTCACCTCGGCGCGGGCCAGGATGCGCAGTTTTACGATGAATTCATTCATGACAGAGTCCTTATCGCATCAGGCGACCCATGAGGATCCCCAGCGAAAATACGGCCAGGCAGGTTATCGTCGGCAGGTCGCGGATCTCCTGCTGTAGCAGGTCACCGAGTTCCTCGAGTTGGGTCCGCTGCTCTTCAGGCAAGGCCGCCGTCTCCGCAGCTGCGGACTCGGCGATGTCTGCGGTGGGAGGCTCCGACGGCACTGCGGCCGGCGGAGCTTCCTCTGCCTTTACTTTGTCCGCCCGCCGCGCATCCTGCAGCGCCGCGACGTCGGCACGAAGCTTCTCGAGCTCGCGCCCGGTATCGTCACTGGCCACCGGGCTAGTCCTGCAGTTCCTGCTCGATGCGGCCTGCCGCTTCCTCGACGCTGCTGCGGAGCGCTTCAACAGCGTCAGTAGCACCGGCGTGCAGCGTTGCCCAGCTTTCTGATGCGGCAGCAGCCATGCGTTCGTATTCGGCGCGCGCAGTACCGAGCTCCTCATTGAGGGCGCTGATCGCCGGGTCGACGGCATCCGTGTCGAGCTTTTCGCCGAGTGCGGATTCCATGCGAATCAGTGAGATGTTGACCTTCATAACGTCGAGCTGCGTCTGCTGCACGGCTTCCGTCATTGCCCGCACATGTGCCTCGAGTGCATCGAGTCGAGCGTCTTGTTCCTTGTCGTTTCCAAAAAGTCCCATGATAATTTCCTCTGCTTGGGTGAGTGGGATGTAATGCCTGGTTGTTACTTCAAACTGATCTTGTCGATGACTGAGCGCAGGTCCATGAACGAACGGCACCTGTAGCCGTAACCTGGTTTGTCTTGCCATGCGCCTTGCCCGCCCAGGACGAGTTCGATGCTCTCCTTGCGGCACGCACCGGAGATCTCGCCGGCATACTGCTTGAGCGTAACCGGATCCGTATGCCAGTTCGCCGCCGACAGCGCGAGCAGCCCCAGTCCGGACCCGGCCAGATGCTGTTTCAGCTGCCGGGCGGGGATTCCGCTGCCGAGCACGAACGCTTCGTAGCCTGCGCCCCGCAGGCACAACTGCGCAAGCACAGCACCAACGCCATGCAGGTCACCGGGTACGGCCGCCACGAGGCAGCGCGCTGCGCCGGCCGGCGCCCGCAAACTCGCTGCGGTGGCTGATGCGGTCTGCAACAGTTTCCAGGTCACGATGTTCGTCTCGGCAATCGAGCAGGCTTCATCGGCGTAGCGCCGGCCAAGGTGGTCCATTGCCGCGCCCAGCACTTCGGCGGCAGCGTACCAGTCGCCGGTCTGGTCAGGCAGTCGTCGCATGCGGCTGACGACCGTGTCCAGGCTAGCGTCGCGAAGGTACTCATACCATCTTTGTGCCGTGTGGCCAGCCGCTGCCTGCCGGTCTGCGTCCTGGCCGCTCGCCAGTGCCTCGATCGTCGACAGGCGGTAGCGGCGGTGTCCGCCCGCCGTCCGGTAGTGGGCCAGCCGGCCTTCGTCCGCCCAGCGCTTGATCGTCGTCGGGCCGACGCCGAGGAGTTCGGTTGCCTGTTTGGTGCTGACCCAGTTAGTCATTGACGCTACGTAGTTCCGGCAGGACGGGTTCGCGAAGGGCACGCGACACCGGCACGATGCTGCCCCGCCGGTCGGGAGAACGCTAGCCGTTATTCGGCAATCGGGCGGCGTCGAGCTGCGCCACGAGATCGTCGCCGTGTGCGCTGGCGGAAACCGTCCAAATCGTCTATTTTTTGTATGAAGCGTTCCACTATTCTAATAAATAACGGCCAAAACCATGTCCTCAGACGCCTGGCCGGAGCGTACGTCGCCCCGGTCGAGACCGAAAAACTGCGAATCGCGGCGCGCCGGACCCGGCACGCCTGATCGGCCGTTGCCGGCATGGTTCGGCGCGCTCGGCTGGGATGGAGCCGTGTCGCGGCTGCAACCCGGCGGGATGACGCTTGAGCACAGCGTCGTCTCGCACGACGGCCTGACCGTCGCCCGCCTGGCCCCGTCGGCGTCGCTGGAATTCGCCGGCCGCTCATCAAAAGACTGTCTCACGCTGATTGCGCCGCTGGGCCAACAACCTGTGTGGATGAACGGCCGCAGCGTCGGGCGTCACGAAATTCTCAGCGTGCCGCCGGGCTTGGACGTCCTCGCGATCTTCCGCGGCAGCAGTCATGTAGTCTTCGTGTCGATTCCGGCCAAACCCTCAGACTCGGTCGGCGCGCTCGGGCATCTGCCGACCGGTGGCGACGCGCTCGCCAATGTCGTCACCGGCGATTGCGGCGAACGGGAAAAGGCATCCTGCGCCCGGGAGTACGCGGACGAGCTCGGGTGCAGGGCAACGGCTGAGGACTCGGAGGCCTACGACACTGCCTATCGCATCGTCGTGACGGCACGAGACTATATCGAAGCCCACCTCGGTCGACGCATACGCATGACGGATATCTGTGCTCACGCCGCAACGAGCCTCAGCCGGCTGGAGCGCACCTTCCGCCGGGAAATGAACCTGTCGCCGAGCGCGTATGTGCTTGCGATACGGCTGGAAGCGGTGCGGCAGGCGCTGCAGAGTGCGACCAGTCCGGAGACATCGGTGGCGCACCTCGCTCATGACTGCGGCTTCAACAATCTCGGCCGCTTCGCGGCTGCCTACCGCCGTCATTTCGGAGAGCTGCCGAGCGAAACCTTGCAGAATCGCCGGACGGCGCAGACTTGAGGACGCCGGCAGGGCGCCGAAAAGCGGATAGGCGAGCCAGCGACAGTCTGGTACAACCCTGCTGTACTCTAGTGCGAGCTGCCGCAAGAGAGCTTCGCGGCCGCTGGCAACAAGCAAACACAGCAATCAAGCACCCAAGGGGAACCGCAATGCACAAGAAACAGGTCCTCGGGCTCATTGCCCTCCTGGCGATGTCGTCAGGCGCAATGGCGCAGGATAAGCCCAATATTCTCGTCATCTGGGGCGACGATATCGGCATCTCGAACATCAGTGCCTACTCCGACGGCATGATGGGCTACGAGACGCCCAATATCGATCGCATTGCCGACGCCGGCATGAAGTTCACGACCTACTACGGCGAACAGAGCTGCACGGCAGGGCGTTCGAGCTTCCTGCTCGGCCAGAGCGTCTTCCGGACCGGGCTTTCCAAGGTTGGCCTGCCCGGTGCCGACCAGGGCATCAACGAGCTCGATCCCACGATTGCGGGCATGCTCAAGGACCAGGGCTACTTCACGGGCCAGTATGGCAAGAACCATTTCGGGGACCAGGACAAGCACCTGCCGACGAATCATGGTTTCGATGAGTTCTTCGGCAACCTGTATCACCTCAATGCCGAGGAAGAGCCGGAGAACGAAGACTATCCCCGAGATATGGTTCTCGCGAACGGCAAGACCTTCATCGAGCAGTTCGGACCGCGCGGCGTCATCCGCTCATCTGCTGACGGCGACATCGAGGACACCGGCCCGCTGACCAAGAAGCGCATGGAAACGGTCGACGAGGAAACGCTGGCAGCCGCGCTCGACGCGATCGAGCGTGCACACGCTCAGGGCAAGCCGTTCTTCATCTGGTGGAATGGTACGCGCATGCACTTCCGGACCCATGTGAAGGATGAGCTGCGCGGCGTATCCGGTCTTGGCGAATACGTCGACGGCATGCTGGAACACGACGGCCACGTCGGTCAGCTCCTGGACAAGCTCGACGAGCTCGGCATCACCGATAACACGGTCGTGTTTTACTCGACGGACAACGGCCCGCACAAGAACACCTGGCCGGATGCCGCAACCAGCCCGTTCCGGAACGAGAAAAACTCCAACTGGGAAGGCGCATTCCGCGTGCCGGCGCTCATATCGTGGCCTGGCAAGATTCCGGCAGGTTCGGTCTCGAACGAGATCGTGCACCATATGGACTGGTTCCCGACCTTCCTGGCGATGGCCGGCAACGCGACCGTCAAGGACGATCTCCTGGAGGGCGTGCGCAACCGTGCGATGGGCCGCCGCTACAAGGTGCACCTCGACGGCTACAACATCCTCGACCACATAACCGGCAAGACCGAGGACTCCGGTCGCAAGGAGATCTTCTACTTCAACGATATCGGGCAGCTGACAGCATTGCGCTACGACAAGTGGAAGATGATCTTCCTGGAAATGCGTGCCGAAGGCGGTTTTCAGGTCTGGCGAGAGGAGTTTACGCCGTTACGCGTGCCAATGATCCTCAATCTGCGCACTGATCCTTTCGAGGAGGCGCCACGAACGTCGAATACGTATCATGACTGGGAGATCGATCGCGTCTTTCTGCTCGTTCCGGCACAGGCCTATGTGGCGCAGTTCCTTGGGACTTTCCAGCAGTTCCCGCCGCGCATGAAGCCGGCCAGCTTCTCGATCGACCAGGTGCTCGAGAAGCTGACTCCGCCGACGGAGTAAGCAGGCAACAGACACTCTGTCTGCACGAAAGGGAGGGCCCGCCAGGATCTGTTCCAGGCGGGCCCTATTATTCTGAGCGTCGTTTCTCGGCGCGCGCCTAGTCCCGGCCTGCGGTAAAAAACCAGTCGTAGTACGCGTTCGCCCCGGCCCGCTGCGCGTCGATCCGCCGTTCCGACCAGATGCCCGTGTCGTTGGCGTATGAGCGATAGGCAGCTTCGTAAAAGTTAAGCAGTTGCTCGTAGGAACGCTGTATAGCCTGATTCTGGGCACGCGTTGCGTCGACCGGTACCGGGCGCGCGAGTGCAAGCAGGGAAGGCAGCGAGCGCAGTATTTCGCGCGGCCGTACCCACGGCGCGTACTCGATGCGCGGGCGATTGTCCGTCACGGGCGGCGCATCTCCCACGTAGTCTTCGAGCCCACTTCGATCAGTGATATAGGTTGCCAGCAGGTCAGCGGCCGAATCGATGCCGACTTCCGCCAGCGCCGCATCGATCCCCGGGTCCTGCATCCGTTTCGCTACCGTCAGGAAGTCCAGGTCGAGCGGCTTGCTCGAACCGATCAACATCATCTCGTGGACCTCGGTTGTCCAGAGACTCACCTGCGGGAACACGTCGAGCATGCTCCGTACCAGCGAGCGCGTATCTTCCTCGTTTTGGGTTGCGATCGGCAGCCACTGTGCGAGCATCCCGTCGTCCTCGAGCCGCTCGGCGGCGAGTTCGTAGAAGTCGCGCGAGTACAGGTTGACCACACCGGCCGCTGCCGGCGGAGGCGGTTCGAGCGTGATGAGGTCGAAGCGCTCTTCGCGCCGCATCAGCTCATGGCGCCCGTCCGCAATGACGACCTCGAGCCGTGGATCCGTTCCCGCGTCGTAATTGCCGTCGAACAGTGGCGCTGCATCGACGACAGGCTCCAGCAATTCGACGACGACGCGGCGCTCGAGGCCCGGATGGGCAAGCAGGGCACCCGCCGTGATCCCGGTGCCGAAGGCAATCACCATGGCGGACCTGGGCTCGTCCTCCTGGATGAGCAGGGGCAGCAGCGCCTGCAACCGCATGTAGCGCTTTGACGGCATGACGTCGCCGGAATTCGAGACGCCCTGGATATACAGGCGCCGGAAGCTGCCGCGCGGCGTGTCCTGCTCGATGACCGCGACCGTCCCGGCCGGGCCCTCGTCGTAGAAGACGACCTCGCCGCCGCGTTCCTCGGCCAGTAGCGTCGCAAGTCTGTCGCGCGGCACGAACCATGCGCCAGCGAGGGCAACCGCGATGAGCGGCAACGCGTAACGCCACCCCGCCGCTCTGAACGACGTTTGCCGCAGTATCGCCACCGCGCCGATGATTGCTCCGACAAGTGCGAGGACACCGAGGCTGCTCGCGAGGCCAACACTCGGCACGAGCAGGAAGCCGGTCAGCAGCGTGCCGGCGATGCCGAAGACCGTGTTTAGCGCGAGGACCAGCCCGACGTCCCGGCTGGCATGGCCGGCGCTGACGATGAGCCTGGCCGCTGCCGGAAACGCCGCTCCGAGAAGCAGCGTTGAGGGCAGGATGAGAAACGCTGCCGCGACGGCAAAGCGGCTTACCATCTCGAGCATGCGATTGCCGGTTACGTCGTCAACGAAACCGCCAACCGTGTCCTGCAACGTCGGCAGCCAGGCGCCGAGCAGCGTGAAGGAGAGCACCGCGGCCAGCCCGGCGCCGGCAATGAGCCAGCCGAAGACGGCCCAGCGGTCTGCGAAGCGGTCGGCCGCACGCGCAAACAGCCAGCTGCCTGCCGCGAGACCGAGCAGGTAGGTCGACAGCACCACGCTGAAGGCCACGGCTCGCGTGCTCAGGAACTGCACGATCACCTGGGTCCAGACGACCTCGTAGCCGAGCGCGACGCCACCGGCGATCGCGTAAAGGCTGAGCGCCAGGATGGCGCCCTCCGGCCTTTTCGCCGGTTCGGGCGTATCCTCAGCGGCCCGCTCCAGGGCTTCCGAGCGCCGATCAATAGCGAAGGCGACCGCCGCAAGCACGAGATTGAAGCCTGCCGCGCACAGGGCGGCACCCAGCACGCCGAACAGTGGCACGACCAGCAGCATCGTCGCGATGGCGCCGACGATTGCGCCCGCCGTGTTGGCTGCGTACAGGCGTCCACTCTGTTCGCCGATTTCGCCGTCGTCAGGTTTCAGCGTGGCGAGCAGCGGCGGCAGCGTACCGCCCATCAGCGTCGCGGGGACCATCACGAGACCGAGCGGCAACAGCCACGCAATGGCGCCCATCGAATCCTGGAGGGCCACGAACAGGGCGGCGGAGTTGGCGAGCGCAAGCGTCGTCAGCACAGATGCAACTGCGATGCCGATTTCCACGATGGCATAGAGTCGCAGTGGCCTGGTGATCGCGTCAGCAGCTTTGCCTATTGCAAACGCGCCTAGTGCAAGCCCGGCAAAGAATCCACTGATACCGATGCTGACGGCGAATACGTCGATGCCGACAACGAGTCCCAGTTGCTTGATCCAGACAGCCTGGTAGATCAGCGCCGCCGTTCCGGAGAAAAACAGCAGCAGTCGTGCGCTGCGTGAGCCTGGTTGACGGTTCAAGCGATCATCCCTGCAATCAATGCCCGCGATTGTAGCGAAATCGCGTGGTCCGGCAGTAGTTGCGCATCGTCAGGTGAGGTCGGACTCGTGGCGAATGATGGTTACGGCGCGGGGTTCGACATACTCGGCGGGCCGTGTCTCGCGCATCACCGGCACCATCGCCCCGAGTGTCTCGCGACGATTGCCGGGCGCGGGATGCGTGCTCAGGAACTCCACCGGGCCCGTGCCTGCGGCGTCTTCCATCTTCGCCCACAGCGTCACGGCCGCGGCAGGGTCGTAGCCGGCTCGCGTCGCGAGTTCAATGCCGATCCGGTCCGCCTCCGTCTCCGCCTGGCGGCTGTTGGGTAATTCAATGGCGAGTTTCGCCGCCAGTTCGGCGCCGGCGAGCACGATGCCGGTCCTGTCGGCCGCGGCGCCCGCTGCGATAACGCCCGCGCTCGAGGCCAGCACCACCGACATGCGCTCCGCCGTATGGTTCGCCAGCGCGTGGGAAATCTCGTGGCCCATGATTTGCGCGAGTTCGTCGTCGTCCAGGCGCGCCTTTTCGAACAGGCCGGAATAGACGGCCATGCGGCCTCCAGCCATGCACCAGGCGTTGACGGTACTGGCTTCATCGATCAGTGCAACGCTCCAGTCCCAGTCCCGGGTGTGCGGATACGCCTCGACCGCAACGGCCACGAGCCGCCCGGTGATGACCTGTAGTCGGTCGGCCAACATCGGATCATCGAGCAGCTTGTCTTCCGCGTCGAGTTGCTGAACCGTGCTGACATAGGCTTTACGGGACTCGACAACCGCTGCCTCGGGAGAGACGAGCATCAACTGTGAGCGCCCGGTCGGGCTGCTGGCGCAGCCATACGCGAGCAGCGCCGTCGCGAGGCAGATCATGATTGATGTGGGAAGCTGTCGCATCCGGGTCTCCGGGCCGGGTGACGTTCTACTGTATAGCCTTGCGGTTAATTGCGTGCAAGCCGCCGGGTAGTGCCGATTTAGGGATTGTCGCGTATGCGGGCCCGTGCTATTGAACGACAATGAACAAGAATTATGCCGAGCCACTACTGAACTCCGCAGCACGGGCTGGCGGCCCGGTCGTCATTTCTGCCTTGATGGTTCTTTGCGGCGCCTGCGGTCCTGCGGTCGATACGCCAGCGGTCGAAGGATCGACGTCGGTTCAGGATCGCGAGCGGCGCCCGCGGCTGATCCTGCAAATCACCGTGGACCAGCTGCGCGCCGATCTGCCCACGCGCTACATGGAGCGATTCGGCACGGGCGGCCTTCGCTACCTCTACGACAACGGCATCGTGTTCGAGGATGCGCACCACGCGCACGCGAACACCGAGACGATCGTCGGCCACGTCACGCTCGCCACCGGGGCACACCCGAGCACGCACGGCATGGTCGGTAACCTCTGGTTCGACAGGGAGAGCGGGTTCACGACCTACAACGTGGAGGACGCCCGCTACCCGCTACTGTCCAAGGATGCCGGCGTCGACCAGGACGCCGAGATCGACCCGACACAGCGGGCAGCTCGTAGTGACGGTCGTTCACCCGCCGCGATGCTCGTGCCGACGCTTGCCGATGCGGTCTATGAGGCCTTCGGCGAGTCGAGCAAGCGCATTGGGGTTTCCGTCAAGGATCGCGGCGCTATCTCGATGGCTGGCCATCACGGCACGGCCTACTGGTTCTCCAAAGCCGGCGGTGAGTTCGTCACCAGCCGCTACTACCTCGACCGCTACCCGGAGTGGGTGCTCGAGCATAATGCCGGGCGGCCAGCCGAGCGTTTTGCCGGCTCGAGCTGGACGCTGTTGCACGACATTGAAACCTACGACTTTGCGGATGCCGATGACCAGCCATGGGAAACCGACGTCGCCGGATTCGGACGGACCTTCCCGCACTCTTTCGGCGACGGCACGAGTCGTTACTTCACGACCTGGCTGACCCTGAGTCCGGCGGGCGACCGGCTCGTGCTCGACTTTGCAAAGCGCGCCCTGGTCGAAGAGCAGCTCGGTGTGGACGACGTCACCGACTACCTCAGCGTGAGTTTCTCGTCTACCGACTACGTCGGCCACGTGTTCGGTCCCTCGAGTCTCGAGGCAGAAGACAACATGCTGGTCCTCGACCAGACTATTGCCGAGCTGCTCGCCCACGTCGATGCGACGGTTGGCCTCGACAATACGCTCATCGTTTTGTCCGCGGACCACGGTGCCCCGGATGCGCCCGGCTACCGCCAGGCGCAGGGCCTGCCGGGCGGCTATGTCGATCCTGAGCAATGGGACAGCGCTGCGGCGATCGATCGCATCAAGTCGACCTTCGGGATCGACGGTGAGCTGGTCGAGACGTATGCGCATCCCTACGTGTATTTTTCGGATGATGCCCGGACCGATCCGGACATCGACGCCGCGGCGCTCGAGGCAGCGGTCGCGGCGGAGATCGAAAAGTTCGAGGGCGTCGCGCACGCCGTGTCGAGCGCAGCGATGCGTAACGGCGAGATGCCGGAGGGGGAGGTTGGATCGCGTATCGCGAACAACTTCCATCCTGAGCGCTCCGGCGACGTCATGATCGTCTTCGAGCCGCACTTTTTCATTAACGATTTCGACGGTCTTACAGTCGCCTCGACGCACGGGTCACCGTGGGCCTACGATACGCACGTACCGATGGTGTTCGCAGGCTTTGGGCTCCGCGGAGGCAGCGTCGAACGCACCGTTCATACCGTGGACATTGCACCCGCCATCGCGGCTCTCGCAGGCATCGAGTCACCCGCAGGTGCGCAAGGTACCGCGCCCGCCGAAATTCTCAACGCCCGCATGACGGAGGAACAGCCTTGACAGCACGCGAACAGGTCGACGAACTCCGCGACCGGATGAATGCATCGATCATCGGGCAGGGTGCCGTCGTCGACAGCATCCTTACGGGCCTTCTCGCCAACGGCAACCTCCTGGTCGAGGGCCTGCCGGGGCTTGCGAAAACCCGTGCCATCAAGGCGCTCGCGAAGAATATCGAGGCGGACTTCAGCCGCATCCAGTTCACGCCGGATCTGCTGCCGTCCGACGTGACGGGCACCGAGGTTTATCACCAGGTCGCGGAGGGTAGCCAGTTTCGCTTCGAACCCGGCCCCATTTTTGCGAACATCGTGCTCGGCGATGAGATCAACCGCGCGCCGGCCAAGGTCCAGGCGGCTATGCTGGAGGCGATGGAAGAACGGCAGGTGACAGTCGCGGGGACGACACACTGCATGCCGCCGCTGTTCATGGTGATGGCGACGCAAAACCCCGTGGAGCAGGAAGGGACCTACCCGCTGCCGGAGGCGCAGATGGACCGCTTCCTGATGCACGTCAATATCGAGTACACCGCCGTCGAGGACGAAGTGCGCATCATCGAACTCGTCCGCAGCGAAGAGACGGCGTCGCAGGACACGCCCGACAAATCGATGCAAGAGCCAGCGCCGCGCATCCCGCAGCAGGCAGTGTTCGACGCCCGCCGTGAGATCGGCGCGATTGCCGTCTCCGGTGCCGTGCAGCGTTACATGGCCGATCTCGTCTACGCGACGCGCACGCCGGAGAAATACTCCGAGGACCTCGACCGCTGGATCGAAGTTGGCGGCAGCCCCCGTGCGTCACTGGCACTCGACAAATGCAGCCGCACGCATGCCTGGCTGGCCGGTCGCGACTACGTCGATCCCGGCGACGTCCGCGCAATCGTGCACAACGTCCTGCGCCATCGCCTCATGCTGTCCTACGAGGCACAGGGCGAGGGAGTCGCCGCCAACCAGGTGATCGATGCGCTCATCGAGGCCGTCGCGCTGCCGTAAGTGGTATGGACGGCGACCCGCGCATTCACGTCACGCTGGAGCAGCTCCGCAGGCTGGAGGGGCCGGCGCGGGGCCTGAGCTTTCTCCCGCGCCAGCCATCGGGCAGTGTGCTCAACGGTCGCCACGCCTCTCGCCTGCGTGGGCGCGGGCTCAACTTCGAGGAGATGCGCGACTACCTGCCAGGCGATGACATACGCTCCATCGACTGGAAGGCGACGGCACGCACGGGCTCGCCCTACGTTCGGGTATTCACCGAAGAGCGTGACAGGCCGGCGCTGCTCGTCGTCGACCAGCGTATGACGATGTTCTTCGGCTCCGAGCTGAATATGAAATCCGTGACCGCTGCCGAGGCAGCCGCGCTCACGTCGTTCCGCGTGCTCGAAGCCGGCGATCGGGTGGGGGGCATCGTGTTCGATGACGATGGCCAGGTCGAACTCCGGCCACAGCGAAGCCGGCGGGCCGTGCATCGCTTGCTGGAGACGGTCACGGCCCGCAACGCAGCGCTTACCGCGGATCGCGAGGTCCAGCGGCGACCGGGTGCGCTCAATTCGGTGTTGAAGAGCATCTCGCGCATCGCGCACCACGATCACCTCGTGTTCGTATTCAGCGACTTCGACGGCATCGACGAACAGACGCATCGGCATCTCAAGAGCGTCGCATTGCACAACGATCTCATACTCGTGCTCGTCTATGATCCGATCGCGATCCGGCTCCGAAAATCGGGCCGCGCGGTCGTCGGCGATCACTCGCTGCAGGCGGAACTCGATCTCGGCTCGAGCAGCACCCGGTCCGCACTCGAGGCTTACAGCAATGCCCGGCTCGACCGGATTCGTGACTGGCAGGCGGAAATCAATCTGTCGGTGCTGCCGTTGTCGGCGGGTCTCGAGACGCTGCCGCAGGTGCGCCAACTGCTCGGCCGCTACGGGGGGGCGCGGCGCGCGCGCTGAGGAAACGGGCATGGATCGCTACGAAGGCAAGAATCTCCCGCAGCTCCTCGACCTGTTGCATGACATTGTTGTTCCTGAGCCGGTTGCGATGACGCCGCAGACGATCGGCTGGGTGGTCGTAGCCGCCTGGATTGCGGCCGCGCTCATTATCGTTGCGGTGCACGCGGCCCTCCGCTGGCGGCGGAACCGGTACCGGCGCGACGCATTGAGAGCACTCGATTCGATCCGCGGGGGCAACGCAGCCGCGGAAATTGCCGTGATCGTCAAGCGTACCGCGCTGACGGCCTTTCCCCGGTCGGAGGTCGCGAATCTCTACGGCCAGGAGTGGGCGGACTTCCTGCGGCGGACCGCGCCGAAGGACTCCAGGGTCAGGCGCCACGCCGATGAGTTGGCGATGGCGGCGTACCGCCCTGGCCTGGACGGCGAAGCACTCATCGACCCGGCCCGGCGCTGGGTCAGGAACCACCGTGCTTGAGTTCGCGTACCCGCTTGCGCTGCTGATCCTGCCGTTACCGCTGCTGGTGTACTGGCTGGCACCGCCGCACCGCGAGCGGGTCAGCGCTTTGCGTGTACCGTTTTTTGACGAGATCGTCTCGGTCACGGGCGCGGAAGCGCGCTCGGGTGCGGTCGTAATGCGCCGCCGGGCGCTGCAGATCGTGAGCGCGTCGCTTATCTGGGTGTTGCTCGTGGTTGCGCTTGCGAAGCCCGAGCTGGTCGGCGAGCCAATCGTTCGCGAAGAAGCGTCGCGCGACATCATGCTGGCCATCGACCTGTCGGGCTCGATGGACTACCGAGACTTTCCGAGCGACGACGGCCGGCCCGTGCAGCGACTCGCCGCGGTCAAGCGCGTCGTTGACGCTTTTGTTGCCGCGCGTGAGCGCGATCGCGTCGGCCTGATCGTATTTGGCGACAAGGCCTACCTGCAGCTACCCTTTACGCGCGATATCGAAACGGCACGCTCGCTGGTGGGCCTCATGGATGTCGGCATGGCCGGGCCGCGGACGGCTATTGGCGACGCGATCGGCCTTGCCATCAAGTCCTTCGAGTCGAGCGAACTCGACGATCGCCTGCTCATCCTGCTGTCGGACGGCTCCGATACCGCGAGCAAGATGACGCCGGTCAACGCGGCGGAAATCGCTCGGCTGAACGGCGTCGAGATTCACACCATCGGCGTCGGTGACCCGAACGCGCGTGGCGAAGACCGGGTAGATTTCGATGCCCTGGCCGACATAGCGTCTCGTTCGGGAGGGCGCTTTTTCGACGCGGCCGACGAGGCAGGGCTTGCCGACGTCTACCGGCGTATCGACGAACTTGCCGTGAGTGACATCAAGACGAGTGCGTGGCGACCGCGAGAGTCGATGGTCCACTGGCCGGCTGGCGCCGCGCTCGTGATCGGTCTGCTGGCTTACGCGCTGTTTGGGATTTCTCGCACGCGCCGCGAGAGAGCGGCGTGAGCGCGCTCGAGCTGTTTCATTTCCTGCGACCGTGGTGGCTCGTCGCGCTGCCGCTCGTCGCCCTGGTCTGGTACCGCGTGCGCTGGCGCGAGCGGGCCGGCGGCAGCGTCGGTGAACTGGTCGCGCCGCATCTCCGTGACGCGTTGACGGTGAATCGCGCCAGCAGTAATCGCGTACGCCCGATCGATGGCACGGCCATCGCCCTCTTGTTCGCCGCGATTGCCGCAGCCGGGCCTACTTGGAGCAAACAGCAGAGCCCCTGGTTTAGTGAGACGGCGCCGCTCGTTGTCGCACTCGAGGTGACCGACGCCATGCGCAGCAACGATGTGCAGCCGACGCGCCTCGATCGCGCTCGCTTCAAGGTGCTCGACCTGATTGAGCGGCGCACGGGATCGAGGACGGCGTTGATTGCCTACGCCGGGAGCGCGCATATCGTGATGCCCCCGACCACCGATATCGACGTGATCAAGCCGTTCCTCGAAAGCCTCGATCCGGCGATCATGCCCGAGCCCGGCCGCGATGCCGGTGCCGTGCTGCCGATCGCGCAGAACATGCTCGCCGACGAGGCCACGATCGGCACCGTGCTGTTCGTGAACTCGGGCTTCGACGCTCGCGATATTCCGTCCTTCGCCGGGTATACGGCCCGCGGCGACTCGGCCGCGGTGCTCGCGTTCGTCGTTGGCACCGATGCCGGTGGCGTTGCGCTCATGCCGGACGGCTCCCCCGTCATGGATCCGGCCGGCGGCCGCCTCGATACGAGCATCGACACGGCAGTACTTCGTCGTGTGCGGTCCGAGGCCGATGTCCCCGTTGTCCGCAGCCAGGCTGGCGATGCGGATGTCCGAGAGATGATGCGGCGTATCGAGTCGAACCTCCGGCAGGCGGACGACCCGGACTCGCAGTGGATCGACGGAGCCTGGTGGTTCACGCTGCCGGCAGCGCTGCTCGTGCTCGCCTGGTTCCGCCGCGGATGGACGATGCGATGGTGAAATGGCGACGCTTCGGGCTCTGGCAGCAATTACTGGCTGTCACCGTGTTGGCAGCCGGGGCGCTCGCGTGGCTGACAAGCCGCGTCGACGATCCGGCCGAGGTCTGGCTGACACCCGACCAGCGCGGCCAGCGTGCTTACGACGCGGTGGACTATGTTCGCGCCGCGGAGCTGTTCGAAGACCGGATGTGGCAGGGCACGGCGATGTACCGGAACGGTAAGTACGAGGAGGCCGCAGCCGTGTACGCACGCATCGCCGACCCGGTCGGCTTCTACAATCGCGGCAATGCGTTGACCAAGGCCTTCGAGTACGTCAAGGGGGCGCGGTCTTTCGAGCTTGCCGTCGCCGAGGCGCCGGACTGGTCGGAAGCCCGCGAGAATCTCGAGCTCGCTCTTTACATCCAGCAGTACATCATGGATGCGCGCGAGCAGGGCGATACGGGTGACGAGTCCGAGATGGGCGCGGATGACTATCGCTTCGACAATACCGAGGAGCGCGGCCGCGAGATGGAGATCACGCAGCAGAGCACGATCGAGCTCGAATCGGCCGAGAAGTGGATGCGCTCCGTGAACACGGAAACGCGCGACTTCCTGCGTACGCGATTCGACCTCGAGCACAGCATGCGGGAACGCGGGCCATGAGGCTCTCGTTGCTGCTCATGCTCTTCGTCGCCGGCTCCGCGTTCGCGCAGGAGCCTCGCGTACTCGTCGAGACCCTGCCGGATGCGGTTGGCGTCGGCGAGCCGCTGCGCCTGCGGGTCACCGTCCTCGGCCCGACGTTCTTTCCGCGCGCGCCAGAATGGCCCTCGTTCGAGATCGCCAACGCGATCGTGCGGCTGCCGCCCGACAGCTCGCGCTCGACGAGCCAGCGTATCGACGGCGAGATGTGGACCGGCGTCGTGCGGAATTACGAGGTCTACCCGCTCGTGGCGGCCGGTTTCCGGCTCGACGGCCTGACCGTCACGGTTACGTACGCGGATCCTCAAGATCGCAGCCCCGTCAAGGTGGACGTCGCGGTGCCACCGGTCGAGTTTCGCGCGACCGTGCCCGCCGGTGCGGAGACACTCAGACCCTACGTCGCCGGTGAGAAGCTCACGCTGAGTCGTGAGACCGATATCGGCGACCGCGAGCTCGAGGCGGGCGATGCCGTGGTCGTTACCTACACGGCAGAACTCGAAGGCATGCCAGCAATGTTCATCCCGCCGCTGTACCGCGATGCGCCGGCCGAGGGCGTCTCAGCGTACGCGGACACGCCCGTCATTGAGGACGGCGAGGTCGCCGTACGCCGCGAGACCGTGACTTTCGTGTTCGATTCTGGCGGTGAGTTCGTGCTGCCCGGCGCCGAGCTCGACTGGTGGAATCGCGACGCTGGCGCCGTGGACACGGCGCTCGTCGCGCCAGTATCCGTATTCGTAACCGGCGCTGTAGCCGCGCCGACGACGGAGGCGCTGCCGCCGTACCGCCTTGTCGCGACCGGCGTTGCGGGGCTTCTCGTGCTCCTGGTCGCGTATCGTATCCTGCCGCCGTGGCTGACGCGCCGCCGGCAGGCGATCGCGGCACGCAAGCGTGCCGTACTCGCCAGCGAGCAATGGGCCTTTGGCCAGTTGCTGCGAGCGCTCGACCAAGGTGACACATACCGAACATATGTGGCACTGACGCGGTGGCTGGAGCGCACTGACCACGGGCTCGATCCACGCGACTTCGCGATGCGGTATGGTGACGACAGTCTCGTGCAGCAGGTCGACTGCCTGAGCACAGAGCTTTATGGAGATCGACAGGCGCATGCCGATCTCAACGGCCTGAAGCGCGGACTTATAGCTGCGCAGGTGCGATCGGCCAAAGCTGCGAAACGGAGCAGCAGCCCGACACTGCAACCCCTGAATCCGTGAGGTATGCCAAATGAGAACATTACAGCTCTTTCTGCTCGGCCTGCTGCTGGGCACGACGCCCCCGGCCGCTGCGCAGAGAACGGCTGGCGAGAAACTCGATGACGGCACGTTGACGGCCCGCGTCAACATAGCGTTGCTCGAGCAATCCGCTAAGGATGCCACGAGCATCAGTGTTACGACGGAAGGTGGCCTCGTACAGCTCTCCGGCTGGGCCAAGGACGAAGCTACGCGGGAGCGCGCGGGCCGTGTGGCAAGAGGCGTCGACAGCGTCAAGGAGGTAAGCAACCGCCTGGTCGTGTTTGACGAGAAGCGCTCAGCCGGACGTACGCTCGATGACTCGATCCTGTCGAGCCGCGTCAAAAAAGCGCTTTCTGACAGCGATGCCGTCAAGGCGTCGCGCGTAAAGGTTCACGTGCGGGCCGGGGTTGTTGCACTCGCTGGTTTTGCAGCATCCTATGCTGAACGCGACGCGGCCGTGGAAATCGCGACGCGAACCGAGGGCGTCGACCGCGTCATCAACGTCATCGACGTAGTGGCGGGAGCATAACTTTGCCGGCAAAAGGGGAAATGCAAATGCAAGAACAAGATATGCTTGAACCGCTGCGAGGAGCCGGCAGCAAGCTGCAGCTTTTCGGGGCAGGCCTCATCGTCCTGGGGATATTGTCGATCTGGTCGCCGGACGTCGGCGGCATGGCCATCAGCGTGGTCGTCGGCCTGGTACTGTTATTCGGCGGTGTCCTGCGGACGATATTCGCGTGGTTGTCGCCGGGATGGGGTTCACTCTTCGCCAAGGCGCTCGTTGGGATAATTACGATTCTCGCCGGCATCTACATGATCTTCAATCCGGGTGTCGGTTCCAAGGCCCTGGCCGTTGTTCTGACGTTTTACCTTTTTGTTGACGGAGTCACGACGTTCGTCTTCGCGATCCGCCTGCCGCCGGCTGCCGGTGGCGCGTGGATGATGTTCGGCGCCGCAGTCAGTATCCTGGCCGGCGTGCTTATGTACATGCAGTGGCCGGCATCGGGTGAACTTGCGATCGGCATCCTGATCGGCGTCAAGCTGCTAATTGACGGCATTGTGCTCGTCGGCCTGGGCTCGGCCGCGAAGTCCGTCGCGGCATAGTCTCGTATGCAGTTCGCTGCGTGGCAGCATGTCACTCACTGGCTGGCATTAGGACTCGGCCTCGGCAAGATCCCGGGAGCGCCCGGGACCTTCGGCACGCTGCTGGCCATTCCGTTGTTCGTACTGATGTCTCGCCTTGGACCGGTGACGTACTCAGCGATCGTGGCTGTTATGTTCGTTGCCGGCATCTTCATTTGTGGCCAAACGGCACGAGACTTCGGTGAGGTCGATCCCGGCTACATCGTCTACGACGAAATCGTCGGATTCCTCGTCGCCATGTTCAGGCTGCCGGCGGAAAGGCGGTGGATCGTCGCCGGCTTCATAATCTATCGCATATTCGACATCTGGAAGCCGTTCCCGATCGACTGGGTCGAGGACAAGCTCGGGACCGGAACGAGCATCATGGCAGATGATGTCATTGCGGGACTGTATACGCTATTGATACTGCACGCGGTGAAGTACCTCCTCGACCGCGACCTGATCAGGAGACCGGGCTAGGGCATCTCGCTGGCGGTCGGACCCGACGGCATTCAGAACGCTTCGCCCACGCCCACGTAGAACTCGGCGCCGTTCTTGCCGACTGCAATGTCTGCCGACAGAGACATTCGGTGCTTTCGCGAGAGCACGAAGCGTGCACCTACGCCACCGGCTGGAAGCAGTTCATCGCCGAAATCGCCGATATTGGCGGCGACTTCCCCGAATCCGGCGAAGCCCGTCAGGATCCAGCGCTCGTTGAGTTGCCATCGATACTCGCCCTGGAGGGCGTACATCATGCGGTCCCGGTACCGGCCCGACGGGTAGCCGCGGAGGTCGGTGTCGCCCCCGAACGTGCTCAACAGGAAGAAAGGTACGTCACCTTCCGCCGTCCTGAAGAAAGCTCGAAGCGCGAGAACGTCCGCATCCCTCACGGGCATGTAGCGGTTGTAGGCGAGCTGGAAGATCTCGCCGTCGAAGTCGCTGCCGAGTTCCTCGCGGTAGACAACCCCCCGTCCTTTGACGAAGGTTCCGCGGCGGGGAAACTGCTCGTGATCCCGGGAATCCCATTCGATGGGGAGCAGCAGCCCGCCGAGATTTACACCGAGCACGGGGTCGAAGAAGCCGGTGTCCTCCCGGTTGAGGCGTGGGCTCGCATCGATACTGCCGCCCAGAAAGCCCGCGCCGAGGTAGAGGCGGCGCCAGGTGCGAGCGGACGCGCTGGCGAAGTACACGGGTCCGGTCTGGAGAATATCCAGCGAGATGCCAAGATCGTTTTCCAAGAGGCCCGATCCATAGTATCGGTAGCGAAGGTCCATGTAGCCGACTCCCGCCTTCAGGCGGAGCCGGTCATCGCGAAGGTGGAATCGGCCACCAAGGCCTAGCATGTAGCTGCCATTGTCAGAGGCGAACCCGAAGCCGCCGAGCATCGACGGCGGCGGACCGTCGACTTCCCGCTCGGTGACAAAATAGGCTGCCGCCAGCGTGAGCGACCAGCCGAGCTGGGGGGAATATCCGGGGATCGGCGCAACCACCAGGTCTTCGGGCCACCATCCGAACAGGCTGTTTGCAGGGTTTCCCGTGAAATCTGCATCATCCAGATCGAGACCTCCGTCGCCGATCTGGTCGCCGACTTCGTCGGCGGGTAGTGCGAAGTCCGTGGCGTCATCACTGCCTTGTCCTTGCGCCGTAGCAGTGAGAAAGAATATCGCGCTAGCAATCAGGATTCGTGTTAACAGTGCCAATGGTGCAATTTCTCGCGTGCAACCAAATGCCAATCATATCGCGATGAGCCGAGGCGCGAGTATGCATTGATGGAGCATCGTGGCGCAGCGATCGAGGATGGACCTCCTGCGGCGGCCGTAGTAGTCTTCAGAGTGGTGCTTGCATCGCGTCGGTCCCATTCGGTGGCCGGCACTACATGCGTTTTCTGTCAGTTTGAGCCTCTGAAAAAGCCCATTGAATGCTCAGCCCCGGCGAGGGTGGGCGCGTTCTCAATTCCGAGTGGAGAGTCAATCACGATGTTCAACGAACTGCGCGTAGCAATCAGAATGCTGGCGGCAAGCTGGGTCGTGTTTCTGGCGTTTCCGGCCCAGGCCCAGATGCTTGATGACAATGCAGTTGCCGACGAGCTCGAGAAACCCGGCTATGCCGAGCACGACTTGAATCACAGTTTGCCCCAACGAGACTCGCTACTGGGCGCGCTCTTGCTTCCCGATGACTATGAAGACTGGAAAGAGGACCTCTACAAGGAAACGACCCTGAAGCTCTCCCTCAGTTACCAGGGGAACACTATGAGAGCCTCTAGCGTTGCGAACGGCCAGGACTATGCCGCAGCCGGGTTTTTGTTGCTCGAGGCCCAGTGGACCCCGCTGAATTTCGACGAAGACTACGAGGGTGGCGTCGTCTTCTCCTACAATAACGTCCACACTTGGGGCAACGCGGCGCAACCGCCCCTGTTCTTTTTTAACACGGGTTCAATGTTCGTCCATGATGCATTGTTCCTCGATGTCGACCCGTTCGTTGCGAACCTGTACTGGGAACAGTGGCTAAAAAAGGACCGGTTTCACCTGCGCATTGGCCAACACGTTCCGGTCAGCGTTATCGACTTCAGCAGGTTCGCTGACGTACGAACCTCGGTGTCCAATCCCACTATTGGATTCCCGGCCAACGTCATTCCGTTCGGCCCACCGGCAATGGGTGTGACGGCCAAGCTTGCCCCTGCAAGCCCGACCGGCTTCTATGCCACGGGCCATGTATCGGACATCAATTCCCGAGTAGACGAACTGAATGTGGGCAACATCTTCGATACCGGCGATGTTTTCGTTGCCGGTGAGTTCGGATATAACTGGGCTCGCATGGGAGCTGACGGTCCCGAACTGGATCACTTGCACTTGCTGGTGTTTCGAGCCAGCCGCGCCAGCGAGAAGTTCTTCCCAACCTCCAGTGGCTGGGGTTTCAAAGTGGCTGGCGAAAAGCAGTTTGGCAAGTGGGTTACCCTGGCTAGCTATGCGTACAACACGGCTGCCGGAGGCGGATTCGGTTATACCTCCCTGCAACATGTCGTCAATGTCGGCGCCGCGTACACGAAGCCGTTTGGGATAAAAGGCGAGGCCTTTGCAGCCCTGACGTGGGGCAAGGAACTCGACGAAGGACAGTG
>JAAUXY010016873.1_pt1 | contig 23312 bp, 18 predicted proteins | sample 7278121 | NCBI WGS metagenome assembly JAAUXY01 (sample SAMN14350117, study PRJNA611818) | marine sediment metagenome | isolation source: surface marine sediment (1.8m) | place: French Polynesia: Moorea | collected 2018-08 | reverse complement strand
GTGGGGGTCTTCAAGACGATCCTGGTCGGCGACTTGCCGATCAAGTTGGGCGTGGAATTCAAGTACTCCATCGTCCGCCCGGACTCCCTTGGCACCGACTGGCAGGTCGAATTCACCATCATCCCCGTCACGTCGAACTTCGTGGCTAAGGCGTTCAAGTAGCGGTTTGGGCTGGCGCGTTATGCGGCCGCATTTGAGCGAGCGGGTTCGCCCAAATGCAGAATGCGCGAGCGACCCAAGTCGGGCCCATCCGGGCATGCCCGCTCTTGATACCGTGAACGGCTCCCATCACTGGCATGGCAATCCGCAGGATTTCGGTCTCACGCGACGGGCTAAGTATGACCGGTCGTGGCTACAAGCGGCTGGTTTGAGCGTCCATCAGTTACAATCGCTTTGCCTGCCAAAGCAGCCATCTGAGGCCTGAGAGTCCGCCAACTGGGGCGAAGCGGACAATTACGCCGATGGCACTTCGGGGCCGCTCATAGCCTCTAGGCGGCATTGGCGGCGCTGGACGACCGCCTGAGAGACCTTCGCCCACGACGGCCCGACGCGACGTGCCATACCGTCTGCGCTCCCGATCCGCTACCCTGTGACGGCCTGGCAGAAAATTGCGCAGTCCGCCGCTGCGGAGCCGCCAAACCGGGGGGACGGGCAGGATGTTCGATAGGCCGCCGAGAGAGCGCGAGTTCCTGTCCTGGGCCTATGTGGTGCTCTGGTCGGGACTCACTTTCGCGACCGTTCCGTTCGTCCGCGACGTGGTGGATTACGTGGGCGGACGATGGGGTCACGATGTCTTCACCTATGGCGTCGCTGCCATCGTGATCCTGGTTGCGGTGGCGGTCATAGCCCTGCTCTTGAAGCGCCGCATATCCGTCGCCGGCTATGCCTGGCTCCTCGGCATCGCCGGGCTCATCGTCTACCAGACGTTCGAGCTTCAGGCCGGCAGCCCGGTGGAGGCGGTCCATTTTGTGCAGTACGGCATTCTGTCCCTGCTTCTCTATCGCGCCTTTACCCATCGGGTCCGCGACTACAGCATCTATGTCGCGGCAACCATCGCCGGGACCATCATCGGCATGATCGACGAGACGGTTCAGTGGGTGACGCCGCGTCGGCACTTCGGGGTGCAGGACATTTGGCTGAACTGCACCGCCGTGGCCCTGGTGCAGGCCGCCTTGGCGGCCGCTATCCGGCCGACGATCATTTCCGGCTGGCCCGACAGCGCCAGCGTGGGGCGGCTGTGCCGCCTCGGCGCCGTGGCCGTCGCCTACTTGGGGCTGTGCCTGCTCAACACCCCCGATCGCATCGCCTGGTACACGGCGCGCGTTCCTTTGCTCGATTTCATCGACAAGAGCAGCGTCATGGTCCAGTACGGATACCTGCACAGGGATCCCGCGATCGGGCTGTTTCGCTCGCGCCTGACGACGGAAGAACTGCGCCGTCTGGCCCGCGAGCGGGCCGAGGAGGGAGCCCGCATCCTCGACCGCTATCGGGACCGGAACCAATACCGCGCGTTCCTCGATATCTACACGCCGGTGACCGATCCCTTCCTGCACGAGGCCAGGGTTCACCTGTTCAGCCGTGACGTCAATCTGGAGCGGGCAAGGAAGGCCGAGGCGGACGACAAGCCCCGCCTGTTCGCCGCCGCCTACGGGGAGAACCGCATTCTCGAAGCGTACTTCGGCGAGCTGCTGCGCGCCTCGAGCTATGCCTGGCCGGCCGAGCTCGAGGCCGAGGTCAGGGCAAGTGCCCACACCGACGAGGCATTCGAAAGCAAGTCGGGCCGCAGCCTGGTCACCGCCTATAGCCAGCAGCAGGTCTTTTGGGTCTTCCTGAGCCTCGCGGTTGGGCTATTGTTGCTGGGACGGTATTTCGGCAGACGGGCGCGTGGCTAGTCGGCGGCCGCCGGCCACGAGCCGGGCGGTGTTCGGCCGCCCGACATGAAGGGTAGTCGCAGAAAGGCGGAGTCGTGCGATGATCGGCGAGAACTCCCGGCGTCGCTTCCTCAAGACCCTGGGCGCGGGAGGCGCCTTGCTCGCGTTGCCGCCGGGCCTGGGTCGGGCCGCATGGGCCATCCAGGGATCCGAGCGCGGCGTGCTGCGGATCGTCTTCTACACCGACGTCCATGCCCGCACGGAATGGGACACGCCCGCCGCGATGATGATGGCCGCCGGCGCGATCAATGCGCAGAAGGCCGACCTGGTGCTGTGCGGCGGCGACCTGATCACGGACGGATTCGACTCGACGTCCGAGGAGGTCGCGCCGCGCTGGGATGCCTACATGGCCATGCACAAGGAAATCGGGGGCGAGCAACACGTTGCCATCGGCAACCACGATCTCGTGGGCGTCCTGCCGAAAGATGGATCGCCCCCCGCCGCGGACCCGCGAGCGGATTACAAGCGGCGCCTCGGGCTGACTCGCACCTACTGGTCCTTCGACGCGCTCGGCTATCACGTCATGCTGCTCGATTCGATGCGCGTTTCGGGCGACGAGTACAAGTACCACGGCTGGGTGTCCGCGGAACAAATCGAATGGATCAAGGAGGAGCTGTCGCGCATCGCCCCTGGGACACCCATCGTGCTCGTCCTCCACGTTCCGTTGGTGACGGCCTTCTACAGCGCCACCAAAGGCACCACCTTTCAGGCGAAACCGAACCGGGTCGTGGTGAACAACAAGGAGGTGCTGGCGCTCTTCGCCGAGCACAACCTCGTCCTGGTGCTGCAGGGCCATCTGCATGTGAGCGAGCTGCTGCGCTGGCGCGGGACCACCTTCATCACCGGCGGCGCAGTCTGCGCGAAATGGTGGCGCGGTCCCTATTTCGGCACCGAGGAGGGCTTCAACGCGGTCACCCTCCGCGGCGACCGGGTCGAATGGGAATACCTCACCTACGGTTGGCAGGCGCGCCGCCCGAAGAAGAAATGACCGCCATGCCGGTGCGGCGGCGGCGCTGCGCTGAGGCGGCCGGACGGGCCGGCGCGGAAACCCTTCATTTTCCCCCTGTCTCCCGCTCGCAGCGGAAATACGCTACCAAGTCCGTACGGAGGATGGGGGATGGTGATCATGGTCGACGCATTGGCGCGCGACCTGGGCAATGAGCTGGCCCGGCATCGGCGGCGGCCGTTCCTCGAGGCGGCGATGGCGGCCAGACGCTGGTCGCCGCGGCCGACGGCAAGATCACCTCTTTCGAGACCAGCCGGGTGGACGACATCGTGCGTCACCTCAGCATGCTCGAGGTGTTCGACGTGCACGAATCGCTGACCTGTTCCAGGACTATATCGCGGCGATCCGGGATCCCGCCCGTTCAGGGGATCTCCGGATCACGCGCACGACCGGTGTAGATGCTCTCCCACACGGGCGCCAGCATACGGGCGTCGTAATGCCGTTCAACGGACCGCCGCGACGCGTGTCCGAGTGCAACACGGCGTGGCTCGTCGGCTGCGAGCTCCCGGAGTCGCTTGGCGAACTCTCCTGCGTCCCGGCATAAGTAGCCGTTCTCCCCCTCCACGACGAGCTCTCCGTTCCCGATCGCGGGATAGGCCAGAACTGGCAGGCCCGTTGCCATCGCCTCTAGGACCGAGATCGGCAGCCCTTCCCAGAGAGACGTCTGGCAGAAGGCATGAGCCTTCCTGAGCTCGCGCAGCAATCCACGACGCGACAGCCACCCGCTGACCGTCAGATTGTCGGGAAGTGCAACATGATCCGGCAGCCTGCCGCCGCCCAGCCAGACAAAGCGCATCCGGTCCGCGGTGCACAGCCGTGCGATCTCACAAAACAAGGGGAAGTTCTTCTGCGGCCTGATTTCACCACACATCGCCACCACGAGGTGCTCGGCCGACCTGGAAATCGGCTTCGGATCTTCGAAGTCGGCAAGATCGATCATGTTCGGAACCAGCTTGACCCGTCGGGCGACCCGCAGCGCCTGGGCATACTCGTCATTGCCGCATGCCACTGTCAGATGCGGAATTCGCCCCAAAGCTGCCTCCGCGGCGAAATAGAGAGCCCTTCGCACACCACCAGCATCCTTTTGAAGGAACCCGTAGCTATGCGGAGAGTAAACGACGTCCAGTGGCATCGACAGAGCCGCCAGGCGGACGAGCGCACCCGCTTTGCTCGAGTGGGCGTGGACGACGTCGGGCTTTAGTTTGGCGAGCAGGCGCCTCAACTCCAAGAGCGCTTGCGAATCCCCCCAAAGCGAGATCTCACGCTGTGCCCGCCAAGGGACGAACCGCACCCCGGACGGAAACAGATCGCCGGGCTGCGCCGGCACGTCGCGCCGAACGCCGTGCACGACCGCGAATTCGAACGAGCCGCTGAGAGCGCAGCAGATCTTGCCGATGGCGTACAATGGGCCCGTCGCGAAGGGCTCGACGACATGCACGATGCGCCTGCGTCGATCGGCCATGCTACCGGTCTCAGGATGCGCAATGTTTCGGGGCGTCGGGCCCGCTGCGACATCGGGTTGAGGCAGCCATTCAGGCAGGCTCAATAGGCGCCCTCCTGCCGCAAGACCGCCGGGACCGTCCCGAACAGGATTGCGATGTCATGCCATAGAGACCAGTTGCGTACGTACCAGCAGTCGAGAGCAACTCGACGCGGGTAGCCAGTATCCGCCCGTCCGCTCACCTGCCAGAGGCCGGTAATACCCGGCCGCACCTGGAGGTAGTACATGATGTTGTCTGCGTAGTAGCGCACCTCGCTTTCCACGATCGGCCGGGGGCCGACGAGACTCATTTCGCCCTTGAGGACGTTAATGAGCTGCGGCAATTCGTCGATCGAGCTCTTCCGAAGGAAACGGCCTATCCGCGTGACTCGTGGGTCATGCCGCAGTTTCCATGAGCGCATCCACTCTGCCGAGGCCTCGGGATTTCGCACAAGGTGCGTCCGCAGCAGGGATTCCGCATCGTCGACCATCGTTCTGAACTTGAGACACCGGAAGCGTCGGCCGTCCATGCCCAGGCGCCATTGGCCGAACAGCGCCGGGCCTCCGCCCAGGCGTATCATCACCGCGATCATCAGCAGCAATGGTGCGAGAAATGCCAGCGCGCATCCGGAAACCAGAAGGTCGAATCCGCGCTTGAGCGCCCGGTCGAACGAACGCGCCAGATTGTTCTGCGGCTGGAGGAGGACGACGTCATGGCTGAAGAAATGCTGCGCCTGCAGCCCATGCACGGCCACGCCTCGCAATGGGGGCGCAATGGCGAACGCCATCCTAGATCGGACAAGTTCTCTGAGCAGGCCCTGCGCTCCCTGCATCTGGGCCGCATCGAATGCCAACACCAGATTGTCGATGCGCAATTGCCGGCACAGATCCGATATCGTCGGCCATGCGAATGACTTCTCATCAAGATGCGTCGCGGAAACCCTGTCATCTGCCGGTATGAAACCGTGCGCAGGATCGAAAGTACCGACAACTTCGTAACCGAGCCGCGGTTCGGATCCGAGCGCCGCAACCACGTCTTCTCCATCGTTACGCGAGGCGACAACCAGAGTCCTGAGCTGCCAAAGGCCGAAATAGGCGAGCAGGCGCTTGCCAAGCTGCCGGCCGACCATCAAGACCAACGCGACGAAGATCCAGTATTGGGTCAGCCATAAGCGCGAAAAGGAGTCCTTGGTTGCATACTGCAGGAAGCTGTCAAGCAAGGCCATGAGGGCCACGCACTGAAGGATATCGCGCGTCTCTGTCCAGAACGGCATCCGCTGCGTGTAGTGGCCTCGCTTGAAAAACCAGGCCAGCAGCACGGCACTCACGATGACCAGTTCACCCAAGCGCTGCGCTATCTGGTCCGGGTCCCCCATCAGCGCATAGGGCCGGCCAAGCAAGTGCTCGCTGGTAAGCATGGAGGAAACAAGCGAGACAAGTGCGGCAAGGGCGAACACCGGAACATCTAGCATCGTCCGCGCCGTCGCCAGCAAGCGGGCCGGCCGGAGGTCCCTCACAAAGGTTTCCGATGGCTCCGCGGCGCTCGAAACGTCGCCGGCCCAGTCTTGAGCTTGCGATTCTTGGCGCGAGTCAGCGCTGTCCCACATTCTCATGCTGCGCAACCGACGGACCGAGAGCGGTCTGGGGTTCGAAAGAAGCGGCGGAACGGCAATGAGGCACTCCCTTGTGCTGACTGGCTGGTTCGGCTTTGGCGAGAACTCTTTGAACTACGTGTGCCCTTCCGGCGACGGGGCGCTCGGCGTCGCGGCCCGTCGGCCGTTGATGGCCCCAACCCTTGGTGTCGACGCTCGCGAGAGTGGGGCCGGGTCTTGTCGAAACGGTGATCGCACCTCGGCTCGACAGAAAATACCGCCACGGGCGTCGACGTGCTGATCGCTGCTCCTGCGACGGAGAATGGACCGAAACAGGCGCGCCACAAGCTCAGAACGTTCTGTCCGATACCATGGAGTGCTCGGGAACCTTCCGGCCGTCCCTGCGTCCGAGCTGACGCGTTCATCGAACACGCAGCGGGCAAGCAGCCCCTCGGCAATCCAGAAATCGGCGCCACGGCACTGGGTATCACGACGGTAGACCAATCTGGCCGGAGATCCTGGAGACCCCACTGACAGGTCTGTTTCAACTTGATCTTCCGCACAGCCCATGAGACGCCCATGATACCCGTCCGTGAGACTGGTCAGCGCAACCGAATGCGCGATCTCTCATATAGCGGAATCGGGGGTCGAACGACCTGCTTCATAACGTTGATCAACTGGGATGTCGCCCGTTCCCAAGTAAACCGGTTGGCGTGCTGACGTCCCCTTGACCGCAGGTTGTCCCGCAATCCCGGTTGATCGGCGAGTTCCTGGATGCGATCTGCCAGGCTGCCCGGATCCGATGGATCGCAGTACAACGCAGCGTCGGCACAGGTTTCGGGCAACGCTGCAGCCCGCGACACGATGACCGGGCATCCACATAGCATGGCTTCCAATGGGGGAATGCCGAATCCCTCATAGAGAGACGGAAAAACGAAACCCAGTGCATTCTCATAGAGCGCCCGGAGCTCTTGATCCGTAACGTAACCGGCTGACACGATCTCGTTGTCGACATCCGGGATCGACTGGGCGAACGGTCTCCCTTCGCCCCCCACCACAACGAGTGACAGGTCGTCCCGGCGCATTCTCCTAAATGCTTGTATAATCAGATTGACATTCTTGTTGCGGCTTATATTGCCAACTGCAAGTAAAAATCTAGACTCTTGGAGTTTGTTCTTATGTATGACGCTGTTATCCGGTTCTTGGGATAATATATGGTCTGCTCCGTTTTGGACGATATGGAATTTTTCTTCGGGAACACCGCAATAGTGAGACAGCTCTCGTCTTGAGAACTTGGAGACCGTGATCAGCGCCACCGATTGGCGGGCCAGAAGCGGCTCGAGGGTTCTGTGCAAAATCCGATAGCTGGACGAAAAATTTTCAGGGTTGGCAAACACGGCTGCGTCGTGCACAGCGAGTATCTGCCGACCGTGTAGGATCGGGCCCGAATTACAGAGACTCAGAAGAAATCCGTCATGCGCCAAACGCGCCAGATCTAGCTGATCCCAGAAATGCCCGCTTAACAATCCAGCTTCAATGACGGCGATGTTCTCGAGCTCGACAAGTCTTCGAGCACCCTTCGGTACAATGAGTGTGATTTGCTCGAAGGGGAGGCAACCGGGATCTCGCGCAAGCGCGCGATCCAAGCCTTTGACCACCTCTTCGGCAAATCTCTGCACACCCGACAGGGGTTGCGTGAGAAAGCGCCCGTTGATGTAGATCTTTTCCGGCAGCAACGTCACCATCCCGCCTCTCGTTCGCAGCCGCCTTGCCTCGCGTCACGATCCGACCCAGCCGCAACGGTTCTGCCCGAAAGCCGGTTGGCGCTGGCGCTGAAGCGATACCGCCTCGGGACACTCGATGATGGCGAATAGTCTGGCATGATGATGAGCGAACCCAGGTTCGACCGTGCTGTCACGTTGCGTAGTATTTCTGCGCTTTCTTGTGATAGTAGTCCGAGTCCTCGTAGCCGTGTTTAGCGTGCTTTTTCGCGTCGACGCGGGACAGCACGACGCCGGCGATGTCGGCGCGAGACTCCCGCAGTAGATTCAAAGCCAGCACTGCCGTCTCACGTCGGGTCTTCTGCCACTGCACCACGAACACCGTCTTGTCCACTTGCGCCGAGAGCGTGCGGGCATCGCTCACTGCCAGCACCGGCGGGCTATCCAGTATCACCAGGTCGTAGTGCTCCGCGCATTTGTCCAGAAGTGCCTTCATGAGCCGAGAGCCCAGCAGTTCGGCCGGACATGGCACGGTCTTACCGGCGGCAATGACGTGCGCACCGGAGTCTTCGTCTCGCTGGATCACCTTCCTGAGATCGGCATTGTTGACCAAGAGATCGACCAAGCCCGGGTTCCCTGCCAGCTTGAGACTGCCATGGACTTTCGGATGGCGGTTATCGCAGTCGATGATCAGGACCTTGTATCCCGTTCGCGCCATCAGTCGCGCCAAGGAAAGCGCAACCGCCGACTTGCCTTCCTCGGGCAGGGAGGAGGTGAACATGATGGTCTTGGGTGGATTGTCCACATTTGTGAGCGCGAGACTGAATCGCAGGCTGCGGATGGCTTCCGCAAAGTTCGAAGACTGGTTCTCCAAGACATAGTCGTGCGGCCGCGGCCTGTTTCTGCGCCCACCTTCCAGCATTGGAATGAGGCCCAGAGCGTACAGCCCCGTCACCCTCTCGATTTGAACCGTGCTACCAAAACCCCGACGCAGCCATTCGAGGGTGATCGCCAACAAGGTTGCAAAGAAGACTGAGGCGAAAAACGCGAGCCCGATAACTCGTCCCTTCTTGGGATAGGATGGCCTCGTCGGGACGCTCGCAAGGGACGTGATCCGTGCATCCGGTGTGTGGAGATCCGCTTGCGCGCTGGTCTCCTTAAACCGGACAAGAAAGACCTCGATGAGCGAGCGGTTGGCGGCCGCCTCGCGCTCCAGCGCCCGCAGGTTGACGTCCTTTTGGTTTTGGTTGCCGACTTGTGATTCTAGAACCTTCAGGCTCTTCTCCAGGGCCACTTCGCGCGCCCGAGCGACTTCCACGTCACTGCGCACGCTTTCGACGACTTTTTGGACCTCCGCGCGGATCTTCTTCCGCACATCTTCGATCTCGGCCTCGGCGGCCATCATGCGGGGATGCTTCGGGCCGAACTCTGCGGCGAGCTCGGCCTTCTTTCCGACGATCTCCGATTCCTTGAGCAAGAGGCTCTGGATCAGGGGTGACGACAGCACGATGCCCGAGGACCCCACACCCCGGCGTGACTTCAGGGCGCGCTCGATCTGTTCAAGCCGGGCCCCGGCTTCCGCACGGTTGCTTCGCGCCGAGATCAGTGCCGAGCTCAATTCCGAAATCTGTTGATCGACAAGAGTGACCGCTTCCTCGCCCCGATGAGCGCCGCGGACCAGTCCCGACTGCTGGCGATAGGCTTCCACGGCGCGTTCGGACGCCGCGACCTTCTCGCGCAGTTCCGCCAATTGCTCACCGAGCCACCGGGTCGCCCTTGTGGTCGCTTCGAATTTCGCTTTGAGTTGATCGGCCAGATAGAGGTTGGCGAGGGAGTTGGCCAGCCTGGCGGCTTTCTCCGGATCTTCCGACTCGACCGAGACGTTCATGACAGTCGAGAACGGTACGGGCTTGACCGACAGGGCGTTGAGAAACGCGTCGATGAGCTTTTCTCGCTGCGGATCAGAACCTTTCCCCGGCGTAAGCCGCTTCGTCTCATCTCCGCCCAGCAGGCCCGTGACCCAGCCAAATGCTAGGCTCAGCGTCGAAGGATCCACGAGAGCCCGGTTGAACTCCGGATCCTCGATCAGCTTGTTCTTGTCGACCACCTGCGCGGCAAGCCTGCGGGATCGGATCACCTGAATTTCGTTGTTGAGGGTTTCCTTGTTGGGCGGCAGCTCGGAGAGCACCTCCTGGATCTCGACCACCTGCGACTGGCGGGGCTCGATCATCACGTTCGTCATCGCGGTGTAACGAGGGGTGAGACTGAAAGAGATCAGCGCTGCGATGCCGGTGGCGGCGATCACAATGACGGCTATGAGCCATCGCCGACGCCAGAGCCTGCGCATGAACGACGCAAGATCGTCGCCAGCAACTGGCAACCGCGCGGGTACCGGTGTGGCCTGCCGTGCTTGGAGGCCTGGAGGCGTTACTACCTGCATCGACCCATTCGATCCCCGTTCCCCTACGCCCTTGGTTGAGCGAAGGGTGACTGGCACTCCCTGATCAGGTTGCGACCTTAGGTTCTACAGCGGGAAACCGCAGCAAGAAAATGAAACTGCTGAAGAACACTCTAGTCCCCCCAATGCGAGCAACCACGCGCGACAAGTCCGATGAGGCGCGGATTGCCTTGACTTACCCCACCCCTGATCGCCCAACTTCGCGGTGAACGCATCGCGGCCGCTGGGGCGCAGTTTCTCGGATATTATGTGATAACGACATTTTGCCCAAATCTCGAACAAGGTCTGCCGCAAGATTGGATATCTGTCGGTCTGATCACGTCGAATGCCCGTGCACTGCTTGATCCAAGGGCGCCATGCCTGAGCATAGCGGTTTATCAGCAAATTCCAAACGCAGCAGATTGCCCTTAGGATCTTGATTGAAGAGTGGGTTCTTTCAGTCTGATTCGCTTTGTCCCCGGCGTCCTCCGAGACGGGCAGCGACGGCTGGTTCTCGCCTCGGCCGGTTGCTATAGCTCAGGATTGTGTTCGGATTGAGGCCCGGCAGAAGGCGTCGGGCTCGCGGGCCAACGGCGACACCGCGGCCTCGCCGCAGGTGTGCGGCCGCGCTCATCGCTGGCAAGGGCATTGCCGTCGACGGGCAGTCGAGGCGTACTTGCAAAGAGCGTTCGGTTCATCCGCGACGCTTCGCACTCGAGCTGGGCCTCACGCAGCAGGTCCGGCGCCCCTTGCATCCGTCTCAGGCTCAGGCCTCGAACGGCCGCGAGCGTGTCTCAAGTCGGGCAGGGGGTCATGTCTTCCTGCTGTAGATTCATTTTCTCGCTGCGGTTTCTCGCTGTAAGACCTAAGGTCACACCCGGATCTACAAGAAGTGCCAGTCACGCGTCGTTCAGCCATGCGCGACCGAGAACTGGGATCGAAGGGGTCGATGCAGGTAGTAGCGCCGCCAGGAGGCCGCAGACAACAGTCTGAGCCGGCCGCCACTCGGTTGCCGGTCACAGATGATGATGCCGTGTTGAAGTGCCGGCGCCGGCGTCAGCCTTCGCCCATCGCCGGCGCGGCCTGCGCCGATCGGGCTTATGCCATACCGCATCACCACATGATCGCGTCGCCGCGTCGCCCATTCCCCCGCTCTCGGCCATCGGGCGGGCGCGTGGCTCTGGATGCGAAGACCGTCGAGCCGGCCTCAGGCCAGCAAGCTGGATCCGCATAATCGGTGAGGCACCCAACACTTGGATCGTCTCTCCATTGGGCTCGGTGCCAGAAGCCGGCGATGCCGGCAGATAGAGCGGCGTCGATCTTGATCGATGAAAGCCGCGGGAGGTCGCCTTCAATGCGCCCGGCAACGCACAAAACCCTCTTTCAAGCGCACCGATCTCGCGGCGCGGAGATCGTCTCAACTGCGCTATGCGGATTGGCGATCGCCCATCTTCTGACCCGCCCCGTTTGCCGTCCGCCGAACCATGTACGGCGCTATTACGCCAGCTTCAGTTACCAGGCTGGAAGCTGGGACAGGAAGCGCCGGGTGGTGGCCAAGGTAGAATGGCATCCTGGCGAACTGGTTCCTCGTTTCGGCTTCATCGTCACCAACCTGTCGCGCCCCGCCGACCGGGTGGTTACCTTCTACAATCAGCGGGGCAAAGCGGAGCAATACATCAAGGAAGGCGAGAACGCCATCAAGTGGACCCGGCTGTCGTGCCGCAAGTTCCGCGACAATGCCGTCCGGCTCCAGCTTCACGCCCTGGCCTACAATCTCGCCAACTTCATGCGGACGCTGGCTTTGCCGCAGGAGGTCGAGCACTGGTCATTGACGACGCTGCGGGAGAAGCTGGTCAAGATCGGTGCGAAAGTGGTCAGCCATGGCCGGTACGTCACGTTTGAATTGGCCGAGGTTGCCGTCCCAAGAAGCTTGTTCCAGAAAACCTTGAGCCAGATTGATGATCTACGATGAAGACCCGTTCTGGCGTAGGCCGGGGGAATCGACGGAGATGTGAAAAGTGCGGGAGAGGTACGTCTGGATGGCGGAAAATATGGGAAAATGGCCTTTCAAACGAGGGCCGATGTCCAAATTCAGGCCATCGGATGGCTGCGGAAGGGATGCAGTTCCCTTGGCGTTGGAACTGTCTTGCGATTTCCCTTCAATTGGGGGTTATCTGGGAAATGTCGGATTACATGTGTCTTGCGTTTATACGCAAGTTCCAACCGGGCTCGGAACCCATTGCTCATGATATCTAAGTCTTTCCAGCGAATCGAAGACTCGTCCAAATCTCTCCGGGGCAAATGTATTTGTGTTGCACTATGTGTATCTCTTGTCGTTATTGCTATTGTTTTGTATTTCCTGGTGTCAGATAGGTCGAATACCGATCATACGAATTATTTCCTGCCTTGGATCGACCATATCATTGAGAATGGCGGTTTCAGCGCGCTCGCGGATGATTTCTCACTCTATGCGCCTCCAATACTCTATTTGTTCGTGATAGTCAGCGGTCTTCACGAATTTCTTGATAAAGTTATCGTTCTGAAATTAATTCCGATATTTTTCAATTTTGTTGCGTCCTTCTTTGTTTACAAGATAGTGAGGTTCTACTGGCGGTCCTTTGCGCTTTCGCTATTGGCTGCGGCGGGGTTTCTGTTGCTGCCCACGGTGGTGATGAACAGCGCGTATTGGGGGCAGATGGACGTCATCTACACGGCGTTCTTGCTGGCCTTCTTCTATTGTACGCTGATTGGACGCCCGACCCTCGCCGTTATCGTCTTCGGCCTCGCCCTCTCGATTAAGTTGCAAGCGGTTTTCATTGCGCCCTATATCCTATTTCTTGTCTTTCGACGGGAAATCCAATGGTTCCATTTGGCACTTGTCCCACTTGTTTATATTGTGATGATGTTGCCGGCCGCTGTGGCCGGACGCCCTATGTTGGAGCTTCTTACCGTTTATTTCACACAATTCGGCTTCGAAAGCCGATTGTCTATGAATGCTCCGAATATTTATCATTTTGTTCAACGGCTCACTCCGATCAACTATCAGGCCGGGGTGATGGTTGGCTTGTGCGTAAGCTTCGTTGCGGGCTTGGCGATTTCGGTCAGCGCCTTCCGAATCGGGACTGTATCGAAAGAGCTCAAGTTACTCTTGTTGGTGATTACCGTAGTGCTCATGCCCTATGTGCTGCCCAAGATGCACGATAGGTATTTCTTTCCGGCAGACGTTTTTGCCTACTTGCTGATGTTTGTCGTGCCGCGCTTATGGCCTATCGCCGTCGCACTTCAACTGAGTTCACTCTTGGCCTATTCGAAGTTTCTCTTCGGTTTTAGCTATGGGCCATATCTGGGCGGCGGCATCAACACGCTTGTGATTGCTGGTCTTGCTCTCTACCTTTTGCATTTCCATTTCAGTGCTGACGCCATCGGGCGATCAGAACCCGAGCCTCCTTGAGCGAGTATGAAGATCTGGCCGTCGAGCTGATCCCTTGGTTCCCAGATGACGCAGGTCTTTGAAGTGACCTTACGGGCTTTCTATGTGCTAGGCGATTATGGCTAAGACATATTCCGGTGGACGGTCGCTGAATTCGCTGATCCGCAGTCATGTCGAGATCGCGCGCCCGGACCATTGGTTCAAGAACATTTTCATGCTGCCGGGCGCGGCGTTAGCCGCGATTCTGACCCCGGATCCGATAACAGAGGCGACTCTTGTCCACCTGCTCATTGGTATCGCTGCGACCTGCCTGGTCGCCTCAGCGAACTACACCATCAACGAATGGCTTGACTCCGAATTCGATCGCCATCATCCGAACAAGCGCCATCGGCCCTCGGTCCTTGGTCACGTATCGGCGCCCTTGGTTTATGTGCAGTGGGCGGTCTTGGCGTTCGCGGGCCTCGCATTGTCTGCCTTCTTGAGCCAGCAGTTCTTTTTCTTTGCGATCGCCCTGCTGGCCATGGGCGTCGTCTACAACGTTCGGCCCCTGCGCACAAAGGATCGCCAATACCTGGACGTCCTGACCGAATCTGTCAACAATCCCCTGCGTTTCATGCTCGGTTGGGCGGCGATCGTCAGCGACATACTGCCGCCGTCATCCGTGTTGCTGGCCTACTGGATGGGAGGCGCATATCTCATGGCGGTCAAGCGGTACGCTGAACTCCGTTTTATCGGGGATGCGGATCGAGCCGGGCTTTACAGGCGCTCGTTTAATTTCTACACGGAACAGACGCTACTACTTTCGGCCTTGTTCTACGCCATCTCATCGGCATTCTTCCTGGGTGTGTTCTTGATTAAGTATAGAATCGAACTGCTGCTGGCGATCCCGTTCCTGGCCCTGCTTTTTGTCTGGTATCTCCGGATTGGCATGCGACCCGACTCCGTCACCCAACGCCCCGAGAAGCTCTATACCGAGAAGAAGTTCGTGCTCTACGTGGCCTTTCTTGCGATTCTCATCGTGACCCTGTTCATCGTCGACCTTCCCTGGCTGAATTTCTTTGTCGAGCACCGTTTGCTCAGGACGGGCTGAGGGCGGCAGGTATGCAGCTGCGACTCGATCACTCATTTGTGGTTCAGTTTATTAGTTACGGCTTGGCTGGTGCCACGGCGGTCGCCGCGCATCTCCTGGTGCTCTGGTGCCTTGTCGAGTTAGCCGGCACCGAGAGCACGCTTGCCTCGGCGATCGGGTTTTGTTGTGCGGTTCCGATCAACTATCTGCTGCAGCACCGGCTGGTCTTCAGCCAGCGCAGCAACCATGTGCGCTTCTTCGTACGCTATGTGGTGGTGACCTTTGCGGCGCTGGGACTCAATGTCGCGCTGTTCTCCACAGCCGTGTACGTGCTTGGCATTCATTACATGGTGGCGCAGGTTATCGCCACGTCAATCGTCTTTTTCGTGAATTTCTCGGTCAACCGGGCCTATACCTTTGCCGGCATCCCTGGAGAAGACGATCCGAGTGCACGCAGTGAGAAGACCACTTCGGTGAAGCCAGAGGACATGACCGTGCCGGCCGATGCCGCGAAAGAGGCGGCGGTCGAACCGGAACTCGCACGGCTTCGGTTCGAAAGCCCTGGCGAGGCCAGCCCGGCCCAGGCGACCGAGCGGTCTGCCTCGACCAGTCAGGTCCAACACATCCCGTAACACGGGCGTTGACTATGGATGGCCGGAGCAGCCAAGCGAGGGCTTGACCAAGAAATGACCCGCTTATGCGTGTCTTCGACACCCATTGACCATTGCTCCTGCTTGGTTGGCGATGCGGCCTGACCATGGATCTGCGCGGTTCTGCCAGCCGTTCACGGGTGCCCGCGGGACGGAGCAATACGTCTCGGGCGTGGCGGTGTTTGATCTCGACGGGACGCTGGCCCGCGGAGACACCTACCTCGCGTATTTGGTGGGGTATTTGCGCCGGCGGCCGGCGCGCTGGCCGCGGACGGTGCCTTTGGCTGGTGCCGTTGCCCTTTATGGCGCCGGCGTTGTGAGCAACACCTGGATCAAGACCACCTTTCTCAAGGCGATTTTGGGTGGAACCACCGAGACGCAGCTGATCCCCTGGACGTCGGCCTTTGTTGAGAGGTTGCTTGCGACGGGGCTGCGGGACGAGGGTTTGAAGGTCCTGCAAGAACGGCGCGGCGCTGGTGAGGTCCTGGTTCTTGCCTCGGCCAGCCCCGACCTCTACGTCGAGCCCTTGGCGCGCCATCTCGGTTTCGATCACGTGATCTGCACCCGTGTCGGCTGGTCGGTCGACGGGCAACTCACCGGCGAGCTCGACGGGCCAAACTGTTACGGACGCCAGAAACTCGCTCGGATCGAGGAATGGCTGGCCTCGGAGAACCTCACCGGTCCCCTGCGTGTCTACACGGACCATCACTCTGACCTGCCGCTGCTGCAGCGTGCCGACTGGCCCTTCGCGGTGTGCCCATCCCGCCGCCTGCATGTCGAGGCCAAGAAGCGGCGCATCCCGATCCAGCACTGGAAATAGCTGTGGATTGACCCAAGTCGGACCGCACAATCGTGCCCTGGCAGCGCGCTTCATTTTTCTTGCTGCCTGCGGTGCTGGTGGGTCTCAAGAACTCGTTGCACCAAACTGTGCCGGCGCCCACATCCCCCCAAGACTGGAACCCACCTGTTTCGGCAGTTATTCGGCCGGCACTGCGGCCGCGTGCTTCTGCCGCCTGGATACCACACCCCGCGCCTGTGGCAGCTCGTAGTCTCGTCGGTAAGCGACCGGCGCGTCGTCAAGCTCACGCCATCGCTTCTCATGGGCGTAGTTCTCTTTCTGCGGCTGCGGCCGAGAGGCGAGGATCAGGAACAGGAACTTGAGCGTGTAGAAGATGTTGCTGCGGATCTCGTGGTTCCGGATCATGAACACGAGCCGCCGCCACATATAGGTGGGGTTCATGAGGTAGGCCTCCCGGTAGAACTTCCGGAAGTAGCGCTTGATCACGGACCAGGGCAGGGACGGGTGGTCGAAAATGTTCTCGGCACTGTTATAGACGGTGTACTGGTCCCAATCGAAGGTCTTGATCCGGCCCTGCGCCTGAAGCTGGCGGAACATGGGCGTCCCGGGGAAGGGCACCGTCATGCCGCATTTCATGGTGTCGAGGCGGACGCGCTTCGCGTAGTCGATCGTGTCTTGCATGCTCGCCTCGGTGTCGCCGGTGAGGCCGACCATGAAGAAGCCGTTCGGCTCCAGCCCGGCGTTCCGCGCCAGCTCGACCGCTTGGATCCCCTTGGCGAGGGTGGCCTTGCCGCCCTTGCCGAATGCGCGCAGGACCTCGTCATTGCCAGATTCGAAGCCGAAATAGACCCGATAACATCCGGCCCGCTTCATCAACTCGAAGAGCTCCGTGTTGGCGCTGTCGACGCGGATGCCGTTGGTGCAGGTCCAGGCTATCTTGGTATCCTTGCGGATGATCTCCTCGCAAACGGCGGCGGCCCATTCGTTGTCGCTGGTGAAGATGTCGTCGACCAGCACGAGTTCGCGGTATCCGAGCCGCGCGGCGATGGCGACCTCCTCGGCGCAGCGCTCCGGCGACTTCTTGCGGTAGCCGAGCCCCATCGTGTTCTTGCTGCCGCAGAAGTCGCAGCGGAAGACGCAGCCACGCGAGAATTCGATCGTGGTGACGGGACTGTGCCGCGCGATGATCCGGGTCATGCGCCGGTTCGATTCCGGGGGGTAGGCGTCCCAGGCCGGGATCGGCAGCTGGTCGAGATCGTGGATCAGCGCGGCCGGCGGGTTGACGCGGATCTCCTCCCCGTCGCGCCAGTAGAGTCCTGGCACTTGTGCGAACGGGACCCCGTCGAGAATGTCGGCAACGGTGTAGTCCGCCTCGCCCATGGCAACGGCGTCATGGACGCATTGTGCCATCGTCTCGTAGGGCATCGCCGAGGGGTGGGCACCGCCGGCGATGGCGACGATGTCGGGGCTAATCTCTTTCGCGATGTAAGAGATGTCGCGCATCTGGTTGGCCAGCGGGGTCGTCGCGGTGACACCGACGAGGTCGGGCCTGAACTCGCGGATCTCCTGGCGGATGACGTCAGGGTCGTACGGCCGGTAGGAGAGATCGAGGATGCGGAACTCATGCCCGCGCTCGCGCAACACCCCCCCGATCGCGGCGAGGCTCAGTATTGGGTAGACCGGAAAGGCGATACCCCCTTCGTTCGACCCGTAGGTCGAGGAATAAGAAGGGTTGATCAACAGTGCGCGCGCCATGCCCGGCCTATATCTTTCGGCGCTGCTGGTGGCGGACCGGTACATTAGCGATGTCCGAACAGGATGGGAAGTGTGACGTGTCCCCCCTTAACCTGATTCAGATGTTGAGTGAGCGAACTCTGGTAATGGATTCTTGCGAAAAGGAAACTCAGCTGATGCCCGGTCGGCGATCCGGATCCGCTTTACGTCGCGGATGCGTCGTTATCCTGCGGTCCGACAGCGGTCAATCCGGGAGTAGCGGTGATGGCCGTGGCGCATCGCAACTACCTGGAGTTCTTGTGCCGTGCTAGGCGGGATTAATCAGAGACCTCAGCGCGATGGAGGCGTGAGCGCAAGGACTCAGTCGCGTCTTATCCATGCGCCGATCTCACGGAGAGCAGGGCGAAGGCACACGCAAAGTGATGGCATGACAGCCTGGTCAGCAAAGCGCCCCGCCGGACAAGCAGAGCAACGAATGTAGCATTTGATCTCCGGTGGATCCGGCTCTACTAGAACTCTCGTCGCGCGACGGCTGAAGGACCTTGGCCAGCAGGTTCGCATCCTGGAGGTCTGGGAAGATCCCTCGCGGCCGGGACCCCGGCAATGATGTTGGGCTAGGGCGGAGAAATTCGAAACCATGAAGGTGTGTTATCTGCTCGCCGAGTTCCCCAGACTGTCCGAGACCTTCGTCATGCGCGAGATCGCCGGCCAGATCGACGCCGGTGTGGACGTTCGTATCATCTCCCTGCTCAGGCCCAACGCCCCGCCGCCAGAGCTTGCATGCGAACTTGGTCTGATGTCGAGGGTGAGGTATCTGGACATCCCGATCTCTGGTGGCACACGCGTAGCCCGGGCTTTATTCAATGCCGGTGCCACGCTGCTCAGTGGCCAGAGGGCGCTCGTGGCCGAGGGACTTCGCTTCGACCGGTACAGCCATATGGCCCGGCGTTTGCTCGTCTTGAATTTGCTTCTGCAGTGGTCGGAGCTGGACGCAGACTTCGACATACTCCATGCCCATTTCGGCTCGACCGGCTTGGCCGGCAGCGCGATCAAACGCTGCGGGCTGACCAAGGCGAAGTTGTTCACGACCTTCCACGGCCACGACATGTCGCGCACGCTGGTTATGTATGGGAAGGGTCTTTACCAGCCCCTATTTGAGGTCGGCGACGCGTTTCTGCCGTGCAGCCAGCACTGGGCAGAGGATCTGACACACTATGGAGCGCCCGTTGAGAAGATAAGTGTTCACAGATGTGGCATGGACTGCAAGTCGCTGAGCTATCGCCCGCGCCGGCTCGACTCCGATGAACCCATCCGCTTCGTCGGTGTCGGGCGATTTGTGGAGAAGAAGGGCCATCTCGACAGCATCCGGGCTCTTGCGGAATTGCGCTGCCGTCAACCGTCGTTGAATGTGCGTCTTGACTTGGCGGGTGACGGCCCGCTTCTGGCGGAAGCGCAGACGCTGGTCGCGCAACTCGGTATTGGCGAGAACGTGGTCCTGCACGGCAGGATTGAATATGCCCAGGTCATGTCCCTACTAGACAACTCGCATCTCTTCGTCCTCCCAAGCGTGACGGCGGCCGATGGCGATATGGAGGGGATTCCCTACTCGATCCTCGAAGCGATGGCGACAGGCATGCCGGTGATCTCGACCTGGCACAGCGGTATCCCCGAGGCGGTCGAACACGGGGTCTCTGGGCTGCTTGCCCCGGAAGGCGACGTCGCATGCCTGGCCGACCACTTTGTTTCTTTGGCGACCGCGTCTGAGCGCTGGGAGGCCATGGGCCGGGCTGGCCGGGCTCGCGTCGAAGCCGAGTTCAACCTGTCGCGACAATCCCAGCGGCTTCGGGACTTGTATGGGGCTGCAATGGCCGGGGATCCGACCCTGTGAGCTCTCTCCAACAGCGCATGGTGACAGCCACCCAGTGGGTGACCGTTGCGACGGCGATAAAGCTGATCGGGTTCTATGCCATTCTCTTACTCATTGCATCGACCGTCTCGGCCACTGAGTTCGGCCTGTTCAGCACAGCCCTAATCGCGGTCAACTTCGCACAGATGGTCGCCGAGGGCGGCTTGCCCGAGGCACTCATATTCCGCCGCGAGTTCGACCGGGTCGAGTTCTAGACGATCTTTTGGGCCACGTTTGCGCTGGCTGTTCTTGCCGGCCTGTCGATCTGAGCCGCGAGCGGCTGGTTGGCGGCCTATTTCGACGCGCCGTCGCTGGCGGACCTTCTCGTTGTCGCAGCTTTTGTTCCGCCGCTGTTCGTGCCTGGTCAGCCGTTTCAGGCCGTCCTCGAGCGGAATTTGCGCTTCGGGCTGGTCGGTCTGTGCGACGCGGTTGGTAGCGTCGCACAGATCGTTGTTGTCTGGATGCTGCTCGATCAAGGCATCATCAGCATGGTTTGGAGCATGTTGGTCGCAGCCGGCTTGCGTTCGTTGGGCATGGTCGTTGCAATCGTAAAGGAACTTCGGCCGAGCCTGACCTTCGATTTGAGGATTTGCCGGCCGACACTGCGCTTCGGCATGTTCCGCACCGGTGAATTGATACTCATCTTTCTCGGCCTGCGAATGGATCAAATCGTGATTGCCGGCTTGTTCGGTCAGCACGCCATCGGTCTCCATGCGTTTGCCTGGCGTTTGACTATTGATCCGGTAATGCGCATCAATTCGATCTTTGGGCGCGTCCTGTTTCCGGCCCTCTCGAACCTCAAGGATGAGCCTGCGGAAGTGCGGCGCCTCTATCTCGAGAACCTCAGGGTCATTTGTTTTTCACCGCGCCCTTGCCGACCGCCATTGCAGTGATCGCACCACAGTTGGTGCCTTTGCTGTTTGGCTCAACCTGGGAGCCGGCGGTGCCGTTCCTGGGTCCATTGTTGGCCGTGGCACTGGCGCGCAGCTCGCCGCAGTTGTCCTACCCCTTGGCGCGGCCGAACTCGCGGTGACACAGCTGGCTTTGGGCATGGCGATCTATCTGGGATTGATGTGGCGATGGGATCGCCGCTTCTTCATAGAGCGGATACTGGTGCTTGTTCGCCTGCGCCGTACTCGGCCGGTAACGCACAGCTAGCACCGGTGGTCTCAGCGGCCTGCTCATCTAGGGCACTATCCGACCATAGAGACCCCGTCTGCTACGGCCCACACCGCAACAGAATTGAGTCCATATGGTCGGATAGTGCTCTAAGCTGCCCCTCTCCCCGCAATTGCCACAATGGGAGACTATGTCGAGATCAGCGATGGGTAAGGCATCGAGCATGGTATCGCGTCGAGATTTCCTGAGGCACGGCCGCACCCTGACCACTGGGATGAGCGCCTTTGCAGCCGGCGTCGGCGCCTCCATGAGTGGCGTGGCGGGCGCCGTCGACAAGCCCCTGACGCCGGCGCAGGCGCCTGGTCCGATCAATCGAGACCAGAGCTCCAACTGGGCGGACGTGCGGGCGTTCGGGGCCTTGGGCGACGGGAAAGCGGACGACACGCAAGCGTTTCGGGAGGCTTTGGAGGCGGTGGACAGGGTCGGTGGAGGGACGGTGCTGATACCGCCCGGATCCTACAGGATCTCAAGCACGCTGGTCCCGGGCGAGCGGGATGTCTGGATTGTCGGCGCCGGCATGGGTGTCACAATCCTTCACCAAGATGGCGACGGTTTCCGGGTCTTCAGCAAGGTATCAAAAAGTAGCGCCGCGATCGGATTTCGGGATTTCACGATGCACGGCAATCTCGAGCGCAATCCGAAGCTCGGCGGCGACGACGACCGGCATGTTCGTGTGAAGGGATTCCGCCGGGTGGTTTTCGCCGGCATCGAAAGCCTCTACTGCAGGAATATGGCTCTCACCGCCAATACCTGCGCTGAGGTTGAGATGACGGGCTGTCGGGTTCGCTTCGCGGCCCGTGACGCCTGCAACTTCACCGGTTCCTCGCGGGTCAAGATCACGAACAACACGATCGAACATTGTGGCGACGATCTCATCGCGGCACACGTCACGGCCAATCAACAGACCCCGCCGCGCGAAGGGATCATTGTCGCAAACAACTATCTGGAGGACGGTTTCGGGATCAAGATACAGGGAGGAGTGAAGACCCTTATCGCCAACAACATCATCTCTCGCCCCCACAGCTACGGCATTCGCCTGGGCGTCGACGCGAGATGGAAGGAAGGGCTCAACGACGTCATGGATCTCGTGATCCAGAACAACATCATCACGGACCCCATCAATCCTAGGGTTTGGGGTCGCTCGTACGGCCTCAACTACGGGATCTTTCTCCATGGCTCAAAAGCCAGCGGCGAAGCCGTGCCGCCCGAAGACTTCTGGTATGCGTCAAACGCTTCCGATGCCCCCAAGACAGGCGGCGGAAGGATTCTGATCTCGGGCAATGTCGTTTCCAAGACGCTCAAGAACGTGGGCGCCTATTCAGATTGGGGCTATGGCAAGCTGTTCACGAACCAAGGGGAGAAGGACCCAGAAATCACAGGCCATATCGGCTCCGGCGACGGAATTCGCATCGCGGGCGGGTCTTGCCAGGATGTGCAGGTGACCAACAACTACGTTTACGGATTTGGCCGTGGGATCCGTTTGGGAGACACCAACCGGGTGAGGAGAGTGTTCATCGAGAGCAACAAGCTTGTGCGCATCCGGGAGGAAGGGGTCAGCTACGACGGCAAAGACTTGAGCGGTGAAAACGCGATGCTGCGTGTGGACGGAAATTTCTTTGACCTCGACCCGCTCAACGAACACAAGAACCGGCGCCCTGATGGAGGCTGGACGCGAAACAAGGCCGCAAGGCCACTGGGCGTGTCGGCCAAAGGCCTGATGGGTGTGGCCATCGAATCGAACTGGTTCAGGAACCTATACGCGGTCGCCCCAGATGTCGGCGACGGCAGCCTGCTCCTGAGCGGCAATACGTTGATCTGCGAACCCGCCGCCGTCGGCGATCATCACCGAAACAAGGGAATTCGGATCGTCGATATCCACGGCGAACCTAGGCTTATCGCCGAGCGAAGCGATCCAAGCAAACTCGGGTTCGGCGACCTGATTGCTTCTCAGGGGGCTCTGAGCGCCAATGCAGCGCCATCTTCCGGGTTCTATCTAAGGGGGCAGTTCGTTCGCAACACAGACCCACGCGTCGAGAAGAACGGAAAGCTGCTGCTGGGATGGACCAGACTGACGACTGGAAGAAAGCACCTGCTTGGCACCGACTGGATTGAAACGTATGCCGAGGCGAGCAGGGGCGGCGGATGACGGTCTGTCCAGAGCCGGGGCCCGTGAGGTCGAAGGCGGACCCAAGCCACGATTTGCTCAGTGAGTCGGCAGCCAAGTTGAAGGTTCGGTCGGGCTCCACGGTATTCGGTGATGGGCCCAAGAGCCTGGCGAGCCAGCGGACTCATCCGCGGGCGACACACAGGGGGCGTCGGGAATGGCCGTGACCTGGTGGATGAAGCCGCATATTGCGGCGGTCAGCGTTATGGTGCCG
>JAAUXY010066773.1_pt1 | contig 23313 bp, 16 predicted proteins | sample 7278121 | NCBI WGS metagenome assembly JAAUXY01 (sample SAMN14350117, study PRJNA611818) | marine sediment metagenome | isolation source: surface marine sediment (1.8m) | place: French Polynesia: Moorea | collected 2018-08 | reverse complement strand
GTTCAGGGCGTTCGGGTCCGTGAACAGACCGTTTATAAAGCCCTGGCGGCGGACGTGATCCCCGCCGGAGTCGAACGGGCCGCCGCCGCGCACGCCGTCGCGCATGCGATCATTGAACGAGCCGACGCCGGTGTCGTCGCCCATGTTCACCTGCGTCGCCTGTTCGAAACGGGCGTTGTTCGCGACCTCCCCGAAGTTCCAGCCTTCTCCGTACAGGTAAATGTCGCGGCCGTCGACGCCGTCGCGGCGGCGCGTCAGCGACTGCAACATGTCGCGGGCATTCTCGATGTTCGCTTTCGTGTGATGACCCATGAGGTCGAAGCGGAAGCCGTCGACTTTGTACGCCGTTGCCCAGGTACGCAGCGAATCGAGCATGAGTTTTTCCATCATGTTGTGCTCGGTCGCCGTGTTCGCGCAGCAGGTGCTGGTTTCGAGCGAGCCCACGCTGTTCAGGCGGTGGTAGTAGTCCGGAACGATGCGATCGAGCACGGACTTCTCGCCCTGACCGCTGCCGCTCGTATGGTTGTACACGACGTCCATGACGACGCGCAGCCCGAGACGATTCAGGCCCGCGACCATCTGGCGGAATTCGTAGATGCGATGCACACCGTCTGCCTCGGTGGCATAGCTCCCCTCGGGCGCCGTGTAGTGGAACGGGTCGTAGCACCAGTTGAAGCCGTCGAGGTCGCGAATCGGTTCAATCGCGGCCTGCTGTTCTTCGCCGTTCGGCGCAAACATCGACAGGTCTCCCGGCGTCGCGTGCGCTGCGCGGTCTTCCGGAATCGACGCGCAGTCGAATGCCGGCAGCAGGTGAACGTGTGAAAGCCCTGCGCGCGACAGCTGCCACAGGCGGAACGTGCCCCAGGAGAACGGCCAGGCAAATGCCTTGAACGTACCCCGCATGAACTCGGGAACGCTCTCATCGCTAATGCTGAAGTCGCGGACGTGCAGTTCGTAAATCGCTATGTCTTCGGGCGCCCTGAGTCGCGGCTTGCGGAGGCGGTCCCAGCGCCACGGTTTGAGGTCGCGATCGTCGAGATCGACGATCTGGGTACGCTTGCTGTCCATCGACAGGCTCAGCGAGTAGGGGTCGGTGACGAGATTCGTTTCAACCTGCCCGGTCGCCCGCACGAACACCTCGACCTCGTACAGGTAGTACTTGCGGTCCCAGCCCGGATCGCCCTGGATGAACCAGGTGCCCGTGCCGCCGTCGGCCGTCATTGGCAGCACGGTCGTCGCAGCGCTCGCATTGTCGGCGTTGTCGAAGACATGTAATTTGACCGACTTTGCCGTCGGCGCCCAGACACGAATTGTCGGCGTGCCGCGGTCGAACGTCACGCCGAGCTCGCCGCTGTAGGTGTAAAGATCGTCCAGTACGCCGGGTGGCTGCAGCGCTGTCGCGTCCAGCGGGTCGCCACTGCTGTCCGTCGCCGCAACGGCAAACTGGCCTTTGAGGATCTCGGGCACGAGGCCGAGATCGGCGCCGCCGATGCGGTAAACGGGCAGCCCGGCCAGGTGCCGGAACTTGTCGGCAATCGCGCCGTCGACGATGCCGTCCCGCGACAGCGAAATCGAGTCGCCGCCCTCGAGGCCGCCGGGCGTGATGGCAAGACCGCCGTCGGCGCTGTAGTGCAGCGCTACGCTGCTGTCGGCGGGCACGTTCCAGGCGACAGTGTCTGCGGCGAGCCAGTACGCGCGCGCCTCGCTGATGTTGCCCACCGGCAGCTCGCCGCCAATCTCGAGCAAGTGCGTTACGGCATCGTAGGAGAACGCAACGAGATCGCCATCGTTGGGCACGGTGAACGGAATGTTGCCGCCGCCCGGCACGCCACCCTCGCCGTAGTTCTCGTTCCACGACTCGTTGATGGCCACCTTGGTTTCGTAGTTCCCGGCCGGGATATCGCGCGTCGCAAAGCTGTAAATGCCGTCGCCGTCGATGTCCTGCAGCCAGCTACGCAGGCAGTCGGGCTGCCAGTCGTCCGGGCAGCCGAGCTCGGACTGGAAGCTCCCCGGCAGTGTGGCAATGACCGAGTTCTGGTTGCTCGTGACCCAGTTCGTCGCGTGGTCATAGAAGAACTTCACGTCGGTCGCGGCACCGAGGTCGAACGGTATGTTGTCGCCGCCGGGTACCGCATTGGCACCGTAGTTCTCGTCCCAGCTGCCGTTGAGCGCGGCTTTGTACTGCCAGCTGCCCGCGGGCACGCTGAACACGCCCTGCCAGACGGAGTCACTGGCGTCGAAGCCCAGGAATGTCACCGAGCACTCGGGTTGCCAGTCATCGGGACAGCCGAGTTCCGACTGCAGGTCGCCGGCAATCGTGACCGATGCCGGCTGCACGAGAGGGCTGTCGTCGGTGATCTCATGGGTATTGTGGTCGTAGGTGAACGTGACGACCGTATCCGCGACCAGGGTCAGCGCGATGTTGTTGCCGCCCGAGCCGTAGCTTTCAGCCCACGTGTCGTTCAGCGCAATTTTGTATTCCCAGTTGCCGGCAGGGATGCTGAATGCGCCTGTCCAGCGCGAACCATCGAAGAACAGCTCCGTTGCAGCACACTCTGGCTGCCAGTCGCCGGGGCAACCGAGCTCCGATTGCAGGTTGCCGACGAGCGCGACACCTGCTGGTACCGGCGTGTGGTCGGCGGTGGCTTGCTGGCTCGCCAGCCCTGCAAGGCCCGCGAGTACGAAAAACTGAACATAATGCAAATACGAACGGACGTGGGTGTTTGACACGGCGAGATCCCCCCTCGGTTCCATGGTCCGGTGACGACTGGCGTTTCAGTAACCGTAGGTCCCGGGCGGCCCGCAGTCAAAGGAATGTATTCGTATTCATCGGCGCCGGACCGATCTGCATTACAATGGGCCGGTGAGCAGCGACTATTTCGATATCGTGATCGTCGGTGGCGGCCTTTCCGGTATCGGCGCTGCTTGCCACCTTCAACGGGAGTGCACCGGCAAGACCTACACGATACTCGAGTCGCGCGATGCGATCGGCGGCACCTGGGACCTGTTTCGCTATCCGGGCATTCGCTCCGACAGCGACATGCACACGCTCGGTTACAATTTCAAACCCTGGACGGCGGACAAGGCGATCGCCGACGGGCCCTCGATCCTCGAGTACCTCGAAGAGACCGTCGAGGAAAACGACATCGGTCCGCACATCCGCTTCGGCCACCGCGTTGTCAACGCGAGCTGGTCGAGCGACGATGCAACCTGGACGATCGAGGCGCGCCAGAGCGGCAGCAACGAGGTCGTGACGATACGATGCAACTTCCTGCTGATGTGTTCCGGCTACTACCGCTACGAGAAAGGCTTCACGCCGGAGTTTCCAGGCCGTGAGCGTTTCGCCGGCGACGTCATTCACCCTCAGCACTGGCCCGAGGATTACGACTATTCCGGCAAGCGCGTCGTCATCATAGGCTCCGGCGCGACGGCGATGACGCTGGTGCCGTCGATGGCAACCGACGCGGGCCACGTCGTGATGCTGCAGCGCTCGCCGACCTATGTCATTTCGATGCCGGACACGGACGTCATCAACAAGATACTTCGCTTTTTCCTGCCGAATCGCTGGGCCTACGCGATAACCCGGTGGAAGAACATCGGCTTCCAGCAATGGATCTACCGTCGAACGCGCAGGACGCCCGGGTGGGTCAAGAAAGCGTTGTTGCGCCGCGTGCGCAAGGAACTCGGACCCGATTACGACGTCGAGAAGCACTTCACGCCGTCCTACGATCCCTGGGACCAGCGCTTGTGCCTCGTGCCGAACAGCGACCTGTTTGCCGCAATTCGAACCGGCAAGGCGTCGGTCGTCACCGACCATATCGAGACGTTCACCGAGTCCGGAATCCAGCTGAAATCCGGTGAGCACCTCGACGCGGACCTCATCGTTACGGCAACCGGGCTCGATCTCATCGTTCTTGGCGAAGTCCGTTTCGAGGTCGACGGAGAGGAGGTCGCATTTCCCGAAACCTGGTCGTACAAAGGCATCATGTACTCGGGCGTTCCGAACCTGGTTTCCACGTTCGGTTACATCAACGCTTCATGGACGCTGCGTGCCGACCTGACGGCGGAATACGCCTGCCGCGTCATCAACTACATGGACGAATACGGCCACCGCCAGTGCACGCCGCGACTACGGCCATCCGACGGCGACATGGTCGCACGTCCGTGGATCGCCGGGTTCTCGGCCGGCTATATCCAGCGCGTCATCGGCAAGATGCCTAAGCAGGGTGACCGGGAGCCGTGGCTGAATCCCCAGGACTATCGCAGCGATAAGACAATGTTCCGCGAAGGTAGGATTGCAGACGACGTGCTGGCGTTTTCGAGTGCATCCAGCGATACACGGCCGGCGTAAACAGCAGCGACAAGGTCACCGAGAAACCGACACCACCGGCGATGACGATGGCCAGCGGCGGCCAGAAATCACCGCCTGTGAACAACAGCAAGGGCACGAATCCGCCGACCGTCGTCAGCGTCGTAGAGACGATGTGACGCGTCGCGCCAGCGGTCTCGGTGACGATGGCGTCGACGCTGCCGTCGCGCGCCTCGGGGTTCGAGCGAATCGCAGCCAGCACGACGATCGTACCGTTGATCGCCACGCCGATCAGGCCGACGCTACCGATGATGGCATTGAAGCCGCGCGCGTAGCCGCCGATCCAAAGCGACAGCATACCCAGACCGACCGAGAGCACGGCGACCACGCCGATCAGCAGCGCGAGCCGGTTGCTGCGGAAAGACAGCACGATTGTCGCGATCATCAGCATCAGCAGGATGGGAAGGTAGGTCGTGAGGTTGCCGAGTGCGTCCGACTGGTTCGCGCTGTCGCCGTCCACGACGAGCTCGTAGCCTGGGGGCATCAGGAAACCTTCGGCCTCGACGAGACCCAAAACGTCATTGGTAACGTCGATCGCCAGCGCGTCACGGGTGATGTAAGCCAGCACGTTGTTGCTGCGCACGCCGTCCTGGCGCGTAATGCTGCCGGCTTCCGGGACGAGTTCGACCTCGCCGATCGACGTCGCGGGTACCCAGTCGCCGTTGCGCTGCCCGTTGACGAACGACAGCGAGGCGATCGACTGCGCCGAGTCGCGGTCGGTGCTGTCGACACGCACACGGACGGGCAGCTCTTCGAGATCCTCGAGCATCGATCCGCCAACCTGGCCTTCGAGGTCGGTCTGCATCTGCAACGCTATCTGCGTCAGCGACAGGCCGGCCTGGGACGCCGCGATCTCGTCGGCAACGAAATTCAGTTTGGGCTGGCCACCCGAGATACTGGCGCGGGTCTGCACGATATCGGGCAGGTAGTGCATGATGCGACGCAGCTCGTCACCGAGGTCCTTGAGCACGGCGGCACTCGGCCCTTCGATGCGAAAAGCGACGGGTGCGTCGGCCGGTGGGCCCTGGGCGAACGGGCTCACGACGATCTGGGCGTCCGGGAACCGGTCGCCGAGATCGCGAGGCAGCGTCGTCGTCAGGCGCTTGGCGTCGAGAACCGACTCCGTATAAACCATCGCGTGCGCGTAAGCGCTGTTGCCGCGCTGGCGCATGATGCGGTTGTAGTAGATCGTCGGGAAGCTGCCGCCGATGCGCCAATGCACCTCGGTCACTTCGTCGTTGAGTCGGACTTCGCGCTCGATGTCGCGGGTCAGCTGTTCCGTGGCGCTGATCGAAGAGCCGGCGGGCATCCATACCTCGATCTCGAACTGGTCGCGATCGGCAGGGGGGAAGAACTGCTGGCCCAGCGTGCCGGCGAGAACGAAGCCCGAAATCGGCAAAACGAGCATCGCCGGAATCGTCACGGCCGGCCGCGACACGGCCGCCGTCAACAGGCGACGGTAGACCGTGGATAGTCGTTCGCTGCAGAAGCCGTCGACCCACCATGCGCGTCGCTCGCCGGACTCGTTGCGCCGCAGGAACAGTCCGGCGACCGCCGGGATGATGCTGACGGCAATAAAGAACGATGCGGCCAACGCGAGTACGACGGATATCGCGATCGGGCCGACAAAGTCGCCCATGGCGCCCGGCAACAGGAACACGGGCATAAAACCCAGGATCGTCGTCAGCGTCGAAGCCAGCAGCGGCACGAACAGGTGCGAAAGCGCGAGTCGCACGGCCTCGGTTCGCTCGGCACCCGCGTCGAGTTTCTTCTTGACCTCATCGGTCATGACGATGGCATTGTCGATGAGCAAGCCGATCGCGATGATCATGCCGAAGATCGACATCTGGTGGATCTGCTGCCCGGCGACAGACAATCCGAACACAGTGAGCGAGGCGGACAACGGCAGGGCAGAGCCGACGATGATCGCGGCACGCCAGCCCATGCCAACGAAGACGATCAGCATGACGAGTGCCGCGCCCATGAGCAGGTTGCTGCTCAGCGTCGACAACCGTTCTTCGGTGTAGGTGCTCTGATCGAACACGACGCTGACGTCGACGCCGGCCGCGGAGGCGGAGGAGAACTCGGCGATCATGTCGTGGGCACGTTCTGCCCACTCATCGATGCGTATGTCGCGACGCGTCTGCGCCGCGACGAGGATGCTGCGTTTGCCGTCGCGATACGCGATGTCGGTCGGCGGGTTTTGCCAGTCCTTGCGCACCTCGGCGATGTCGCCCACGGTGACCACTCTGCCATCCCCGGAATTGAGCACGGGAACCTGTCGCACCCGTTCGACGGTCCTGAGTTCGCCTTCCACCTCGATGAAGAGATCGCTGTTGGCATTACGCAGAGCGCCTGCAGGCAGCTTCGTGTCGGCGCGTGCAATGCTGTCTGCTACCTGTGCCGCCGACAGTCCCAATGACGAGAGCTCTGCGGCGTTGACGGTGACGGATACCTCTTCGTCGGGCGCGCCGTACACGCGCACATTGTCGGTGCCGCTGAGCGCGCGGAATTCGTCAGCGAGGTCGCTGGCGATCCGGTTCATGACGCTGAAAGCGGGCGCGCCGTCCTGCTGCCACGAAATTGACGCGACCATGCTGAACGCCACGGCGCTGGTCTTGTCATTGAAATCGGGCGCCGATGCACCCGGCGGAAGATCGGGCACCACGTCATTGAGGTTGTTGCGCATCTTGGAGAATACGCGCTCGTTCTCGCCCTCGCCGATGTAGTCCTCGAGTTCGACGGCGATGATCGAGATGCCCGCGCGCGAAGTCGAATTGAGTTCCTTGATTTCCGACAGCTCGCGGAGGCTGTCTTCGATAGGGTCGGTAACGAGCGCTTCCACGCGCTCCGCCGACGCCCCCGGGAGTATCGTTATGATTTGCGGATAACGATTGGTAATTCGCGGGTCCTCGATGCGCGGCATGTTGCTGAGCGCGGAGTAGCCGGCAAGGACAATGATCGTCAGCCCCAGAACGAGCAGGTAACGGTTGCCGAAAAACCGCAGTGCCAGCGAGCTGACGGCGCCGTTGCTATTCATGGGCGGATGCGCCCGTCGAGGAAGCGATGGCGCCGGCAATGCGCACGTGCTGGTTCGGGACGATGCGTTGCAGGCCGCTCGTGACAAACCGGTCACCCTCGATGAGCGCCCCCCGAACGAAGACGACCGATTGCTGTTTGTACAGGACTTCCACGGAACGCTGTTCCACATAGTGAGTTGCGCCGTTCGCCGGCATATCGCCCGATTCGATCGGCATGACGACGTTGACGGTCCAGAGTCCGCGGCTGCCCTCGGAGAGCGCTGTCACAGGAAGCCAGAAACCCGACTCCGCAACCGGCTGCTCGACGGCGATGCGCGCCAGGTCACCCGTGTACGCAACAGCCCCGTCCGGTAGCTTGAGAATAATGTCGATCGTCCGCGTTTGCGGATTGCGGACCGGCAGCACGGCTCGGACCGCTGCGTCGTGCGTCTTTGAGCCGATCGTCACGGGCTGTACATCGCCCGGCGCAATCGTGTCGGCGAGTTCAGCGGAGATGCCGATGCGAACCTCGGGGGCGGCGAGCTCCTGCAGGTGCAGGACGGGCAGGCCGGCCGACACGATGTTGCCCTCGTCCACGTTTCTCGCGATGACGACGGCGTCATACGGCGCCGTCAGCATCGATTTATCGAGATCGACGGCGACGCTGTTCAGGCGCGCACGTGCCGCCGTGAGCCCTGCAGTTGCTGCATTCGCCGCATCCTCCGCTTCGTCGACGGCCTGCTCCGAAATTCCGCCCGAAACTGCCGCATCCCTGCGCCGTTCGAATGTGCGAATCGCGAGGGCTTGCGCGGATTCGGCCTGCTCGAGAGCGGCCTGCGCCTCGGCGAGTCGCGCTTTCAGTCGCGCCGTGTCGAGCTCGGCGAGCACGGCACCGGCCCGGACCGTGTCGCCCTCGTCGACGTGTACCCGGCGGAGCTCGCCGCCCAGCTCGAAGCCGACCTGGCTCTGCCGGGTCGCCTCGACGCGTCCGACAAATTCGCGCCGAACCTGGTATTCGGTGCTCGGAACCGCCATATCGACATCAACGAGAATCGCAGCTCGCTCGTCGCCGGCGACCGGGGCACTGTTGCCGACCTGACAACCGGCGAGTGCCGCGAGGATCGCAGCAACGACGAGAAAAGCGCTTGTTTTATATAGACTTATCTGACGGTAGCGTGGCATTGAATCGGGCCTCCGCGGCCTTGATTGGAAACGAGTTCGTTATATACTAGACCGTATAGTTTGATATTATATTGCAAATACGGAACTGTCCAGTTTGAAAATGCAAGAAAATGTAACGAGGCGACCGGGCCGCCCCAAGTCCGAGGAAAAGGCGCAAGCCATCCAGCAGGCCGCAATCGGGCTCTTCATGGCCGACGGCATTGACCGCACGTCGATGGATGCGATTGCGGCCGAGGCCGGCGTCTCCAAGCAGACCGTGTACTCGCACTTCAACTCGAAAGACGACCTGTTCCGCTCCTGCGTGTCCAGCAAACTCGAGATGTACGGGCTCGATGCCTCGAGCCTCGAGGTCGACGATGGTATCGATGCGACCTTGAAGCATGCCGGCAGAAAGTACCTTACGTTGCTCAGCGACGAGGGCGTCATCCGAATGTTCAGGCTCATGGCGTCGGAAGCGGACACGCATCCGGAGACCGTGCACAGTTTTTACGAGACCGGGCCGCGGACGACCACGCGCAATCTCGCCGGCATTCTCGCGCGGCACATGCCGGACGAGAGCGACGACATCGAGACGCCGTTGCGGGCAACAAAGGAATTCCTGGCGCTCGTGCGCGGCGATTACTTTCTCGAGTTGCTGCTCGGCACGCGTCGTGCAATCGGCAAGAAGGAAATGGAACAGCATCTCGATCACTGCATCCGTCAGCTGCACAAGCTGTACGCATTCGAATAGGGGAAAAAAACAATGGATATCAACGGCAGCGTCGCAATTGTCACCGGTGGAGCTTCCGGCCTGGGCGAGGCAACCGCACGGCGATACTCTGCGCTCGGCGCGAAAGTCGCGGTCTATGACATGAACGAAGAGCGCGGCAACGAAATTGCAGCGGAACTCGGCGATGACGTCATCTACCGCAACGTAAATGTCGCCAACGAGGACAGCGTTGCGTCGGCCCTGAAGGATACGATCGACGCATTCGGTGCCGTTCACATCTGCAACAATTTCGCCGGTATCGCAATGGGCTGCAAGACCGTCGGCAAGGAAAACGAGCCTCACCCGCTGGACGATTACCGCAAGGTCATCGACGTGAACCTGATCGGCACGTTCAACGTAACGCGCCTGGTTGCCGCGCAGATGTCGTTGCAGGACGCGGTCAACGACGACGGCGGTCGCGGGGTGATCATCAACACGGCGTCGATTGCGGGCTACGAAGGCCAGATCGGCCAGGCGGCCTATTCGGCGTCGAAGGGTGGCGTCATCGGTATGACGATCTGCCTTGCGCGCGACCTCGCGGAGCACGGCATCCGCGTCAATACGATCGTGCCGGGCCTGATTCACACCCCGATGTTCGACACTTTCCCGGACCACATTTACGAGGCGCTCGAGGCCATGGTGCTGTACCCGAATCGACTCGGTAAGCCCGACGAGATCGCGCATCTGTCCCAGTACATCGTCGAGAACGACTACACGAACGGCGAGTGCATTCGCATGGATGGCGGCATTCGCATGCAGCCGCGCTAGCTTCCTCACGAGGGTCTTTCCACGAGGGAACTTTTCCCTTAGACTCGTTCTAAATTTCAAAGATTTTTGAAATAACTGAACGATGACGCCTTACGCACAGACCTTCGTCATGCACGTCGGCGAGATGGGCTCCCGCTGGGGCCTGAATCGCACGCTCGGCCAGATCTGCGGCCTGCTGTACGTGTCGCCGGAGCCGCTCAACGCGGACGAAATCGCGGACGCGCTCAAAATCTCGCGCTCGAACGTCAGCATGGGCCTCAAGGAACTGAAGGCCTGGCGGCTGGTGCGGGCCGCCAACGTGCCCGGCGACCGCCGCGAGTACTGGACGACGCCAAAGGACGTCTGGCAGCTGTTCCGCATCCTGTCCGAGGAGCGCCGGCGGCGCGAGATCGACCCGACGCTGTCGATGCTGCGCGAGACGCTGATGATCGAACCTGCGTCCGAGAGCGACCGCTACGCCCAGGAGCGCCTGCGCGAGATGTACGATCTCGTCGAGCTGTTCACCAACTGGATCGACGAGGTGCACGAATTGCCGCCGCGGACCCTGCTGCGACTCCTCAAACTCGGTCGCAGGATCCAGAAGCTGCTCGATACGCGCCGCGGCAAAAAGTCTGCCGATAAACCTACAAAAACCTGATCTCAAGGAGTACCGACATGGACGCCCTGGCACTTGCACGGGTTCAGTTCGCCGCGAACATCACATTTCACATACTGTTTCCCACGATCACGATCGGTCTCGCGTGGTTGCTCGTTTTTTTCAAAACGATGTACAACCGGTCCGGCGAAGAGCGCTGGATCGAGGCCTATCGCTTCTGGGTGAAAGTGTTTGCGCTGTCCTTTGCACTGGGTGTCGTCAGCGGCATTACGATGAGTTTCCAATTCGGTACGAACTGGCCGGGCTTCATGGAGACCGTGGGCAACGTTGCAGGTCCGCTGCTCGGATACGAAGTGCTCTCCGCGTTCTTCCTCGAAGCGACGTTCCTCGGCATCATGTTGTTCGGACGCAAACGTGTCAGCAATCGCGTGCACACGGTAGCAACCTGGCTGGTCGCGATCGGCACGTCCTTGTCCGCTTTCTGGATTCTCGTGCTGAACTCGTGGATGCAGACGCCGACCGGTTTCGAAATGATCGACGGTCAGGCGCACGTCGTGAGCTGGTACCAGGTCATATTCAATCCGTCGATGCCGTATCGCCTCGCGCACATGCTGCTCGCGTCCGGGTTGACCGCGGCATTCCTCGTCGCGGGCTTGTCGGCATTCCGGCAGATGCGCGGTGACCGTTCCGATGCCAATCGGACAGCGCTGCGATACGCGGTCCGAATCGCGGCGCTGCTCATCCCGCTGCAGATTGTCGCGGGCGATCTGCATGGACTGAACACGGTCGAGCATCAGCCTGCCAAGGTCGCCGCAATGGAAGGTCTCTGGAAGGACACGGAGGGTGCTCCGCTACTGCTGTTTGCGTGGCCTGACGAAGCACAGCGCGAGAACCGTTTCGAAATTGCCGTACCGAAACTCGCGAGTCTGATACTGACTCACGATCCCGACGGACTCGTGCGTGGCCTCGACAGCTTCGAGGGTGAGCACCCGCCGGTCGCCCCCGTGTTTTTTGCGTTTCGTATCATGGTCGGCGTCGGTGTGCTGATGCTGCTGATTTCCTGGACGGGGGTATGGATGCTGCGGCGCCGGCGGAGTGCGCCTGCCTGGCTCGCTCGAACGCTCGTTGCGATGACGTTCTCCGGCTGGGTTGCGACCGTCGCGGGTTGGTACACGAGCGAGATAGGGCGCCAGCCGTGGCTGGTGCAGGGCGTATTGCAGACGGCCGACGCGGTCGGTCCGGTTGGCGCGGTTTCAATCAGCGTCTCGCTGGCGACCTACCTGCTGCTGTACGGCGGCCTGCTCGCCGCCTACGTGTCGGTGTTGTTCTACCTGGCGCTGCAGGCTGCAGGCGGACGAATACGACGAGAGAGCACGCGGCTCGACAATCCGCTGCAGCCGGCAGGAGCAAGCTGATGGAGTACTGGCTGCCCGTGGTATTCGCCGGGCTCATGGCCCTTTCGATGCTTACCTACGTGGTGCTCGACGGCTACGACCTCGGCGTCGGCATTCTGATACCCGGGGGTGATGCGCGTGACAAGGACCTGATGATCGCATCGATCGGACCGTTCTGGGATGCGAACGAAACCTGGCTCGTGCTCGGCGTCGGCATTCTGCTGGTCGCCTTCCCGATGGCGCACGGCGTCATTCTCACGTCGCTGTACCTGCCGGTTGCGGCGATGCTCGTCGGGCTCATCCTGCGTGGCGTTGCGTTCGATTTTCGCGTCAAGGCGCGGGAACCGCACAAACCGCTCTGGAACAGGGCGTTTTTTTCAGGCTCTTTGCTGGCGAGCTTCTCGCAGGGCTACATGCTCGGGCACTATATCACCGGGTTCGATACGAGCATCGGGGCATACCTGTTCTCGGTCCTCATCGGTATCTGCCTGGTCGCCGGGTACGCTCTCCTCGGTGCCAGCTGGCTGATCATGAAAACGGAGGGAGCGCTGCAACAGAATGCCGTGACCTGGGCGCGCTACGCGCTCTGGCTGACGGCAGCGGGCATTGCCGCGGTTTCGATTGCGACGCCGCTCGTCAGCGTGCGTGTATTCGACAAGTGGTTCTCGTTTCCGCAATTCGTGTTTCTGTCGCAGATTCCGGCGATTTCCATTGCGCTGATTCTGTCCTGTCATTTCGGACTCAAAAAGCTCGCGACTGGTCGGCCCGTGGGCGAGTGGGTGCCTTTCGGTCTCGCGGTAGCAATCTTCGTGCTGGCGTTTGCAGGACTTGGCTACAGCCTGTTCCCGTACCTCGTTCTCGACGAGATAACGATCTGGGACGCGGCGAGCGCAACCAAGTCCCTGCAGTTCGTTCTATGGGGCGTCGCGATCACGTTTCCCGTCATCGTCGGCTACACGATATTTGCGTACCGCGTCTTCTGGGGTAAGACGAGCGACCTGAGCTACGACTAAGCGATATGCGCGCCAGTCGATCTGTTATCGCATCCGGAAATGCAGGCCGACAAGGCCGTCGCGATTCACGCCCAGGAAAAGGCGCGTACCGGGGGTTTCCGAGATCGTCAGGAACGTGACGTCCTCCAGCCGCCGGACACGTGCCAGCGCGCTGTTGTCGAGAAACTCGATGTCGTCGATGGCGGCGGACCACCTGCTGTCGACGATACTGTCGGGCAGCTCCATCGCCCTTGCAGATGTCGTCATGGTCGGCTCCGGATTCGGCGCGTCGTCCGCGGACGCGGCCGATGCGAGCAACAGTCCGCAGGTCAGTACAGAGATCGGGCTGGCTTTTGGCATAACGCGACTCCCTTCGCCGAAGACGTCATCCGATGACGTTCAGATGTCACTACTCTCCCAGATTGCAGACTCGAATTCCTCCGTCTGTATCACGCTTTCGTCTGAGACGGGACCTGGTCGTTATGTCAAGCCCTGGCGCACGGCGAATGTAACTTTTTGTTTTGAGGACCAACGGAGCGGCCGCCTGCGGCTATCATTGGGATAGAGAAAAAAAGAGGTCTATCCCGGAATGCCCGGCGAAGAGGTCCTGAGACTGTATAAATCGGAGGAGGGTTACGAGGCCATCTCCCGCTGGTACGACGATCTGCTGCAGCAGATCGAGATCCCCTACGAGTCGCGCTACGTCGATACCCGTTTCGGCCCGACTCACCTCCTGGCCTGTGGCGATGAGGGGGCACCGCCGCTGGTGCTCGTGCAGGCCGTTGCCGGTAGCTCGCCGCTGTGGCGAAACCAGCTACCGGTGCTGGCGGATCACTTTCGTGTGTACGCGCTCGACACGAACGGTCAGCCGGGGCGCAGTGCGCCGAACCCGCCGTCGTTCTTCAATGCCGACTACGTCAACTGGCTCACGGACGTGCTGGACGCGCTCGCAATCGACAAGGCGAGCTTCATCGGGGTCAGTACGGGAGGCTGGAAAGTCATGAGGATGGCGACCGATCGCCCGGATCGCGTGGACAAAGTCGTGCTATTGAGTCCGATCGGTCTGTCACACGCGAGGCTGCCGTGGAAGATCTGGGTCAACCGCGTTATGAAAAAGGGCAAGGATGCCGACGTGCTCGAGGAAGAGTTGACCGCGAAATCCGTCAAATCGCCAAGCGCCAGCAGCAGCGGCTCTTTCGGTTCCTTCGATCGGCAGCTGGCGCGCGCGATGGCATTGTGCACGCGGCACTTTCGCCTGGATCGCGCGTTGCTGGTATACAGCGAGAAGTCAGGACGCGTAACGGCAGGAAAAGCAATGAAGCTCTTGAGGCGTTTCTTTCTGTCGGAGCCAAAATCGGTGTTGCGAAGCATGCAGTCTCGCGGGCTGATACTGTTCGGTGAACACGAGATCTTGTTTAACCCGGTCAGGGTCGGCCGGCGCGCCCGGAAGCTCATGCCCAACGTTGACGTCGACATCATCAAGGACTCGGGCCACGCCTGTATCTACGATCAGCCCGATGCATCCAACAGGCGCATCATCGCGTTCCTGCTGGGTACCTGATCATGTCGTCGACGCTGCCAGTACCGCTCGACGACACGAACGCAGTGCGCGATCGCATTGTCGAGTTTTCGAATGCAACCGAGGCACTCGACGAGCAGGGCGGACCGCTGATCCGCCTCAAGCTACGCAATCCGCCGCATATCGAAGGCGGCTGGATGCGCCTCTGGGATACGCCGGAGGGCCATGCCATCGATCGCATCTTCCATATCTGGATGGGCGGGCCGGGCAACGACATGAACCTGATGTACGCGATGACGCGCGCGGATTCGCCGGTGCCGCACTTCCTCATGCACTACAACGTCAACCCGACCGAGATCTGGAGCTATCACATTGACCTCGCGCCAAAAGTGGACGGCGTCCTCTACCCCGACTACTGGCGAGCGGCGCTGAGCCCGCTGAGCAAGATTACCGAGAGCAAGCGCATCAAGGCCATGCCGACACGACGTATCCAGGCCGACCGCAAGCAATACCTGTCGACGTGGGGAATGTACGGCAAGGAAGTGGACCTTGCGGAGTACGAGATGATGCGCGACGAAGTCATGCCCCTGTACCTGGGGCAATTCATCGACCTGGTGAGGGATTTTCGCTTCGACGCGTGCCCGACCAGGCAGCTCATCCGGCGCAGCCGCAATCAGATGGACATCCTGTTCGACCGCGATATGGACCTCAAAGGCTGGGGCCGCCTCGAGGCGATCTTCGGCGGAGAGGCGGGCGACCGGCTGCGGCGGGCGTGCCGCGCGGAGCGCCAGCCTCTCTGAGCGGGTTCAGTAGCCGCGCTCGGGATCCACGACGTTCAGCAGCGCGTCGCCCGCGAGAAACCGCCTGATGTTCTCGTAAACGAGCAGCATGTGTCGATCGCGACTGCCGCCAGCGCCGGCGACGTGAGGCGTAATTACGACGTTTTGCATTTGCCACAGCGGGTGACCCGCGGGCAGCGGCTCGGGATCGGTTACGTCGAGTCCGGCTGCCGCGACCTGGCCGCTCTCGAGCGCCGCGACGAGATCGTCCGTCACGGTGCTGGCACCGCGTCCGACCGATACGAATACTACGCCGCGCCTGGCCGCATCGAAAAACTCAGCGTCGAACAGGCCGCGGGTCTCGTCGGTCAACGGCAGCGCGTTCACGATGAAATCGGCTTCGCCTGCGAGCGTATGGAGCTCGCTGGACAAGCCGACGTAGTCGACGAAGTCCGGACCTGCGCGCGAGCTGCGCCGCGTGCCGATGACGCGCATCCCGAGGGCGTCGGCGCGCTTCGCGGTCTCCATGCCGATGCCACCCAGTCCTGCAACCAGCAAGGTCTTGCCAGCCACAGACTGCATGCCCTCCCGAATCGGGCCACGTCGCCGCCACTCGCCGGTTTCCATCGTCTTGCCGTATGCAACGAGGCCGCGCGCCAGCGAAAGCACCATGGCGATCGCGTGCTCTCCCAGTGTCGGTGACGACATCTTCTGCATGTTCGTCAGCACGATATCACCGCTGCTGATCGGTTCGAGCGGCACGCAGCGGTCTGCACCGGCACTGAAAATCTGTACCCATGTGGCCGTTGCCGCGGCCTTCAGCACCGCCTCGTCACAGAAGCCGATCAGTGCGTCGGCTCCGTCGGCGATCTCGACAGCCCAGTCCCGGCTCGCCGCCGATACGAAATCGACGTCGGGGAACGTTGCGCCGAGCTCCGCAACCAGGCTCTCGTCGCCTCGAACGAGGATCTTTCGTGGCGTGCGCCAGCGTTCGGTATCGCGCATCGCGACGGGTCCGGGCTGGATGCCCGTCTCGCGTATCAGCTCGTCGATCGTCGTCTGGGCGAACGCAGTTCCAGCCAGCGCGGTGAGCGCGGCAACGCACAGCGCTGCCCGGAGTCTGCCGGCCGGCATCAGGACGATTGCTCGAGCGTTTCCGGCGGGGCTTCGGCGTAGTGACTGAAGTCCATCTCGAAACTGCCATCGCCACCGGTCAGGGATTTGAGGCGAGAGTGATAGCCTTGCGCTTCCTTGAGCGGCACCTTGCCCGTTACCATGACGCGGCCGTCCGCGAGCGCCTCGGTCCCGCTGACCATGCCGCGCATTGAAGTGATGTCACCGGTGACGCCACCAGCGACATTGGACTGCACCTTGATTGTTACATCGACGATCGGCTCCAGAAGGATCGGCTTCGCTTCTGCGACGGCGTTCATGAAAGCTTTTTTGCCGGCCTGGACGAACGCAATTTCCTTCGAGTCGACCGAGTGATGCTTGCCGTCGTAGACGGTGACCTTGATGTCCTGCATCGGGAAGCCGTAGGTCGCGCCCGAATCCATGACCTGCTGTACGCCGTTCTTGACGGCCGGGATGAATTGCGACGGTATCGCGCCGCCAACGACCTTGCTGCCGAATTCGAATCCGCTTCCCGGTGGCAGCGGCCTGATGCGAAGGTAGACCTCCCCGAACTGACCTGCGCCACCGGTCTGTTTCTTGTGGCGATGGTGGCCCTTGGCGGGGCGGCGAATCGTCTCGCGATACGCGATCGACGGTTGCGCCGTGTACACGTCCAGACCGTAGCGATCAGATATCGTCTCCAGCACCGTGCGCAGGTGAAGTTCGCCGAGTCCCCGTAACACGATCTCGTTGAGCGTCGCATTGTGCTCGAGTTCGAGCGACGGGTCCTCGGTGACGACCGCGTGCAGGGCGTCCGACGTGCGCTGCGCGTCGGCGTCACGCGGCGGTTTGATCGCCAGGCCGTACATCGGGCGCGGCAGGCTGATCGACTTCAGGTGATGATGATCCTCGTCGTGCGAGTCGTGCAGCACCGCGTCGTAGTGTGCCTCCTCCACGCGCGGAATCGCACAGATGTCACCGGGTATGCCTTGTTCGACCGGCTTGTGTTCGCCGCCGTTGACTTTCAGCAGCTGGCTCACTTTGAACGGCTTTCTTGCATCGCCGACGAACAGCTGGTTGGCTGGCCTGATCGTTCCCTGGTGGATACGAAACATCGCAAGACGACCCTTGAACGGGTCGATGTTGACCATGAAGACGTGCGCGATCGCGTGCAGGCCCGGATCGGGCCGGACCTCGACTTCCTCGGCATCGTCGTCCTCGCCTTTGAGAAAGACGGGCAGGTTGGCTTCGAGCGGGTTCGGCATGAGCTGTTCGAAAATATCGAGTAACTTGTGCACGCCCGCGCCGGTACGCGCCGACACGAAGCAGACCGGAATCAGGTGGCCCTCGCGAAGCGCCTTCTCGAAGGGGTCGTGCAGTTGCTTGGGATCGAGTTCCTGGCCTTGCTCGAGATAGAGCTCCATCAGGTCGTCGTCGACTTCGACAACCTGGTCGACGATCTCCGTGTGCGCTTTCTCGACGCTCGAAAACATGGTGTCGTCGCCGGTCGGCTGGAAGTAACAGTCGACCACGCCGGTGCCGTCGGCAGAGGGCAGGTTGATCGGCAGGCACTCCGCGCCGAATTCATCGCGCACTTCCTCGAGCACCACCTCGAGATCGATGTCTTCGGCATCGATCTTGTTGATGACGATCATGCGGCAGAGTCCCTGCTGCTGCGCCGCATCCATCATACGTCTCGCGACCATTTCGACGCCCTGTTGCGCGTCGATGACGAGCACGGCGGTTTCAGCCGCAGGCAATACGGAGAGCGCCCGGCCGTAGAAGTCGCGATATCCGGGTGTGTCGATCAGGTTGACGTGAATGCCCTTGTGATCGAGATGACATACCGCAGGGAACTGCGAGTGTCCGATTTCCTTCTCCCTGTCCGTAAAGTCGGAAACCGTATTGCCCTTGTCGACCGAGCCGCACTCCGCGATCTTGCCACCATCGTGCAGGATTGCTTCGGTGAGCTGCGTCTTGCCGGAGTTGCCAGGGCCCACAAGGCATACGTTGCGGATATCTTCTGTTGTGTAAGGCACGGTTCGTCCCCTGCGATTATTTTCGGAGATATTAACGCATGCGAGCCGAAATATCGGATCGTGGTTAATCCCGATAGTAGCAGCCTGCCGACAAGGCGCGCTGAGCCCCTGGCTACCTGTTCGACAGGCTGCCCGGGCGGTACGACAACGCCAGTCGAAACGTCACGTCCGGCGCCGAGCGCACTTTGACGTCCTCGGACACGGCGATGCCCAGCGTATAGTTGGCGCCGAGTCGAAGATTGCCGCCGAAAGTGACCGTGCCCGAAGGCTCGCCCAGGACCTCGATTCCGGAATCGTACGTGGCCGAGCGCACGCCGCCCTGCACGCGCAGTTCGACGCTTTCCGTCAAGCGGTAGCCAAATCCCAGCGAAACGTGCCCGACGAAGCTCTCGTGCCTGTCGTCGAGCAAGTCGGGTTCACCCAGCAGTACCGCGTTCAGGCGGTAGAACGCATTCAGGCGATCGCTGCCGAGAAACTGCGCGTGATCTCCGGCAAGCCCGATACTCACGTCGGTGCCGCCGCTACCGAGCAGTTCCGACGAATCACCGACCGGCAGCTTGACGCTGCCTCGAAGCGCGATGCTGTGCGTCGACGACGTTGCCAGTCGCCAGGCGCCGAGCAACCGCGCGTCGCCGATACCGTGGGCGTTGCGCGTGAAGTTGATTCGTTCGCCGCCCGGATCGGTGTACAGGAACTCGATGGCGTCGTTGGGCCGTGTGCCGCGAAAGCCGCCCGGAAAGCCGAACACGTCGTGCCAGGTCTGCACCAGCGAATCGAGTCCGCCCGATTCGTGCCAGGTGTAGGGCAGTACCAGCCCGATCTCTGCCCGATCGCCGACACCGCGCTGCCATCGAAACTCGAGCCGCGTCGTCTCGCCATCGAGGATGATCCGCTCGTCCCGGTCGATGCGCCTATCGCTTATCGAGTGACTTGCGGTCGACATCGCGAAGGCCCAGGCCGACTGACCGTCATCCAGCAGCTGCGCACCTTCGCGGCTGTCGGGAATACCGAAGAACCCGGTGAGCGGACCATTGTCACTGTCCTCCAGGACGTCACCCGCGAACGCAGAACCCGCCAGCAGGCAGCTCAGGCCGATACAAACACGCATCAGGCGATCAAAGCCCGGGTGCCCGGCGAGCAGCCGTTTCCTGCTCGAAGGCGCTCGCCACGTCAATCAGCAGCTGCTCTGCGTCAGCGGGGCCGATGAACGACAGGCCGATTGGCAGGCCGGAAACGAAGCCGGCAGGGACGGTAATGTTGGGGTAACCCGATATCGCAGCGTACGACGAGCTGCCGACTTCAAAAGTGTCGCCGTTCTCATGGTCGGTCTTCCATGCGGGTCCATTACTCGGTGCGATCAACACATCGAGGTCGTGCGCGCTCAGCGCGCCGTCAATGCCATCACGCGCCAACCGCTTGCTGGTCTCTAGCGCATCGAGATACTCGGTATCGGTCAACGGCCCCTTCTCCTCGGCCAGCAGGAACACTTCCTGTCCGAAGATCGGCATGACGGTTGCCTCATTAGCCTCATTGAACGCGATGATGTCGGCCAACGTCCGGTGTTTTGCGCCGGTGCGCTCGAGGTATTCGTTAAGGCCCGCCTTGAATTCGTACAGCAGCACCTGGTACTCGGCGTCGTTCATGCCCTCGGTATCGATCCGGATGTCGTCGACGATCGTCGCACCGCGTCGTTCGAGTGCGGCAATACTTTCCGCGAGGATTGCCTCGACGTCCGGGTTGTTGCCGGCGCCGTAATACGACCGAATGACGCCGATGCGCGCACCCTCGATCGCTGCCGGGTCGACATTGGCGGCAAACCGCGTGTTGCCCGTCATCGCGTCGAGCAGCAAGGCGGCGTCGGCGACGGTGCGGCCCATCGGTCCTGCGGTGTCCTGGCTGTGGGCGATCGGGATGATGCCGTGGCCGCTGACCAGGCCCAGCGTTGGTTTGATGCCGACGATACCGTTGATTCCCGAGGGGCAGACGACCGAGCCGTCCGTCTCGGTGCCAACGGCAACCGTTGCGAGATTCGCGGCTACGGTAACGGCCGAGCCGCTCGACGATCCGCAGGGATTGCGCGTGGTGTCATAAGGATTGCGCGTCTGTCCGCCCAGGCTGCTCCAGCCGCTGGACGAATTGTCGGAGCGGAAATTCGCCCACTCGGAGAGGTTCGCTTTGCCGAGAATCACGGCGCCGGCCGCACGCAGGTTCCTGACGTGCTCGGCGTCTTCTGGCGGCTGGTGACCTTCGAGCGCGAGCGACCCCGCGGTCGTCTGCATCGCGTCTGCCGTGTCGATGTTGGCTTTCAGAACCACCGGAATGCCATGCATCGGTCCGCGGGCGCCGGACGACTCGCGTTCGGCATCGAGTGCCCGGGCGATCGACAGCGCATCCGGGTTCAGCTCGAGGATCGCATTCAGTGTCGGCCCGTTCGCGTCTATTGCCTCGATGCGTTGCAGGTACCAGACGAGCAGCTGCTCGGACGTCAGATCACCGGCCGTCATCCTGTCCTGCAGGGCGGCGATCGTCGCCTCTTCGAAATTGACGGCTGTGGTCGGGGGCTCATCCCGGCTGCACCCGGCGAGCCACAGGCTGCTGACGAGTATGAAAGACAGGGCGGCGGCCTGCTTGAGTATCATCTGGATCTCCAATGCTGCGTTTGCGACAACTACCCATCCTGCCAGACCGATATGTTGCTGCCGAGTTCCGGGGCACCGGCTTTGCTCTCCACGAGCGCATCCGAGAAGCGGATCGGTGTGCGAATACCGGGTATCGCCGCGATTCCCGGCGAGCGCTCGAGCAGCAATTGCATCTGCCGGAACCTGGCCTGCGGATCGCGCAGCGCCTGTTCGACCGTGTTGATCGGGCCAGCGGGTACTCCGGCCGCTTCGAGCGAAGCGAGCAATTCGTCACGCTGCCGCTTGCGCGTCGCAGCCGCGATGGTCTCGCTCAACACGTCACGATTCTGTACGCGCGCTGCGTTGCTGGCGAAACGCGCGTCTTCCGACAGTTGCGGAAACCCGGCAACCTCACAGAACCGCCGGAACTGCCGGTCGTTGCCAACGGCAAGGATGAACCAACCGTCGCTCGCCGGGCAGGCTTCGTAAGGCGCGATGTTCGGGTGACGGTTGCCCAGGCGGGTGGGCGATTCGCCCGAGACGAGGTAATTCATGCCCTGGTTCGCGAGCACGCCGAGCATGCAGTCCAACAGCGCCATGTCGATGAACTGTCCGTGGCCGGTCGTCTCGCGCTGCGCGAGCGCGGCCTGAATGGCGATCACGGCGTAGAGCCCCGTGAAGATGTCGGCGAAGGCGACGCCAATCTTGTGCGGTTCTCCGTCCGGCGAGCCGGTCAGGTCCATGATCCCGCTCATACCCTGGATGATGAAATCGTAGCCGGGCCGATGCGCGTACGGGCCGTCTTGTCCGAAACCCGTTATCGAGCAATACACGAGCCCGGGATTCGACGGTGCGAGCCTGTCGTAGTCCAGTCCGAACTTGCGGAGTCCGCCGACCTTGAAGTTCTCGATCAGCACGTCGGCCTTGCCGGCCAGGCGGCGCGCCTCGGCGGCGCCCTCAGGCGTGGCGAAGTCGAGCACGACCGAACGCTTGCCGCGATTGGTTGCGTGGAAGTAGGCCGCATCTCGCGTGCCGTCGGCATTGTCGACGAACGGCGGGCCCCAGCGGCGCGTGTCGTCGCCCCCGGGGCCTTCGACCTTGACGACATCGGCGCCGAGGTCGGCCAGAACCTGGCCTGCCCAGGGGCCGGCGAGAATGCGGGCGAGCTCTAGGACCCGGACGCCGCTCAAAGGGGCTTTCTGCATGGTGTACAAGCATACAGAAATCAGTGGCTTGCGCGGGCACTGAGCCAAGCCGCAATGGATTGCGGTTTGCCGCAATAGCAAGGTCCGGGTGGTTGGAGGACCATTCCACGCGCAGGAATTCGACTAACCCCCATACGGACCAGAATCATGAGCAAAAAGCACGTCTATTCCTTTTCCGAAGGCGACGGCCAGGACAAGAAACTGCTCGGAGGCAAGGGCGCCAACCTCTGCGAAATGACGCAGATCGGCCTCAACGTCCCGCCGGGCTTCGTCATCACGACCGAGGCCTGCCTGGATTACCTCGAGGAAGACCGCCTCCCCGAGGGGCTGATGGATGCCGTGAGTGCCGAGATTGCCAAGCTCGAAGAACAGACAGGCAAGACATACGGTTCGGGTCCGAACCCGCTGCTCGTCTCGGTCCGTTCGGGATCCGCCCTGTCGATGCCCGGCATGATGGATACGATCCTCAATCTCGGCCTCAACGAGAGCACGCTGGCCGGCCTGATCGAGCAGACGGGCGACGAACGTTTCGCCTACGACGCCTATCGCCGCTTCATCCAGCTGTTCGGCAAGGTCGCGCTCGGCATCGACGACGAGAAATTCGACGAACACTTCGAGGCCGTCAAGAAGCGCGAGGGCGTAAAAGCCGACGTCGGCCTCGAAGCCTCGCACCTGAAGGAAATCAGCGAGAAGTTCCTCGCCGTCTACCAGCAGGAAACCGGCGAACCGTTCCCCGAAGACGTGATGCTGCAGCTGCAACTCTCCGTTGAGGCCGTGTTCCGTTCCTGGATGGGCAAACGCGCCGTCGACTATCGACGCGAATTCCACATCACGCCCGACATGGCCAACGGCACGGCCGTCAACGTCTGCACGATGGTCTTCGGTAACAAGGGTGACGATTGCGCGACCGGAGTCGGCTTCACACGCAACCCGGGAACCGGCGACAAGGAAATGTTTGGCGAGTACCTGACG
>JAAUXY010066904.1_pt1 | contig 23344 bp, 19 predicted proteins | sample 7278121 | NCBI WGS metagenome assembly JAAUXY01 (sample SAMN14350117, study PRJNA611818) | marine sediment metagenome | isolation source: surface marine sediment (1.8m) | place: French Polynesia: Moorea | collected 2018-08 | reverse complement strand
GGTCACGCTGAAGATTCTGCTCGAGAATCTGCTGCGTTTCGAAGACGACAACACCGTCAAGGCTGAGGATATCAAGGCGCTCTCCGCCTGGGCGGACAATCCGCCGGCGGCCGAAGAAATTGCCTATCGTCCGGCCAGGGTGCTGATGCAGGACTTCACGGGTGTTCCCGCCGTGGCTGATCTCGCCGCCATGCGCTCCGCTGTTGTCGATGCCGGTCTCGATCCGACCATCATCAACCCGTTGTCACCTGTGGATCTCGTGATCGATCACTCCGTCATGGTTGACAAGTTTGGTAACGAAAGTGCGTTTGACGAAAACGTTGCCCTCGAAATGGAGCGCAACGGCGAGCGGTATCGTTTTCTGCGCTGGGGCCAGACCGCGTTCGAGAACTTCTCGGTTGTGCCGCCGGGCACCGGTATCTGCCACCAGGTCAACCTCGAGTATCTGGCCAAAGCGGTATGGACCAGAGAGGAGAACGGTCGCACCGTTGCCTATCCGGATACGCTGGTGGGCACCGACAGCCACACGACGATGATCAACGGGCTGGGCGTGCTCGGTTGGGGCGTGGGCGGCATCGAAGCGGAAGCGGCCATGCTGGGTCAGCCGATCAGCATGCTCATCCCCGAAGTTGTTGGCTTCAAGCTGACGGGCAGCGTTGGCGAAGGCATCACGGCTACCGACGTTGTCCTGGTTGTCGTCGAAATGTTGCGGCAGAAAGGCGTTGTTGGAAAATTCGTCGAATTCTACGGCGACGGGCTGGACAACCTTTCCCTGGCCGATCAAGCCACTATTGCGAACATGGCGCCGGAATACGGTGCAACCTGTGGTTTCTTCCCGATTGACTCGGAGACGATCAACTACCTGAACCTCACGGGCCGCGATCCGGATACCGTGGCGCTTGTGGAAGCCTATGCCAAAGCACAGGGCATCTTCCGTGATGCCAACACGGTGGATCCGGTTTACACCGACACGCTCGAGCTCGATCTCGGCGACGTTGTGCCGAGCCTCGCCGGCCCCAAGCGTCCGCAGGACCGGGTTGCCATGAGCGGTATGAAAGAGGCGTTCAACGAAGCGCTCGAGCTGCAGGGCCGCGCTGATCCGGTCAACGCGCCGGTGCCGGGCAAAGACTATGAGCTGACCGACGGTGACGTGGTCATTGCCGCCATCACCTCCTGCACGAACACCTCGAATCCCGCGGTCATGCTGGGCGCGGGGCTGGTCGCGCAGAAGGCGCTGGCCAAGGGTCTCAAGGTTCAGCCCTGGGTGAAAACCTCGCTGGCGCCGGGATCGAAAGTGGTCACGGAATACCTTGAAGCCACCGGCTTGCAGGACAGCCTCGACGGTCTCGGCTTCAATCTGGTGGGCTACGGTTGTACCACGTGTATCGGTAACTCCGGTCCGCTGCCGGATCACATCTCGGCGGCCATCAACGCCGGTGATCTGGTTGTGGCCTCGGTGCTCTCTGGCAACCGTAACTTCGAAGGCCGCGTGCATCAGGAAGTGCGCACGAACTGGCTCGCCTCGCCGCCGCTGGTGGTCGCATATGCGATAGCCGGCACCACGCGGATCAACCTCGACAAGGAACCGATTGGTCAGGACGCGGACGGCAACGACGTGATGCTCGCCGATATCTGGCCGAGCAACGCGGAAATCCGCGCGGTCGTGGACCAGGTATCCCGCGAGATGTTCGACAGCCAGTACAGCGACGTATTCACCGGCCCGCCCGCGTGGCAGGCCATTGAGGTGGATTCCGGCGGCACGTACAGCTGGGAGAATTCCACCTACATCAAGCAGCCGCCTTTCTTCAAAGTTGGCGGCGATCTCGAGCAGAGCATTGGTGTCGAAGGCGCGCGCATTCTGGCCGTGCTCGGCGACTCTGTGACCACGGACCACATTTCCCCGGCGGGCGCCATCCAGCCCGACTCGCCGGCGGGCCACTATCTGCAACAGCACGGCGTTGATGTGGCGGACTTCAACTCTTATGGCTCGCGTCGCGGTAACCACGAGGTGATGATGCGCGGCACGTTCGCAAACATCCGCATTCGCAACGAAATGGTGCCGGGTGTCGAGGGTGGCTATACCCAGCATATTCCGTCTGACGAGCAGCTCAGCATTTACGATGCGGCGGTACGCTACGAAGGTGAGGGTACGCCGTTGGTTGTCGTCGGCGGCAAAGAGTACGGCACCGGCTCCTCCCGGGACTGGGCGGCCAAAGGCACGCGCCTGCTGGGCGTGAAAGCGGTGCTCGTCGAAAGCTTCGAGCGAATTCACCGCTCAAACCTCATTGGCATGGGTGTGCTGCCGCTGCAGTTCAAGGCGGGTGACAGCCGCACGACGCTGGGTCTGACCGGTGACGAGATCATCGACATCAAGCTGCCCGGCGGCGCCACGGAAGCACCGCGCCAGGAGATCACGGTGGTGATCAAGCGCGCGGATGGATCCGAGCAGGAAATCACCGTCGACAGCCGCCTCGATACGGACAACGAGATTGCCTATTACAAGAGTGGCGGCATTCTGCAGTACGTGCTCAACAACCTGGTTGCTGCCGCGGGCTGATGGCTGCGCATCCGGCAGCCGTCGTCTTCGATATGGACGGCACGCTGCTGGACACCGAGCGGCTGGCGCGTATCTGTTTTGCGCGCGCCTGCCGCGACGTTGGCTGGGAACCGGACATGGCGGTCTACGACCGCTGCGTCGGCACCACCTGGGAGGCGACTGAGCGCATCATTCGCCAGGGTTTCGGCCGGGACTTTCCTTATGAGCGTATGTCGGACGTCTGGACCGAGCACTACCACGCGCACGTGCACCACGAGCCGGTTGATCTGAAGCCCGGGATCATCGAGGTGCTGGAGCGCCTCTCCACCCTGGACATTCCCATGGCTGTGGCAACCTCGAGCCGGCGTCAGACCGTGGAGGCCAAGCTCGACCTCGCCGGGATTGATCGGTATTTCGAGCACCTCGTCTGCGGTGGGGAAACGGCTTCGGGCAAACCGGCGGCGGACCCGTATCTTGCGGCGCTCACCGCGCTGGGTGCGCAGTCACGTTCGAGCTGGGCCATTGAGGATTCGGACAACGGCGTCCGAGCGGCACACGCCGCTGGCATGACCGTGTTTCAGATTCCGGATGAGCTGGCGCCGCATGCGGCGGTACTGGCGCTCGGCCACGCGGTGCTGGCCTCGGCGCACGAGCTGCTGGTTCTGCTGGAGCCGGTCTGAACGTGGGCGTCCTCGTGATGTGACGCACAAAAAAAGCCAATTATGAAAATTTTGTGATCTGGTATTGAGGGGTAGGGGGGCGAATTCGTCTATCTTGCACCAAGGAAGTACCTGCCGAGAGATAATCCAGTGATAAACCGGAACGAATCCCGTTTGATTGCTAAAGAGCGCCGTAATCTGGCCAATCGCCGGAACGCTAAGCCGCAGAAAAAAGCCCGGAACAGCACCGCGCAGCGCCGCCTCAAAGTCTGAGAACGAAGCCGGTCCCGTGCCGGCCGCCATCTCACCCGGCCCTGCAAATTTCCCAATTCCGCCTGTTACACTCCCCGCTGATTTCAGTGTGGGGAGGGGAACATGGAATACGCCATTGCGCTGGCCTCCGAGGTCGACAGCTGGCGCTGGGTCAAGCGCGCCGAGGAGCTGGGTTTCAGCGCAGCGTGGTTTTATGACACACAGCTTCTGAATCCCGATGTGTTCATCTGCATGGCGCTTGCCGCGCAGGAAACGGAGCGCATACGTCTGGGCACCGGCGTGCTGGTGCCCTCTAACCGTATTGAGCCGGTCACAGCCAATGCGCTGGCGACGCTCAACCGCATTGCGCCGGGGCGTATCGACTTTGGCGTTGGCACCGGCTTCACGGCCCGCCGCACCATGGGTCTCGGCGCCATTCCGCTGGCGGACACCCGCACCTATGTGGAACGCGTCCAGGGGCTGGTGAAAGGCGAGACGATCTCCTGGGATTTCGAGGGTCAGGATCGCAAAATCCGCTTCCTCAACCCGGACCTCGGGCTCATCAACGTCGAGGACGACATTCCCCTGTGGATCTCTGCGTTTGGGCCGAAAGGTCGTCAGATGACCGCGGAAATGGGCGCCGGCTGGCTGAACTTCAGCGCGATGAGCGGGGCGGTCGAGGCGTTGCAGACCATGCAGTCCGACTGGGCTTCCGCGGGTAGGGATGCAGCGGATCTCAACGCGGCGCTCTTCTTTCTCGGTGCTGTTCTGACCGGCGACAAGGCAACCGATGAGGCGAAACTGATGGCGCAGGCAGCCCCGTCGACGGCCGTCATCATGCACAACCTTTCCGACGATGTTGGACCCATGGGTGGCGTGCGTCCGGAGGGTCCCATTGGCCAGCTGCACCAGGCGTATCTCAAGGAGCATGCGCGCTACGAGCCGGAAGACGCCAAGTATCTGCAGAACCACCGCGGCCATCTGATGTTCGTGCGTCCGGAGGAGGCACCGCTGTACTCAGCGGACCTCGTGAAGGCGACGACCATGAGCGGCACCCACGAGGAGCTGGTCGGCAATATGCGCGCGCTGGCTGAAGCCGGCTACCGCCAGGTTGTCATCCAGCTCGTTCACGGCCAAGAATCCGCCATCGAAGAGTGGGCGGAGGTGTTTCGCGCTATCTAGCCTTACGTCCGGGCTTTGCGGCTGTTTTTGCGGCTGCGCGCTTAGGCGCTGCGCCGGCCGCCGGCCGCGCCGCCTTGCGTTTCGCGCGCGCCGGTCTGGCTGCCGCAGCCGTCTCGAGAAACGCGCGGGCCATGGCAGGTCCGGCACCGGCATCTTCGTGTTTGAAAAAGACGTATGCCTGCTTCGCCCCGCTGCCGAGCAGGCGCGCATGCCATTTGCGTAGCGCCGCGGGCGTATAGTTGAACGCGCGCAGCCGCAGATACGCCAGATCGCCGGCAGGCACGTCGACGTTGCCGGTGGACTCGTCATGAGCAACCACGCGGGCGTGACCGCGGCTGGCGAGCGCCGCATCCACGTCTTCATCGAGCCAGGAGCCGTGGCGGAACTCGAAAGCCGCGGGTAGATCCTCGGGCAGAAGCGCCTGGAAGGCCGTCAACCGCTCCAGATTGAGCTGCATGTACGGCGGCAGCTGGAAGAGCACGGCACCCAGCTTGTCGCCCAGCGTGCGTGCACGTTGCACCAGATAGTCCACAGGTTCGGCACAGTTGTTCAGGCGGTGCTGATGGGTGATGCGCCGGGAAGCTTTGATGACAAACCGGAAGTTCGCCGGCACCGCGTCGCGCCAGGCTTCCACGACGTGTGTCTTCGGCATTCGGTAAAAGGTATTGTTGATCTCGACCGTCGGCAACTGGTCGGCGTAGTAGCTCAGCCAGTCGTCAATGGCGAGATCTTCAGGATAAAAGTGGCCGCGCCACTCTTTGTAGCTGTAACCGCTGGTGCCTGCGCGTAGCTGCAAGGCCATGATCGGTTGCTGCCTGCGGAAGTTACTCTTCCGCTTTCAGCCCCATCAGTTGCGCGGGCGTCAAAGCGAGCGAGTTGGCCACCATGTTGAAAAACGAAATCTCGTATTCGCTGATACGGCCGTCCGCATTGATGACCTCTTCGAGCGCCTGTGCAATTTCCAGACGGTCGTCGTCCCTCAACTTCTTTGCCGTACTGGAGAGATATTTGTCGAGCGGCGCTTTTTCAAAGATGGCTGATTGCGCCGCCACCCGCACATCGGCGACCGGGAACTCTTCGCCGGTATGCGCCTGCAGCACCTCACGTACCGTCTCCACCTCAATCGCCTTGATGTTGGTATCGGCAGCGGTTGCGCGCGCCAGCGTCATCAGCATGACCTCTTTAGCGAGCTGATCTTGTTCCTCGGGAGTGGGATCCGAGCCGCCGAAAATTTTCAGAATCCCGTCCAGGCTCGCGATACTCATACGTGTCTCTCGTTGTCGTTATGAATTGCGCCTATTCTTGCGTTATGTCAGACCCGGGTCAATGTCGGGCGAGGTCGGTCTCGGTGCGCACGGCGCCGTTCTGAGGTAGGCTGGGTTGTCTTTTCAGGCGGAGGGTGTCCTGTGAAATCATTGCTGAACTCATTGATCTGCGTCAGCCTGGGTCTGGCTTGCGGTGCGGGCGCGCAGGACTACGAGGCGCCGCGAACCCACTTTGGCCAACCCGACCTGCAGGGAACCTGGACGAGCGCCACGATCACCACGCTCGAGCGGCCGGAACACTTCGAAAGCCTCGTTGTCAGCGAGGAAGCTGCGGCAACCCAGGCTGAGCAGAACGCAAAATTCTTCGAGTCGATCGACAATCCGAACAAGGAGGGTGGTCAGCTGCAGGCTGGCGCTGACGTGGGCGGCTACAACACCTTCTGGATGGATCCCGGCACCCGCCTCATGCAGGTGAACGGCGAATACCGTTCATCGATCATCACCCATCCAGCGGACGGCGAGGTGCCGTACAGCCTGAAAGGACGCTGGAACATGATGAAGCGCATGATTCAGTTCACCCGCTTCGACGGACCCGAGGTCAGACCCCTCGGCGAACGCTGCATGGTCGGTTTCGGCTCCACCGGTGGGCCGCCGATGCTGCCCGTGCTCTACAACAACAACTACCAGATTGTGCAGAACCAGGACCACGTGCTGATCCTGGTCGAAATGAACCACGACGTGCGCACCGTACGCCTGAACGGTGAACATCCGCCGGCTCACGTCAAAAAATGGCTGGGCGACTCCATCGGCTGGTGGGACGGGGACACCCTGGTGGTGGAGACCACCAATTTCCATCCGCAGCAGAGCGTGCGCGCGGCCATCAAGCACATTCTCTACGCCTCTGAAAACCTGAAGGTCACGGAGCGTTTCACCCGGGTTGCTGAGGATCAGATCCTCTACCAGTTCGAGATGGACGACGAGGACGCCTACTCGGAAGTCTGGCGAGGTGAGCTGCCGTTACGCAAAAGCGACGCGGCCATCTACGAGTACGCCTGTCACGAGGGCAACTACGCCATGCCGGGTATTCTGGCCGGCGCCCGTCTGGAGGAGAGCGAAGGCAAGGGCGGCGGCTTCATGCAGACCGTTGCGACCTGGCTCGGCGATTAGGCAACCTTATTTGAAGAGGTCGTCGAGCTTACGGCGTGCCTCGTCTTCCGCGGCAGCGGGTTCTTCGTCGAAATCGTCGTTAACCGGCACGTCATCATCTGCCGCCTCGTCCGCACCGAAGAGCGCCTCCAGATCGGAGCGGGCCGCGTCGCTTTTCTGCGACGTCCGATCCTCGTAGGCGCCGAACTTGGGTGAGAAAAAGTCGCAGAAGTTGGCGTTTTCTTTCTGCAGTGGCGGGTCCGCCCGGTCCTCGAAGCACGTCGCGGTTTTGCTGGCATCGTAGTGGCGGCACAGGCGACAGCAGTGCAGCTCGTTGAAACAGGCCGGGCAGCTGGCGTGGCGGCTGATCGGCCGCGGAATGTCGTCCAGGTTTTCACCGCAGTTCCAGCATAACAGTGCACTCATAAGCGGACCTCCTCATGCGCCCAGGCGCGGATCAGGTGGTGGGCAATAGCCAGCGCGCCGGGCACTCTGAGCTCGTCGTTGTCATTGTCGAGCGCGCGCAGAATTTCCTCGCGCGTGAACCAGCGAACGTCTGCCATCTCGGCTGGATCAATCTCTATCTCCTGGCTTTCCGCAATGCCGTGGCAGCCAATCATGAGCTGTGACGGGAACGGCCACGGCTGTGAAGAATGGTACTGAACGTGCCCGACATGCACGCCGGATTCCTCCCAGACCTCGCGCCTTACCGCTTCCTCCAGTGACTCACCCTGATCGAGAAAACCGGCAAGCGCGGAATAGAAGTTGGTCCGCGCCATGAATCCCTGTGACTGCCCCAGGAGACAGCGATTGCCGCCCGGCTCGTCGATGATGAGCATGATCGCCACCGGATCGGTACGCGGAAAGATGTGCTTGCTGCAGCCGCTGCAGCGCCGGATTGCGCCACCTCGCTCCGCGCGCATGGGCTCTCCGCACTCTGCGCAGAAGCGATTGCGGCGGTGCCAGTCGAGCTGCGCCCGAGCCTGCGCCAGCATGCCGGTTTCCGCCACCGGCAGCTGTGCCGCCATGGCGCGACAGTCGGCGAAGCGGTCGGGATTGTCAGTTGCCTCGACGTTGACGGCAAAGCGGGCCACCCCGTCCAGCACGCCGAGCAATACAATCTGGCCGTGCTGCTCATCTTCGAGTTCCGTGCGGTGCACCCAGGCGAGACGGTCAGCGGCCGCGGCGGCTACGTTCAAGCGATGGAAGGGTAGAAACAGTGAAGCGGGATCTTCAGCAAGCGCGGCAATGCTGGCTTCGTCGCGGCGCAGCGCCTCCCCCCGGTCCAGAGGGTTTCCTGCAAACGTGTGCACTGTATCGGGCAACACCTGCTCCTCGAACAAACAGCCGCCAGTTTAGGCGCTGTGGCTTGGATTTTCATCATTCAGCTTGCCAGCGTTGGCACGCGCGCCACCTTCGGATAGGCTGTTGGTGCGCGTCCGGCGCATGACGATTTCGGGGAAGAGGCATGATCGAAAAAATTCCTTTTGGCGCTACCGGCCACGACAGCTCGCGCACGATTTTTGGTGCCGCGGCGCTTGGCGCCATGCGCCAGGAGCGCGCCGACGAGACGCTGGCAAAGCTGGATCTGTACGGCGTCAACCACATCGACGTGGCGGCAAGCTATGGCGACGCGGAGCTCAGGCTCGCGCCGTTCCTTGCTACCCGCCGCAACGACTTTTTCCTTGCCACTAAAACCGGGCTGCGCACCAAAGACCGCGCGAAAGATCAGCTCAAGGAATCGCTCGAGCGGATGCAGGTGGAGCAGATTGATCTCATACAGATGCACAATCTCGTCAAGCCCGACGAGTGGGACGTGGCCATGGGTTCCGGCGGTGCGCTCGAAGGTCTGATAGAAGCGAAGGAGGAAGGTCTCGTGCGCTTCATTGGCGTGACGGGTCACGGCACGTACGCACCCTCCATGCATCAGAAGAGCCTGGAAGCGTACCCGTTCGATTCGATACTGGTGCCTTACAACTTCACCATGATGAGCAATCCCGTTTACGCGGCGGACTTCGAGGTGCTGTACGCCACCTGCCAGGAGCGTAACGTTGCCATGCAGACCATCAAGAGCATTGCGCAGCGCCGCTGGCGCGACGACGACACGGAAAAACAGTTCAGCTGGTATCGCCCCATACGCGACTCGGAAGCGTTGAAGCGCGCCGTCGACTACGTGCTGGCGCGGCCGGGGCTGTTTCTCAATACCTCCAGTGACGCGTCGCTCTTCGACGCAACCATGACGGCTGCAAGCGCGCCGATCGAGGCGCTGGATGCAGACCTGCTGGCCGCCGACGTGCAGATGCAGGGGCTGGAACCGTTATTCGTACGCGACGTCTCTGACGACGTCAGGTTGGAGCAGTGAAATGAGTGAGTGGCAAATCAAACCGCTGGCCGGTGCGCTCGGTGCTGAAGTGATCGGAGCTGATTTGAGTGCGCCGGACGAGGCGGAGATGGATCGGATCAAAGGCCTCATGCTCGAGCACAAAGTGCTGTTTTTCCCGGGTCAGAAGATCACCGTGGAAGAGCATGTTGCGCTCGGTGAACGTTTCGGGCGTATCGAAGATCATCCCAATCTCAAAAATCCGTTCACGGATCACCCCGGCATTTTCGAGCTGGCGGCAACGCAGGGCGGCGTGGCCGACGAATGGCACACCGACATCACGTTCGAAGATCAGCCTTCCATCATGTCGATTCTGCACATGGTCAAATGCCCGGAAGTTGGCGGCGATACGATGTGGACTAATCTGGAGCAGGCGTACGAAGAGCTGTCAGCGCCCATGCAGGATCTCTGCGAAAACCTGACCGCACTGCATGATGCGCTGCCGCACAATCGCCCTGACAAGATGACCATCCACCCGGTGGTGCGCGTGCACCCGGAGACCGGCGCCAGGGCGCTGTATGTCAACGAGCACTTCACCCGAAGGATCGTAGAGATGAATGCCACGGAAAGTGAAGCGCTGCTGAGCTATCTGACCAACTGGGTCAAGAATCCGCGCTTCACGGTGCGCTACCGCTGGAGCGAAGGCACCGTCGCCATGTGGGACAACCGCTGTACCCAGCACTTCGTGCTGAACGATTTCCAGGGTGAACGCATCATCCAGCGGGTGACCATCATGGGTGACGAAGTCGCCGCGGCAAAGCAGACCACCTACGAGCCCTATGTTCGCCCTGGACCGCTGTCCGCAACCAGCCGCCATGACAGACAGCTCGCGCTTTATCTGAAAGGCCGGAGCGGAGAAGGAGAGGACGCTGCCTGATGGCGTGCAGCGCAATCTATTGACTCACTACTGCAGGGTATGGCCCGACTCTGTAGAAGGCACTTTGGCAAGCGATGCCGCCAATCCGTCCAGTGTGACCGGCTTGCTCAGGAAGTCGTCCATGCCTGCCGCCAGGCAGCGGGTCCGGTCCTCCTGCATGGCGTTGGCCGTCAGCGCGACAATTCGGGGCTGTTCAACTTCCAGCAGCTTACGAATGGCGCGGGTCGCTGCGATCCCATCGAGCTCCGGCATCTGTAGATCCATCAATACGAGGTCATAGCGCCTGGCCATCACGGCGTCGATTGCCGCCAGGCCGTTGTCGACCACATCAACAGAGCAGCCCAGGCGTTGCAGTGCTCGCGAAGCAACCATCTGATTGACGCTGTTGTCTTCGGCCAGCAGCACGCGCAGATCTCCGACCACAGCTCTGGCGGAGGCTTGGCGGGAAGGCGCAGGCTCTGCGTCCGGTCGCAGCGCGCGTGCCAGCGCGGAAGGCCGCACAGGGCGAGTCAGAACGACGTCGGCTTCCCCGCTGTCGCCGGGCTCAGCCAGGAGGATTACTTGCGGGCGTCTTGCCAGACCCTCGAGAGCCTGCTGCAGCTCCGCGAGGCTTGCGGGATCGACGAGTAACACATCCACCTTGTTGGCGCGCAGCCTCTCTGCCGCCTGCGCCACGTTGCACGCCAACGGGCGGGCATTCCAGCGTTCCAGCAGGTTGATGATGATCTTACGGCTGGCAGGAAATGGGTCGATGACGAGAATGCGAGCGTCGCTGATCTCCACTTCTGGAGCAGCGGGGGCGGCTTCAACCGCCAGCGGAATGCAGACCGTGAAAGTTGTGCCCACATCAACTTCGCTGGCCACGTCGATCGTGCCACCCATGAGTTCAACCAGGCGTTTTGAAATGCTGAGGCCGAGGCCGGTGCCGCCGTATTTGCGGGTGGTTGATGCATCTTCCTGCACGAACGCCTCGAACAGACGCTCGATTTCGTTCTCGGGAATGCCGATTCCGGTGTCAGCTACGGCGATGTCGAGGCGGATACTGTCGTCGGGCTGGGGTACACCGTTGACGCGGATCGCAACCTGGCCCTGGCCGGTAAACTTGACCGCGTTACCGGTGAGGTTCAGCACAACCTGCCTGATTCGCGTGACGTCGCCCCTCAGCTTGGCCGGCGTGCCGGACTCTATCTCGAGGGTCAGCTCGACGCCGCGCTGCGCAGCCTGCACGGCAAGGGGATCGAGAGTGCCCGCGAATAGATCCTCAATGTGGAATGGGTGTTCCTCGAATTCGATGTGCCCGGCGTCAATCTTCGAGAAGTCGAGAATGTCGTTGATGAGGCGTAGCAGTGAATCGCCGCTCATCCTGATCGTTTCGAGGAGCTCGCGCTGCTCGCTTTTCATCTCGGTATCGAGAAGCAGACTCGTCATGCCGATGACGCCGTTCATTGGCGTGCGAATTTCGTGGCTCATGTTGGCGAGGAACTCGCTGCGGACTTCCAGAGCTTCCTCCGCAAGTTCCTTGGCACGCACCAGCTCGAGCTCCGCCTGCTTCTCCGCGGTGATGTCCTGGGTGGTGCCCACCAGGTGCCGTTCACCGAGATACTCGACGACTTCGCCAACGATCCGCAGCCACAGCTTCCTGTCGCCAATGTGCGTGTTGAGGTAGAGATCCACACGTTCGTCAGCGGCATCCGCGCGGGCAAAAGCGGCGTGACAGGCAGCTTCGGATTCGCTGTCCAGCATGGCGAGCGACTCGGATGCGCTTGGCTGGCGGGCACCTTCGATGCCGTAGATGCGGAACATCTCTGGACTCCAACTGAGTTCGCCGGTCTTCAGGTTGACATCCCAGCTGCCGACTTCCCCAATGCGCTGCGACCACTCGAGGAAGAGCTCGCTGCGGGTGAGCGCCGCCATTGCGCGCCGCCGCTCGCTCACGTCATGCAGACTGACGAGCACCATGCCGTCTCCGCCGAGCTCCAGGCGCCGCATCCACACGTTCATCCAGCAACGTGTCCCGCCGATTTCGAACGGCACCTCGTCCTGCCACAAATCCAGGCTGTTTGCCTGAAGAATGACTTCCTGCGGCGTGATCTCGAGGTGGTTGCCGATGTTGCGTGTCAGCAACGACAGGAGCTCGTCTGCCTGCGCTGTGCCCAGCATTTCCTGCGCACGGTCGTTCGCCAGCTCGAGCTCCATTTGGTCGCCGCGGAACAGCAGCAGGCCGTCGACCGAGCCTTCGAATACTCCGTTCAGCACCTGCTCATTTTCTCTCACCTGGTTGTGCTCTTTGACCCGGGTACCGAACACGAGGTAGGTGAGGGTACAGAACACCCAGCAGGCGCCGATGTAGATGGGTGCGGAGACCTCGGGAGCAGGGGTCAGCAGCATCGCAATGGTCAAAGCCAGCGCGCTGCCCAGCAGATACAGCGCCATTTGCACGTGCTGGCGGAAAGCGTACGTGCAGCCGGCGATGACAATCAGCATTGGCAGGGAGTGTGTGAACGTGAAGCTCACCAGATACATTCGGTAGATGTTCTCTGCCGTGACCACGGTGGCGATGACTGCCGCTGCCCCGAACGCATACCGGCGCGAGCTCGGCGCGAGCCACATGACGAGGAGGTAACCGAAGCAGAGGCCGGCGACGCTGAGGCGCAGCCACAGCGGTCCGCGTGGCTCGTCTAGCCACCAGTACATGACTTCGAAGCCGAGCAGCCCCAAGCCGCCCAGCGCCATCAGCAGCCGGGGGCTCAGCGTGCTCTCTTCAGATGCGAAGCGCGCGGACATCCCTGTAAAAAATATTGTCCATCCCTTCAAGCTTAGGTGAGGCACCCTGCTGCACGGGACTGAAGGCGCGCAAAGCGCGGCATGCGTCACATTTTGTGCGCCCGCATGACTGAGCCAGCAACTTTTTCCCGGCTGCGCTAGGCTATGACATTTGATGTGGGGGAATTTCATGCGACTCGTATCCTGCGCGGCGGCCGTGCTGGCAAGCCTCGGACTCTCCGGCTGCTGGGCGCCACAAGCTGGCTCACCCATTCCCAGCTATGACGGCGCCCGGCTGTATCGCGCCAACTGCGCCAGCTGTCATGGCATGTCGGGTGCCGGAGACGGGCCGATGGTGCCGCAGCTCACCCAGTCGCCTTCGGATCTGCGCAGCCTGAGCCAGCGCAACAATGGGGTGTTTCCGCGCATGGCGGTAGCCCGTCAAATTGACGGCCGCGATATGCGCGCGGTGCACGGTACGCGGGATATGCCGGTCTGGGGCTGGGAGTTCAGGCAGCGGGATACGGACCGCCGCGATCCCGCCGCGCAGGCTGCTGCACGGATAGAAGCCGTGGTCGATTTTGTCGAGAGTTTGCAGCAACCACCTGGTTGAGGGTTCAACAACGGGAGAATGCCGGTGACAGGAGCCGATCAGACAGAGCCGAATGAGCAACAAATCGCCTACTGGCGCGGCGACGCAGGCGAGCAATGGGTTGAAAATCAGGAATACCTCGACGCCTTGCTGGCCCCGATGTCGGAAGTTGTCATCGAAGCTGCCGCGGTGCAGCCGCGGGACCGGGTGCTCGATGTGGGTTGCGGCTGTGGCACTACAAGCCTCCTGCTTGCGCAGAAAGCTGCCTTTGTCACGGGCGTAGACATCTCGACGCCAATGGTTGCCCGTGCCGTTGAGCGCGCCCGGGACGTGGCAAACGTCGAGTTCATCGAGGCGGACGCCAGCCAGTGGCAGGCCGCGGAACCGGTCTCGTGCGTGTTTTCGCGATTCGGGGTCATGTTTTTCGACGATCCGGTTGCAGCTTTTTCCAACCTGCGCACGAACCTGGCTCCGCAAGGTCGACTCTGCTTTGTCTGCTGGCGTGCGCCCCAGGACAATCCATGGTTGTCCATTCCCGGTGCTGCGGCCGCGCCCTTTCTACCGGAAGCTCCATTGACCGAAGGGCCTGACCCCTTTGCCTTTGCTGATACGGACTTCGTGACGGGGATATTGACGGCCGCCGGATTCACAGCGCCGGCCTTCACGCTGGTGGAGAAAACGCTGAACCTGGGACGTGGGATCGACGACGCGATTGCGTTCCTGACGCGGATTGGCCCGCTGTCCCGCGTTGTATCCGAGCTCGAGGGTGCCGATCAGCAGGCAGCGCTGGCTGCCGTGCGAGAGGCGCTGGCGGATACGGTGACTGCCAGCGGCGTGGAGCTGCCTGCGAGCGCCTGGCTGGTTACTGCAGAGGTTGCCTGAGGTTGGCGGCGGTCAGGGCGTATGCAGTTTGACGACCTGCACTTCGTCCGGATTCAGCGCGGCGTTCAGAGACCCGGAACGAAAACCCGCTAGATCCAGCGTCACGTAGTGATAGCCGGTAGCCTTGATGCGCGCCTGCAGCTCAGCCCCATGCTCGACTGCCTCATGCAGCATGTCCGCCGGTACTTCCAGGCGGGCGACGTCGCCGTGATGGCGCACCCGGCACTGATTGAAGCCGAGGTCCGCCAGTACTTCTTCTGCAGCCTCAACCTGGGCGAGTAGCTCGAGGGTGATGTGGGTCCCGTAAGGGAAGCGGCTCGAGAGGCAGGCCGCCTGTGGCTTGTCGGCGTTTTCGAGCCCGAGCTCATGGGCCAGCGCGCGTATGTCTGCCTTGCTGAAGCCGGATTCGACCAGCGGTGAGCGTACCTCAAAATTGTCGGCCGCGATCAGGCCGGGACGATGATCGCCCAGATCGTCCAGGTTCGTGCCGTTGAGCACAACTTCGATGTGCTCAGTCTGCGCCAGCTCGTCGAGATACGTGTATAGAGACGTCTTGCAGTGAAAACAGCGGTTGGTGGGATTGGCACGGTATTCGGGCTTCGAGAGCTCGTCGGTGACGATCACCTTGTGTTGAATACCCCAGTCTCCCGCCAGCTTCTGGGCAAGCTCGAGATCGGCGCGTTTCAGGCTCGCCGAGGCGGACGTTACCGCGGTGGCGCGTTCGCCGAGCGTTTCTCCGGCGACGTACGCGACCAGCGACGAGTCGATGCCGCCGGAAAACGCCACGATGGCGCTGGCGTACTGCGCGAGGTTCGCTTTCAGGGCATCGTATTTTTCTGCAATCGCCTGGTCCATGGCCCGATCCTACAAGCGATTGATGGTATTGGCCATGAAGCCCGCGCCGAAGCCGTTGTCGATGTTGACGACGGACACGCCGGACGCGCAGCTGGTCAGCATGCCAAGCAGGGCCGCCACCCCGTCGAACGCGGCGCCGTAACCAACGCTGGTGGGCACGGCGATGACGGGTTTTGCAACCAGGCCACCGACGACGCTCGGCAGCGCGCCCTCCATGCCGGCGACGACAACCAGCACCCTGGCGCTCTGCAGATCGTCCAGACGCGCCAGGAGCCGGTGCAGACCGGCAACGCCCACGTCATTGATGCGCATGACTTTGTTACCGAAGAACTCTGCGGTCAAAGCCGCTTCTTCGGCCACCTGATAATCGGACGTGCCCGCCGTCACGACGGCCACGGTGGTTGCGGGTGTGTCTGGTTTCTCGGCGTGCCAGGTCAGAAGGTTGGCTTCGGCATGATAGACGGCATCCCCGGGTAAGCCGGTCAGCGCGGCGTGTTTTTCCGGGTCCAGGCGGGTGACGAGCACGTTGGCTTCGTTGGCGACGAGATTACCGACGATGTCGGAGATCTGACTCGCGCTTTTCCTCGAGCCGAAGACCACCTCACCGGCGCCGGTGCGCCTTTCCCGGTCGTAGTCGACGACCGTGTGGCCGATGTCGTCGAAGTAGCTGCGGCGGATGCCCGCCGTTGCCTCTTCGAGCGTGAGCTCGCCGGCTTTGAATGCGTTCAGTACGTCTTCTACTGCCATAGACCGGTCTTAAGCCAGTTGTTCGCCCGGTCGCCGCACCAGCATGCGGTGGGTGGGGGCGCAGAGCTCGTTGATCTCAATCCCGTTCGGACACGCGTTGGCGCACGGTTCGCCGGAGCAGCCGACACACGCGGCGGCGTTGACGTCCAGCAGGGCGTATTCGTCGCGCGCGAAAGTGACATCCTGATAATCCGTTGCGTACATGCGCGTGCGCAGAACGTCCGCAATCGGCACGCCGGCAGGGCAGGCGCCTTCGCACAGGTTACAGGCATGCCGGCAATAGTTTGCGCCGTTGAGGTATGCGTACTTGTCGAGCAGGCGGCGTGCCTCGGCGGACACGTAGCGATTGCCCGATGCGCCCAGGTACTCGTCGATCTGTCCCTGGCTGGTCATGGAAATGATCAACGCGTCGACGTCGGGGTTGGCGAGCGTCCAGCTGAACGCCGACTGGGCGAAGGTTTCCGCACCCTGAATTTCGTAAGGCCGCATGTCGTTGAGGCGCGCGCCCATGAGGGTTTTCATGGCAACGACGCCAACGTCCTGCTGCTTGGCTTTTGCCAGCACCCGAGGCAGATCCGGCTGGGTGGCGATACGATCGAAGCCGCGTGTCAGGCCTTCGTAGAAGGCCGGGTCCTGACCGAAGTTGTAGCCGACCAGCATCACGTCGATGAGGTCCTCGTCCAGGGCATAGTCCAGGCATTCGATGAGGCGGCCGGCGTGACCGGAGATGCCCGTAAAGCGGATCTTGCCCTGCTGTTTCGCCTGCTCGACGAACGCCTGCCACTCGGGATTACCGACCACGCTCACGTTGTTGACGGCATGGTTCATATACACGTCGACGTAGTCGGTCTGCAGACGTCTGAGCGAGCCATCGAGATCGCTCATCATCGTGGCAGCGCTGGTGCCTGAGCTCGTCAACGTCTTCGAGACGATATACACGTCCTCGCGTTTCCCTTTGAGAGCCTTGCCGATGACCGTCTCCGACTGGCCGCGGGTGTAGCTTTCGGCGGTGTCGAAGTAGTTGATGCCGCGGTCCAGAGCATGATGGACCAGATGCTCTTCGCCGGTGCGCAGGCGGCTGGTGCCCATCGAAATATCGGAGATTTTCAAGCCGGTGCGGCCGAGCCGGCGGTAAGCGCGAACCTCGGCTGTATCGTCTGCAACGGCGGTATTGACGTTGCCTGCGAGCAGCGCACCGCTGCCGGCAACGGCGGTCTGTTTCAGAAACTCTCGACGCTTGCTATCCATGCGATTCTCCCCTCAGCGTGTTCAGGCTCAGATGGCTTCGAACAGTCCGGCAGCACCCATGCCTTTACCGATGCACATGGACACGATGCCGTACTTGCCGTTACGGCGCTTCATTTCGCGCAGCAACGTTCCGGTCAGCCGGGCGCCGGTCATGCCAAATGGGTGACCAATGGCAATCGAGCCGCCGTTGACGTTGTAGATCTCGTTGTCGATCCCAAGCCGGTCGCGGCAGTACAGGCATTGGCTGGCGAAGGCTTCATTAAGCTCAACGAGGTCGATGTCGTCCAGTGACAATCCCGTGTAGTCCAACAATTTGGGGATGGCAAAGACCGGGCCGATACCCATCTCGTCCGGCTCGCAGCCGGCGACCGTGAAACCGCGGAAATAGCCCATGGGCTCGAGGCCGAGCGCAGCCGCCTTGTCAGCCGTCATGAGGAGCGCCATGGCCGCGCCGTCGGAAAGTTGTGATGCGTTGCCGGCCGTGACGCTGCCGCCCTCTTCGAAAGCGGCACCCAGACTGCTCAAACCTTCCAGCGTGGTATCAGGGCGGTTGCATTCGTCCCGGTCGACGGTGCCATCCACAATTTCGGTTGCCTTAGTCTCCCGGTCGATCACTTTCGACCATTTGACGTCCATCGGCACGATCTCGTCGGCGATGTAACCCGCCTCGGCCGCTGCCGCGTAGCGCTGCTGACTCTGCAACGAGTACTCGTCCTGGGCTTCACGGGTGACCTGATAACGGCGCGCTACCACCTCGGCGGTGTTGCCCATGGCCATGAAGATGTCGGGCTTCTCTTCGAGCAGCCGCGGATTTTCCTCGAACTCGGCCGGCGTGCCGCGTGAGAGGCCGGTAATCGACTCCACGCCGCCGGCCATGATGATTTCCGCACAGCCGCTGGCAATCTGCGTGGCGGCAAACGCGATGGAATTGAGTCCCGACGAGCACGCGCGGCTGATGGTGGTGGCGGGCACGGTGATGGGCAGGTTGGACAACGCCACGCCGTGACGGGCGACGTTGGCGGACTGCTCACCAACCTGACGACCGCAGCCGAGGATGACGTCGTCGACGGCTGCTGGATCGACGGCACCGTTGCGCTCGAGCAGCGCGTCGATGCAGTGCGCAACGAGATCGTCGGAACGGGTCAGATTGAAAGTCCCCCGGTGGGCTTTGGCGAGCCCAGTTCTGATGCAATCGACGACAACAATGTCTTTCATGACGCTTCTCTCTATATTTCTGCTCTAATCTTCTGCGCTGCCGCCGACAATGCCTTTGTCGATCATTGCGGACACTTCCCCGGCGCTGTAACCCTGATCCACGAGGATCGCCTGGGTATGCTGTCCGATGGCCGGCGCGGGGCCGCGAGGCCCGACGTCCGCGGTGGCAAAGCGCATGGGCGCGTTGACGGTGTGATAAGCGCCCATGGTCGGGTGCTCGATGGTCGGGAACATGCCGAGCTCAATGGCGTGGGGATCCTGCGGCACCTCGTGCAGACCCAGCACGGGACCCCAGATGAGGCCGGCTTTATCGAATACTTCGCCCCATTCGTCGCGGCTCTTCTGTGACAGGGTTTCGTCGATGATGTCGATGAGCTCCGCCATGTTTTTGTAGCGCGAGCGGGAGTCGACAAAACGTTCGTCCTCGGCCAGGTGCTCCACGTCGAGCGCCTGACACATCCTGGCCCAGTAAGCGGCGTCGGGCAGCATGTTGAAGACCACCCACTTGCCGTCGCCGCAGGGAAAGCGGTTTGCGGTGATGGCAAGCATCTCTTTGCGCGCTCGGCGCCGTACCGGCGCGTGGTCGACTGCGGTCACGGCATAGTCGGAAGCCTGCGTCCAGACTGCGGTCTCGTACAGGGAAGTTTCCACAACCTGGCCTTCGCCGGACCGCTCCGCAAGGCGCAGCGCTGCGAGGATGGAGCCAACCAGCGCAAGGCTCGTGGTGTGGTCGCCCTGGGCAGGTCGAGCCATGGGCACAACGCCGTCATCGCCTTCCCGGGACGCATCGTACAGACCGGAGCGGCCAAAAAACGCGGTGACGTCATAGCCGGGCCGTTGCGCATCGGGGCCGGTGGTGCCATAGCCGGTGAGAGTGGCGTGCACGAGATCGGGTTTGATGGCAAAGAGGGTTTCCGGGTCCAGGCCGAATTTCTTCTGCCGGTTTGTCAGCAGGTTACACATGAATACCTGGGCGCCCGCAACAAGCTCGCGTACGAGCTCTGTGCCCTCGGGTTTATCGAGCGCAATGGCGATGGACTGTTTGCCGCGGTTGTCCACGTCGAATTGAAAATCGTAGGCGCGCATCGCTTCGCTCGCGTCATCGCGCTTCAGCGGGCGGGACAGGCCGCGCATCGGGTCGCCGGTCAGCGGCTCCACTTTGATGACCGTGGCGCCGAGGTCCGCAAGAATGGCGCCGGCGCCTGGTGCGGCCATATAGCTGTCGACTTCGATGACGACAATGTCTTCCAAGGGTGCTGTCATAGTTCTCCCTTAATCTGTCCTTCCCGTGGGCAAACGGGCATCATAGCAGTCCATCCAGAGCTTTGAGCATTCTCTTCAGTGCGAAGTGCCGGTAACTGTCTTCAATGATGTTCTCGGCTTCCTCGACGTTGAGATCGTCCTGTATGTCGAGGTCGAGCCAGCCGTTGTGGCCGGTGTACATGGGGATCTCGTAGCGCTCATCGAACGTGAGCGTGGCCTGCGCTTCTTTGCCTGCCCAGACCGAGAGCTTGAGACGTCCCTGGCGGAAATAGAGCGTGCAGAAGTTCTTTTTACCGGCGCGGAAACAGGGATTGCCGAACTGCTTGTCCTCGCTGGTTTCCGGCAGGCTGAGACAGTACGACCTGACCTCTTCGAGCTTCGCTGCGGCGGCAGGCGCCGAGAATGGATCGAACACTTCCGGATCAATGGTCTTTGCAGGTGGTTCGATCTCGATAGTCGGGCCCAGGTCGGCGGTCAGCGACTTAGGCGCGACCTCGGCGTACGCCTCACGCACCAGGTCGGCGATGCGCAGCCAGCTCAGACCCTTGTCGAGATCGACGCCCAGCCAGCCTTTGGGGCCAACATAAGGTGGGACGTAGAAGTGCTCCGGCTCAGCTTCGGTATACAACGCCTGCGCGCCGGGGGGAGAGCGCAGCCAGAGCGCCAGATGGCCGTCGCCATGATGGTTGATGACGTAGGTGGCGAAGGTTTTGCCGTTGACGCGGAAGTCCGGCGATCCGTGGGCGACGACTTCCTCGGCCTCGGGAAACCACAGACAGACCTCCCTCACCGCCATGCTGACGTCTTTTTCGCGTGCCATGATTTGCTCCCCCCATTCCCGGGCGCACACCAGCGTCGGCGTGCGGCTCCAGAGAAGCTGTTAGAATAACGGTTTTCCCTGTCTGGAGCATCACATGGTGCGTCGCCTGCTCGCCTGCATACTCATTGGATTGGCCGGATCTGCCATGGCCGCAGATGAAGCGGAGCGCAGCGTCGCCGACCACCCGGAAGTCCAAGGCGCGCTGGCGGTGGTGGATGCCTGGGTCGACGCGCTTGGTGACTACGATGATATCCCGGGTATTTCTCTCGGCCTGGTCGTCGATCAGGACCTGATATTCGCTCGCGGCTACGGCCAGGCCAACAAGCGGCGTAAGGCGCAAGCTGATGCCGACACGATCTACAGCATCTGCAGCATCAGCAAGCTGTTCACGAGCATCGGCGTGATGCAGCAGCGCGACGCCGGGAGGCTGACGTTGCGTGATCCCGTCACCCGGCACCTGCCGTGGTTCGACATCGAAGAGCGCCACCAGGCCGCCGGGCCGGCACGCATCCACGGGCTCCTGACCCATTCCGCGGGCCTGCCGAGAGAAGTGGATTTCCCCTACTGGGTTGGCGAGTTTCCGTTTCCGGCGCGCGACGCCATGATCGCGCGGATTCCGGAGCAGGAATCGCTCTATCCGGCGGACACCCTGTTTCAGTATTCCAATCTCGGTCTCACCCTTGCCGGCGAGGTGGTTGCCGCCACCTCCGGTCAGGAATATGCCGACTACGTGACCGAGCGCATTCTGACTCCGCTCGGCATGGCCGATACGCGACCGCACTTTCCCGAAAAGCTGCATGGCCGGCAGATGGCCGTCGGCTACGCCGGACGGGATCGGGACGGCAAGCGCTCTGCCGTTCCGCCCTTTGACACCCGGGCCATTGCGCCCGCCGCGGGTTTTACCAGCACGGTCAACGACCTGGCAAAGTTTGCGCAGTGGCAGTTCCGTCTTCTCGGCGCGGATGGCGAGGGCGTTGCCACTGATGAAGCGATACTCGATGCCAACACGCTTCGCGAGATGCAGCGCGTGCACTGGGTGGACGAGGACTGGAAAACCACCTGGGGCCTGGGATTTGTCGTCGGCAACGCGGACGGCACGACGCTCGTGGGTCACGGCGGCAGCTGCCCGGGCTATCAGACGTCTCTTTTGCTCCTGCCGAAGCACAAGGTAGCCGCCATTGCGCTCACCAACGCGAGCGACGCGCCGGCCTACGGCATTGCACGCACCATGTTGACCACCGTGGGCCCGGCGCTGCGCAAAGCTGGGCAGGGGGACGCTGACGAGAAGCCGGCAGATGACGCCGCTGTGGCTGACGACAATCTTGAAGACTATGCGGGCGACTACGGCAACGATATCTGGGGCGGGGAAACCGCAATAAGGGTCTGGGGAGACAAGCTTGCCGCGCTCAGACTGCCGCAGGACAAGATCGACAACCTGACCAAGCTCAAGCGCGTGGAAGGCGACACCTTCGTCCGCGTTACCGATGACGGTGATGAGCGCGAACGCTGGGTGTTTGCGCGCGACGACAGTGGCACGGTGAGTGGCTTTCTGCGGCACAGTCAAACGTATGAGCGTCTGAATTGATGACAGACTGCCGGCACGTCCGGATCTGCTGAAGTGGCACGTCGTTTTTTCGGCTGGCGTATGGTCGCCGTGGCATTTTTTGTCGACTTCGTGGCGGTCGGCTTCTTTTTCTATTCCTACGGTGTCTTTTTCAAAGCAATTGCCGCTGAGTTCGGCGATTCCCGGCTCGGCGTTGCGCTGGGACTGACCGTCACCAGCGCCGTCGGCGCGTTTGCCGCGCCGGTGGTTGGCAGGGCGCTCGATCGATTTACGCTGCGCAGGGTCATCGGTGTCGGCGCGACATCGATGGCGATTGGTTTCCTTGGTCTCAGTCTGGTCCGCACGCCCCTCGAGTTTTACCTGGTGCTGGGGCTTTTCATCGGATTTGGCGCGAGCAGCATGGGTAATCTGGCGACGTCCAAGCTCGTATCCAACTGGTTTGATCAGCGCCGCGGCACCGCGCTGGGGATAGCTGCCACCGGCGTCTCGCTGTCGGGGGTCATCATGCCCTACGTCAGCGCGGAGATCATCGACGCCTATGGCTGGCGCAACGGCTTCATGGTCTACGGCTTTTTTACGTTTCTGGTGGTGGTGCCGCTGGTGCTGAGACTCGTGGTGTCCCGGCCGGAGGACATCGGCATGCTGCCGGACGGTGCGCTGCATCTGGACGTTCCGCACCAGGACACGCCCGCACCGAAGCCGCCCAGGCTCTCCATGCGGGTGGTCGCCAGAGAGCGCAACTTCTGGGTCATCGTCGCAACGTTCTCCTTCATCTTCTGCTGCATGAGCACGACGCTCACGCACATGGTGCCGCGGCTGACGGACATGGGTCATGCGCTGTCGTTGGCGTCGCTGGTGATGTCCCTGTGTGCGGGGCTGGGCATCGGCGGCAAGCTGAGCTTTGGCTGGCTCGGTGACAAGCTGCCGATGCGGCGGGTGCTGCTGCTGGTCATATTGCTGCAGTTCACCGGGCAGCTGATCATGTATCTGCACCAGAATGATCATCAGCATGAGGCGCCGCATGGGCAGCTTGTCACCCAGCCAACCGAAACTGAGCTTGCCGAGCACACCAAGACCCGCACAGAGGGACATGACGAG
>JAAUXY010140271.1_pt1 | contig 23345 bp, 9 predicted proteins | sample 7278121 | NCBI WGS metagenome assembly JAAUXY01 (sample SAMN14350117, study PRJNA611818) | marine sediment metagenome | isolation source: surface marine sediment (1.8m) | place: French Polynesia: Moorea | collected 2018-08 | reverse complement strand
CCGCGCCGGTCAGCCCCAGGTCGCGAGCCAGGAAAGCGGCGTTACCAATGCCCCAGACATCGGGCTGGAACGCGCTACAGATCAACAGGTCGATATCTTCGGGTTCGAGCTTCGCCGCCCTGATCGCGTCCCAGGCGGCGGTCACCTCGAGCTCCCGGGCCGAGCCGTCACTCTCCATGTAACGACGCTGGCGGGCGCCACGGAACGGATCGCGAACATAGGGAGCCATCTCCCGATTGAAAGCCTCTGAACCCTCGCTCCACTCCATCGGTTTGCGCCACATCCAGATCCGTCCCTCGACATCGGAGATCATCTGCGGGTGGTGGCGATGCCAGTGCTCGTTGGTCAGCACCCGATCCGGAACACTGACGCCTACCGACTGTAAACCGATCGCTCCTGTCATGTTCTTCTCCGCCTTGTTGTTGTCGTCACACCAGGCTCAGTCATTCTTTTCCCAGCCGGCGACGTTCTTGGAGTTGCCCTGCTTGATCAGGCTCTCGAATCGCTTCAGAAGTGGCGAAGCCTCACTCGAGTCGATCCGCACATCGACGACGAAAGGCCCTTGCGCCTCCATCGCCTCGTCCAGCACCGCATCGAGTTGGTCTTCGGTTTCGACCGTGGCCCCCTCGGCGCCGACCGCGCGGGCGATGCTCGCGAAGTCGACCTGTTTGAAATCGACGCCTTCGCCGGTCAGGCCGAGCGCGTTGTGACCGTCGCGACACATGCCGTAACCGCCGTCGTTGAGCACGATCCAGACCGCGCCGGCCTGATACTCAGCGGCGGTCGACAGCTCCGAGTTCATCAGCATGGAACCGTCTCCGACCACCGCGACCGCTTTGCCTCGGCGAGCGAGGGCCGCACCGACAACCCCCGCGGCCGCATGCCCCATCGAGCCAAAGAGCGTACTCACGCGGTACCGGCCGGCATCGGCAAAACGCAGGTAGTGGTTGCACCAGGCGAAAGAGTTGCCGCATTCCGCGAGCACCGTCGCGTCGGTGGCCTGGACGACGCGACGCTGGATGGCGCTCATCAGCACCTTCGGTCGAACCGGACGGCTGCCCTTCAAGGGCAGCGGTACGGCGTCATCGCTGAGGCGCGGCCGGGTGAAAGATCTCGAGGGCACCGTCTCGGAAGGACGCCCGGAAAGCGGCGGAAAATGCTGGATCAGTGCCCTCAGAAAATGACCGATCTCCGCCTGGACTCCGAGGGTCGGGCTGTCGGGAAAGGCGGTGCCGGGGACGTCCGGATCAACATCGACGTGAATGAAACCTCCTGGCGGTACGAGGTCTTGATCCCAGAAGGAGGTCGCCTCGCCGAGCTTGGTTCCCAACACCAGAATGTGTTCCGGGCGTTCCTGGGTAATGTAATCGGCGACCGAATCATGGCCCCCGAGGCCGGTCACGCCCACGTAGTGCGAATGATGCTCCGGTATGATGCCTTTGCCTCGCGGCGAGCACATCACTCGGGCGCCGGATCTCTCCGCGAGCTCGACGACCCATGCCGCGGACTCGGTCGCACCGAAGCCGGCCCAGATCGCGAACTTGCCCTGTTTGAGCAGATCGGCGCAGTAGGCGACGTCTTCGTTCGAGATCGATGGGGCCTTCATCGCCAGTTGACGCGTGGCTTTCGGTGGCTCGAGGCGCTTTGACTGTAGACCCATCGGCAGGCAGACGTGGGCGACAAAACCACCCGGCCGAGCCAGACCCAGGCTCAGGCGGCGGATGACCTCAGGCAGCTCGGAGGCTTGTTCCATCCGGATCGCAAAGTCGAAGATCGGCCCCTGGGTGTAGAGGAAGTCCTGCGGCATGGTGTAGGAGCTGGTCTCCTGGGTAGCGTGACGCCCCCGCTGCGGCGAAGTCGTGGCGCCCGAAACCAGGATCACCTTGGCCCCGTCCCAGCGCGCCGCGGTCATACCGGTGATGGCATTGAGCACGCCCGGGCCAGTCGTGGCGAACACCATCGTCGGCTTTCTGCTGGCGAAGTTGGCCTCGGCCGCGGCGAAGGCCGCGCCCGTCTCGTGCCGGAAGTGACGTAGCTCGATGTCGCTTTCGGCCAAGGCGTCAAACAACAGGGCGATGGCACCACCGCTGACTCCGAAAGCCTGTTCGACCCCCAGATCGCCGATTTGGTCGACAAAAGCGGAAACCAGGGAGACCTCGGTATGTAGCTCGCGAGAAGGCTCTGGAGCCACGGCATTGGACGGCAAGCTCTCCTGAAGAGCCGCAGTCGACTTCCCCAAGGCCCTCAGTGATGACTTCTTCTTCTCAGCCAGCTTAATCATTTCTCTTGCCTCGCGCTCGTGGTCCCGCGCCCGCCTCAACCGAACGGTCGGTAGGATACTCTGGGATTTATTACGACCAACATTACGATTCGACCGCTTGGTCGGTATATCCGCCGGCTCCTGTTCGGATCTCTCTTAAGCCCTCGAATCGCCACAACGAGGGGCAGACTATCCACACAACATTACGACCGACATTGTGAGCAAAGAGTTTCTTGCTCACCTCGCGTTAGGATCGGCTGAATGGAACAGGCAACCCGCCATGAGATGCTGCGTCGCTCAACCCGCCGGTTCTGGCGGTGGCTACACCCTCCGGCATTTCGCCTCGTCTACCACGAGAGGTACAACGCTGCTTTTCCCGACGTCCCCAACGATCCTCTGAGGGCTGAGCGCATCCTGGCCTTCCTGGCCTCGGAGGCTCTAGTCATGCGACGCTGCGTCAATCGGCCCGAGCCGATATGGCTCAAAACCCTGGAGCTGATTCACGGCGGCGACTATCTCGAGCAGATCCACGATCAGGCGACCCTGACCTCGATCATGGGTGTACCCATTACTTCCGACCAGGTGGATCGCCTGATCGATTTTCAGCGGCTGCAAACCGGCGGCACACTCATGGCGACGCGACGGGCTCGCGCTCATGGGGTCGGGGTCAATCTCGGTGGCGGTTTTAATCACGCCATGGCAGATCGCGGCGCCGGCTTTTGTATTTTCAACGATGTCGCCGTCGCCATCGCCGACGAGCGGCGGCGGGGACTGGACGGTTCGGTCCTGGTGATCGATCTCGATCTCCACGACGGCGACGGCACTCGCGACATCTTTCGCGCCGACAGCAGCGTCTTCACCTTCTCGGTCCACGCCCGCCATTGGGGACCGACCGAAGCAACCGCCTCCGAAGCGATCGAGCTCGGCGGCAAAGTCGACGACTCGACCTATCTGGACATCATCCGACAAAAGCTCCCCCCGCTCTTCGAACGGCTCGAGCCGAGGCTGGTCATCTACCTCGCGGGTTGTGATCCCGCTCACGACGACTTGCTGGGCGACTGGCGAATCTCGGCTGATGCGATGCTGGCGCGCGATCGGCTGGTCTTACAGCTGGCGCGCGGCAGCAGGCGAAAGGTGCCGCTGGTGATACTGCTGGCCGGCGGATACTCGCAGGAGGCCTGGCGTTACACGGCGCGTTTCCTGAGCGACGTCCAGCGCCCGGGCCGGCCGATCGAGCCACCGCCCACCGAGGTAATCACCCTCAAGCGTTATCGCTACATCTCGAGCGGTCTCGACCCGCAAGAACTCTCGGGCGGCGGCAACGCCGACAACTTCGGCCTGACCGAGGAGGACGTCCTCCTTCCCGGTTGGGCCGGACATAAAGAGACCCGCTACCTGGGCTTCTACACCAAGCACGGTCTCGAGCTGGTTTTCGAGCGTACCGGATTTCTCGATCGCCTCCGGGACCTCGGCTTCGCTCACCCGACGCTGGTGTTGCAACTCGACGACCCCGGCGGCGATACCATGCGCATCTTCGGAGGCCCCGACCGCAAGGAACTATTGGTAGAGCTCAAGCTGCGGCGTGATCGCCGCAGCTTGCCCGGCCTCGGGCTGCTCTCGGTCGAGTGGCTGCTGATGCAGAACCCGCGGGCCGAATTCACGGATGCCGGCCGGGCACAAATGCCGGGGCAGAGCTATCCTGGCCTCGGAATGCTGGGGGACGTCGCCGCCATGCTGCAGGTCGCCTGCGGGCGCCTCCACCTCGACGGCCTGGTGTTCGTGCCGTCCGAGTACCATGTCGCGGCCTACGGCCGCGGTCACCTGACCTTTCTGGACGCCGACATCAGGGCTCGCTTCGAGGCTCTGCTCGATCTCTTCCGGGATGTCCCCCTACCCGAGGCGACGCGCGCCGTGGCCGAGGGGCGAGTGATCGACGACGAGACCGGCGAGGTGTTCACGTGGCAGCCGTCGCCGATGGTTCTGCCGGTGAGCGACGGCCTGGCTCGGCGGCTTCAGCAGACCGTGGACGGCGAACAGACCGTGGACGGCGAACAGAAAGTGATCCGTTACCGATTCAGCCTTCGAAACGAAGGTTGAGGTTACGGTACACCGCGACCGGTTTGCCCTGCCGCGTCGCTGGCGCGAACTTCCAGCGCCTGATCGCCTCCACCGCCGCTTCGGTCAAACCGTAGGGCAAGCCCCTCAGCACCTCGACATCCGTGACGTCGCCCTTCTCGTCGATCACCGCGCGCACCAAGACGTCGCCGGAGACGCCTTGAGCCCAGGCGTCGTCGGGATAGGAAGGCAATGGAGCGAGCAAACGTCGGGGCGGCTCGATCTCGCCACCGACTTCGAACGGACCCGCCGGTTCGCTTTCGCTCTCCGTTGGCGTCTCGATATCGTCGGTGAGTGCGAAGGTGAAGCCGACGCGGTACGAGGAACCGATCGCAACGCCGCCTCGCGTCGCCGGCTCGAAACGCCACCTCTCGAGTGCGGCAATGGCCGCGGCGTCGAGCTCCGGGGAACGTCCGCGGACAATCGTGGTGCCGGTCACGGCACCCGTGGCATCGATCTGAGCCTCGACCACCACCGTCCCTTCATCTCCGGTGAGGCGAGCGGCGTCCGGATATTCCGGCGGTGGAGAGAAAGACTTGCGAGCAGAGAGGAACTCGGCAGCGTCCGGTGGTCCCAAACCCTCGGCCACGGCTGGCGGCTCTGCGACCGGCGCGGCAACGTCCGGCGCCGCTGCGGCGGACGGTGGCGGCGCGACGACCGCCGGCTCGTTACGGACAGCCTCGATTGGTTGGCTTGCTGGAGACTCGGGTTCGCGCGGTTTCGAGCCCTGGCTGTCGGCAATCTGATCGACGGGTTCGTCTTCTACAGGAGGCGCAGGAGGCGCTCGCCTAGCTGGCTCCACGCGCTCAGTCCTCGTACCGCCGGCAGACCTTTCGGTATCCGGCAGGCTCGCTGGAGCAGTTGGCCTCGATGGGTCAGGCGATCCTTCAGTCTCAACCGGTGTTGGAACGGGTTGAGCAGGGAGCTCGGTCGCGGCCCCGGACCCGACATCCTCGCGCTGAGCTGCTTCAGGCGCGAGAGACGCTTGATTGAGTGACGACCTCGCTGCTAGGCGGGCGTTCTCCTCCGGTTTCAAAGCGAGCACCAGCCACACGATCCCAGCCAGCGCACCGCACATGACCGCCGGCAACACTCCGATTCGTCGGCGCCTCTGCGGTCGTCGCTCGGCTCGCCGACTGCTCCTCGGAGGTTGAAGATCCGGGTGCTTGGCCGTCGCCAGATCGAAGTAGGAACCGTGGAGGGGGTTACTGTCAGTCTTCATGGGCGATCTCCGCGACTCGTCCAGTTGGAGATTACCAGGTTCATGTCGTCAAAGACGACAACCGGCCATGATGAGTGCAAAGATCGTGCAAGCCTGAAGGAGCAGCTCCGGCGCTCCGGCACTTGGAGCTACGCTCTTCCGAGCGTCCCACCGTCTACCGACCGGACTCACCTGTCCATATCAGGGGACGCACCCCAGCCGAATCTACCGTCAATACCGAACTCGGCGATGATCGAGGTAAGTTCCGAGAGGTCTTTAATTCGCCTCAGCCATCCCGACGACGACTTTGCGAGAACCCTCGAAGGGTCTGCGACCGTGGGCAACGAGCATGTTGTCGAGCAGCAAGGCATCGCCTTTTTGCCAGGGGAAGGTGACCATCACATCCTCATAAACAGCCTGGATCTGCTCCACGTACTCGTCGGGAATCGGGCTGCCGTCGCCGAAGGTTGCGGTGCGCGGCAACTCATCCACCGAGAACTGCTCGAGGAGGAGCCGACGACTCTCCGGATCGAGACTGGAGTGGTGGAAGAGGTGGGCCTGGTTGAACCATAGCGGCTCACCCGAGGTCGGGTGCGTCGCCGTCGCCTGGGCGACCTGACTGGTCCAGAGACGACCGTCGTCATACCACTTGTAGTCGATTCCCTGCTGCTGGCAGAACGCCGCCACTTCATCCTTGTCCCGGGTTTGAAAGACGTTCTGCCACGAGAGGTCGGCCCCCTGGCCGTAGTTGCGGACATAAGCCACCTGCTTGCGCTCGAACTCCTCGCGAATCTCGGCCGGGATCCGCTTCAAGACCTCACTGCTCGAGGAGATGGGAGTCTCGCCGCCTTCGGGCGCCACTCTAACGCTGAAAAACCAGATCTTGAGCGGCCAGCTGCGCGAATACGACATCTCGTTGTGCTGCGGGATGGTGAGCTCCGGCGGATACTCGGTGGAGGTGTAGATCTGCCCTTCCACCTCGGAACGCGGGGTGGAACGGTAGGTGTAGTCGAGCAACTCACCGGAGAGGGTACGTACGCACTCCTGGAAGGTGGCGATGGAGTCGACGCTGAAGCCCCGGAACAAGAGACCGCCGTGCTGGGCGAGGCGCTCCCGCACCAGATCCTGGTTGCGCTCGAGCCAGGTCTGCAAACGCACCTGCTCGCGACCCGGACGCACCAAAAGGGGCAACTTGTTGTCGGGGAGGAGGGGCTCCATCTCGACCAGGCTCTGGTCGGCGGGACGCACCGCCCGGCGTCGGATGTTGCCGAGCTTCTTGAGCGGAGGTTTCTTGGTTGTCGTATTCATCAGGCGTTCCTTTCTGTATCGGAATAGTTGGACAAGGAGCGATCCAGCCCGTCGAGACGGCGAATCTCGGTGGGCGCCGCGGGCAGCTCGAGGGTCGAGAGCCGCCGGAAGTCGTGGTCGAGGAAGTAGATCTTTCCCGGCAGGTAGCGGCGACGGCGACGCTCGGGGCCGTAGAACGAGCTCCCCACCACGATCTGATCCCGCGAGACGGAGAGGCCGCGGGTCCACATATCGTCCACCGGGTAGATCTCCCCTCGCGAATCGATCAGGTTTCCGCCGACCGAATCACAGACCAGGAACCGCCCGTCTTCCAAGAACACGATGTTGTGGCAGGCTCCCCCGTCGAGGGCGATGGTCTCCCGCACCTCAAGATCCAGACCGCAGCGCAGAACCTCGCTCTTCTTGCCCGTCTTGGCGGTGCCGTTGTGCTTGAGCAGGAAGACCTCATCGCCACGGCGGATGATCGAATTGAGGTGGGCATAACCCTCGTCCCAGCGGTTGAACCCGGCCGCACCCACGGGCAGAAACTCACCCGAAGGCGCGAAGTCCTGGTCGAAGCGCAGCACCCGGTTGCTGTAGGTATCCATCACGTAGAGATACCGGTCGATGAAGTCGACTTGGTGGCAACCGTTGGGTAGCCCTTGCCGGCGCACGGCGGTGTGGGTGATCCGGCCGTCCTCGAGCCGCAATTCGATCAGGCGACCGTGGGCCGCCGTCGAGGTCAGCTGACCGTGGGCTTGAAAGCACACGAACGCCCCCTGCCTCAACGAGACGCCGAAGAATTGACCCTCCAGCACCAGCACGGAACGCTCGGAGTTGATCGCGTAAAGCCCCTGACGGCTGGCCACCAGGTGGCTGAAGCCCCGCAGATCGCGGACGCGGAGCGGGATGCGGCCCAGGCGGTAGGTCAGCGGATCGTAGAACAGCCGGTGATAGATCTCCTTCCAGGTGATGCGCAGCAACTCCGACCGGGTGGGCTGCCAGGGTCGACTCATGGGATGGTTCCACGGTCGGCAGGCAGTTCGGCGGGCAGTGCCAGGTGGTGCCGAAAACGAGAGGCGAGATCTTCGACGGTCGTCGCCCGATAGCGATGGCGGCCGTAGGTCCACTCACAGCGCAGCCGCCCGTGCAGGGCGAAGGCCATCACCTCCAGGTCGTAGGGCCGCTCGTTGTCGGGACAGCTGGTGGGCCCCACCGGCTCCGGTGCCGGCATGATCGGGGCGTCGGCCGGCGGCGGGGAACGGAAGTGGCCGATGAAGTTGAAGCTCATCCGGGAAGCCGGGATGCCTTCCAGAAGCTTCCGGAAATTCCCATTGCCGCCCATCTCCCGCAAGAGGCCATATCCCAGACCATGGTTCGGGAGGTCGCGCAGACGCTGCGCCACGCGCCGGAAGAGCGTATCGAAGGCAGCGGCTCCGATTCCCGAGTCCGCCGTCTCGAGAAGCAGCGGGAAGCTCGCCGTGAACCAGCCGAGGGTGCGGTCCAGGGCCAGCTCCGGGGGCGCCGCCGGGCGGGTGCTGGCGCGCAGATCCACCACCAGTGATGAAGCCCCCCAGGTCTCTCGGCAGGCGAGGCCGAAGGCGGCGAGCAGAACCGCCCGCAGGCGATCATCGCCGAGCTCCAGGAAGGGCGCGGACTCCTCGGCCCCGAATTTGAGGGTATGGGTGACGGCGGAGTCGACCTGATTGGCGCCGGCGGGCATCTCCGGTGGCGGACCACACGAGACCGCCCGGGCATCATCCGGCGGTCGCCAGAATTCGAGCTCCTGCTGTAGATCATCCGCCGCCGCTCGCCCGGCGAGATGTTCGGCCCAGGCGGAAAAGGGGGCGGTGGCCGGCGGCAGCTGGGGGGGCAACCCTCGGGCCAGGCAACCGTAAGCCGTCTGCAGATCGGCGAGCAGAAGATCGAGGGAAAGACGGTCGGACACGAGATGATGCACCACCACCAGGAGTCGAGCTGAGAGTGCGGGGCCGCGGTGCACCAGGGCGACGCGATACACCGGGCCGCGGGTGAGGTGCAGGCTCCCCTGGAGCGCGGCGAAGACGTCTCCCGGAGTCCTTTGATCAGAAGTGAGGTCGACGAACGCGAAGGCGCCGCCGACGGCCTCCTCCCCACCGTCGATCTGCGACCATCCGCCGTCGTGCGGCAGGTAGCGCAGGCGCAAGGCTTCATGGTGGCGCGCCAGGTGATCTACCGCCTGCTCCAGAAGACGCCTCTTGAGAGGGACTTTCGCCTCCAGCAGCACGGCCTGGTTGAAGTGGTGGGGGTTGCGCAGATCGAAGCCGAAGAAGCGCCGCTGAATGGGGGTCAGCGGAATCGATCGCGGTGACGATGTCGCCATCTCAGTGTCCGTTGGCAAGGCGCTTGCGCGGCGCGGTCGAGGCGGCGAGGGACCAGGTTTTGCCGTCGTACTCCCAGGTGTCTCCGAAGACGTTGGGGCCGTCGTGGCCACCGAAGAGCACGAAGCGCTGGCGACGGCGGTCGAAGACCAGGGCGCTGTGGTTGCGCGCCGACGGGCCCGCGATGTCGAGGTGCTGCCAGTTGGTTCCGTCGTATTGCCAGGTGTCCGCCACCCGCCCCTTGCCGTCCCAACCGCCGAAGCGCAGCACTGTCTTCGTGATCTCGCCATAGGCCAGGGCGGTGTTGAAGCGGCCGACAGTCTGGGCGGAGGTGATCCGGCGCCAGTCGCTACCGTCCCACTCCCAGGTTTCATCAGAGGCTCCCTTGCCGCCGAAGAGCACCACCCGGCGGCGGCCGGCATCGTAGGTCATGGCGGCACCATTGCGCGGTGACGGGCCCTCGGTAGCGACCTGCCGCCACTCGGAGCCGTCCCATTCCCAGGTGTCCCCGAACGGCGCAAACTTTCCCTCCGCCATGCGGTAACCGCCGAAAAGGACGACCCGCTGGCGGGCTTCATCGTAGGTCATGGCGGCCTCCGCCCGGGGCGGCGGCGCGGTGGGCGTTTCGATCTGCCGCCAGGCGCTACCGTTCCAGGCCCACAGGTCGTTGAGGAAGGTGTTCCGGTCTTGCGGGGTCCCGAACAGGACCCGGTTGCCGCCGAAGAGCAGGACCTGCTTCCGGGCCCCGTCGTAGGTCAGGGCGGGAAAAGTCCGGGGCGGCGGCCCGGAGCGGCTCACGCTCTGCCAGGACTCGCCGTCCCATGCCCATAGATCGCCGTAGACCCGGGCGTGGTCGGCACCGCCGAACAACAGCACCTGCTGGCGGGCCCCGTCATAGACCAGAGCATGAGCGTTGCGGGTGGTAAGCCCTTGGGTACCCGGTACGCTGCCGTCACCACCGCTGTCGCCGGCGGCGCCGGCATCGGAGGTGGCGACGAATAGGGCTAGCAGCAGCCCGGCGCCCAGGCGCAGGGTGCGGTGAGGAACGCGGAGAGAAGGAGGTAACGTCATCATGGTTTTCAGCTCGATGCCGAGGCTTGCGCCTCATTCGTAGGATAAGGCTCGGTTGGGGTCGATCGTCGCCGCCCGGCGAGCCGGAATGAAGCTCGCCACGGCGCCCAGGAAGAGCAAGAGCAGGATGGCCGCGACGTAGACTCCGGGGTCGAAAAGACCGATACCGTAGATCAGGTGCGCCAGAAACCGCATCATCCCCAGGACGCCGAGGAGACCGAGGACGACCCCGGCCGCCGCCAGAAGCAGGCCGCGGCGGACGATCAAGGCCAGCACGTCGATTCGGCGGGCGCCGAGGGCCATGCGCAGACCGACTTCGCGGGTGCGCTGGGCCGCGGCGTAGGCCATGACGCCGTAGGTCCCCAGGGCGGCCAGCAGCAGCGCCAGAGCCGCGGAGAGGCCGATCAGCAAAAGGAAAAAGCGCGATTGGGCGAGGGAGTCCTCGACGTAGGATTCAAGAGTGCGCACGTCCGCCACCGCCTGGTCGCCGTCGACCGACCACACCGCCGTCTGCGCCGTCTGCAGCATCGTCGCCGGGTCGTTGAGCGTGCGCAGGACGAAGTAACTATGCACCCACGGCACCTGGTCGAGGGGGAAGTACACCTGTTCCCCGGCTTCCCCGGCGAGGCTCTCGTGCTCGACGTACTCGACCACTCCGACCACTTCGAACCAATTCTCCTGGCCGGCATAGCGAATGCGGCGGCCCACCGCCTCCTCCGCGGGCCAGATGGTGTCTGCCAGCGTACGGCTGACCACGATGACCCGCGGAGAGCCCTCCTCGTCGAGGTTGTTGAATAGACGTCCCGTCACCAGGGGAATGCCGAGGGTCTCGAAGTATCCGGGGTCGACGGATCGAATGTCGGCCTGGAACTCACGTTCTTCGGTGACGGTGCCGCCCAATTCCACCTCGAAAGTGCTCGAGGTGTAGGCGTCGCTGAACGGCAGGTGGGAGGTCGCCCCCACGGACTGGACCCCGGGCAGCGCCCCCAGGCGTTCGAGAATCCGGTTGTAGAAGCCGCGCTTGTCCTCCCGGGCGGGGTATTTCTGACGCGGCGGCTTGACCAGCATCGAAAGCACCCGTTCCTGGCGGAATCCGGGATCGACGTCGAGCAGGCGCAGATAGCTCTTGCCCAGGAGGCCGGCGGCCACCAGGGGCAGGAGGGCCAGGGCGAGCTCGACGACCACCAGGACCGCCAGCAGGCGCTGCCCGATACGCCCGCCCTGGGCGCTGGTCTTCTGGCTGCGAAAGGCGTCCGCTAAGTTGCTTCGCGAGCTGGCCAGGGCCGGCGCCAGGCCGGCGATGGTGGTGGCCAGGACCGCGGCCAAGAGGGTGAAGGCGACCACCCATGGATCGATACTCGCCTGTTCCAGGCGCGGCAGGCGCGCGCCGCCCGAGGCGCTGAGAAAGCGCACTCCCAGGGCGGCAAAGAAAAGCGCCAGACCCGCGCCCACCAGCACCAACAAAAGCGTCTCGACCAGGGATTGCTGCACCAGCCGCCGGCGACTGGCGCCCAGGGCGCCACGTACGGCGAATTCCTGGCTTCGCCCGGTGGCCAGCGCCAGCAGCAGGCAGGCGACGTTGGCACAGGCGATGAGCAGGACCAGGGCCGTCATCGCCAGCAGGATTCGCAGGGCCGGCCGGCTTTCCGCCGTCAGGTGCTCGTGGAACGGGCGCAGATACAGCCGCCACCCCCGGTCCTGGTAGATCTCCGGAGACTCCTCGGCGAGGCGACTACGGATGCTCTCGAGCTCGGCCTGGGCTTGCTCCGGGCTCACCCCTGGCGCCAAGCGAGCGAAGACGTTGAAAATCCACAGGTCGCGAGGGAATCGGTCGACATGTCGCGCCACCGGTACCCACAGATCGACCCGATCCGGCAACAGGGAGTCCGGCGGCAGAACCTTGAAGTCCTCCGGCATCACCCCGACGATGCGGTGCACCTGATCGTTGAGCGAGATCTCCTGGTCGAGGACGTCGGCGGCGCCGCCCAGCAGGCGCTGCCAGGCAGCGTAGCTCAGCACGGTCACCTTCTCGCCTCCGGGCTGATCCTCTTCGGGGAGAAAATCCCGCCCGAGGAAAGGCGGTACGGCGAGGACATCGAAGAAGTTGTGCGACACGGCGACGGCCTTGATCGGCAACGGCTCCGGGCGCCCGGTGAGACTCAGATCCCGCGGTCGCAGGATGGAGATCTCCTCGAACAGGCTTCCTTGCTCGCGCAGGTCGAGGAACTCCGGCCCTGAAGGCCACAGCTGCTCCATGCCCAATTCGTCCATGCTGCCGTAGATGAAGACCAGGCGATCCGGATCGCCATAGGGCAGGGCCTGGAGCAACACGGCTCGGAAAACGCTGAAGATTCCGCTGTTGACCCCGAGGCCGAGGGCCAGGGTGAGGATCACAGCCAGTGCCATCGCCGGATGTCGCGCCATCCTCCGCAGCGCGTGGCGGACGTCCTGCGCCAGATGGCTCATCGCCTCTCCTCGTTGCACCGGCTCTGGGCCAAAGCCGCCAGCAATTTCCGGGCGACCCGCTCGACCTGGGGCGGACGCACGACGTCGTAGTGAGACCCCGGCACCCACTCCAGGTGAACGGCGTTCGCCAATCGCGACCAACCCAGGGTTTCATCAAAGCCTTCCGGCGTCGCCTCGTCACGCGCCCGGACGATCCACAGGGGCCCGTCGCCGGGTTCGGGAACGTAGCGGTCGAGCGCCCGGCTGTTGGCCTGAAAAGCAGCGACCAGCCGGTGGAAAGAGTCCGCCTCCAGGTCCTGCGGCAAGATCTCTGCCTCCTGGGCACGGTGCAACACGAAAGTCGACCGTGCCTCCTCGTCCAGAGCCTCGAGCTTCGCCCGATCGAGCTCGAGCGCGCCGCCGGCCAGGGTGGCAAGATCGCGGGCAAACCACAGCAGCAGGTCGGTGGCCCCGAGCTCCGGCGCCGGCTGCCGCTTGGCGACCGGCGGATCGATCATCGCCACCAGCGCCACGTCCCGCCCCTCGGCCCGCAGCCGTCGGGCGATTTCGAAAGCCACCGTCCCTCCGAGAGACCATCCCCCGAGGAAGTACCTGCCCTCGGGCTGTTGCCGCCGAACCTCCTCGGCATAGAGCTCCGCCATCTCTTCGAGGCGAAAGTCCGAGGAGAGGCGCTCGAAGTCGGGCCCCTGGAGGCCGAAGAAAGGCTGGTCCGGGCCGAGACAGCGGGCCAACTCGGCGTAGCACAGAATATTTCCCCCCACCGGATGCACACAAAAGAAAGGGGTTTGCTCCCCCCGCGGCTGAATCGCCACCAGGGAGGTTTGCCGATGGCTCGGTGGCCGGTAGAGCAGGGCGGTGAGCTCGGCGACGGTGGGGGCCTCCAGCAGGGCGGAGAGCGGCAGATCCTGCAAGAAGTGCTCACGGAGGCGATTCATCAGCCGCACCGCCAGCACGGAATGCCCGCCCAATTCGAAGAAATTGTCATGCACCCCGACGGCTTCGAGCTCCAGTAGCTCGCACCAGATCCGGGCCACGCCTTGCTCGGCCGCGTTACGGGGCGGCACCGCGGCTTCCCGCGAGGCGTCGTCGGAGACTTCCCCGGGTGCCGGCAACGCGCGCCGATCGACCTTGCCGTTGGCGGAGAGCGGCAGGGCGTCGAGCCACACGAAAGTCGTGGGCACCATGTAGGGGGGCAGGGTGCGTCCCAGAAACTCACGCACCGCCTCTACCGTCAGCTCTTCGCCGGGAGCGGCGACGGCATAGCCCACCAGACGCTTGTCGGCCTTGGCTTCACCCAGGGCGGCGACGGCGGCGGCCTGGACACCGGGGCATCTCTCAAGCGTGGCCTCGATCTCTCCCAATTCGATGCGGTAGCCGCGCACCTTGACCTGGGCGTCCTCGCGTCCCAGGAACTCGATGTCGCCACCCAGCAGGTAGCGGCCCCAATCTCCCGTCCGGTAGAGCCGCTCGCCGGTCTCCGGATGATGAAAGAACGAGCCGTTGGTCTTCTCCGGCGCGCGCCAGTAGCCGCGGGCGAGGCCGACGCCGCCGATGTAGAGCTCCCCCGGCACCCAGCGGGGCCGCGGGGCGAGCTGCCCGTCCAGCACCTGGAAGCTCTGGTTGGCCAGGGGACGACCGTAGGGGATGCTCGACCATTCGTCGGCCACCCGGTCGATGGGAAAGAAGATCGACCAGATCGACGCTTCGGTGGCGCCACCCAGGCTGATCACACGCGCCGACGGGAAATGCCGCCGGAAAGCGTCCGGCAAGCCGATCGGGATCCAATCGCCGCTCAGGAGGGCCAGCCGCAGGCCTTGCGGCACAGGGGAACCCTCCGGCAGGCTGTCGACCCACAGCTGGAGCAGCACGGGAACCGAGTTCCACACCGTGACGCCCTCGCGCACCACCAGCTCGGTCCAGTGGGCCGGATCCTGCTGAGCGGCGGCGTCGGGGAAAACCACCGTGCCGCCCGCCGCCAAGACCCCGAAAAGGTCGAAAACGGAGAGATCGAAGCTCAGGGACGACAGGGCCAGCACCCGATCCGACGATCCGACATCGAACCGTCGCTCGATGTCGTGGAGGGTGTTGACGGCGCCGCGGTGGTCGATGACCACCCCTTTGGGCCGCCCGGTGGAGCCGGAAGTGTAGATCACATACGCGAGATCGCTGGGACCGGTGGGCAAGGCGGGAAGCGGCGGGCCGTCTTCCGGCACCTCCCCTTCGTCGACCACCAGTCGGGCGAGATCCTGCGGCCACGCGAGCCGATCTTCGAGCCACGGTTGGGTCACGGCGAGGCGCGCGTCGACCTCGGACACCAGGGCGTGCCAGCGCTGCTCCGGCAGGGCGGAGTCGATGGGCAGGTAGGCGGCCCCGGCGCGCAGGATGGCGAGGGTGGCCACCACCTGTTCCCAGCCCTTGTCCATCACCACCGGGATCAGCTCGCCGCGGCGCGCGCCGCGCGCCAACAGCTGCCGCGCGAGCTCCAGGGAGCGCAGGTCGAGCTCCCGGTAGCTGAGGCGTCGCCGCCCGACCACTGCGGTCTGGGTACCGCGGCGCGCCGCCTGACGCAAAAAACCGCTGTGCAGGAGATCCGGGCTCAACGGCTGCCGGGTGTTGTTGACCGCCGCGCGCTCCGCCAGGTGTTCGGTCGGGGTCCGGGCGCCGATCGGAACCTCCCAGGTGGCGTCCGCGTCGGCGAGCCGTTCGAGCAGCCCGCGGTGGGCGTCGAACATCTCCTGCACGAGCCCGGCGGGGAACAGCTCCTCCACCGCGTCCCAGTTGAACCACAGCACGCCGTCCCGATCCTCGGAGATCTGGTGATCGAGCCATACCTGGGGGGTCTGGAGACAGCCGAAGACGATCTCGCCGCGCAGGCTCTCCTCGGTGGTGGGGACCGCGCCGCGGGGCCCGAGATCGAGGGTGCTGGCGAGGACCACCGGCACGGTCATGGGGGTGGCGCCCGCCGCCTGGCGGTGGTGTTCGCGCAGCACGCGAATGCCGCTGACCTGGAGCTCCAGGTGGCTCCACAGCTGTTCCTGCAGGGCACGGGCTCGTTCGCCAAAGCTCCGTGCTTGGCGGAAGTCGACCTCGAGCAGCAGGGTCGAGCTGAAGTTGCCCACCACCTGGGAGACCTGGGGGTGGAGCGGCAGGCGGTTGAAGAAGAGCAGGTTGAGCAAGAAATGAGGAGACTTGCTCCAGTGGCTGAGCACCTCGGCGTAGGCCGTCGCCACCACCACCGTCGGGGTGACGCCGAGGTCGCGGGCTCTCGCCTTGAGTCGGTTCCACCGCCCGGCGTCGAGGGACGATCGGCGGCGCTGGAAGCGCGGTTGTTCCACCTGGCTGGGGCGTCGGGCCAGCGGCAGCTCCGGCGGTGACGGCAGCTGAGGCAAGCGCCGGCGCCAATCTTCCAGAGCCCGCTGGAAGCCCTCGCTGTGCTCCCGCTCCGCCGCCGCCAGGACATAGTCGCGAAAGGAGAGCTCGAGGGCCGGTAGCACGGCCTTGGGCTCCTCGTACAGCCGCATCAGCTCCGCCAAGAGGTTGCGAAAGCTGAGGGCGTCGCACACCAGCAGGCTGACGCTGATGGCCAGACGCCAGCGCTGCTCGTCGAGGCGGTAGAACCGCAGGTCGAAGAGCGGCCACCGATCGGTGTCGGGGCCGTGGTGGGAGAGCTCCTCCCGCACCGCCTCGAGACGATCCGCCGCGTCCTCGGGCGGCAGGTCGCGCAGATCGACCCGGGGAATCTCGTAGGGCACTACCGTGGCCAGGATCTCCTGCTCGCCGCTCGGCAGCATCACCGTCCGGAGCATCTCGTGGCGATCGATCAGGCGCTGCCAGGCCCGCTCGAAACGCGAGGGATCCAGTGCCCGCAGGTCGAACTCCTGATAGATGTGGGCCGAGACGTTGCCCAGCTCGAACATATGGCTGCGACCGACCCAATAGGCCTGCTGGATCTCGGTCAGGGGAAAGGGGCGATGCCGCTCCTCCGGGGCCGGCCGCACCGCCGGCAATTTGGCCTCGGCGGCGGTCTCCTCGCCCTTCAGATGGTCGATGACCCCGGCCTTCTGGGCCTGGAGCGCCTGACGCAACTCCGGGCTCAGGGCACCGCCCGGCGCGCGAAAGCACAGACGCTCCCCCTCCACCCACAACTGGATGCCGCGGCGGCTCAACGCCGTGGTGAGCTCCTGGGGAGTCAAAGGCTGCCCTCCTCCCAGGAATCGACGGCGGCGGCGGCGCGAAAGGCCTCCTCCTGCTCGACGTCCAGGGGGCCCCCGACCAGGCAGTGCAGGCACTCGTAGCCATCCTCCGCAGCGAGCTCGAAATGCTGCTGAATCGCCGCGAAGCGCACGCTGCCGATCTGGCACAAACCGAGCTGCTGTTGCGGCGCCTCGCTCTCCAGCAGTTGGGCGATCAGACCGCATTCGATGAGCGAGAAGTCGCGGCTGCGGGCGCCGTACATCGGCACGATGGCGTCACAGCGCGCCACCAGGAAGAGGGCGAAGGAGGCGGCGGAGAAGATCGGCTGGCTGATCCAGCCGAACACCGCCTCGTCGATCGGGGCGTCCGGGGTGATCGGCACCAGGGCATGATCGACGGGGTCGAAGTACCAGGTGCCGCCGGCGACCCCGGTCACCCGCTCCGGCTTCAGGTAGAGGTAGCATTGGATCGGGTAGAGGCTGCCGGCAGAGCCGTAGAGGTACTTGGCCTGCTGATTCAGGGGCACCTGGCGCAGGGGTGCCAAAAGCCCGCTCAGCTGACTCAGCTCGAGGCTTCCCGAACCGAAGGTCCGCCGGCTGCGGCGATCGAGGATGCGCTGCCGCAGATCTTCGACCTCGCCTTCGAGGAACACCCGCTGCCGCTCGACGGGAAAGCGTCGCAGTCCGGGATGACGGCCCTTGAAGGCCTCGCGCTCTTCGGGGTCGCGCAACAGCCGCTGGCCGGACCAGCGGCTGTCCGCCGACGGCGCCTCCTCCTCTTCCCCGCCGTAGATCTCGGCCCGCTGCAGCAGCGTTTCGTAGTACTCCGAGACCCCGCTCATGATCGAGAACTGGAAGAGATCCGCCAACCGCGGCCGAAAGCCGAATTCGTCCTCCAGCAGGTTGGCGATGCGCACCATGTCGATGGAGCTGGCTCCCAGACTCTGGAGATTGGCGTCGAGGTCCACTTCCTCCAGGTCGAGCACCTGTCCGACCAGGGCCGCGACCCGCTCCGTCACCCCGGTGATCTCGCGGGATGTCGCGGCGGCGGCAGGCGCCGCGCCGCGCCGTTCGGGGGCGGGCAAGGCGTCGCGGTTCACCTTGCCGTTGCGGGTCAAGGGCAGGGCTTCGAGCACGACCATATCCGCCGGCACCATATAGGCCGGCAGTTTCCCGCGCAGGAAGTCGCTAAAAGTGGAGGCATCCCGCGTCAGGGTCTCGACCGCGTCGCCGTCCCGGGGAATGACGTAGGCCACCAGCCGGCGCTGGCCCTGGGCCGGGCCGCGGACGACGACCACCGCGGTCTGCACCTCGGGATGCTCGGCCAGCGCGGCCTCGATCTCGCCCAGCTCGATGCGGTAGCCCTGCACCTTGACCTGAAAGTCTTCCCGCCCCAGAAACTCGATGTTGCCGTCGGGCAGGTAGCGCCCCAGATCTCCGGTGCGATAGAGACGTTCGCCGGTGACCGGGTGATGCAGGAACGAGATGGCGGTCTTCTCTTCATCCCGCCAGTAGCCCCGCGCCACGCCGGCACCGCCGATGTAGAGCTCCCCCGGTACCCAGACAGGACGGGGCTCGAGATTCTCATCCAGCACCGCGAAGCTCTGGTTGGCCAGGGGCCGACCGTAGGGCACACTCCGCCAGGACGCCTCGACCTCCCCGATGGGGTAGAAGATCGACCAGATGGAGGCCTCGGTAGCGCCTCCGAGGCTCACCACCTCGAGACCCGGCAGGCGGTCTCGGGCGCGATCGGGTAGGGACACCGGAATCCAGTCGCCGCTCAGCAGCGCCAGGCGAAGGGCCCCGACTTCTTCCCGCGGCCGGCTCTCCAGGTATTCCACCAGCAGCTCGAAAAGCGCCGGCACGGTATTCCACAGGGTGACGTCGTGGGCGGCCATGTGCGTCGCCCACGCTGCCGGATCGCGCAGCTCGTCGGGGGCGGGCAGCACCAGGGCACCGCCGCTGCCCAGGACGCCGAAGATGTCGTACACCGAGAGATCGAAGTTGAGGGCCGAGAGCGCCAGCACACGATCCCGCGGCCCGACGCTGAAACGGCGCTCCATGTCCAGCAAAGTGTTCACCGCCGCTCGGTGGTCGATCATGACCCCCTTGGGCTGACCGGTGGAGCCGGAGGTGAAGATCACGTACGCCAGGTCGTCGAGGGCCGCCTCGCCGAACCCGTCGAGTGGCGCGGCGTCGCCCTCCGGATCCGCCGCCGTGATCTCGAAGATCTCCACCGCCGCGCCGGCAAGACCCGGCCGATGTCGGGGCTTGGTGAGCACCACCTCGACCTCGCAGGTCGCGAGCAGGAAATCGACGCGCTCCCGCGGCAGGTCCGGATCGATCGGCACGTAGGCCGCCCCGGCGCGGAGAATCGCCAGGACCGCCACCACCTGCTCCCACCCTTTCTCCAGAAAGACCGCCACCAGCCGGTTGGGGCGGGCCCCGGCACCGCGCAGGCGGGCCGCCAGCCGGGCGGACAGGAGGTCGAGGTCCCGGTAGCTCAACGTGCGCTCCGGTGCCACCACCGCCGGCGCCGCGCCGCGCGCGGGAACCTGGGCCAGGAAGAGCTCGTGCAGGCGCTTCTCAGGCAAGGCGAGGGCGGTGTCGTTGACCTGACGCCGGCGCTCGAGCTGCACCGGTGGAATCAGCCGCGGCGGCACTTCCGCCAGCGCTTCTTCCCGGAACGCCAGACGCTCCACCAGGCCCCGATAGGCGGTGAACATCTCGTCCAGCAGGCCGTCGGGAAAGAGCTCCTCCACCGCCGCCCAGGTGAAGCGCAAACCTCCCCGTTCCTCCGCCACCTGATGATCGAGCCACACCTGGGGCGTCTGGTTGACGACGAACGCCGGCTCACCGGCGAAAGGCGCGTCCACCTCTTCCTCGCCGGCGTAGCCCAGGACGCTGGTGAACACCACCGGCATGATCGCGGGCCGCTCCCCGCCCTGGAGGCGGGTGAGCTCGCGCAGCACCCGCACGCCGCTGAAGAATCGGTGGTCGAGGTCTTCCCACAGCCGCCCCTGGAGACGGCGGGCGCGGTCCTCGAAGGTCTCGTTCGCGGCGCCGGGCTCGACCGCCAGCAGCGACAGGCTGGTGAAGTCGCCGACGATGTCGTTGACCTGGGGATGGATCGGCAAGCGGTTGAAGAGGGTGAGGTTGAGGGTGAATCGCGGGCTCTTGCACCACTGGCGCAGCACCTCGGCGAAAACCGTGAGGAGCAGTGCCGTGGGCGAGACACCGAACCGATTACCGCGCCGTTTGAGCGCCTGCCAGGCATCCCGCGGGAGGTGCCCGTGGAAGCTGCGGAAGCGCGGCTTTTCGACCGCCGCCGGGTTCTTGGCCAGAGGCAGCTCGGGGGCCGGCGGCAGCTGTTCCAGCCGCTCCATCCAATACTGCCGGCTGCGACGGCACACCCGGGACGGCTCGAAGGCCGCCTCCGCCAGGACGTAATCTCGGAAGGAGAGCTCGAGCACGGCGAGCTCGGTGGTGAGATCGTTGTACAGCCGGAAGAGATCACGGGTGATGATCCGCAGGCTCCAGGCGTCACGAACCAGGGCGTCGGTGCTGATGTGAAGCCGCACTACCTCACCCTCCAGGCGCGTGGCCCGGACCTCGAAGAGGGGCCACCGGTCGGTGGGCAAAATCTGATGCGACATGCGGTCGCGGATCGACCGGCGGCGCGCCGTCCGATCCTCCTCCGACAGCGACCGCAGATCGTCCACCACCAGGTCGTAGTCCGGAACCTCGGCGAGAATCGTCTGCTCGCCGGTGGGCAGCACGATGGTGCGCAGCATTTCATGCCGGGCGATGACGGCGCGCAGGGCCACGGTCAAGCGGTCGAGGTCGAGGCTCGGAAAGTCGAACTCCAGGTAGGCATGGGTGGAGACATTGCCCAGCTCGAAGGAGGCCCTGCGACCGATCCAATAGGCCTGCTGAACGTCGGTCAGCGGGAAGGGCTCGTGACGCCCTTCCGGGTCGATGGTCAGAATCGGCAGCTGCGGCCCGGCGGTGACCTCTTCGGCGGGCTGCTGGTCACCGTCTGAGAGTTTCCGGGCGAGGCCCGCGACGGTGGGTTCTTCGACGAAATCCCGCAGCGGGACGCGGGTACTCCACACCTCGTTGATGCGCGAGACCAACTGCATGGCGAGTAGGGAATGACCGCCCAAGTCGAAGAAGTTGTGCTCCACCGAGCGCACTTCGCGGTCCAGGACTTCGCTCCAAATGGCCGCCAGCCGCTCCTCGGTGGGGTTTCGAGGCGCCAGTCCGGGGCCCTGGACGGCGGCTTCCGGTGCCGGTAAAGCACCACGATCGACCTTGCCGTTGGCGGTGCGCGGCAGGTTGTCCAGGAAGACGCAGGTCGCCGGAATCATGGCCTCGAGCAACCGCTGGCGCAGAAATTCCTGGAGATCTTCCCAAGTCGGCGGCTCCGCCGGGCGCTCGCCGACAACATAGGCGACCAGGCGCGGCGGGTTCTCGCCGTCAGCGGCCACCGTCAGCGTGGCCTCGCGCACTTCAGGATGCTCCTCTAGGGCCGCCACCACTTCCCCCGGCTCGATGCGAAAACCGCGGATCTTGAGCTGCTGGTCGATGCGGCCGAGGAATTCCAGGTCGCCGCTTTCCCTGTGGCGTACCCGGTCGCCGGTACTGTAGAGGCGCTGTCCCGGCGCGGTGGCGAAAGGGTCGGGCGAGAAGGCCTCAGCCGTCCATGCCGGACGCCCGAGGTAACCCCGGGCCAGTCCGGCACCGCCGAGCAGCACTTCTCCAGGGACGCCGAAGGGCGAGCGCCGCAACCGGGCATCGGCGACGTAGGCGCGGCCGCCGGGCAGCGCCTTGCCGATCGGAATGCGGGAGCCTGAGACCTCGCCCTCGGGAATGGGGTGGGCCAGGGCGCCGACGGTGGCTTCGGTGGGGCCGTAGTGATTGAAGATCGCGCAGTGCGGCGCCAGCTCGCGCACCCGGGCCACCAGATCCGGCCGGCAGGCTTCCCCGCCGAGCACGAGACCCTTGCGGGGCAAGACCCGCGCCGGCTCCGCGACGCTCAGCAGACCTTGCAGATGGCCGGGAACGATCTTCAGCCAATCGACCGTCCGCGGCAGGGCGGCATAAGCCTCCGGATCACCGGCCCGTTCCCGCGTCACCAGCTCGAGACTGCCGCCGACGAGCAGGGCGCCAAAAATCGCGGTATTGCCGAGGTCGGCGGCGAGGGTCGAGACCGAAGCGAAGTGGCCGGTGTCCGGCAGCCCTGTATCCGGCAGCCCTTTGTCCGGCAGCCCCAGCCGGGACTCGATGGCGCTGGCGTAGTGCAGCAGCTGCCGATGTTCGACGGCGACCCCTTTGGGGGCCCCCGACGAGCCCGAGGTGAAAATGATGTAACAGAGATTCTCCGGGGTCGCGACCTCTTCCAGGGGCGCGGCGTCCTGGCTTTGGATCTCGTCGGCGGCGGCGTCGAGACAGAGCGTCTGCCAAGGCCCGGACGGAACGCTCTCCCGCAGGCGGGCGTCGGTCAGCACCAGCGGTGCGGCACTGCCGGTGAGCATGCGCCGCAGACGCTCGGCGGGCAGTGTGGGATCCAGGGGCACGTAGGCGCCACCGGCCTTGAGGACGCCGAGCAGACCGACGAGGGTACGCGGCGTGCGTTCGAGGAAGAGGCCCACCGCCACCTCGGGGCCGACGCCCAAAGCACGCAGTCGCCGGGCGAGGCGGTTGGCGCCGGCCTCGAGCTCGCGGTAGCTCAGGGTTTCCTCCTCAGAAGCCACCGCCAGGGCGTCGCCGCGCCGCGCCGCCACGTCTGAGAACCGCCCGTGAACCGTGAGGTCGGGCCACTCCACGGCCGGGGTCGACTCGGCCTTCTCCAGCTCTCGCCGCTCGACGGCGCCGATCAGGGGTAGCTCGGCAATCGCCGCCGCCGGTCGCTCCAGCACGGCGCTCAGGAGCGTCGTATAGCGCTCGGCCAGGCGCTCGATCTCCGGCGCCTCCAGGCATCCCGCGTCGTATCGGAAACGGAGCACCAGCTCTTCTCCGGCCGGGCGGCAGGAGAGCTTGATCTCGTAGGGTTCAGCAGAGAAGGTCGAAGCCAGAAGGTGGGCGCGCGAGGAATGGGCGGCGGCTTCGGTTTGTAGTTCGACGGCAAAGGCGTAGGGGCAGTGGGCAGGTCCCGTGGCTTCGTCCGCGGCGTGATGCTCTTGGCGCGGCACAACCGCCTCCCAAGTGAACAGCTCTTGCCATTCTTGCAGGCTCTCCACCGTCGAAGCGGCCTGCGCGAGCACGGTGCTGAAGGACGACTCCGGCGGCACGTCCACGAGCACCGGGATCGCTTTCTCCAAGGGACCGAGGGCGGCCACCAGCTCTTCGTAGTTGCGACCGTCGAAGGCGACGGCGGACATGCTTTGATG
>JAAUXY010059984.1_pt1 | contig 23352 bp, 19 predicted proteins | sample 7278121 | NCBI WGS metagenome assembly JAAUXY01 (sample SAMN14350117, study PRJNA611818) | marine sediment metagenome | isolation source: surface marine sediment (1.8m) | place: French Polynesia: Moorea | collected 2018-08 | reverse complement strand
GCGTCCACCTGGATCTCGATCGTGTCGGTGCCGTATTCCAAATCATAGCTGTGCGGCACGGTCTCGCCGGGCAGCTTGCCCTGCTTGCGCACCATCACGAAACCGATCCCAAGCTGCAGCGCCAAAGGGGCGGCCACCAGGAAGCCCCGGGACTCGATGCCGACGAGCAGATCCGGCGCATGTGGCCGAACGGCATCCGCCAGCCGGTCCACGGTCGTGCGCCAGGCGTCCGCATGCTGGAGCAGGGTCCCGATGTCGTAGAACAGGATCCCCGGCTTTGGAAAGTCAGGAACGGCGCGAATGTGGTCCTTGAGGTTCATGGAGGATCCAGCTGGTTGGGAGAAGCGGCGCGGACGGTGCTTCCGCTGCCCTGAGAAAAGCGCCGGAAACCTAGTGGATTTGGGGGAACCGGACAAGGGCCGGTTGCCGGACTGACCATCCGGCCGCGGTCGGGCTGGGGCGGGTTACGAAGCATTTGCTACGATTCATCCATTCATGAGACATTTGTTGCAAAACCAAATGGAGAGCGATAGTGTGCCCGCTTTCCGAGGGGGCGGCCATATGGACGGATCCGGCGCAACCGCGCGCGACCACGCAGAGATCAACCGGCAGCTCGAGGCCATGTTCGCGTTGCTGAGCCCCCAGCTCAAGCGGGCGGCGCGGTACGTTCTGGACCGACCGGAAGAAGTGGCGCTGCGGTCCATGCGCCAGCTTGCCGGCGACGCGGGCGTCACGCCGGCAACCATGTTGCGCCTCGCCCAGGCGCTGGAGTTCCCTGGCTTCGACGCCTTTCGCGAGCCGTTTCGCGAGCATGTGCGGCGGCCGGGCCAGGACTATGCGGACCGGGTGCGGGCGCTGCAGGCGCGCGCCGGCGAGGGGCAGGATCATGAGGCGACGCTGGTGGCCGAGCTGGCTGCGGCAGAGCAGGACAATCTGCGGCGCTCGTTCGAAACCGTGGGCTACGAAGGCTTGGCGGCCGCGGCGGGCATCCTGGCCGAGGCCAGGCGGGTCTATGTCGTCGGCCTCAGGAGCTGTTACGCGGTGGCCTTCTACATTCACTATGCCTGCGGCCTGTTCCGAAACAACGTGGCTCTCTTGGACGGCCGGGGTGGGACACTGACCGATGGCCTGCGCGGGATCGGCTCCGAGGACGCCATGTTGAGCGTGGGTTTCGCGCCCTATACCCGAGATACCGTCGAACTGGCCCGCTATGCCGGCCGTCGCGGCGCGCGGCTGATTGCGATCACCGACAGCACGGTCTCGCCGCTTGCCAGCCATGCCGACAGCGCCCTGATCGTGGCCAATGACAGCCCCGCCCTGTTTCGTTCGTTGGTCTCGGCCATGGCGGTGGCCCAGGCGCTGGTGGCGCTGCTCATGTCGCACGGCGGCGAGGACGCGCTTGCCGCTGTCGGCGAAAGCGAGACCTTGCTGCACGATTTCCGTGCCTATTGGGAGGAGACGCCGCCCTGGACCGCGCGCCAGGGCCCCGGCCGTGGGGAGAAGGCCTGATGAACGACAGCCATGTATTCCACCGGCATACAGCGGCGAAACTGCCGGTCGCGGACCGGGGCGACGGGGTTTACATCATCGATACCGACGGCAAGCGCTATCTGGACGCCTCGGGCGGGGCGGCGGTGTCCTGTCTGGGGCACAGTCACCCGGCGGTCCAGGCGGCGATCAAGGCGCAGGTCGACCGGGTCGCCTTCGCCCATACGGCGTTCTTCACGAACGCGGCCATGGAGGATCTGGCCGAAACGCTGGTGGCCGACGCACCGGGCGATCTCGACCGCGTCTACTTTGTGTCCGGCGGATCGGAAGCGGTCGAGGCGGCGCTCAAGATGGCCCGTCAGTACTGCGTGGAGATTGGCGAGCCCGAGCGACGCCATATCATCGCCCGGCGGCAGAGTTTTCATGGCAACACGCTGGGCGCGCTGTCCGCCGGTGGCAACTTCTGGCGCCGCGCCGCATTCGAACCGGTGCTGCTGGACGTCGTCCGGCATGTCTCGCCCTGCTATGCCTACCGCGGCCAGGCGCCGGACGAGACCGAAGAAGCCTATGGGCGGCGCGTCGCCGACGAACTCGAGACCGCAATCGAAGAGTTGGGTCCCGAAACGGTCTGCGCGTTCATCGCCGAGCCGGTGGTGGGCGCGACGGCGGGTGCGGTGCCGCCGGTGCCCGGTTACTTCAAGCGCGTTCGCGAGATCTGCGATCGCCATGGGGTTCTGTTGATCCTGGACGAAGTGATGTGCGGCATGGGGCGCACGGGAACCATGTTCGCCTGCGAGCAGGATGGCGTGGCGCCCGATCTCTTGACCATCGCCAAAGGGCTGGGCGCCGGCTATCAGCCGATCGGTGCCGTGCTGTCGTCCGGAAGGATCTATCAGGCATTCGCCGAGGGCTCCGGCTTTTTCCAGCACGGCCACACCTATATGGGGCATCCCGTGGCCTGCGCGGCAGCCCGTGCCGTGCAAGAGGCCATCCGCAAAGAGGATCTCTTGGCCAATGTGCGCCGTCAGGGCGAGGTGCTGGTGGACGCCCTGCAGGAGCGCTTCGGCAATCATCACCACGTGGGAGACATCCGTGGGCGCGGGCTGTTTCGGGCGATCGAGCTGGTCGCGGACCGGGCCAGCAAGTTGCCTTTCGATCCGCAGCTGCGCCTGCACGCCGGGATCAAGCGAGCGGCCATGGCGCGGGGGCTGATCTGCTATCCGATGGGTGGCACCGTCGATGGCAAAGCCGGAGACCACGTGCTGCTGGCGCCTCCGTTCATCATCGACGAGAGCCAAGTCGGCGAGATCGTCGACAGGCTGGGCGACGCGGTCGATGCGGCCATTGCCGAGGCGACGGCATGAGCGGGCCGGATCCGACGCCGGCCGCCTGGTCGCCATTGGTGATTTCGGTTGCGCCCACCGGCGCCCGGCGCAGCAAGGCCGACCACCCAGCCCTGCCGATGGAGATAGCTGAAATCGCTGCGGCGGCGGCCGCCTGCCGCGACGCCGGTGCGGCCATGCTGCATCTGCACGTGCGCGACCGGGACGGTGCTCATCTCCTGGATGCGGAGGCCTATCGCGAGACCACTGCCGCAATCCGGTCCCTGGTGGGCGAGGATCTGATCGTGCAGGTCACCAGCGAAGCGGCGGGCCGCTACCGGCCGGACGAGCAGATCGCCGTGATCCGCGAGACCCGCCCCGAGGCCGTGTCCATCGCGCTCAAGGAGATCATTCCGAGCCCAGAGTGGGAGACGCCGGCCGCGGAACTGCTGGCCGATCTACACCGCGACCAGGTCATGGTTCAGTACATCGTTTTCTCGACTCAGGGCATCACCCGCTTCCACGACCTCCGGCGCCGGGGCATCGTTCCGGGCGATCGGCACTTCCTGCTCTTCGTGCTCCGCCGTTACAGCATGGGGCAGACGTCCGTGCCCGACGATCTGCTGCCCTATCTCGCCGTGCACGACCGCCGGGACGACTGGGCGCTGTGCGCCTTCGGGCCGCGGGAAAGCGCCTGCACTCTGGCCGCGGCGGCCTTGGGCGGTCATGCCCGCGTGGGATTCGAGAACAACCTGATGCGCAGTGACGGGGAGGTCGCGGACAGCAATGCGGATCTGGTGTCGCAACTGTGCGCCGGGGCGGCTCTGATGGGCCGGCCGGTGGCCGACGCGGCGCTGGCGCGCGAGGGGCTCTCGGAAGGACCGTCCGGCCGCACCCGTCGTGCGGCCGGACGGCCGGCGGGATGATCAGCCTCGCCCGGCATTCTTTGGCATGCTCGGCAGCGGCATGGCCGCCGCCCGCGGACGCGGGGTCCAGCGGCGATCCCCGCTCGGGCGCCGCCTGGATCGCAGCAGCCCTCTCGGAAGAGCCGCACCGCTTGGCATACGTAATACATGGCCAGCATCGGCTGGCCGGCCTTGAACGGCAATCGGCCTGTGCTATGCTCCGCCCCGCTAAGACCGTGTCGTGTCTGACAATTACGGACAAAGAACATGGCCACAGGGAGGGGCGGCCGGTCGCGGCGATCAAGCGCGACCGGAACCGATGTGAGAGCCGCGTTCACGCGCTGCGGGCGGGATCGTCCGCATATCCAAGGCAACGAAATCGGGGGACGTCGCCGGCCGGCGCGGCCGGCCTCTGCTGGGCAATGGCGCCCGGCGGACCCTGGGTACGACCCGGGCACGATCTGATGCGCCGCCGGGCAATTCCGAGCTTGAGCCAAACAAGTACAAAGGCGTGACAAGGAGGATCTTTATGGACTTCAGGAATGCACTCATCGCATCGGCTACGGCACTGGGCCTGAGCCTGGCGGCAAGCGCCGCATCGGCCGAAGGTCAATTCATCACCATCGGGACCGGTGGCGTAACCGGCGTTTACTACCCCACGGGCGGCGCCATCTGCAGGCTGGTGAACAAGGGCCGCAAGGAGCATGGCATCCGCTGCTCGGTCGAATCGACCGGCGGCTCGGTCTACAACCTCAACACCATTCGCGCCGGCGAATTGGACTTCGGCGTGGCCCAGTCGGACTGGCAGTACCACGCCTATAACGGCACCGCCAAGTTCAAGGAGAAAGGCGCCAACAAGGATTTGCGGGCGGTGTTTTCCGTGCATCCCGAGCCCTTTACGGTGGTCGCGCGGAAGGATGCCGAGGTCAAGAACTTCCAGGACCTCAAGGGCAAGCGCGTGAATATCGGCAACCCCGGGTCTGGCCAGCGCGGCACCATGGAGGTGGTGATGAAGGCCATGGGCTGGAGCAAGACGGACTTCCAGTTGGCCTCGGAGCTCAAGTCCGCCGAGCAGTCGGCGGCGCTCTGCGACAACAAGATCGACGCCATGGTGTTCACCGTCGGCCATCCGTCGGGCTCGATCAAGGAAGCCACCACCTCGTGCGAGAGCGTGCTGGTCAACGTGTCGGGCTCGGCCGTCGACAAATTGGTGGCCGACAACGACTACTACCGGAAGGCCACCATTCCCGGCGGGATGTATCGGGGCAACGATAAGGACGTGCAGACCTTCGGCGTCGGCGCGACCTTCGTCACCTCGGCCAAGGTGCCGGAGAAGGTGGTGTACCAACTGGTGAAGGCGGTGTTCGAGAACTTCGGTCAGTTTCGAAAGCTGCACCCGGCCTTTGCCAACCTGAAAGAGTCGGAAATGATCAAGGACGGCTTGTCCGCACCGCTGCACCCCGGCGCGGCCAAGTACTACAAAGAAAAAGGGTGGATGTAACGCCGGGCGGGCGGGGGCGGGAGAGCGATCTCCGGCCCCCGCCATCCGGGCCAGCAACAGGTTTTCCTTTGGTCAGAGATCGTATTCGTTTTTGAATAGTGTCCATAAGGGGAAGGGCCGCCGCCGGGCGCTGGCGCGCGGAGTGGCGGACGAACAACCCCGAGACAGGCGGGCGTTTGCCGCCGGCTATGGGAGGTGACGATGCGGATGGCGTATGGGCGATCCATGCTTGCGCGCGGCCTCACCGCGGTGCTGGGCGTATTGTGGTTCTCTGGATTGGCGGCCGCGGCGGACGAAGTGCTGATCGGCACCGCCGAGAGCGACAGCGTGCATCATCACGTCGGACGCGCGATTTGTCACCTGATCAACCACCATGCCGATGATATCCGCTGCGAGGCCCGAACCGCGACGGACTCGCTCTCGAACCTGGAAAACGTGCGAAACGGTGCCATCGAGGCGGGCGTCGCCCTGTCCGACTGGCAGTATCATGCGGTCAACCGCACGGGTCCGGTCCGCTTCATGGATGGCAGCTTCGAGAACATCCGCGCGCTGTTCTCGGTGCATGCCGAACCGCTCACCGTGGTCGCGAAGCGCGGGTCCGGACTGAAGAGCCTCGACGATCTCAAGGGCAGCCGGATCAACATCGGCAATGCGGGCTCGGTCGAGCGCGCGGCCATGGACGCGCTGATGGATGCGGCCGGGTGGACCGACGAGGACTTCCAGCTGGTCCAGGTGCTGCCGGCCGACCAGCAGTCGCTTGCCTTCTGTCACGACCGGCTGCAGGCCATGGTCTTTCGCGTGGTCCATCCGGACGCCGTCTTGCAGCAGGCCGATGAGATGTGCGAGGCGACGCTGGTCGATCTCGGCGGCCCGGTGATCGAGAAGCTGGTCGGCGCGAACCCCCACTATACGGCGGTGGTTGTGCCTGCCGGTGTCTATTCGGGAACGCCCAAGCAGATCAAGAGCTTCGGCGTCGTGGCAACGCTGGTGACATCCGAGGACATCTCCGAGGACGTGGTCTATCGAATGACCAAGGCGGTCTTCGAGAACCTCGAGGCGCTGCGCAAGACGCATCCGTCCCTGAGGTCACTGGAGGCCAGCCAGATGATGCGGAACGGCCTGTCGGCGCCACTGCATCCCGGCGCTGTGCGCTATTTCCGCGAGAGCGGCAACATGTGATCGGCCCGGCAACGAACCGGACAGCCATGAATCGGGCCATGCCGCACGGGGGAAGCGCGGCGTGGCCAAAGACGGGGAGACGATGATGAGCGAAGAAACCAAGGCTGACGCACCGGCCGAAGATCAAGACCTGCAGGACATGATCGCCGAGGCCGATACCGGTGCGCGCGCGCCGACCGGCATCCCGGCGAAGATCCTCTGGGCCGTGCCATTTGTCTGGTCACTGTTCCAGCTCTGGATCTCCTCGCCCTTGCCGTTTGCCATCGGCATCGGCGTGTTCAACGATACCGAGGCGCGCTCGATCCATCTGGCGTTTGCCATCTTTCTCGCCTACACGGCCTATCCGGCGCTCAAGAAGTCCCCGCGTCACTACATTCCGATCCAGGATTGGGGGTTCGCCCTGGTCGGCGCCTATTGCGGCGGCTATCTGTTCCTGTTCCACCATGGCCTGTCGGAACGGCCGGGCGACCCCACGACTCACGATCTGGTGGTGGCGGTGATCGGCCTGGCGCTTTTGCTGGAAGCGACCCGCAGGGCCCTCGGGCCGCCGCTCATGGTGGTCGCCATCGTATTTCTGACCTACACCTTCGCCGGACCTCATATGCCGGATGTGATCGCCCACAAGGGCGCCAGCCTGGGCAAGGGCATGTCGCATTACTGGCTGCAGACGGAAGGCGTCTTCGGCGTCGCTCTCGGCGTGTCGACCAGCATGGTGTTCCTGTTCGTGCTGTTCGGATCCCTCTTGGAGAGGGCGGGCGCGGGCAACTACTTCATACGCGTCGCGTTCGCCCTGCTGGGCCACATGCGCGGCGGCCCGGCCAAGGCGGCCGTGGTGTCGTCCGGCATGACCGGCCTGGTCTCGGGCTCGTCGATCGCCAACGTGGTGACCACCGGGACTTTCACCATCCCGCTCATGAAGCGGGTCGGGTTCCCGCCCGAGAAGGCCGGGGCGGTCGAGGTGGCCTCGTCGACCAACGGCCAGCTCACGCCGCCGATCATGGGCGCGGCCGCCTTCCTGATGGTCGAGTTCGTCGGCATCTCCTATGTGGACGTAATCAAGCACGCCTTCCTGCCGGCGATCATCTCCTATTGCGCCCTGGTCTACATCGTCCATCTGGAGGCGCTGAAGGCCGGTATGCAGGGCCTGCCGCGGCGCACGGAATCGAACCTGGTGCGCAGCCTGATCAGCTTTACCGGCACGATTCTCGGTCTGGTCATCCTCTCGGGCGCGGTCTATTACGGGCTTGGCTGGATCAAGACGGTGGCGGGCGACGCGACGCCGATCGTCGCCGGCATCCTCCTGGTTGTCGCCTATCTCGGGCTGCTCAAATACGCCACCCTGTTCCCGGAGCTCGAGGTCAGCGACAAGATCGATCAGCTGCCGGAACCCGGGCCGACGATCAAGGCGGGGCTCTACTATCTGTTGCCGGTGGTGGTGCTGGTCTGGTGCTTGACGGTCGAGCGCTTCTCGCCGGGCCTGGCCGCGTTCTGGGCGGCGGTCTTCATGACCGTCATCCTGTTCACGCAGCATCCGTTGAAGGCCATGTTCCGCAAGAGCGGCGACATCGGGGCGGCCTGGCGCCTGGGCGTCCAGGAATGGCTCGACGGCATGGTCGCCGGCGCGCGCAACATGATCGGCATCGGCGTGGCGACCGCCGCGGCCGGCATCATCGTCGGCACGGTGACGCTCACCGGCATCGGCCTGGTGATGACCGAGTTCGTGGAGTTCATCTCCGGCGGCAACCTGGTCCTCATGCTGCTGTTCACCGCGATCATCAGCCTGGTCCTGGGCATGGGCCTGCCGACCACGGCGAACTACATCGTGGTCTCGTCCCTGATGGCGCCGGTGATCGTGACGCTGGGGGCGGAAGCCGGGCTCATCGTGCCGCTGATCGCGGTCCATATGTTCGTCTTCTATTTCGGCATCCTGGCCGACGACACGCCGCCCGTGGGCTTGGCCGCCTTTGCTGCGGCCGCGATTTCGGGGGGCGATCCGATCCGGACCGGCTTGCAGGGCTTCGCCTACGACATCCGGACGGCGATCCTACCCTTCCTGTTCATCTTCAACACAGAGCTCTTGATGATCGGGATCGAGGGGCCGCTGCACCTGATCATCACGATCGTCTCCGCCTTGGTGGCGATGATGGTGTTTGCGGCGGCGACCCAGGGCTTCTTCCTGGTCCGGAACAAGATCTGGGAGACGGCGCTGTTGCTGGTGATCGCCTTCACCATGTTCCGCCCGGGCTTCTGGATGGACATGGTCTGGCCGCCGCTGGAGACGGTGTCGGCCAGGAACATCGTGGCCGTTGCCGGCGAGATGCCCGCGGACTCGCAGATCCGCATCCAGGTGACGGGCGAGGATCTGGAAGGCAACCCGGTCGACAAGGTGGTCATGCTGCCCTTGGGCCCCAAGGCATCGGGCGAGGAACGGCTGGCCACTGCCGGGCTCGAGCTGCGGGTCGAGGACGAAAAGGTTCTGATCGACAACGTCGTCTTCGGCAGCCCGGCCGAGAAGCAGAAGCTCGACTTCGACTGGGAGATCGCGAGCATACAGCAGGCGGCGGACCGGCCCGCCAAGCAATGGATGTATGTGCCGGCGCTGGCCATCCTGGTCCTGGTCATCCTGATGCAACGGGCGCGCCGCCCGAAGGCCGTCCCGAAACCCGCCGAATAAGGGGAGACACATGTACAAAGACATCCTGCTCGCCATCGACCTGGGCGAGGCCAGCTCGTGGAAGAAGGCGCTGCCGACGGCGGTGGAGTACTGCAAGGCCTTCGGGTCGACCTTGCACCTGAGTACGATCGTCCCCGACTTCGGCATGGCCATCGTCGGCAGCTTTTTCCCCGAGGACTTCGAGGAGAAAGCTCTCGAGAAGGCAAAGACCGAGCTGCACGCCTTCGCCAAGAAGCATGTGCCCGACGGCGTCAGCGTGCAGCATGTCGTTGGCCAGGGAACGGTCTATGAGGAAATCCTGAGGATTGCCGAGGACATCAACTGCGATTTGATCGTGATGGCGTCGCACCGGCCCGAGTTGCAGGACTACCTGCTTGGCCCGAACGCGGCGCGGGTCGTGCGTCACGCGAACACATCGGTCCTGGTCGTGCGCGGATAGCACCCTACCCGATCAGGCGCTAGTGCTGTGTCTATCTTGACGGAATCGGCACCGGGCCACTGCCCCACCCGGCCACCCCAAGGAATCGGGCGGCCGGGTGGGGGAGTGGCCCGGTGATGCAATCAATACCGAAAATGCTCTAGGCAAAAGAGGGGCGGGGCCGGTCACCCGGCGTCCCGCCCCAATTCCACACTCGCTTGTGGGGGGTTCGTTACTTGCTGCGGTATTCCTCGGGCAGGAACGTCAGCGAATCGCTCTCCTCGCCCATGGCGTTGTGGCATTCGTAACAGAACTTGACCTTGCTGGCGCCCGCGCCGCCGGTGGTGCCGAACACCGAGCCGTCGGGCATGATCATGCTGTAGCGCCAGTCCCGGCTCTCCTTGTTGAAGCCCTTGCCCATCTTCTCCATCACGAACAGGGGGCCGACCGCGAGCCGGCCGTCCGGCATGGCCTGGAAGCTGTCCTTGGCCAGCACGCCGCCCTTGGCCATCTTGCCGATCTTCTCGTACTTGCCGTAGGCCTTCTGACCCGTCTTGTTGGCGTAGTTGTTGACATAGCGGCTGCCATGCGTGGCCGACTGGTAGGCGCCGGTGTTGAACCGCTTCCACTTGCCATAGTTCGCTACCGCCTTGACCGCGGCTTTGGCATAGGCGGCCTGCATTTCCCGTTGCAGGCAGTCATAGGCTTTGGCGGCTTCGCTGTCGGTGAGTTCCACAGCAGCGCCCGCGCCGCAGGCGCCACAGGCCCCGCACGCACCACAGGCACCGCAGGCCCCGCATTTGGCCGCCGCCTTGCACGCGCCGCAGGCGCCGCACGCCCCGCACTTGGCCTTGGCAGCGCAGGCGCCGCACGCCCCGCACGCCCCGCAGGCGCCGCACTTGGCCTTGGCCGCGCAGGCGCCGCACGCCCCGCATTTTGCCTTGCAGGCGCCGCACGCACCGCAGGCGCCGCATTTTGCCTTGCAGGCGCCACAGGCTGCCGCGGTCTGCAGGCGCGGAACCACGCAGGCCGTGCTGACCGCACCCCCGGCACCACACGCGCCGCAGGCGCCACAGGCCCCGCAGGCGCCACAGGCCCCGCAGGCCCCACAGGCACCGCAGGCCGCCTTACAGGCGCCACACGCGCCACAGGCGCCGCACTTGGCCTTACAGGCGTCGCAGGCGCCACAGGCCGCCAACTGCACCGGAAGCCGGTCCCTGGAGATGGCGGTCGGGTTGCTCCCAAGAGCCGCGCGCATGCTTGCAATGGACGTCAGATCCTCGGCCGCGACTGCCCGGCCGCTGTTGGCGGCGGACGCGCCGAGGGCCACGCCGACCCCAAAGAGGAGCGGCAGCACGGCACCGGCCAGCAACCGTTCCTTCGATGTTTTCGCGTGCAGTTCTTGCATCTTCCAAGCCTCCCGGGGGTATTCCGATGTCTCTTGCTGGACCGGCCCGGGACATCGGGTGCCCGAGCCATAACTTTGTCCCCAGCTAGACCCTAACCCCAGGACCTGAAATGGTGAGATCACGTGATATCACGTGTCTGTGAGGCAAGCCGCGGCGCGGAATTTGGCTATGGTAGGCCCCTGTAGCGCCCCCTACGTTCAGGGGCAGCAAGTGGTTTTTTGAGGCGTCATGAGGCTGGCAGCAGTCAGATCCGGTGCTTCCCTCGCGGCCGGCCGCGCGGCTGCGGTCGGCTTGGGCTTGAGTCTGGCGGCTCTGGCCGGGGCGCCTTCGGCGCGCGCCCAGACCGGCACCCCCGTGCCCGAGGTCGTCCAGGTGGCTGCCGGACCCTTCATCTTCGGCTCGGACCGGGCCGAGCGCGAGGCCGCCTACCGCCTTGACGAAGCCGGATACGGCCACAGCTACACCCGGAAGAACGAGTGGTACGAGAACGAGCCGGAACGACAGGAAGCACGGCTCCCGGCCTTCGAGATTACCCGCACGGTCATCACCAATGCCCAGTATGCGGCCTTCGTCGCCGAGACAGGGCATCGGGTCCCGGACGTGGACCCCGAGACCTGGAAGGGATACCGCCTGATCCATCCCTATGAACGGACGCGCAAATTCGCCTGGACCGGCGGGCGTATGCCCGTGGGCCGCGGACAGCATCCGGTCGTCATGGTCTCCATCGAGGACGTGCGGGCCTACGCCCGCTGGCTGTCGGCCAAGACCGGGCACCGCTGGCGGCTGCCGACCGAGCGCGAGTGGGAGAAGGCGGCCAGAGGCGCCGATGGCCGCCGGTTCCCCTGGGGCGACGCATTCTCGGCGGACAAGCTCAACAGCCATGACGCGGGCCCTTTCGACACGGTGCCGGTCGGACAATTCGCCGATGCCGCGAGCCCCTACGGATTGCTGGATGCGGCCGGTCAGGTGTTCGAGTGGACCAGCCAGGAAAGCCGGCCCGGTCGATACATGGTCAAAGGCGGGTCCTGGGACGACAAGGGCTGCGGCGTCTGCCGACCGGCGGCGCGACATTCCCGGCCCGAGGCGATCAAGCACATCCTGGTGGGGTTCCGGCTCGTCCGCGAGCCGAAGAATCGTTAGCGGTGGGCAATTGCGCGTTGCAGATTCATATGCGTGCGGTTAGGTGTAATCAGGGAAATCTCAGGACGGCCCGGACTATGCCAGAAGGAAGCGTCGGCGGATCGGATTTCTCAAAGCTGTCCCTCGACCAGCTCGAAGAGATGCTGGAAGCCGGCCGCGAAGTCATCGAGTGCCATCGGGTGCTGGCCAAGACCGGCGACAACATCGTCGGCGAGCTGTTGCGGGATGTGGACAACTTCTTCGAGTGGAACCACTATCCCGAGGGCGATGTGTATGACAACACGTCGCACTCCCAGTACTACTACCACGCCCATCCGCCGGACGAACGGCCCGGCGAGCACGGGCATTTCCACACCTTCTTGCGGCCCAAGGGCATGCCAAAGGGGATCCGAGCCGCCCGCGTGTCCGACTACAAGAAGCCCAAGGATCCGGCCGACGCGCTCAGCCACCTCGTCGCGATTTCGATGGACGACAAGGGATTTCCGATCTCCATGTTCACGGTGAACCGGTGGGTCACGGCGGACTACTGGTACAAGGCCGAGGACGTGATCAAGTTCATCGATCTCTTCGAGATCGACCTGGCGCACCCGTCCTGGCCGGTCAATCGCTGGCTCACCGGCATGATGCGGTTGTTCCGCCCCCAGATCGTGGAGCTATTGCTGGCGCGGGACCGGACGATCGAGGACTGGCGGAAGAAGCACCCCAAACGCAATCCGTACAAGGACCACGATATCGAGGTCCTGTCCGAGGCCGAGGTCTCCATCGATGATCAGATGGCGCAGATCACCTCGGCGCTCGAGAAGCACGGCTGACTCGCCGTCCGTGCCGTGTTGACACGGCGCGTTAACACGCGGTGCAAGTTTCCGTCGGCAGGCCGCGTTTGAGCCAGCCCGGCGAATCGAACCGGCCAATCATGCCTTCGCTCACGTCGTAGACATTGGTGAAACCGCGGGCCTGCAGGTAGCGGTGGGCCCGCGCCGAACGGCCGCCGACGGCACAGATCAGCGCAACCGGCCGCGTCTTGTCCCCCTCCACGGTCGCCAGCAATTCCTCGTAGAATCCCGGCAGCCCTTTGGAGTTGTGAATCGTGACCGCCTTGGCGCCGCTGGGAATGCCGGTTTCCCGCCACTCCCGGGTTGAGCGTATGTCGACGAGCAGGACGTCCCCGCGCTGGGACCGGGCAAAGGCTTCGTCCGCGGAGAGCTTGCCGCCGGCCCACGCAACCGACGGTCCGAGCAGGAGCACGGCGAGTGCGAGCAGCCCTCCGATCGCAGCCGTGCTCAACTGCCAAACGGGGTCCGGATCGGCGACACGCGGTCGTGTGGTCCTGCAGGTCATGACCACGCACTATATTGGGCAAGATCGAGGCCAGACAAGCGGCACTGGCGCGGCGGGGATCATGCTCGCTTCGATCACTCGGCCTCTTCCCCCCGGTTGAACAAACCCTTGAAGATCTGGTCGAGCCCGGGCCGGTCCTCTTCGCCGACGCTCAGAAAGACGATCAGCCAGATGATCAGGGTTGCCAGGCCCAGCCCCTTGAGGATCTGGTCCATCCTGAGCCCGACGAACTTCTCGATATGCGGGGCGAGCGCGGCGTAGACGTTGCCATAGTTCCGGCGGATCGCCACCCCGACTACCAGCAAGACGATGACGATGATGACCAGCCAGGCCAAGGTCAGCCTCGATAGCGCTGCCCTGTGTCAGCCGCCGCGTCCCTGCGGACCGTCCGGTGTGTCAGCCCTTGGACAGCTTTCCGTTCGATTTGAGCGCCTGATAGAAGTCCACGCCCGCCATCACCACGACCACGACGATGACGATCCACAGATCGACCGCTTCGATGAAGTAAACCGGGAAGGCCAGGAATGCGGCAAACATGAGGAAGGCGATGGGGGCGATGATCTTGTCCGCGAGCGAGACCTTCCCATTGCCGTTGGCTTTGGCGGGGGTTTGATTGTTTCCGCCAGGCCCAACGCCATTTCCGGAAGGCGATGGTGCGGACGGGTCTTGGCTCGGTTCGGTCACGGGAGATTCCTCGCTGGTTTCGTCGTCAGAGGACCTTGGCCAGCCGTTCGACCAGCCAGTTCGCCGTTCTGAGCAAGCGTGCATCGTCGCCCCGCGGGCCCACGATCTGAACGCCGATCGGCATGCCGTTGCCGCCTTGCAGCAAGGGGGCCGAGAGGGCGGGCGTCCCGCAGAGCGTCCAGAGCGAGCAGAAGATCGGACTGCCGGTGGAGTCCAACCCTATCGGCGCCTCTCCGGGTGCAGCCGGCGTGATGACGGCGTCGAACTCCTGGAACAGCTCGTCCAGGCCCGTGTTGAGCACGGTGATCCAGTCCACCGCCCGGTTATAGTCCACCGCGAGGCAACGGCCGCCTTCTTCGATGATCTCGCGCAACGCGCCGCTGAGCCGATCCTTGCCGTTGGCGTATTCGGGCGCGAGACTCTTGGCCACGTCCGGATACATGATCGACCGGTGCCAGCCGACCGCGCCGTCGAACAATTCGGGCAACGGCACCTCTTCGATATGGTCGCCCAGGGCTGCGACCAGCTCCGCGAAGCCTTCCTGGGTGTCGACATCGGCCTGATCCCAGACGGCGGTCTTGACGAAGGCCAGCCGCGGCGTGACCGGCGGCGGCGTGGTGGCCGTCGCAACCAGCGGCGGGCGGGCGCTCGGGCGCATGTCGGGGTCGCCGTCGTCGTAGGCCATCAGCGGTTCCGCGGCCAGTGCGAGGTCCGGGACGGTTCGCGCGAACACGCCCACGGTGTCGAGCGGCCGTGAGAGGGGCAACACGCCGCGACGCGAGATCAGCCCATGCGTCGGCTTGTACCCGAACACGCCGCAGAAGGACGCCGGCCGGATCACGGAGCCGTTCGTCTGGGTGCCGAGCGCGAGCGGCACCATGCCCGTTGCCACCGCGGCGGCGGATCCGCTGGACGAGCCGCCAGGGGTGCGTTCGGGATCGTGCGGATTGGCCGTCTTGCCGGGGGCGTAGAGGGCGAACTCGGTGGTCACGGTCTTGCCCATGACGATCGCGCCCGCCTGGCGCAGCAGGGCGACGGCGGTCGCGTCCGAGCGCGGCTTGCGGCCGGCATGCAGGGCTGAGCCGTTCTCGGTCGGCATACCCTCGGTGTCGAAGATGTCCTTGACGCCCACGGGCAGGCCATGCAACGGACCGATAGGAGCCCCCGCCTCACGGGCAGCGTCCGCGGCTTTCGCCTGCTGATACGCATACTCGGGTTCGAGATAGGTCCAAGCCTGGACCGCGTCCTCGCGCGCGGCGATGCGCTCGAGGCAGGCGATGACCAGAGCCTCCGAGGTGATTTCGCCAGCGGCAAGCTTTGCCGCGGCCGCGTTGGCGCTCAGGTCACAGAGCGACATCTCCGAACTCTCGCCGCGGGCGGCCGTCATGTTGGGCGTTGTGTCCGTGGCTGGCGCCTGCATGGTCCCGCCCGCGTCACCGGCCGCCATAGAGATAGTCGGGCAGCCAAAAGGCGATCTGCGGGAAGTTGTAGAGGATGATCATCGCCAGGATCACCATGGACAGGAACGGCATGACGCCTTTGAAGATCTGCATCAGGTGTACATGCGGCGGCGCAACGCCTTTCAAGTAGTAGGCCGCCATGGCCATCGGCGGTGTCAGGAAGGAGGTCTGCAGGTTCAACGCCACCAGAATGCCGAAGAACAGCGGGTCGACGTTGAAGTACGGCAGCATGGGGAGAAAGATCGGCACGAAGATGATAATGATCTCGCTCCACTCGAGCGGCCAGCCCAGCAGGAAGATGATCACCTGTGCCAGGATCAGGAACATGACCGGCGACAGCTCGAGGCCCAGCACGAAGTGCTCGATGACGTCGTGGCCGCCGAGGTAGGAGAACACCGAGGCAAACGTCCAAGAACCGACGAACAGCCAGCACACCATGGCCGAGGTGCGCACGGTCAGATACACGGCCTCCTTGAGCCGTTCCCAAGTGAGCGCGCGATAGGCCGCTGCCAGCAACAGGCCTCCCAGCGCGCCGACCGCGGCCGCCTCGGACGGCGTGGCCAAGCCGAACAGAATCGCGCCGAGCACCGACAGGATCAGGAAGGCCAGCGGGAAGAACGAGGTCACCATCATGAAGATGACCTGACCCGTGGTCACGTCGGCGATGTCCTCCGGCCTCGGCTTCGGCGCCAGTTTCGGGTTCAACAGCGCCCGCCCCATCACATACAGGATGTACAGCCCGGCCAGCAGGAAGCCCGGGAAGATGGCCCCGGCGTAAAGCTTGACCACGGAGACGTTCGAGGTCGCCGCGTAGACGATCAGCATGATGCTCGGCGGAATGAGAATGCCGAGACAGCCGCCGGCGCAGATCACGCCCGCCGAGAAGCTCACGTCGTAGCGCGCCTTGAGCATGGCGGGGAAGGCCAGGAGGCCCATCAAGGTCACCACCGCGCCGATGATTCCCGTCGCCGTGGCGAAGAGGGCGCAGGTGGCGAGCGCCGCAATGGCCATCGAGCCGGGCAAGCGCCGCGCTGCGATCTGCAGGCTGAAGAACAGCCGGTCGACGATGTTGGCCCGTTCAACGATATAGCCCATGAACAGGAACAGCGGCACCGCCGTCAGCACGTCGTTGGCCATCACCGAATAAGTCTGGTTGACCAGCAGATCGAAGATCCGGTTGTCGAAGATCGTCTGCATGCGCTCGGCGTCGAAATAGGCGTAGTAGCCGAAGGCGACGCCCATGGCGACCAGGGTGAAGGCGATCGGGAAGCCGAGCAGGATGGTGAAGATGAAGATGCCCAGCATCATGACGGCGACTTGGGGATCGGTCACTTGACGCCTCCCTTCTCACCGATGTGGAGATGCTCCTTGATCTGCTCCACGTCTTCAGCCTGATGCTGCAGCATGGTCTCCATCTCTTCCACGTCTTCCAGATGGGCGGGCCACTCTCCGGTGCGGTAGCAGATGACACAGCGGAACACCTGCGCGATGCCCTGCAACAGCAACAGAATGCCCGCGATCGGGATGATCGTCTTGAACTGGAAGATCGGCACGTTGGCCGGGCTCATCACGCTCACTTCCGTGTAGGACCAGGATTCGCCCGCGTAGTCGAAGCCCGCAAGGATGAGCGCGATCACGCCCGGAAAAAAGAACAAGAAATACAGAATGAACTCGATAACGGCCTGGGTGCGCGGCTTCCAGAGCCGATAGATCACGTCGCCGCGGACATGGCCGTCGCGCGACAGGGTGTAGGCGCCCGCCATCATGAAGAGCGTGCCATACATCATGTAGCTGATGTCGAAGGCCCAGGCTGTTGGATCGCGCAGCACGTAACGGACGAAGACCTCGTAGCCGACGCCGAAGGTCATGATCAGAATGCACCAGGCGAAGGCCTTGCCGACCCAGGCCGACAGCCGATCGACATGCAGAATAAAGCTCTCCATCCGTTCCCTCTGAGAGCTGGGTGCCTAACTTGCGCAGAAGGGCGGCGCTTGTTGACGCCGCCCTTCGCTCGTCCTCCTGTGGCGACCGCCTTTCCTAGAAGGTGATCTTGCCCGGATAGTAGTGGTTGTAGGCGAGCTTGTAGTCCGCCGAGTTCATCAGGTCGTAGAACGCCACCCGCTCGGACCACGCCTTCTGGCTGTCGACGACCTTCTTGAAGAATGGGTCTTGCACCAGCTTTTCGAGGACCTTGTCCCAGGACTTGAGCTGGGCGTCCATGACCGACTGGGGCGTGCGGTAGACCTTGACGCCGTCTTCCTTGATCAGCGTCTGCAGGTCCTTCGAGTAGCTGTCCATGGCGAAGCCGTAGTTGGCCGTGTTCGCCGCCTCGGCCCCATACTCGAGGATGGCCTGGAGCTCTCCGGGCAGGCTCTCGAACTTGTCCTTGTTGAAGATGATCTCGAAGAACTCGGCCGCCTGATGGTAGCTGCCCATCATGTAGACCTTGGAGACATCCTGGGCGCCGAACTGGCGGTCCGAGGTCGGGTTGTTGAACTCGAACGCCTCGATCACGCCGCGCTCCAGCGCCGGGACGATTTCGCCGCCCGGAAGCTGGGTCACCTTGAGGCCCATGCCTTGCATGATGTCGGTGGCAAGGCCAACCGTCCGGTACTTGAGGCCCTGCATGTCGTCGGCGCTCTTGACCTCCTTCTTGAACCAGCCGAGCGGCTGGGTCGGCATCGGCATGGCGAAGAAGCCGACGAGGTTGAGCTTGAGGATGTCCTGGACCAGCTCGCGATAGAGATCCTTGCCGCCGCCAAAGTGGATCCAGGCGAGCACCTGCGAGGCGTTTGCGCCGAACACCGGGCCGGTGCCGAACAGCGATGCCGCCTTGTTCTTGCCGTACCAATAGGCGGTCACCGTGTGCGCGCCGTCCAACACGCCTTTGTGGCTGGCGTCCTGGACCTGGAACGGCTTGACCACCGCGCCAGCCGGCAGCACGTCGATCTTCAAGCGTCCGCCGGCCATCTTCTGGACGCGGTCGGCGTACTGCTTGAACATGTCCTGGAAAATCGCCTTGGCGCCCCAGGAACTTTGCATCTTCAGGGTCACGGTTTCCGCCCGCGAAACCTGGGGCATTGCCACCGTAGCCGCCGCGCCGCCCGCTGCCGCGACCGCGGCGCCCTTCAGGAACTTGCGACGGGCGCCAGCTTGTTTGGTGTCAGTCTTGCTTGCGTGCGTCCCGCGCAAGAGTCGTTTTGAGCTCATTCGATAATCCTCCCTTTGACACGCTGTGTGACAGGCTCGCAGCGCCGAAGCGGACCCGCTTCGTGCTCACGTTAAAGACAGTGCTGACCGAAGTCGCAACAGGCGTCCCCCCTCTCCCTAGATTTTGTTTTTGGCTGAACAGTTTTATACCGCCGGTTCATCGCCGGTCTAGTGGTATTTAGTGTACCAGAGGCTGTGGCCGTGCCGTGCATAACTTCTTGGTGATCGCCGAAAGGACTGTATTCGTAACGTCTGCGGGATCGCGGCCTATGCCACGCGGTCGTCCGGCTCGCGCCCGGTAAAGAACGCGTCCAGGTTGTCGAGCGCGCGAAAGCCCATCGCATCCCGTGTCTCGCGGGTGGCGCTGCCGATATGGGGCAGGAGGAAGGCGTTGGATAGATCCCGGTAGCCGGGGTGGATGTCGGGCTCGTTGTTGAAGACGTCGAGTCCCGCTGCGGCGAGCTTGCCGGATCTGAGTGCGGCGATCAAAGCGTCGTCGTCCACGATCGCGCCGCGTGCCGTGTTGACGACAACCGCGTCGTCGGGCAACAGCGCGATGCGCGCCGCGTTCAAGAGGTGTCGGGTTTCCTCGGTCGCCGGGCAGTGCAGCGAGAGGAAGTCACAGTGCGGCAGCAGATCCTCAACGCTGTCGTGGAAGATGGCGTCGGCCGCCGCCTCGGCGGCGAGCGGCCTGCGGTTGTGATAGTGCACGGTCATCTCAAAGCCGCGCGCCCGCTTGGCCAGCACTTGACCGACCCGTCCCATGCCAATGATTCCGAGCCGTTTACCCGTCATCTGGATGCCCACCATGAAGGCGGGGCTCCAATCCCGCCATTCGGCGGCGCGGACCAGCCGCTCGCCCTCGCTGGCGCGCCGCGCCGCGCCGAGCATCAGCAGCATGGCGATCTCGGCGGTCGCGTCGCTCAGCACGTCCGGGGTGTTGGTGACGGTGATGCCTTTGTCTCTCGCTGCGGCCACGTCCACGTGATCGTAGCCCACGGAGAAGTTGGCGATGATGCGCACGCTCGCGGGCAAAGCCTCGATCACGTCGGCGCCGAAGCGCTCGGTATGGCAGGGCAGGATCGCGTCAACGCCGGCTGCCCGGGACAAGAGCTCGTCGCGCGAATAGAGCTTGTCCTCCGGGTTGAAGCGGGGCGCGTAATCCTGTGCGAGCCGGGCCTCGACGGCCGGCGGCAGTTTGCGGGTGACCAGTACCTCGGGCTTGCCCTCGCGCATGCGACCTCTCCTGCCTGTGAAACAGGCGGGTTTCTAGCACAGGCCAGTCGCAGGTGATCAATACCGCTTTTGCGCTCTTACGTCCCGCAGGGTCAGGTCGCAGGCTGCGCCCGAGCACCACCCGCGTCGCGGCCTGCGCGCCGTCGCCCGACCAGCCCGCGGATCACGACGAAGAAGACCGGCGTGAAAAGCAAGCCGAAGAAGGTCACGCCCAGCATGCCGTAGAACACGGCTGTGCCGATCGCCTGGCGCATCTCGGCGCCGGCGCCGCTCGCGATCATCAGGGGGACGACGCCCAGGATGAAGGCGAAGGACGTCATGAGGATCGGCCGGAGGCGCAGCCGGCAGGCTTCGACCGCGGCCTCGAAACGGTCGCGGCCTTCGCGCTCGAGCGCCCGCGCGAACTCCACGATCAGGATCGCGTTCTTGCTGGCGAGTCCGACCAGCACGACAAAGCCGATCTGGGTCAGGATGTTGTTGTCCATCCCGCGCAAGGCGACGCCGCCGAGGGCCGAAGCGAGGCACATGGGCACGATCAGGATGATGGACAGCGGCAGGGACCAGCTCTCGTACTGTGCGGCCAGGACCAGAAAGACGAACAGCACACAAAGCGGAAAGATGAACAAGGCCGTGTTGCCGGCCTGTTTTTCCTGGAATGCCAGATCGGTCCATTCGAAGGATATGCCCTCCGGCAGGATCTCGGCGGCCAGGCGCTCCATCTTGGCGATCGCTTCGCCGGAGCTGACGCCCGGCAGGGTGTCGCCATTGATCTCGGCCGCGGGATAGAGGTTGTATCGCGGCGACCGATCGGGTCCAGTCACATCGCGGAAGTCGACCACCGTGCCGAGAGGCACAATGTCACCGTCGAGGCTGCGGGTACGCAGCCGGGCGATGTCGTCGCGCTCCAGCCGGTGCGGCGAATCGGCCTGTGCGGTGACCCGATAGACCCGCCCGAACAGGTTGAAATCGTTGACATAAGATGAGCCGAGATAGATCTCCAAGGTCTGGAAAATGTTCTCGACGGGCACGTTCAGCATCTGCGCCTTGGTGCGCTCCACCTCCAGATAGAGCTGCGGCACGTTCGCCTGGAACGGGGTGTAGACGCTGGTCAGTCCCGGCTCCGCCCGCGACGCCGCGATCAGATCGTTGGTCGCCTGGTCGAGCACGTCAATGCCGCGTCCCCGCCGGTCCTGCACCATCATCTTGAAGCCGCCGGCGGTGCCGATGCCGCGCACCGGCGGCGGCGGCACGACGAAAATGAAGGCGTCCTGGATGGCGAGCAGGCGCGTGCGCAGGTCAGCCAGAATCTGATCGCCGCTGAGGCCCATTTCTTCTCGTTCCTCAAACGGTGCCATGACCGCGAAGATCGCGCCCGCGTTCGACGCGTTGACCCGGGTCGCGCCGGAGAAGCCCGAGAAGGTTGCGGTGTGCACGATGCCTGGCGTGTCGAGGATGATCTGCTCTGCACGATTGATGACTTCGTCGGTCCGGGTGAGCGACGCCGCCTCGGGCAACTGGATGGCGGTGATCAGATAGCCCTGGTCCTGGGCCGGAATGAAGCCTGTGGGGATCTTGGTGAAACCCCAGGCGGTGGCGCCGATGAGCCCCGCATAGACGATCAACATGGGGATCGAAAGCCGGCGCACGATCGCGCGCACGGCCGCCGCGTAGAAGGCGGATAGCCATTCAAAGCCGCGATTGAACTGGAAATAGAACCAGGCGAGGGGGCGTCGCGTCGCCCGGGGCGTATCGTGGGATCCCTCATGCTCCTTCAGCAAGAGCGCGCTCAGCGCCGGGCTCAAGGTCAGCGAGTTGAACGCCGAGATGATGGTCGCCACGGCGATGGTCAGCGCGAACTGCTGATAGAACTGGCCCGAGATGCCGCTGATGAACGCCGTAGGGATGAACACGGCCGACAGCACCAGCGTCATCGAGATCAGCGCGCCGCCGACCTCGTCCATGGTCTTGTGCGCCGCCTCCCTGGGCGAGAGCCCGTCGCGCAGGTTCCGTTCCACGTTCTCGACCACGACGATGGCGTCGTCCACCACGATGCCGACGGCCAGGACCAGCCCGAACAGGGTGAGGTTGTTGATCGAGAAGCCGAACGCGGCCATCACCGCGAATGTCCCGATCAGCGAGACGGGAATGGCGATGATCGGGATGATGCTGGCGCGCCAGGTCTGCAGGAACAGCAGGACCACCAACACGACCAGGACAACCGCCTCGAAGATGGTCCTGATCAGCTCTTGGATCGATTCGGCGATGAACTCGGTCGGGTTGTAGATGATCTCGTAGGCCAGACCCTTGGGAAAGTCTTTCTCCAGCTCGACCATCGTGGCCTGGATGGCTTCGGCCGTCGCCAATGCATTCGAGCCGGGCCTTTGGTTGACCACCATGGCAACGGCGCTCTTGCCGTCGAGATAGCTATTCGTCACATAGTCCCGGGCGCCCAGTTCGATGCGGGCCACGTCGCGCAACTTGGTCACCCGGCCGTCTTCGCTGGTCTTGACGACGATTTCCTCGAATTCGCGCGCCTCGGTCAGTCGGCCGCGGAGCGTCAAGGCCGTCTGGAAGGCGCGCGGTGTTGCCAGCGGCGGCTGGCCCAGCGAGCCGCCCGCGACCTGGATGTTTTCCTGGCGCAGGGCGCGGATCACGTCCGCGGCCGTGAGGCCGATCGAGGAGATCTTGTCGGGATCGAGCCAGACCCGCATGCTGTAGTCGCGGGCGCCGAAGATGTTGATGTCGCCGACGCCGCCCACCCGCAGCAACGCGTCCCGCACCTGCAGCAGGGCATAGTTGCTGATGTAGAGCTGGTCGTAGGTCTGGTCGGGCGAGAGCATATGGATCACCAGCAGGAGATCCGGCGAGCTCTTGCGGGTGGTCACGCCGAGCCGGCGCACCTCTTCCGGTAGCCTGGGCTCGGCGATCTGCACCCGGTTCTGGACCAGGACCTGGGCCTTGTCGAGATCGGTGCCCAGCTCGAAAGTGATGGTCAGGGTCATACGACCATCGCTGGTCGACTGGGAGAACATGTAGATCATGTCCTCGACACCGTTGATCTCCTGCTCGATCGGCGTCGCCACGGTGTCGGCGATGACCTGGGCGCTGGCGCCCGGATACTGCGCCGTGACGACGATGGTCGGCGGCGCCACCTCCGGGTACTGCGAGACCGGCAGCGAGAAATAGGCGATGCCGCCCACGATCATGATGAACAAGGAGACGACGGTCGCGAAGACCGGCCGCTTGATGAAAAAATGCGGGAACTTCATTGGGCGCGCTTTGCCGCCGCTACGGTGTCGATGGTGCTGCGCTCCGCGGCGACCTTGCCCCCCGTGCGAGCCCGTTGGATCCCGTTGATGATGACCCAGTCGTCCGGCTGCAGGCCGGT
>JAAUXY010019299.1_pt1 | contig 23372 bp, 23 predicted proteins | sample 7278121 | NCBI WGS metagenome assembly JAAUXY01 (sample SAMN14350117, study PRJNA611818) | marine sediment metagenome | isolation source: surface marine sediment (1.8m) | place: French Polynesia: Moorea | collected 2018-08 | reverse complement strand
CCCCTCCTCTCCCACGCCGGTCAGGAACGCAGCTTCGCCGGCGCCGAGGATCTTTACGGCGATCCGATGCGTCTGCGCCTGCCGCTCGAGCTCGGGGTTACCGTGATTGCCGCACACATCGCGACGACTGGTGAGATTGAGGGAGAAGGCAATTTCGAGCGGTTTCTGCGGCTCTTTCCGGAATACCCCAACCTCTACACAGAGGTCAGCAGCCTGACCCAGGTCAACAAGCTGAACTATCTTGCCCGTGCCCTGGAAATACCGGCACTCAAGGAGCGGATGCTCTACGGCACTGATTGGCCGCTGCAGTTCTTTCCGCTGGTTTCACCGATGTACCACGTGAACCATATCGGCGTCGATCGAGCTCGTCAGATCAGCACCATCGAGCAGGTGTGGGATCGGGACGTTGCCCTCAAGGAGGCGCTGGGTGTGCCCAGCGCCGTGTTCAGCCGCAGCCGGGCGCTGCTCATGGCGCCCGTTTCGCAACCCGAACTTGATATAGTCTCGCCCTGAACCAGGGTTTGAGTCGTTAATGATCCGTTGCGCCATCTTTGCGTTGTTTGTCATGGCCGGTGCACTGCCATCTCCTCTGTTTGCCGCTGACAGCGGCATTGCGCCGGGACTGGAGCTCTCCGCGGTCGTGCGGGTCCGCGTTGCGCGTGTTGAACCGGTTGCCGTCGGCGGCAGCAGCGTCGCAACGGGCGTCGTTGCGGCCTACCGCAAAGCCACCGTAGCCGCGGAAGTACCCGGTCGTATCGTCGAGCGCCTGGCAGAGCCGGGCGTGCAGGCCCGCGCCGGCGAGCCGCTGGTGCGCATCGATGCGGACCGCCTGCAGCTGCAGGTCCGCCAGGCAAAGGCCCTGGCCAGAGCCCGCAGCGTAGACGCCGAGCATGCCCAGCATGAATATCAACGCGGTCAGCGGCTGTTCGCGCGCAAGGTCATCAGCGAAGACACGGTGGACGATTTGCGGTTTGCGGAGCAGCGCGCGCAGGCACAGCTGCAGGCCGCGCTGGTGGAGGTTGCAACCGCTGAGCGCAACCTCCGCGATGCAAGCGTGACCGCGCCGTTTGCCGGTCAGATCGAACACGTGCACGTCCAGGTCGGCGACTACGTCAATCCGGGCCAGCCGATCATCACGCAGACGGATTTCTCGAAAGCCCGCCTCGTCGCCGGCGTTTCCGGCAGCGATACCAATCACCTCAGCGTTGGTGATACCGCCACCGTTGCCTTCGACGATCTCGGCGGCAGCACGGTGCAGGCCCGGGTGACGAGCGTCGGGCGCATCAAGGAGCAGCCGAGCGGCACCTATCCGATAGAGCTCGAGCTCGAAGGGCTCATTACGGCGAGTCTCCGGGAAGGCATGGTTGCGAACATTGCCTGGCAGAGCGATGCCAATACCGGCTCCGGCATCAGCATGCCGGCCGCCGCGCTGATCCGCCGCAGCGGCCAGATTGGCGCCTACGTCATCGAAGACAACATTGCCCACCTGCGAAGCCTGCGCATCGGCAAGAGTGACGGACGCCGCGTGGAGGTCCTGTCGGGCCTTGCGGTTGGCGAAGAGGTGGTTGTCGACGGTCAGTTTGCGCTGCGTGACGGTGCCCGGGTCGAAGTCGAACGTTACGGTTCCTGACCGCGCATGATCCGCTTCTTCGTCGAGCGCAAACTGATGGTCAACGTCATCGCCCTGACGCTGGTGGTGCTGGCCATCTATTTCGTGTCCGGCGTGCCGCGCGAGTACCTGCCGAGCATCGACATGCCTCAGGTTACGGTGGTCGCCAAGCTGCCGGGCGCGTCGGCCCGCGACATGGAAACCAAGGTCACGATACCCATCGAAGAGGCCATAGACACCGTCGACGGCGTGGACGAGTACACGACCACCATCTCCGACAGCGTCTCCATCACGAGAGTCGATCTCTATATCGACAGCACCGAGGAGCAGGTGATCACCGCGATGCAGGACCTGCGCGATGCGATCGACGGCATTACCGACTTCCCGCCGGAGATGGAGGACGAACCAACGCTGACCCGCTTCAACCCGGGCAAGTGGTCCTTCGTCGAAATTGCGCTCTCGGGGCCCATGGAGACTCTGGTGCCTTTGTCCAAGCAACTCGAGCGCAAGATCGAGCGATTGCCTGACGTCTCACAGGTCACCATAGTCGGCCTGCAGGATCCCGAGGTGCGGGTGCTGGTGGATCCCAACAAAGCCAACGCGCACGGCATCACCGTGCTCGATGTCGTCAGTGCGGTGCAACGGCGCAACGTCTCGTCCACCGGTGCGGTGCTGGAGACCGCCGCCGAGCGCAAGCAGGTCATGGTGTGGAGCCGCTACGAAGATCCCATTGAGGTGGGTAACACGATTGTGGCGTCACAGCCCGGGATCGGCGTCGTTCGCATCAGTGACATCGCCAGGGTTGAGCGCAGCCGCGAAGACACGGGCCTCATTACCCATACCAACGGCGAGCCGGGACTGTCACTCGTCATCACAAAACGCGAAAACAGCGATCAGCTGGACGCCATTGCTCAAGTTCGCGAACTCATGTCCAGGCAGGAGCTGCCGCCGCAGGTCTCTTTCGAATACGTCAACGATCGCACGTTCTACACGAGCAACCGCCTCGCCGTGATGAGCAGCAACGGCCTGATGGGCGGCGTGCTGGTGGCGCTGATTCTCTTTGCGTTCATGCGGCGCGAATCAGCCACCTGGGTGCTGGCGGGCATACCCATCGTGTTCTGCGGCTCCCTCATTCTGTTGCCGTTTCTCGACATGACGCTGAATCTCTTCACGCTGACCGGACTGGTCATTGTCCTCGGCATGGTGGTGGACGACGCCGTCGTGGTGGCGGAGAACATCGTCTCCAACCGCGAGCGCGGACTGGGTCCCACTGAGGCCGCCATCACCGGTGCGCAGGAAATGGTCAAACCCGTATTCGCCGCGGCGCTGACCACCATGCTCGCCTTCGGACCCATTGTTGCCATGGGCGGCATGCCCGGCAAAGTCATGTGGCAGATCCCGGCAATGGTGGTGCTCGTGCTGATCTTCTCGCTCATCGAGTCGTTCTTCGTCCTGCCCGCGCATATGTCCCACGTCAAAGGCAGCAGCGATCACGGGCGACGCCAGTTTGTCGTCGAGCTGGAGCGCCACTATCGCCGCGCGCTGCGGTTTGCGCTGCGCCACCGCTGGCTCACTCTGACCATCGCCGGCGCGGCGTTCATTACGATCATTGGCATCATCCGCCCGCTCGTGCCATTCGTGCAGTTCCCGCAGACCGACGCACGCCTCCTCTTCGTCAAGGTCAGCACGCCGATCGGGACGCCCCTGGAACAGACCGAGGCGGTGGCAACCGACCTGCAGCGTCAGATCCGCGACATCACCGCAGACGACTTCCGCGCCATCACGGCCCGCATTGGTCATCAGGACGTTGGCGGTGGTGACAAGGAGCGCGGCGAGGCCGAGAACGAGGCGCTCCTGACGATCGTGTTCAAAGACCTCGACCGACGTTATACGAACCAGCAGTGGATCCAGGTGCTGAATCAGAATCTGAACACACCCGACGGCGTCCAGCTGACGCTGCAGTCGGAGTACATTGGTCCGCCCACAGATCAGCCGGTGACTGTCCACATAGAATCGAACGACGACGATACGCGTCGTGCCGTGGCGCTCGAGGTTTACGAATACATACGCGCAAGCTCCGGCACCACCGAGGTACAGGTCGACGAACGCCGCGGCACGCCGAAGCTCGATCTCAACCTCAATTACGAGAAGCTTGCGCTCCTGGGCCTGGATCCACAGACCGTCTCGTTGACCGTGCAGGCTTCTTTCTTCGGCATCGAAGCTTCCGAGCACCGGGACATGGAGGACACCACCGAGCTCAGAGTGCAGTTCGACCCTGCCGCCCGCGGGGACCTGAACGCATTCCTGGATACTCCGGTGCGGGCGAGCAACGGCGCTCTGGTGCCTTTGCGCGACGTGGTCAACCCTATCGAAACTCCCGGTATGGACAGGATCTATCACCGCGATGGCTATCGCACCTCCACCGTGCGCGCGAGCTTTACGCCTGACTCACCCCATACCGCGCTCTCTTACGCCGCGGAGCTCGAACGGGAGGTGCTGCCAAAATTCGCCGGCATCGAAGGGCTGGAGGTGCTCATCGGCGGCGAGGCCAAGGACACGCAGGAAGTCACCGGCGAGCTTGCTACGGTGGCCGTGCTGGTTGTGCTTGGTATCGGCGTGGTCATCTGGATCCTGCTGGGCTCGCTGCTGGAGGCGGTGTTTGTCCTGGTTGTCATCCCGTTTGCCGCGGCGGGTGTGATTCTCGCGTTTTTCGTCCACGGCCTGGATCTGTCCATGACGGCAATGATCGGCGCAATTGGTCTCGCGGGCGTGGTGGTCAACGCCTCGATTGTGATGATTGACGCCATCCACCGCCACATGGACCGCGATCGCGGCGCCCGCGACCCCGTCGAGATCATGCAGGACGCGGTCGTCTCGAGACTGCGGCCCATTCTGGTCACGACGCTCACCACCCTGGGCGGCGTCATGCCCACCGCGTACGGCATCGGCGGGTACGATACGATCGTCAGCCCCATGTCCGTAGCGATCGGCTGGGGGCTGCTCTTTTCCACCGGCGTGACCTTGTTTGTCGTGCCGGTGCTATTCAGTATCGCCCAGGACATCAACCATCGGTTCAAACGCGGCAATCCGGAAGATCACATCAGCCGCGAGGAACTGGCAGATCTGGCGGTTGAGACATAAGGCGGTTGAGACATAAAAGGAAACATACACGGATATCATGAACAGCAACGTGCACCCATTGACGAGCGACGCGCCGCTGATTGTCTACGTCGACATCAAAAGCCCGTACGCGTTCGTCGCCATAGAACCCACGCTGCGTATGGAACGTGAGCTTGGCCTCGAATTCGACTGGCGGCCGCTGACCCTGGACATCCCGAGCTACCTTGGCTCAGCGCGGAAGAAGGCTGGCAAAGTCGTCACAAGCAACCGCAGCCAGTCACAGTGGAGCGGCATCAAGTACGCTTACCGCGACGCCCGCCGTTATGCCGAGCGTCAGGGTCATATTCTCAAAGGCACCGAGAAGATCTGGGATTCGAGTATCGCCAACATCGGCATCAGCTGGACGATGGAACAAGCACGCTCACGCCTTGCCGCCTATTTCGATGCGGTCTACCCGCCCTTCTGGCGTCGCGAGCTGGACATCGAGGACGTCGAGGTTGTCATCGGCTGCCTCGAGCAGGCCGGTGTGCCGACGGAGGGATTCAGCGCGTACAGCGAAGGACCCGGCCGCGCTGCACACGACGCATTGCAGGCCACGCTGCACCCGGCCGGCATCTACGGCGTGCCTACCTACGTCGTGGACGGGAAGATATTTTTTGGCCGCGAACACCTGCCGCACGTGCGCTGGCTGCTGACTGACCGCGCAGGCTCCGCACCCGACATTGCGTACGAGCTCTGAGCATGGATATGCGTATCTACATCGACTTCAAGTCGCCGACCGCCTACCTCGCCATGCAGCCGACGCTCAAGCTCCTCGACGCGCTGCCCGAGTGCAACGCCCGCTGGCTGCCCTACGACACCCGTCAGCGTCCCGTTCCCGCAGCCAAGCCGAACGAGGACCGCAGCGAGTCTCATTTCCGGGTGCGCGCGGAGGCGCGCCAGGCGACACACCTGTACTACGCGGACGTGCAAGGTGTACCAATGTCGTTTGCAGCAGACCCGGGTGAGACGAAGCTGGCGCTCGCAGCGCTCCTGCACTGCCAGCCGTTACCCTTACCGTTCATTGCTGCAGCATTTCAGGCGTACTGGCAGGACCACGCAAACCTGAACGATCCGGCAACGGTCGGCGCGCTGCTCGAGAAGAGCCAGTCGGATCCGGGGGCGTTCAACGCCGACGCCATGCTCGAGGAGCTCGAGGTAGTGAGAACTGAGGCGGAGGAACTCGGTGTCATCGACACGCCCGCCTACATCGTCGACGGGCAGCTTTTCATAGGGCGGGAGCACCTGCCCTGGATAAAAGAGCTCCTGACCGCCTAGGAGGCCGGCCGCACGCTGGCAGACTTCTCCGCGTCAACGCTCACGTCGGGATCGCCGGTATACACCACCTGCGCATTATTCCGCGTGGCGGCATTCAGGTGCGCAGTGGCCCAGACGCTGATCTCACTGTCACCGGATGCTTTTATGACAACCGTCTGAACGCGCAGATTCCCGGCGTCCACAGCGGTGCGACCCGTGGCGTCCAGGGTCAGCTCGGCGGCGCTGCCCGTAAGCGCAATTCTGCTGTCACCCGCCGCCAGCAGCTGCATGTCACCAACCTGCAGATCGGTCATGCTGATGACAGCCCGTCCAGATGCGCGCACGTCGAGATCCGGTGCGTTGAATCCGCTACCCACGAGCGCGCTGGCGCCATATACGGCCAGGCGCTCGAGCGGTGCCGCCGTCTCGCCCAGATCGGCAGCCACGTCGCCAAGCAGTTCCAGCGCGCGCAGCTCCGGGCACCCGACGTCGATGCTGACCCCGCTGCCGGCAACGCTCACGCTGGTCGATTCGATGCTTACGCTGGCGTCGGCGACCGCCTGACGATCGCCGCTGATCCGTACCATCGGCAGATCCATGTCTACCAGACGCATTTCCGCGGCGCCGGTGATCTTGACCTCCCGGCACGCGTCCAGAACGACGCTGCGTTCGTCCGCGGGGGTACAGGCGGTGCCGCCGACAACCGCCATGAGAAACACGAGCCTTTTCAATTCCGCCTCATTCCGCGTAGGTGACGAACTCCACCCAGTTCCCGTCAGGGTCTTCCACCATGCCGATGGTGACGCCCGGACGCGCTTCGGTCAGCGGCACCACGACCTTGACGCCGGCGGCTTCGCACGCGGCCATGATCTCCGCGAGATTGTCGACACGCATGGTCCAGTAGCGGTAACCCGTGGCTGCGGCAATGGGCCCCGGAGGTGGCGTCTGCGCCGGCGCCGGATCCGGCACGACCACCTTGATGAGGCTTTCGCCACACCAGAGCCGGTACATCGTGCCACCCATTGGAAACGGCGTGCTGGGCTCTTCACGGAAGCCAAGCAGATCGCGGTAAAAGGCAAGCATGGCGTCGCCGTTTCTGGTGACGATGCCTAGATCAATGGCGCCTTTCGTGAGACTGACTTGCACGATTGACTCCTAACCGTCGAGGACCGCGTTCCACTCAGCCACTTCCGCCACGGAGGCGAGCAGCTCGCTGGCATCCCCCTCGATCGTGACGCTCTTGATGCTGTCACCCTGGGCAATGGCGTTGACGACGTCCTGGTCAGCGTCACCCTGCACCGCACCGAAGATCGTGTGCGCATCATCGAGCCAGGGCGTCGGCACGTGAGTGATGAAGAACTGCGAGCCATTGGTGCCCGGACCGGCGTTGGCCATGGAAAACTTGCCGGGCGCATCGTGACGGAGCTCGGGGACGAATTCATCGCCAAACTTATAGCCCGGACCGCCGGTTCCCGTGCCCATCGGGCAACCACCCTGAATCATGAAATCCGCGATGACGCGATGGAATTTCAGACCATCGTAGTACCCGCGCTGAGCGAGGTTCACGAAATTGGCGACGGTCATTGGCGTTTTGTCTGGATAAAGGTCCAATCTAATGGTGCCTTTGTCCGTCTCCATTACAGCAACGAGTGACATAGTTTCTCCCTATCTCTTATTGTGGATTCATCTTGTGGATTCATCGCGTTCGCGTCGACGCGGTTGTATTCATTGAGCGGTTACTGCCAACCGCCAAGCAGCGCACCCATCACCACGCTGTAAACGACGCGGTATCCGGACTGAATGATAAACAATCGCAGGCCCCAGCCACAGAAGGCGGTGTCCGAAGCCATCGCCGTCGCAATGAAGCCGATACCCGTCACGAGCCCCAGAAGCGCGCCGGCGCCCCACCCGGTGATGCTGAGCGCATGCACCAGCCAGGCAAGCGTGATCGCCGTCAAGAGCGCCGTGAAGAAGCTGATGACAAAGGGACTTGCCGAAGGCTCGATGTCGTCTTCGGTTTTGCCCATAGCGGCGAGCCACGCTTTGCCGAAAAGCGGTCCATACCAGAGCCCGCCCAGAACGAATGCCAGCACCGTGGCAACGAGGATCGCCCACCAGTTGAACATGTCCATCACGTTCCTTCCCCCCAGCTTTCGCCAAATTGATCTGCAAAGCAGAGCTTGTTGACCGGACGCCGCGAGATTGGACCATGACCGCCGCGCACCGGATAGCCGATGGGCATCACGGCACACGTATACCAGCCGTCCGGAATGTGCAGCAGCGCTTTCATGGCGTCTTCTGCATAGCACAGGAGCGTCGTCAGCGTGCAGCCGATACCTTCGCTGACACACGCGAGCATCGCGTTCTGCACGGCCGGATACACCGATCCACCGCCGACCACGGAGGCACGCGGCAGGTCCGCATCGGTAATGGCCATGTGGTCCGGATTGAAGCAGACGACGAGAATCACCGGCGCCTCACCCATGTGCTCACCGAGGTGGTCACAGGCGTCCAGCATCCGTGCGCGCTTTTCCCGCGCCTCCCCGCTCAGGGACTCGAGCCCGCGACGGGCATTTGCGCCGTACGTTTCCCACTGCGGCCGGTAAAGATCGCCAACCGCGCGCCTGAGCTCAGGGTCGCGCACGACAATAAAACGCCAGGGCTGCACGTTGCCGCCGCTCGGCGCCCAGGCGGCCGCCTGCAAGATCCGCTCCAGCACATCGTCGGGAATGGGATCGGGTTTTAGACGCCGCACGGCACGCAGCGTGCTCATGGCCTCGTAGAGTGGTACCGAGTCAGCCACTGTGCGCATCCAGGAACTCGGCAAAAGCGGTCATGGCAGCATCGCGAGCCGGCCCCTCTTTCCAGTCTTCGATGTAAGTTGCGTTGGGCGCGGTGCTTGCGACGAGATCGGATGACGAGGCTGGATGGTAGAGGTCGTCACCTTTGAGCACGAGCAGCGGCGTTTCCACGGTTTTGACGAAATCGGCGTCCACGTTGAAGAGCACTTTGTCGCCGCCGTACATGTTTTCCCGGAAGCCCTGCCAGGCACTCTGGTCACCCATCGATTCTCTGAGCGGCCCTGCCCAGTCATCAAACATGGCGTAAAACGCATCCTGATTACCGTCTCTTCCAATGGTCTGAAACAAGGTAGCCGACGCTACCCGCTGCGGCGCCGCCTGAATGAGACCAAGACAGTACGGCCCGCCGATACACATGCCGGCAACGTGAAATCGATCGATGCCGAGGTGATCCATCAAACCCAGCTGATCCGCCGTGTACGTATGCCAGCCGTCATCGGCAGATACCGGCGCGGTGCTCTGACCGGCGTTGCGCTGGTCCATGGCGATGACGCGGTAGCTCCCCTCGAGCTGCTCAATCGGATTCCAGGGCGTATTTTCCCAGAAGCTGATGGCGGAGCGCATGCCGCCGGGAGCAATCAGGAGCAACGGAAAACCGCTGCCGCTTTCTTCGTAGTAAATCTGCGCGCCGTTGCGCTCATAGGTAGGCATGTTTTTCTCCTTTCGGCGTGTGTCCGCTAGTCCGTCTGACCGCGGCGTTCCAGCTCCCGCTTGAGGCGGACCGTATCGCTCTCCAGAGGCTCAGCAAGCTCAGAGGGATCGAGCTCTCCCAGACTGTGCGCCCGCATCTTCGCACCGTCGTAGGTGATCCACTTTTCTGGAATCACCTCGAGCACAATTCGCAAAGGTGAGTCGAGAAACTCCTGGAAAGTCTGCGCCTCCGACTCTTCCGGACGGAGCGCGCGCGCGAAGTCCGGATAAAACCATTCTTTGGTCTCGCGATCCTCGTGGATGACACACTTACCTTTGATGGTCACCGTTTTACCCGGCCCCATGCTCGTGCCCGTGCTCGTCACGACCACCGACACCTGCGGGTTGCGCCGCACGGCGCTGATACGGTGCCGGTGTGCGCCGGCGGTCAGCCACACGCGGCCATTGCGCCAGATGTAAGACATGATGACGCCCATGGGCCAGCTGTCCTTGGTACACCAGTTGAAAACACATTCGCGCTGTTCGAGCAGCAGCGCTTCCTGATCGTCCGGATTCAACTGGTAAACCGAGACCAGCTCATAGTTGTCGATGTCTTCCGCCATGGTTCCTCCTGTGTGAGTCTGAATCAGCGGGCGCAGTGCCCGCCATCGATGGTAATGATGGTTCCGGTGGTGTTGGCGGACCGCGGGCTCGCCAGAAAGGTCACCATATCGGCGATGTGCTCCGGCTGACCGGGCGGATAACGCGGATCCCAGAGTTCCTGCCAGCGCTCGGCATCGCCCCAGCGTTTCTCCGCCATGCTGCGCTGCAGGGTTTCCAGGCGCTCAGTGACAATCTGTCCCGGGTTTACCCCTACCACGCGGATGTTGTCTTTGCGGCTCGTCCCGCCAAGCGCGCGGGTTAATGCCATCAGCGCCGCGTTACCCCCCGCGCCTGCGGCATATCCCGCGCTCGGTCGCTCGCCGCCGGCGCCAATGACGTTGATGATGACACCGCCGCGCTCGCGCATGTCGTCATACATCGCGCGGCACATGTTGATGTAGCCAAAAACCTTCAAATCCCAGGCTTCGCGCCAGGTAGCCTCATCCACATCGGCCAGGCTGCCCGCCGGAATGGCCCCGGCGTTGTTGACGAGAATGTCGAGGCCGCGCGATGCCTCACAGAGCTGTGCCACCTGAGATGAGTCGCTCAAGTCCGCAGCCGTCGTCGTCACCGCGACGTTGGCGCTTTCCTGGATCCGCGCCTGGGCAGCGGCCAGATCTGCCGCCGAGCGCGCAACCAGGTGCACGTCGCAGCCTTCGGCGGCCAACCGTTCGGCACAGGCCAGACCAATACCTTTCGAGGCGCCCGTGATCAGGGCGCGCTTTCCCGTCAGCTCGAGATCCATCATTCCTCCCCGGCCGCTACTGTAGCACTGTTCCCGCCGCCGGCGCGGTATAATTGCGCCATGAGCATTCCAATCCTGGACCTGCAGTCGCTCAAGCGCGAGACCCTCGACGAAGCCTGTCGGGAATGGGGCTTTTTTGCCCTGCGCGGCCATGGCGTGGCGGCGGATCTCATCACCGCGGCGCTCGCGCAGACACGCGCGTTCTTCGACACACCCCTGGCGGAAAAAAACCGTATCCGCCGGTCGGCTTCGAATCCGTGGGGTTTCTACGATGCCGAGCTCACGAAAAACCGGCGGGATTGGAAAGAGATTCTCGACATCGGTCCGGCCATCAGTACCGCAAGAATGTCCGACGCCTGCACGCAGTGGCCGGCGCTACCTGGCTTCGAAGCATGTCTCACCGATCTGCAGGGCGCGATGCACGCGGTGGCTCTGGAGCTCGTGAGCGCGCTGGGTGAGGCGCTCGGCAGCACGGCGGATCTGCGCGCGCCATTTGCAGAGCACACGAGCTTTCTACGCCTGAATTACTACCCAACCTGCCCCGATCCCGCGCCAGCGGATGCGGAATTTACCCCGGCCGAGGGGCAGCTTGGCATCAGTCATCACACCGACGCCGGCGCGGTGACCGTGCTCCTGCAGGATGCCCAGCCCGGCCTGCAGGTGTATCGCAACGACCGCTGGCATCTGGTGGATCCGCTGGCCGACGCGTTCATCATCAACATCGGCGATATCGTCCAGGTGTGGTCGAACGACCGGTATCGGGCGCCGCTCCACCGGGTGCTGGCAAACGGCAAGGTGGATCGCGTCAGCATCCCCTACTTTCTGAATCCGGCTTACGACTACGACTACGCGCCGCTGACGGACGGTGCGCCCCGCTACCGCCCGATCAACTGGGGTGAGTTCCGCGAAGGTCGAATGGCCGGTGACTACGCCGACCACGGTCAAGAGATCCAGATCAGCGACTTCGAGCTGGCCTGAGGCCTTGCAAACCGTCAGCTTTGACGGTTTCATACCGGAACATTTTTTTACGGACAGGTCATGCCAAGACTGCGACATCCCATGAACGGAGCCATGTACACCGTGCGACCAGACGGGCTGGTCGAAGTGGAGAACAATGGACTCACAGGCGTTTTCACCTGGGACGGTCGCCACGACAGCGGGGAGCTGACCTACGCCGATCCACACATGCTCGTCTGGCTGGCAGGACCGCAGCTACCCGACGCCGCCGACGACGGACGCAAGCACCGCGGTTGAAACAAGGAGGAAACATGTCAAGCACAGCAGAGTCCATCGACCGCTCAGCGGGCATCAGCTACCAGGAACTCATCAGCCGTGACGTCGTGCCGCCGCCAGCGGCATTGACCCTCGAAAGCCCATACGAATCGGATCTGACGTCAGTACCTGTCGCGCGCTATGCCGATCCTGCCTTCCATGAGCTGGAAATGGAAAAGCTATGGCCGCGGGTCTGGCAGATGGCGTGCCGTGAGGAAGAGATTCCCACGGTCGGCGACTACATCATCTACGAGATCGGTCGCTTTTCGATTCTCGTGGTGCGGACCAGCGACGGTATCAAAGCCCATCACAACGTCTGCCGCCACCGCGGCCGGCGCTTGAAGGACTTCGACGGCCACGCGGCCAATTTCATCTGCCCGTTTCACGGCTTCAGCTGGAACCTGGACGGCAGCGCCCGCGGCGTCACCTCCGACTGGGACTTCCCCCACGTCGATAAAAAGGACTTTGCGCTGAATCCGGTACAGACGGGCACCTGGGGCGGCTGGGTCTTCGTCAACATGGACATGGACGCGGAACCGCTCGACGAGTTCCTCAAGGACCTCGCGGCGCAGTTCGACTACTGGAAGCCTGAAGAGCGCTTCGTCGAGGCCCACGTCGGCAAAGTGATGAAGTGCAACTGGAAAGCGTGCCAGGAAGCGTTCATGGAGGCTTTCCACGTCATCACCACCCATCCGCAGCTCCTGGCCGGGATTGGCGACGAGAACACCCAGTACGACGCGTGGGGTAACCTGTCACGCGCGATCACGCCGAACGCAACGCCCAGCCCGCACATCAAATGGGATCCTACCGAGCAGGACATGCTCGAAGCGGTTTCCATGCGCGACCTCGACGGCCCGGAGATGCCGGCGCTACCCGACGGATTGACCGCGCGGGCGGCGATGGCCGCCGGTATGCGTGCGGGTATGCAGGCGATCGTGGGCGACGATGTCGTGCTCTCCGACGCTGAGCTCTCCGACAGCATCTACTACACGCAGTTTCCGAACTTCCACCCCTGGGGCGGCATGAACCGAATCGTGTACCGTGTCCGACCGTGGCAGGACCGGCACGACCGCTGCCTCATGGAGTGCTACTACCTGAGCCCGTTCCAGGGTGAGCGACCGGACCCGGCGCCGCTGCATCTGCTCGGCGAAGACGAGCCGTGGACCGACGCCGAGGAACTCGGCATGCTCGCCAAGGTATTTACCCAGGACACCTTCAACCTGCCGCAGGTGCAGAAGGGTCTCGAGTCCGCCCAGTTCGACGAGGTGGTGTTCGCAAACTATCAGGAGACGAAGCTGCGGCACTTCCACGATCTCTTGAGTGAGTGGATCAAGTAGGCGATTGCGCCGTGCCGATTCTCGACATCGAGATTGTCGGCGAGCTCGCAGAAACTCCGAACCTGGCGCAGCGGCTTGCCGACGCGGCGGGATCGGCGCTCGTCTCACCGCCGCAGGCCACCTGGATCAAGCTGCATCTCATTCCGGCAGAACATTACGCGGAGAACGACGGTGCAACGGAGGGGCCACCCGTCATCGTGCGGCTGCTGCAGGCTGAACCGCAGACCGGTGATGCGCTCGAGGCGCAGCTTCGCATTCTGACGGAGGCGATCGCCGAAGTGCTGCAACGACCCGCCGAGAACGTGCATATCATCGTCGAGCCATCGGCAGCCGGCCGCGTGGCCTTCGGCGGCACTCTTCGTCCATAGGAGTCGTCAATAGGAGCGCAAATAAAAACGGCGCCCTCAAGGCGCCGTTACCCAAGCTGGATCGGATTTAGATCGGATGCAGCTTGACTGGCAGGTGCAGATAACCGTTGACGAAGCCAGACGGGGTGCGCACCTCTTTGCCCACAACTTCCACCATGTGGAAGCGCTTCTGGATCTCTTCCCAGAGAATTCTGAGCTGCATTTCCGCCAGGCGATTGCCCATGCAGCGGTGCAGACCAAACCCAAAAGACAGATGCTGACGCGCTCGCGGCCGGTCGATGATGAACTCATTCGGCCGGTCGATGGCGCGCTCGTCGCGGTTGCCCGAAACGTACCACATGCACACCTTGTCGCCTTGCTTCATCTGCTGTCCACGGAATTCGAAGTCCTGTGTCAGCGTGCGACGCATGTGTGCCAGCGGCGTTACCCAGCGAATGATCTCCGAGACCATGTTCGGGATGACCGCCGGGTTGTTGCGCAGCTTTGCGTATTCCCCGGGGTTTTCGTTGAGCGCAAGCACCCCACCGCTGATCGAATTGCGCGTGGTGTCGTTGCCGCCGACGATGAGAAGAATCAGGTTGCCAAGGAATTCCTGCGGGCGCGTCGGCAGATCGCGGGTTGCCTCACCATGCGCCAGCATCGAAATGAGGTCATTGCCGCCGGGCTTATCGACACGCTCCTGCCAGAGCCGACCGAAGTATTCGAGACATTCATACAGCTCTTCGCGACGCTGCTCTTCAGATTCGACAACCCCATCGTCAATGTCGGGATTGGCGGTGGCCACGTCCGACCAGCGCGTCAGCTTACGGCGCTCTTCAAACGGGAAGTCGAAGAGCGTTGCGAGCATTTGCGTAGTGAGCTCAATGGATACTTTGTCCACCCAGTCGAACTCTTCGCCGATCGGCAGGGAGTCGAGGATCCTGCAGACTCGCTCGCGGATGGTGCTTTCCAGAATTTTGAGATTCTGCGGTGCCACCACACCCTGCACCGTTTTGCGCTGATCGTCGTGCTTCGGCGGATCCATGGCAATGAACATGGGCAGCTCGAAGTCTTCTTCCGGATCCGAGATGGTAATGGCTGGCTCTGAGGAAAAGATCTGCCAGTTCTGCTCCATCTCCATGATGTCCTGGAAACGGGTGACGGACCAGTACGCGCCAAACTCGCTGTCTTTGCAGTAGTGCACCGGTGCCTCATCGCGCAGCCGGGCAAAATAATCCCACTTCTTGTTCTGCGACCAGAGTTCGGTCTGGCTCATATCAAAATCTTCCAGCGGCATCGTCGCCGGATCCTGCTCGATCATGTTTACGACATCAGGTGCTTCAGCCATCAGAATTGAAACTCCGGTAGGTTGACGACAAGCCCGTCCAGCTCTTCGGTGACCGGGATCTGACAGGACAGGCGGGAATTGGCGACGCGCTCAGGATTCAGATCCAGCATGGATTCTTCCGTTTCGCCGGGCTGGCCCACTTTGGCCATCCAGTCGTCGGCCACCATGACGTGGCAGGTGGCACAGGAACACTCTCCGCCGCAGTCGGCGTCAATGCCGGGAACCAGATTGTCCAGCGCCGCATTCATCACGGTGGTGCCGACGTCCGCGTCGATCTGATGCTCGGTACCGTCGTGTTCGATGTATGTAATCTTGGGCATTACGTGTCCTTAAATTCAATAAAATCAGCTAGCTATGCGTTAAATTTATTTTGGTCCTGAACTTGCCTGCGGCGCCAAAACCAACCCCCAAAAGTATACAAACCGTGCCTGCTACGCAATATCACGGATATCCACTAGCCCGTTGATGGCCTGGGCCAGGGCAAGGTCTTTGTCAGTGACGGTGTTACCGGCATCGTGGGTCGTCAGCTGGATGCTGACCCGGTTGTAGACGTTCTGCCAGTTGGGATGGTGCTCGGCTTTTTCGGCCAGCAGAGCCACCCTGCTCATGAAGCCAAATGCCGCCACAAAATCGTCGAAGACGAATTCGCGGCTCAGCATGTCATTCTCGAGCGTCCAACCGTCTGGCGTCATGATCTCCCCGGATAACAGAACGGGTTTTGCCGTTCCCGGCAAAACCCGTTTGCGCGTTGGTGGAGCCAGGGAGGATCGAACTCCCGACCTCTACAATGCCATTGTAGCGCTCTCCCAGCTGAGCTATGGCCCCTAAGCGAGCGCGTGATGTTAGGTACCGCGCCCCTACCTGTCAATAAACGTTTCGGCGTCAGTCCGAGCTTGCCGACGCGAGCGCGCGCGCGACGTCCGCATAGGCTTTATCCAGCCGTTTGCGCTCTTTCCCGGACACGTTGAGGGCCTCCAGCGCATCACGCAGACGCGCGCGGGAAAGATCCGCCCCAAGGAACACGAGCGAGTCGAACAGCGGCAATGAGACCGCGCGACCGCTCACGGCAACGAATAACGGAAAGAGAAAGTCGCGGAACTTCATGCCAAGTGCACCAGCCAGATTCTGACACAGGGCAAAGAGATCATCGCGCTGCCAGGAGCGCAGTTGATCGAGCTCAGCCAGCGTGTGATGAATCACCTTCACCGTGTCCTCGCGCACCAGCGTCTTGTGCACGAAGTCTTCCGGCTCGAGCGCCTTACGCGCGCCAAGCAGGTAATCAACCAGCGGTACCAGATCGCTCAGCCGCTCGACGCGCTCCTGCACCAGGGGCACCAGACGACTCAGCTGCGCCTCGTTGACCATCCACTCACCCACGCGGGCGGCAAATTCGTCCGCATCGAGATTGCGCAGATACTGTCCGTTCAGCCAGGCAAGCTTGGTCTGGTCGAAGATCGGGCCGCCGGTGGAGATGCGGTCGACGTCAAACGCCTCGACCATCTCTTCTTTGCTGAACTGTTCCCGCTCGTCGGGCATGGACCAGCCCATGAGGCCAAGGTAGTTGAGCAGCGTCTCCGGCAGATACCCCTCGTCACGGTAATAGGTCACGCTCGTGGGGTTTTTGCGCTTGGAGAGCTTGCTCTGATCCGGGTTTCTCAGGAGCGGCAGGTGCACGAGCTCCGGCATCTCCCAGCCGAAATACTGATAGAGCAGCACGTGTTTGGGCACGGAAGGGAGCCACTCCTCACCGCGCAGGATGTGGGTGATCCCCATGAGGTGATCGTCGACCACCACCGCAAGGTGATAGGTTGGCATGCCATCGGCTTTGACGAGCACCTGCATGTCGCTCTGTGCCCACGGCATGGATATTTCACCACGCAGACGGTCGTGGAACACGCAGTTGCCCTCTTCCGGCACCACCATGCGAATCACGTGTTCTTCTCCCGCTGCGATGCGCCTCTGCACTTCTTCGGGAGAGAGGTTCAAACAGTGTCCGTCATAACGCGTGGTTTGTTTGGCTGCCTGTTGCTCGGCGCGGAGCGCATCGAGGCGCTCTTTTGTGCAGAAACAGACAAATGCGTGGCCCGCATCAAGCAACTGTGCGACGTGCTTCGCGTAAATCTCACGGCGCTCACTCTGCCGGTACGGGCCGTGCGGGCCGCCGACGTCCGGACCTTCGTCCCAGGACAGGCCCAGCCACTTGAGCGCGTCGTATATGGCCGTTTCCGACTCGAACGTGCTGCGAGCCTGGTCGGTATCTTCAATGCGCAATAGAAACTGGCCGCCCTCTTTGCGAGCGAATGCCCAGTTGAAGAGCGCCATGTAGGCCGTACCCACATGTGGGTCGCCGGTTGGCGATGGCGCAATGCGGGTACGTACCGTCATCGGTCTCGAACTAAATCAGAAGCCGAGGTTGACGACGTCGCTGGGAATGAGCGGATAGGAAATACCGGCCCACTTCTGCACCACGCGCACCACCTGACAGGCATAGCCGAACTCGTTGTCGTACCAGACGTAGAGCACCGCGCGATTGTCTTTCACGATGGTCGCTTCGCCGTCGATGATACAGGCATGGCGGTTACCGACGAGGTCCGAGGAGACGATCTCCGGTGAGGTCGTGAAGTCGATCTGCCGCTGCAGGTCGCTGTGCAGACTGACGTTACGCAGATAGTCGCTCACTTCTTCGAGCGTGGTATTGCGCTCGAGGGTCAGATTGAGAATGGCCAGCGAGACATTGGGGGTCGGCACGCGGATGGCGTTGCCGGTGAGCTTACCTTCGAGCTCCGGAAGCAGTTTAACGACCGCAGAGGAGGCGCCGGTTTCGGTGATGACCATGTTGAGGGGCGCACCACGGCCGCGGCGATTCTTCTTGTGGTAGTTGTCGATGAGGTTCTGATCGTTGGTATAAGCGTGCACGGTTTCCATATGCCCGTGCGCGATGCCGAAACCTTCGTTCATGGCTTTGAGCGGCGGAACGATGGCGTTGGTAGTGCAGCTTGCCGCGGCGAGAATCGTATCAGTCGGCTCCATGATCTCTGAATTGACACCTGACACGACGTTTTTGATGGCGCCTTTGCCCGGCGCGGTCAGGATGACTTTGGCTGCGCCTTTACACTTCAGGTGCTCGCCAAGCCCCGCCTCGTCGCGCCAAGCGCCCGTATTGTCGATGACAATCGCGTTCTTGATGCCGTAGCTTTCGTAGTCGACCTCCGCCGGGCTGCCGGCGTAGATCACGCGGATGACGTTGCCGTTGGCGATGATGCAGCTGTTCTCTTCGTCAACACGCAGCGTTCCCTGGAAGCTGCCGTGGATAGAATCGCGGCGCAGCAGGCTCGCCCGCTTCTGCAGATCGTTGTCGCTGCCTTTGCGCACGACGATGGCGCGCAGGCGGAGCTGGTGTCCACTGCCGGTTTTTTCTACGAGGAGACGCGCCAGCAGCCGTCCAATGCGGCCAAAGCCGTAAAGCACGACGTCCTGCGGCTCGGGCAGCGGCGGCACGTGGCGGCCGATGACCTCGGCACACTCGCGCTTGACGAAGTCCTCGGCAGAGATTTCGCCCTGCTCGAGCTCTTCCATGTATTTGGTCGTCAGCTTGCCGACGTCAATGTGGCTGGGGCCGAGATCGAGATTCGACATGGCTTCGAGAATCGGATAACTCTCGAACTCCGAGAGCTCGTTCTGTGCAATCTGACGCACGTAGCGATGCGTTTTCATCAGCTGCGTGACGCTCTGGTTGTACATGGCGCGTCCATAGCAGTAACACACCACGTTCTTGCGGTAGAGCTTGCCGATCAGCGGGATCATCGCTTCGGCGAGGGCTTCTCGCTCTTTCCAATCGGGGAAGTAGTCGTCGAGACTCGGTAGGGCCACGTCGTGTCCTCTCGGGTTAGTCAAAGTTGGGCGGCGCCATTATAGGGTTTCGCACCCCAGCGGCAAGTAAGAGTGACGTCAACCCGGCCTGCTCAGGGCGGATTTAATGTGAGCAGATTGCAATCGCTAACGAAAACTCTCGTTGATCGTCTGCAGCATGTCGTTGCCCGGGCACAGATCCACTTCCTGCAGCTCGTTGAGCGGCCGGTGCACCGTATCGAGGATTTCGTGGCAATCCGACGCATCCGGGTCGACGTACAGGAGTCCCGTGACCACCTCACCCTCTTCCTGCCGACGCTGCACGTAGTTGAGCGCACCCACCCGGTCATGCACGTCGTAGTTCTCGTCGAGCTTGTAGAGACGCAGCTTCGAGCCATCGGGCATGCTGACGTCTTCGATGGTACCCGGCTCGTAGTCGGCGGTGATTTCGTCGTGATCTTCGATGTAATCCGCGTTGACGACGTTTTCGGTGTGCTGGCGGGTGTGCTCGTAGCTCTTGGTCGATCCTTGATGGTTGTTGAAGGCAACGCACGGGGAGATGACGTCGATGAACGCCATGCCGCGATGCTTCAGGCCCGCTTTCAAGAGCGGAACCAGCTGACGCTTGTCGCCGGAAAAGCTGCGGGCAACGAAGCTTGCGCCGATCTGCAGCGCCATGCTGACAAGATCGATCGGCTCGTAGAGATTGGGTACGCCTTTCTTGGAGGTCGAGCCTTTGTCGTTGGTTGCGGAGAACTGCCCCTTCGTGAGTCCGTAGGTGCCATTGTTGTCCACGATGTAGAGCATGTCGATTCGGCGCCGCACGATGTGCGCAAACTGACCCATGCCAATCGACGCGCTGTCGCCGTCGCCGGACACGCCAACGCAGTAAAGGTCGCGATTGGCGAGATTGGCGCCGGTGATCACCGACGGCATGCGCCCGTGCACGGTGTTGATGCCGTGGGATTTGTTCAGAAAGTAGCTCGGCGTTTTCGATGAGCAACCGATACCCGAGACCTTGGCGAACCGGTGCGGTGGCAGCGACAGTTCGGCGCACGCCTGCACGATGGCAGCGCTGACCGAGTCGTGCCCGCAGCCCGCGCAGAGCGTCGAGACGGAGCCCTCGTAATCACGGCGCGTCAGGCCAATTTCGTTGAGCGGCAGCTTCGGGTGATGAACTTTGGGTTTGGCGACAAATGTCACGATTGCACCTCCGTCAGTCGCGGCAGCTTGTTGGCCTGATAGTAGTCGGCAATGGAACGCTGGATGAAGTCGGCGGAGATCGAAAGCCCTGCATAGTAGGTAATCGGCACGAGCTTGGCCGGGTTGTAGTCTTCTTCGTTGATCAAGAGCGTGCGCATCTGTGCATCCCGGTTCTGCTCGACGACGAAGACGAGATCATGACCATCGATGAACTCGCGCACCTCCTGGCCGAACGGGAACGCACGCACCCGGCAGGTGTCCAGGCGTATACCCTCTTCCGCAAGCAGATCCTGCGCCTCCGGCATCGGGAGAGCGGTCGTGCCGTAGTAGAGGACACCAACGCTGCTGCCGCCGCTGGCAATCTCCGCCTCGGGCACGAGCGTTTTCGTCGTTTCCCACTTCTTCTCCAGCCGTTCCATGTTGCGCTGGTAGGCTTCCGGCGATTCCGTATACGCCGCAAACTCGTCCCGCGAGGTACCGCGGGTAAAGAACGCGCCTTTGTCCGGATGGGTGCCCGGGTAGGTTCGGTAACCGATGCCGTCGCCATCCACGTCGAGATAGCGGCCGAAGACTTCCAGGCGATCGAGATCGTCGGCGTCGAGCACTTTACCGCGGTCGTAGCGGCGCTCGTCGTCCCACTCGAACGGTTCGCTCAGGTTGTCGTTCATGCCGAGCTCGAGATCCGAGAGCACAATGATTGGTGTCTGCAGGCGATCGGCAAGGTCCAGCGCTTGAGCGGCAAAGTCGAAACATTCTTTCGGCGTCGACGGAAACAGCACCGGATGCTTGGTGTCGCCATGCGAGGCATACGCGGCTGAAATCAGATCACTCTGCTGGGTGCGCGTTGGCATGCCCGTCGACGGGCCGGAGCGCTGAATGTCCCAGAGCACCGCCGGAATCTCGGCGAAATAGGCAAGGCCCAGGAACTCCGACATCAGCGACACGCCGGGACCGCTGGTTGCGGTAAACGAGCGGGCGCCGTTCCAGCCGGCGCCGATGACAATGCCAATGGCGGCAAGCTCGTCCTCTGCCTGGATGATGGCAAACTTCTTCTGCCCGCTGTCCTTGTCGATGCGCAAGCGGTTGGCATGCTGCTCGAAGGCTTCGGCGACCGAGGTGGAGGGTGTGATCGGATACCAGGCACACACCGTGGCACCGCCATAGATCGAGCCGAGCCCTGCCGCAGCGTTGCCGTCCACCATGATCCGGTCACCTACCTGATCGGACCGGCGCACCTGCAGCGGCAGCGGCGCGTTGAGGTATTCGTAGGCGTAGTTGCGGCCAATCTCGAGCGCGTGGATGTTCGGCTGAATGAGCGCGTCTTTGCCTTTGTACTGGGTAGCCACCATGCCGGTGATCACGTCGAACTCAATGTTCAACAAGCCTGCCAACGCACCGAGATAGGTAATGTTCTTGAAGAGGCTGCGCTGCTTCGGATCGGTAAATTCCGGCAGCAGCATGGTGGCGAGCGGGATGCCGATCTCATTGATGTCGTCGCGCTGCAGGGTTTTCGCCAGCGGCTTCGAGTTGTCGTAGAGGAGATAACCGCCCGGCTTTACGGACGCCACGTCTTCGACCAGCGTCTCCGCGTTCATGGCCACCATGATGTCGACGCCTTCGCGGCGTCCAAGGTAGCCCTTCTCACTGACGCGCACCTCGAACCAGGTAGGCAGACCCTGGATGTTGGAGGGAAAGATGTTGCGCGTAGCCACGGGTATGCCCATGCGGAACAGCGCTTTGGCGAACATGCCGTTGGCGCTCGCCGAACCCGATCCGTTGACGTTGGCAAAGCGGATCACAAAGTCGTTGTAGCTCACAGTCATTCTGCAAAAGATCCCAGTTGCGGCACATGAACCACCGAACGCTGCATATCCCAGGCGTTGGTGGGACATCTTTCTGCACACAGACCGCAGTGCAGACAAACGTCTTCGTCCTTGACCATGACCCGCCCGGTAGGCAGATCGGTGGATACGTAGAGCGCCTGCTCCATATTGTCAGCCGGCGCCATCAGACGCTGACGCAGATCGTCCTCTTCGGCGTTCTCGGTGAACGTGATGCAATCCATCGGGCAGATGTCGACGCAGGCGTCACACTCGATACATAAATTCTCGGTGAACACGGTCTGCACGTCACAGTTGAGGCAACGCTGCGCTTCCGCCTCGCCGAGCGCTCGGTCGAAGCCGAGCTCCACCTCAACCTTGACGTTACTGAGCGCCGATGCGTTTTCCACCAGCGGCACCAGGTGCCGGGCAGATGGATCGTGCTCGGCGTCGTACGCCCACTCGTGGACACCCATTTTGGTAGACAGCAGGTTGACGCCTTCCGGCGGGCGGTCTTTTTTCAGATCCTTGCCGGTGAGCATCAGATGAATGCTGATGGCCGCCTGATGAGCATGCGCCGAGGCCCAGATGATGTTCTCCGGCCCGAACGCGCTGTCGCCGCCAAAAAATACCTTGGGATTGGTCGACTGCAGCGTCACCTCATCGAGCACGGGACAGTCCCACTTGTCGAACTCGAGGCCAATGTCGCGCTCGATCCACGGGCAGTGGTTGTCCTGGCCAATGGCCATGAGGATGTGGTCACACTCCATGAAGACGTCCGGTTCCCCGCTCGGCACGTACTTCAGGCGCCCGTCCTCTTCCACCGGCTTCACACACTCGAAGACGACGCCCTTGAGCTTGCCGTTCTCGTGCACGAACTCCTTGGGTGGGCGGTTGTTGATGATGGGAATGCCTTCGCGCATGGCGTCTTCTTTTTCCCATTCCGACGCTTTCATGACCTCGAACGCCGAGCGCACGACCACGGTCACGGACTCCGCGCCGAGGCGCAGCGACGTGCGGCAGCAGTCCATGGCGGTATTGCCGCCGCCCATGACGATGACCTTGCCTTCGATCGAGTCGGTGTGGCCGAACGCCACGCTCGACAACCAGTCGATGCCGATATGAATGTAGTCGTCCACTTCCGCACGGCCCGGGAGATCCAGATCACGGCCCCGCGGGGCGCCGGTACCAACGAAGTAAGCGTCGAATTCCTGATCCAGCATCGCTTTCATGCTGGTGATCTCTTCACCGAAGTGACACACGACCCCCATG
>JAAUXY010003375.1_pt1 | contig 23390 bp, 17 predicted proteins | sample 7278121 | NCBI WGS metagenome assembly JAAUXY01 (sample SAMN14350117, study PRJNA611818) | marine sediment metagenome | isolation source: surface marine sediment (1.8m) | place: French Polynesia: Moorea | collected 2018-08 | reverse complement strand
CCCCGATTCGCCAGCATCGGCAACTGTTCAGCCACCCGTTTGTTCAGTTCTTCAACCGCCGCCTGTGCTTCGGCCAACTGCTGCCGGGCACGCTTTAATTCTGCGGACAGTTGCATGCGTTTAAGATCCAGCGACGGCAGCACCCGTTCAAACAGGCGCAAATCGTCGCGCTGTTTCTGAAGTCCGCCTTTGCTCAAGTTTAGCTCCGCCATTACACGATGCCTTGTATGAATTGAAGATTGATTTTTGAATCCGGGAGTGTCTTCTATTAATATTCAATTTTCATTCTTCAATTGTTTTCCTTTGGAAAATAAGTATCAATCAACTCCTGTTTCATGAGCAGCTCCTGGGGTTCAAAACACTCAGCCAGTGTCTGCCAGCAACGATCCAGTGCCTCGATTACCGGCATGGACACCCGGATATCCATAAATCGTTCACGAAAAAGCTGTCCAAATTTGAGCAGTTTTTCATCAAAGGCGGACAGCTCAAAGGCCATGGCCTGCTTCTTTTCTGCTTCCAGTGCATTGGAATAAAAGCGTATCATGGTATTCATGATCTGGCTGTGATCTTCGCGGGTGGCTTTGTCAACCACATGCTGCTTCAAACGCGACAGCGAGCCGAAGGGATCGATATAGCCGTCATGCAAATAGAACTGCCCCTCGGTAATATAGCCGGTATTGTCCGGTACCGGATGGGTGACATCGTTGCCGGGCATGGTGGTCGCCGTTAGGATGGTCACTGAGCCGGCCCCCTTAAAATCACAGGCCTTCTCGTAGCGCATGGCCAGCTGGGTATACAGATCTCCCAGGTATCCGCGGGCGGCCGGAATGCGCTCCAAAGAAATGCCGATTTCCTTCATGGCATCCGCATAAGCGGTCATATCCGTCAGCAGCACCAGCACGCGCTTATTTTCCTCAACCGCGTATTTTTCAGCCACAGCCAGGGCCATATCTGGAATCGACAGCCGTTCAACAACCGGATCGGCGGCCAAATTGATATACATGACCGTGCGATGAAAAACACCATGTTCCTCGAAAGCGCTCCGGAAAAAATGGTAGTCATCAAAAATGAGCCCCATCCCCCCAAAAACCACGATATCCGCATCGGCTTGAAAACCGATACGTGCCAGCAACTCGTTATACGGTTCACCGGCCACCGAAAAGATCGGAATCTTCTGACTTTCAACCAGACAGTTAAACAAATCGATCATGGGAACTTCGGTTTGAATCATTTTCTCGGGCAGCACCCGCATCATGGGATTCACCGTGGGGCCGGCCACCTCGATTTTCGGATCCGAGGACAGGTCGGGGCCGTCGTCAAATGGCTCTCCTGAGCCCCTGAAAATGCGCCCTAAAATATTATCCGAACAGGTCACATTTTGAGGATGGCCCAGAAACCTTACGCCGGCTTCAGTGGATAGCCCCTTGCTGCCTGTGAAAACCTGTAGGCTGACAATATCACGATCCAATTCGACCACCTTGGATAAAGACGTTTCACCGTCCACATTTTCAACAACGGCCAGATCGCCAAAAGCAGCACCTTCCGCTTTTACTCGGATCGTATCGCCAACAATCTCCAGCACACGTGTGTGACGAGTAAGTTCTGGAAACATGATGTGTATTCTCCTCTTTTATTGATTTCCTGGGTCGCGGGGCAAACAAATACAGCCGCATCCATCTCTCTGCTACCCTCTTCGATGTGCATGATCCCCTTCAATGTTCCCAGAAACTCCAATATATCCGGAATAGGATTGCCCCGGGGAAAATCACACGCAAGCATTCGGCCGTCAGGAGACGCATGGCAGCCAAGCCGGCGTTGGACAAACGGATTTCATTAAACGGATCCTGAAAAAATAGATGATATCGGATCGCACAGGGTAGCTGCGATTGGACGGCATAGTTCACGTGCTTCTGTATGGGGTTTACGGTTTAGGTTCCAGTGACCGATAAAAGTTCAAATCAGCCAATCCAACGACGATAGTGACAGCGGCGCTAAATGCATGAAAACGAAATCTTCGTGGATAACGACACAGCTAAGCTAGAGCAGGACGATGTAAAGGTCAAGTCCTGACGCTGACGTCTAAAGGACAGCGGCTACCTTCAGGGCCCAATGCCCGGCAAGGGGTAAGATTGAACGTCGAACATCCAACGGCCAACTTTCAATAAATCGATGAATTTACCAAATCTCAGAAACGGTAGGTGTGAACCTCATGCTTTTGCGATGATCCGCTAATCCTCTTCAGCGATAGGTGCGCCGATGGCAGTTATTTTTTTGGCATAGGCGCTTTTAAGGGCCTTTAGATAATCCACATCGGTTTGACCCTTCCAAGTGGTTAACTCGTTGAATCGTTTGTGAATGGTGACCGCCTCTGGTTTGAAGCCGGTGGCCAGGCGCAGCTGCCAACGTTTTTGTTGAATCTGTTGTTCGATTGATTCCATGTTGTCGGCGATGGCATTGTAGCCCAAAACATTGAGGCATTCAGCCATATGCGCTTTGGTGTAAACCTCCCGGGCAAACAGACAGGCGACCATCGAAGTCAGCAAGACCCGGTCCTGTTCATCAGCGATTAGAAAGTCGACCGCCTTTTGGACATCTTTTTCGTCATGTTTCTGATCATACGAATACCCGCCGCTGTCCAGGTGTGAATGCCGGAAGCCCAATGATTGGGCCGTGTAGAAGACCTCCCCGGTGGCATAACCGGCCATTTCTTGACCCAACACACAGGCGAAATCCTCACCGCCATAATGCGCGGCGGCTTTTAATGTCCCCATGCCCAGCAGGCGATAAAAATCATTGGCACCGGTCCCCAGATGGGAAACGGCATTTTTGTAGGCTTCGGCGTCGCCGAATTTTAAGGGTATGATGGTGTCTTTGTCTGAAATGATCCCCTTCTCGGTGGCTTCTGTTGCCCATGCCAGGGCCACGCCGGCCGACATGACATCCAGTCCCATTTCTTCGATTTCATCAATAATCCCCAACACCGCAAAGGCATTGGTAACACTGAGCATGGCACCGGTGGCAAAAATGGGTTCATGATCGTAGGCGACCTGAAAAAAATAATAACGATGATCTTGGTGGAATTTTTCGCGGACATAGCCCAGATGAATGCAGCCGATCGGGCAACCGGAGCAGGCTTGATTGCGCAACAGGGTTTCTTCGGCAAAGGTTTCACCGGTGATACCGCCGATATCCGGGTCGCTGGTTTGCTGCAGGTTGCGGCAGGGCAGGGCTTTGAGATTATTGAGCACCGCCACGTTTACCGGAGTGCCCAGGTCGTGGTATTTCTTCATCATATCGGTGGCGGTCACTTGATCATAAACTTTTTGAAACAGTTTTTGATAGTCCTTGCCGGCCGGCAATTCAAACATATCATCGCCTTCAATCACAATCGCTTTGAGATTTTTGGCACCCATGACCGCACCTCCGCCCAGACGACCAAAATGGCGGTAGGTGTCGACATTGATGCCGGCCATGGCCGAACCGATCTCCCCGGCCGGGCCGATGCGTAAAATGCTGCGATGCCCAGAGCCGGAAAACATGTTCCTGAGCCTTTTGGCGGCTGATTTGACGGTTTTACCCCATAAAAAATGAGCATCCTGAATCTCCAGGTGACGGGAGCCGACCGCCAGACAGGCGCGTTTTTCCGCTTGGCCGACGATAACCATGGCATCCAGATTGGCGAAACGCAGCGACAGGGCAGAGCGGCCGCCGGCATGGCTTTCGGCATATTGATCGTGATAGGGGGATTTGAAGGCACAGACCGTTTTGCTCATCAACGGAAAATAACCTGTTAGCGGACCGATGGCAAAAATCAGCGGCTGGTCCGGGTCATTCCAGAGCCGATCGGTATGGCCATATTGATCAAAGAGGTGCGCTGCTAGACCGCTACCGCCGACAAATTCATCTCGCCCCTCATGGGTGACAATTTTGCCCTTACCTGCAGACAGGTCGACGACGAGGACGCGGAAATGATCGCGAATCATGATATCACCTCCTCGGCATCATCTGCGGGGGGTCCCTTTGAAGACCCCATCATTTCCAGACAGTCATGGGGGCAAAAAGGGACACAGCGGCCGCAATGGATGCAGACATAGGGCTTGCCGGTCTCATCCAGATAGATGGCATCCACCGGGCAGGCATGGGCACAGTCTCCGCAGCGGATGCATAGGTTTTTTTTAACGATAACACCGCCGCCTTCGCGCTGGGAATATGCGCCGGTGGGGCAGGCTGCGACACAGGGTGCCGGATCGCAAGCCAGGCATAATCGGGTGTCAAAACCGGTGGACAAACCGCCGGTGGACAATACGCGGATGCCGGCGGCCAGCCATGACAGGCGCTTGTGCACCAAGCGGGCGCATGCCAACGAGCAGGAATTGCAACCGATACAACGTTCCATGCGCGGGGTTTTCAGAATTTTCATGAGGGGCTCCTATTTCTTCATGATGAGCGGCAATACTGAATCCGGGTAGTGAGGCATTGGATCTTGGTATGCATTTATATATGATGATTTAACTTGAATGGCAAGCTGTGAAAAGCACGAATGGTAATGTTGCTGATCAAGCTGGTTTTCGTTGAGGAGCTATCGAAGAACCGAATGCAGCCGCTCACGTCGTCTAAATTATAAGAATTGCATATGGGCCGTCTGCTCAGCAGAAAGAGTTATGTATGTTGACTTGGCCACTGGCTGCCATATAAACGTTAATTCAAACTGCCGGTACATTGATAGCTGCAGATCTTTCAAAGCGCGGGAATTGGTTTACAGGCTCGATATCGAATTCCAAAAGCTATTCTTTTACTTCTGGAAAGTCGTTGACCAGAGCATAGGCCTCTTCGAGGCTGTCACAGTTGATCAGGGCCATGACAGCCGGCTCATCGCCTATTTTATAAAACCAATGGGTGTGACAAATCACAGGCGTATTGATTAATGGCCTCAATGTTGATGCAACATAAGCCGCAGGAGATGCCTATTTTCGCCTCTCCAAAATTCTCCCATCGTGAGGCTCGGTTTTGTAGGTCATCAGGTGAGAATCGCGCGGCATTTCGATCACCTTCGGCATCCGATCGATACCGGTAATGAGGCGAGCACCGCGGCCTCCCCTAAAGTAAATCCAGACCCATTCGATGAAAACGACCATCTTCCTGCGGAAGTCGATTAAAAACAGAATGTGAATAAACGCCCAAATAATAAACGCAAAATATCCTGCAAAGCGGAATTTGCCGATCTGTGCAATGGCACGGTTGCGACCGATAATCGCCATTGCGCCCCGATCCTTATACTGAAACGCTTTGCGTTCGGGTGTGGATTGGCCTTTGCTCAGCGCCGCGATCTCGGCGGCAATTGTTTCTCCGACGAATTTACCGCCTTGAATCGCAGCCTGGGCGATTGCGGGCAGCGGCAGATTTGTCTGCGCATCGATGTGATGCGCCAGGTCGCCGGCGACAAAAACATTAGAATGTCCGGAAATGGTGAGGTCTTGGCCGACGATCACGCGGCCGGAACCATCGAGCTCGGCACCCAGCATTTCTCCCAGCCGCGATCCCTTGACGCCGGCTGACCAGATGACGTTGTTGGCATCAATGCGTACCGACCCCTCAGGTGTTTCGGCTGTCAGGCCCTTTTCGTCAACGTCGGTGACCCGAGTCCCAAGAACCACCTCGATGCCCAATTCCTCAAGCTCTCGTTTTGCACGTTTGGATAGATCCGGATGAAAGGAGGTCAGAACCCGATCGGCATAATCGATCAAGATGATCCGCACCGTTTTGGCATCGAACCAGCGAAAGTCTTTCCGCACGGCGTCCGCAATCTCTGCAAGTGCCCCGGCCATCTCGACACCTGTAGGACCGGCGCCGACAATAGCGAACGTCAATGCCGCCCGTTTGGCGACCTTGTTCTTTTCGACCTCGGCCTGCTCGAAAGCCAGCAGAAAACGGGCCCGAACGTCAACCGCTTCATCGATCGTCTTGAGCCCCGGTGCAATTTTTTTCCAGGTGATGTTACCGAAATAATTCGTTTCGAAACCGGTGGCAAGCACCAGATAGTCATAGGTGTATGACTCGCCACCCAGCGAAATAGTTTGGGTATCGACATCGATGTTGTCGACTTCCATCATGTAGACGTGTGCGTTCGCCTGCCTGCGGAAAAGGGTCCGGATAGGGACGGCAATGCTCCCGGGGTGCAAGGTAGCTGTCGCGACCTGGTAAAGGAGGGGTTGGAACAGGTGATGGTTGTGTTTGTCGAACACGGAGACTTCTGCTTCCGTTCGGTAGAGGGCTCGTGCGGTGGCTACTCCGGCAAACCCGCCCCCAACGATCATGACGTGCGGTATGTCTGGAACCATTGGACCTCCTTATTCAATTTAAAGTTAAAGCCAATCAAACAACATTAGGATCAAAACTAAAATGGCCAGATCATGGGGATAAACAATGAACCCATCACCCATACCAGTAGATTAAGCGGCATGCCCAGTTTGAAATAATCACTGAATCGGTACGCGCCGGGTCCGTATACCAGCAGGTTGGTTTGATAGCCGATAGGCGAGGCGAAGCAGGCGCTGGCGCCAAAACAAACCGCAATGATAAAGGGTTTGGGGTCAACGCCCAGACCGTGGGCGGCTGATATGGCTATGGGCAGCAGCAAAATAGCGGTGGCGTTGTTGCTCAGGACATGGGTGCTGATACTGGTCAGCAGAATCACCCCGCTTAAAACCAGCGCCGGGCTGGTCCCGCTGAACAGGCCCAGGAATGCTTTGGCGTAAAATTCAGAGGCCCCTGTTTTTTCCAGGGCAGTGCTTAAAGCAATCGTCGCGATGATTATCAGTAGAACGCGTCCGTCCATGGCGCGGTAGGCGCTGCGCAACTGCAGGCAACCGGTGATGACCATCAGGAAAGCAGCCGCCATGGCGCATACCATGATATCGGCCATTCCTGTGCTGGCGGCCACGATCATGGCACCGAATATAAGAAAGGCACGCCGCGCCAGTCTTTTGTGCACAATTTCATGATGAACATCTTCGACAATGATGAAATCCCGCTCACCGCGCAGTCTTTCTAAGGATTGTTCCGGCAGCCGCGCCAGCAGAATATCACCGATCTGCAAGCGAACGTCTTTGACCTGCGGCTCGGCATAGTGCAGCTCTCTGCGTTTGATGGCAATAATGTGGATATCCGGATCGCGCCGCAGGCGGCTGGATACTAATCGTTGCCCCACCAGCGATGACTGGGGTGGTATGATCAGTTCCACAATGAATGCTTCTTTTTTTTCGGAATCAAAATTCAGGCCCTGATCGGCCATCGGCAGCTCCACCAGATCATCGTGTAGCAATTCCACCAGATCGTTGGCGGTTCCTTTGACCAGTAACAGATCATCCGCAGCCATTTTGACGGCATCCCGGTCCGGGTAGTACACATGCGAATAGCGGATCAGCTCCAGTACTTCCATATCCGGATATTTATCTTTAAAGAACGGTTTTGGGTTTTCTCCGATGATAGGGCTTTCACGCGGGACGTGCAATTCGGCCAGATAACGGCGATTTTCATCATCTTTTAACTCGCAGACCGGATTGTGCACGCTTGGCATTAGTTTGGGGGCAGCAGATATTAGAAAAAGAATACCCAGCACGGCAATGGGCAGACCGAGCGGTGACAGCTCAAACATGGTCAGGGCGCCATAACCGTACTTGGCGCTTAAATCGCTGATAATAATATTCGTTGAAGTTCCGATCAACGTGCAGGTGCCGGCTAAAATGGAAGCATAAGATATCGGTATCAGCACTTTTGACGGGCTGAAACTCAGCTCACAGCTGAGGCTCAATATGATGGGAATGAATAGAACCACTACCGGTGTGTTGTTGATAAAAGCTGAAGCCGTGCCCACGATCGTCAGGATCAAGAATACGGCCAAAACGGGCCTGCCCCGGGAATAGGCCAAGACTTTTTCACTGATAAATCCGACCGCCCCGGTGCGAATCATGCCCCTGCTGATCAAAAACATGGATCCCACGGTGATAACCGCCGGGCTGGCAAAGCCGGCGATGGCCTCTTTAGGCGCCAGGATGCCGCTGACTACCAACACAACCATGATACCGATGGACGTCAGATCCACCGGCAGCCTCTCGGTTACCAACAGAATCATAGCCACTATTAAGATGATGGATACCAGCCAGATTTCCATAACGCGTCCTTATCCTTGAAAAGGCCTTTGAATGCCATAAGCGTATGTATTAACTTTAAATCAAATTCAATATTGTCAAGTCTTCTGCATCTCCGTTACTCGATCAGTGCACCCGCTATCTTCGCGGCCGCTTAAGGAGCGTCCGATAGATTCTAGGTAATCGTAAAATAATCCATCATAAAATCCTCATTTGTTCTCAATTAGACCTCCACCTGTTCCTGATAAAACCTTCATGTGTTTCTTTGGGATTAAAAAAAGGTTGCAATTGGATATCACTATGCTGTATATACATCTATACATTTAGTCGACTAACCAACTCCCCGATATTATTGATTTTCACCTTATAAAAATTTGCCATAAAAATTTGCCGCCCTGGAAATGGACGTGCGTCCACCGATAAAAGGATGATCCGGTGAAAATTGTTGACACCTCCAATCCGATCCCCAAATACCTCCAGATCAGCGCCTGGTTAAAAGAACTTATTGAAAACGGAAGGTACCAAAAGGGTGAGCAACTGCCTTCTGAAGTCGAACTGGCCAAAATGTGCGATGTCACCCGCACCACCGTCCGCCAAGCCATTGCTGAATTAACCGCCAAGGGATTGCTTCGCAAAGAAAAGGGTACCGGCACCTTTGTGTCCGCCCTGGCCCCGGCCGAGTTGCGGCAAAAGCTGACGCATATATCCAGCACCACGGATTTGATGCAGAGCAGTGGGATCACACAGAACTCCAAAGTATTAGAAAAACGGATCGTTCAGGCTGAAGATAACATTGCCAAACTGCTATTTTTAGGTGCCAATAAAAAAGTCATTTTGGTGCGGCGGGTTCGCATGGGTGACGGCACCCCCTATGTTTATGAGGAAAGCTATCTGCCGCTTGATTTGTTCAAAGGCATTTTGGATTTGGATCTGACCGGATCTCTATATAAAATAATCTCAGAGCAATTCAACGTTGAGCTGGCTCGCTGCGCCCAGACCATCAGTGCTGTCAATCTGAATGCCGAAATTGCCAAGATCCTCCAATTGCCAAAAAACGCAGCGGGCATTTTTATGGAGAGCCTCACTTTTGACGAGAACAGTATCCCGGTGGAGTTGCTCTATTCCTATCTACGGGGCGACACTTATAAACTAGAAATTGAACTAGGCCGATACCCCGCGTAACGGTCAATCATTAGAAGCATCACTCATACATCATTGAGGAGGAAAAAATGGCGATCGTCAATGCAAAAGAGATGCTGTTGAAGGCAACGGCTGAAAAATATGCGGTCGGTGCGTTTAACTGCACCAATTTGATTCAGATGGAGGCAGTGGTGCAAGCCGCAACTGGACTGAACGCGCCGCTGATTCTGCAATGTTCGGTGGCGCCGTCAAAATTTTTAAAACCCCAGGTTGTTGGTGCGATTTATAAAACCCTGGCAGCTGAGGCTCCGATTCCGATTTGTTTGCATCTGGACCACTGTGCGGATGTGGAATTTTGCCAGGTGTGCGCCGATGCCGGTTACACCAATATCATGATCGATGCGTCCAAACAGGAATTTTCCGAAAATATCCGCCAGACCAAAGCCGTGGTGGACTATTGCCATGCAGCCGGCGGCATTTCAGTCGAAGGCGAGCTGGGCACCGTATCCGGGGTCGAGGATCAAGTACGGGTGGCCGCAAGCGAGGTGGAGTTGTGTGATCCCGAGCAGGCCTTGACCTTTGTGAATCAGACCGGCGTCGATATATTTGCCCCTGGTATTGGCACTGCCCATGGGGTATACAAAACAAAAAATCCCAAAATCGATTTTGAGCGCCTGGAAAAAATAGCCGCTTTGATCAACGGCCAGCAGGTACGTGTTCCCCTGGTGATCCATGGGGGTACGGGACTGAAACCGGATGTCGTAAAAAACCTTATCGCACTGGGGGGCTCTAAATTTAATGTCTCCACCGACCTGAAGCACACCTTGATTGATACGACTTACGACTATATTTCAGAAAACCGGGACCAGTACAATCCGGGTAAGATTGATGTGGCCGTCAACGCGGCCATAAAAGATAAGATTAAGTATTGGATTGAGTTGCTAGGCAGCGCCAACAAAGCCTAAAAGTTGGCTTAAAATGCATCTAAAGCTCAAGGGCTTTGTTGCCCAGGATAAATGGATTACACATCTATTTTTATAAACATTAAGGTGTGCATCAAACCGATTCAAAATGCTCGAATACTGTCGTGTATGCTCCGCTTTTAAATCGGTTTGCGCCGCGCCCTTGGACCTTATCTGCTATTTTAAGCACAACTTTTAGCATTATTAATAAAAAAAACTTGATGAAGAGTACCAAGCTTGTGACACAGAGGGGGAAGAAGCTATGTCAGAACTAAAAGCCATTTTCTGGGATCAGGATGGGGTGATCATCGATACCGAAAAGGATGGTCACCGGGTGGCCTTTAACAACATGTTTAAAGAGTCCGGCTATGATTTTGAATGGGATGTCGGCACCTATGGCGAGCTGCTCCAGATATCGGGCGGCAAGGAACGCATGCGCCATTATTTTACTGAAAAAGGCATATTGCTGGAAGGGATCCTCGAAAAAGACAATGAATTTTTACTGAGTCTGCACAAGAAGAAAACCGCCATTTTTGTTGAAATGATTGAAAGCGGCATTCTGCCGCTCAGGGCCGGTGTACATCGTCTGATGCAGGAAGCCATGGCAGCTGGTTTGCGCCTGGGGGTCTGCACCACGGCCAACGAACGCTCGGCCAACGCGATCGCCAAAGGCATGCTGGGAGACATTAACTTGGAGTTTGTTCTGGCGGGTGACGTCGTCAGCAAGAAAAAACCGGATCCGGAGATTTACCTGCTGGCGTTGGAAAAATCCGGTCTGTCACCTGATCAGGTCATTGTGATCGAGGATTCGCGTAACGGGTTGCTGGCAGCCCAGGCAGCCGGTCTGCGGTCAGTGGCCACCACCAACATCTATACCGAAAATGAAGACTTAAGCCCGGCCTCGATCGTGGTGACCTCTTTAGGGGATCCCGATGGCGAGAAGGGTGAGCTGAAGCAATCTGATAAGCCTATTGAGTTTGAAGGTGTCTTACATGCCGAACAATTGATCAAATTCTTCTCAAACTGAACTTAAACATCAAGGGGATCAAAAATGATTATCGGCGTTTTAAAGGAAATCAAGGCTGATGAAAACCGGGTGGCGCTATCTCCTGGTGGAGTCGAATTTATGCTGCAAAACGGTCACTCCATCTTAGTCGAAAAAGATGCCGGCAAACCCAGTGGGTTCGACAACGCGCTATACAAAAAGGCCGGAGCGGAAATTGTAAACCAATCAGGACCGATTTTCGAGCGCGCAGATATGATTTTACGCGTCAAAGAGCCGCAGCCAAATGAATATAAACTTCTTAAAAAAGGTCAGATCTACTTTGCCTATCTTCACTTGGCTGCCTCCGAAGAAGTGACCCGGACCATGATTGATTGCGGGATCATCGGGATTGCCTATGAAACCATCCAAAAGGACAATGGATCCCTGCCTTTGCTCAAACCGATGAGCGAAGTCGCTGGGGATATGGCGATTCAGCAGGGAGCCAAATACCTCGAGATGGCCCAGGGAGGTCACGGTGTCTTGCTGGGCGGTGTGCCGGGTGTGGATCCTGCCACGGTTGTGATCCTGGGCGGTGGTGTTGTCGGCATCAATGCCGCCAAACTCGCCTGCGGCCTGGGTGCCAAGGTTTACATACTCGATATTGACCTGAATCGTTTGCGCTATTTGAGTGATGTCATGCCGGGAAACTGTATCACGCTGATGTCCAGTCCGGCAGCCATTCGTGAGGTGCTGCTCAAAGCGGATGTAGTTGTGGGAGCCGTGCTGGAACCTGGCAGCAAAACGCCCACTCTGGTTAGCCGTGACATGCTTAAGGGCATGAAGAAAGGATCGGTTCTGGTGGATGTCTCCATCGATCAAGGCGGCTGTTTTGAAACATCCAAAGAAACGACCCATGCCGATCCAACCTATACAGTCGATGGCATTGTCCATTATGCGGTCAGCAACATGCCAGGAGCGCTGCCGAGAACATCAACTCTGGCGCTGAACAATGCCACGCTACCGTATGCGGTGGAGATTGCCAATAAAAGCTGGAAAAAAGCCATGCAAGAAAATGCTGAAATCAAACGCGGCGCCAATGTGGTGGAAGGCAAAGTGACCTATAAAGGGGTCGCTGATGCGTTCGGCTTGAAATATTCGCCCATCGAAAATCTGCTTTAGAAGCTGTTTCAACGATAATTTTCAAATAATGAATTAGTGCAAAGGAGCTAGAAATGATTGTAGGCATTTTAAAAGAAATCAAGGCTGAGGAAAATCGTGTTTGTATGACCCCTGCCGGTGTGGAGGTCATGCGACAAAACGGTCACGAAGTTCTGGTTGAGAAAAATGCCGGTATGGGCAGCGGATTTGATAATAAAGCTTACAAAACCGCAGGTGCCGAGATCATCAACACCCCCAAAGAGATTTTTAAACGGGCTGATATGGTTATGCATGTCAAAGAGCCGCTGCCGGCTGAATATGATCTGATCCGTAAGGACCAGATTATTTTCACCTATTTGCATCTGGCGGCGGCCGAGGAATTGACCCATGTGCTGATCAAAAGCGGATCAATCGGCATTGCCTACGAGACCATTCAAAAAGATGACGGGTCTTTACCGCTGCTGACACCGATGAGCGAAGTTGCCGGCCGCATGGCGATCCAGCAGGGCGCCAAGTACTTAGAAATGGCCCACGGCGGCCACGGTGTTTTGCTCGGGGGCGTACCCGGCGTTGACCCGGGCACGGTGGTCATCATCGGCGGCGGTGTTGTGGGCACCAATGCCGCTAAAATGGCCTGCGGCTTGGGCGCCAAGGTCTACATCCTCGATATGAACCTGGAGCGTTTACGCTATCTGAGTGATGTGATGCCCAGCAACTGCTTTTTACTGATGTCCAAGCCGACAACTGTGCGTCGGCTGATCAAAGAAGCCGATGTGGTCGTTGGCGCCGTGCTGATTCCAGGCGCCAAGGCCCCGCGGTTGATTACCCGGGAGATGCTCAAAACCATGAAAAAAGGCGCGGTATTGGTGGACGTGGCCATCGATCAGGGCGGATGCTTTGAAACAGCCAAGGCCACCACGCATGGCGAACCGATTTACGAAGTTGAAGGTGTGGTCCATTACTGCGTGGCCAACATGCCGGGTGCGGTGCCCAAAACGTCCACTTTGGCTCTGACCAATGCCACTTTGCCATACGCAGTGGAGATCGCCAACAAGGGCTGGAAAAAAGCCATGCAGGAAAATCTTGAAATTAAATACGGGGCCAATGTGGTCAAAGGCAAGGTCACCTATGAGGGGGTCGCCGAAGCGTTTGGGCTCGAATTCACCCCAATTGACAAACTTATTTAAAACTGGCTTCGGAACCTCATCTAATGACCGATGGCTACTGGCATCTTGCTTCTGGCTGCTGGCATCTGGCGACCGATCGTTTGATTCTGGCCAGTAGCAAGCAGCGAGAAGCCAGCAGCCTTTAATCACTGAACCCTGATTGTCCCCCAAAGCCTGAGTGGTGACGGGGGGAACATCAGAACATAAATATGAGACAAGGAGATAGTGATGAAAAAAGAGCTTAAAGACTGGTTTGTTCCCTGGCTGTTTACTTCAAGAGAGTATAATGTCGGCATTTTAGATCAGGCATTGGCCAACCCGGACCACGCCCGTCTGATGCTCAATGAGAATCCCATCGGACCTTCGGAGAAGGTCATCGAAGCGGTGGTTGAATCCCTTCGACACGGCAACTGGTATCCGGACAGTTTTTTGGGGTTGCGAACAAAGATTGGCGCCATGTACGATCTGGGCCCGGACAATGTGACCCTGTGCAACGGATCCTCGGAGACCATCGATGCCATGATGCGGGTATTCTTGCAGCCGGGAGATGAATTTCTGCTGTCGACGCCTACTTTTGAGCTGTTTCCGCCACGAGCGGAGCTTTGCAATGCGAATGTGATTCAGATTCCCGTCAGGGAAGAAGACCTGCAGTATGATGTAGATGGGATGCTCCATGCGATCAACGAGCGCACCAAACTGATATTGATAATCAACCCCAACAATCCCACCGGTGTGTTTATCGACGATGCGGATCTGATTCGTTTTTGTGAGACGGGAGTACCGTTGTGTGTGGATGAAGCCTATCTGGATTACAATCCGGACCGTCCCTCGAAAGCATCGCTGATAAAGCAATATCCCCAGGTATTTTTGTCGGTGACTTTTTCCAAGGCTTATGGATTTGCGGGCGTCCGCTTCGGATTTGTATTGGGTACCGAAGAGATGATTGCGGCCTTCAATCGGATGTTTTTACCCTGGAACGTGAGTCGGATGTCTGCGGCTGCCGCCGAAGCGATCATCGACAACCCGGAAGAGGTCAAGGCCAAGGTGGAGCACAACAACCGGTGGATGGCTATTTTTTCGGAAGAGCTTAAAAAACTGGGTCTTAAGCCATACCCGGCACATGGCAACTACATGCTAGTCGACGGCACCATGACCGGAAAAACCACCGAAGAGATCCTCAAAGCCGCCAGCGAAGATAAAATCTATCTGAAAAAGATCGGTGAAATCCACGGTAAGACCGGATATTTCCGAGTAACTCCGGGAGTTGATGAAGAAAATGAACGCTTTATCGCGTTTATCCGGGAATACTTTGGCTAGATAGCAATTTTATCCGCGCATTTAATAGACCAACTCAAAGCTATCTCAAAAATAGGCAATAACTAATATAGGTTGGCCGGTTGAGCCAGTTGGGCCGGTTGAGCCCGTCATAAAAGAATTATCCCCAATTCTATTTTTTTTTGGGCAACGGGCTAACGGGTAAAGGGCTCAACCTATACAGATTGGAAATATTTTTAATTTAGCTTGAATGTTAAACTGAACACCTCGAACATAGAGAGCATCCATGTGAAGGAAAGCGCACAGGTCGTCATTATCGGCGGCGGTATTATCGGCTGCAGCACGGCTTACCACCTGGCAAAGATGGGGTGGCAGGATGTGGTGCTGGTCGAAAAGGATGAGTTGACCAGCGGCTCCACCTGGCACGCTGCCGGTCTGGTGGGACAGCTACGCTCAGATCGCAACCTCACCCGTATGCTGCAATATAGCGTCAACCTTTACGCGCAGCTCGAAGCTGAAACGGGTCAAAATACCGGATGGCAAAAAACCGGCTGTTTGCATCTAGCCAGTACCCCCGAACGCATGCTGGAGCTCAAAAGGGGCGCCACCATTGCGCGTAGCTTTGGGCTGGAAATGCACATGATAACGCCCAAAGAGGCCTATGATCTTTGTCCGATTATTTCGCTGGATAGTCTCATCGGTGCGGCTTTTATGCCCACCGACGGACAAGCCGATCCGTCAGGCATTACCCAGGCGCTGGCCAGAGGGGCGCGCAATCGCGGTGTTAAAATTTATCGCCATACCCTGGTGACCGGATTTGAATTCGGCCGCAAGAGAGTCTCAGCTGTTAAAACCACACAAGGTGATATCCAGTGCGAAATCGTGGTTAACTGCAGTGGCATGTGGGGTTACCAGATGGGTCAAATGCTGGGGGTCAACACGCCGGTGGTACCTTTTCAGCATCAGTATCTGGTCAGTGAGGTAATTGAGGGGATTCCGAAAAAACTGCCGACCATCCGCGACAAGGACAACCTGATCTATTATAAAGGCGAAGTCGGCGCACTGGTGATGGGCGGCTATGAAAGAAATGGCATTCCCTGGGCAGTTGATGAGGTACCCAATGATTTTTCTTCACGTTTGCTTGACGCTAACACCGACCACTTTATGCAGCTGGCTGAACCGGCCATGCAGCGCACCCCATGTCTGCAGTCTGTCGGGATTTCCAGACTTATCAACGGTCCTGAAGCCTTCACACCGGATGGCAACGCCATCATGGGGCCGGCACCGGAGCTGGACAATTGTTTTGTGGCCGTGGGTTTCAATGCTTTTGGCATTGCCGCCGGCGGTGGTGCCGGCAAAATGATGGCCGAGTGGATCATTGAAGGCGAACCCAGCCTGAATATCTGGCCATTGGATATTCGCCGGCTCGGGTCGCACCACCTCAGCCGTGAATACAACATAGAGCGCACCCGAGAAATTTATGGTAAACACTATACCATTCACTGGCCCAACGAAGAGCACGAATCGGCACGCGGCATCCGGCGTACACCACTGTACGCGCTTCTCAAAGAAAAAGGGGCTGTCTTCGGTGCTAAATACGGCTGGGAGCGGCCCAACTGGTTTGCGCCCGATGGCATCGAGCCTAAAGACGAGCTGACCTTCGGCATTCCCAACTGGTTTGAGCATGTCGGCAACGAGCATCGGGCCGCGCGCGAAAAAGTGGTGTTGATCGACCAATCCTCATTTTCAAAGTTTGAAATTGCTGGCCCCAAAGCTCTGGATTTTTTGGACTGGCTGGCAACCAACAATATCGACAAGCCGGTGGGCAGCGTCACCTACACTCAATTGTGCAATGTGCGCGGCACCATCGAAAGCGATCTGACTATTGCCCGGATCGCCCTGGAAAAATTTTTGCTGGTCACCGGCACTGCTTTCGGGCGCCATGATGCCGAATGGATAAAAAAGCATATGCCCGCTGACGGCAGCGTTTTTTTCCGGGACATCACCGCCGGCCTGGCCGTGATCAATGTGATCGGACCCCAATCACGCCAATTGCTGGAAAGCGTTACGCGTGAAGACATCAGTAATCAAAATTTTAGTCATGGCAAATGCAAAACGATCACCGTCGGCAGTGCTCCTGTCACCGCACTAAGGATCACCTATGTGGGTGAGCTGGGCTATGAGCTGTATGTACCGGCCGAGTTTGCCAGTCATGTTTATGAGATTCTCTGGCATGCCGGTCAACCGCTGGGGGTTTCCAACGCAGGTTACCGGGCCATCCATTCCTTGCATTTGGAAAAAGGCTATTGCCTGTGGGGGGCCGAACTCTCACCTGAATATACGCCTTATGATTCCGGTTTGGGGTTTTGTGTGGCCTTAAACAAGGGTGATTTTCTCGGACGAGAGGCGCTAGTCAAAGCCAAAAAAGAGGGACCGCGCTGGCAGCTGTGCACCTTTACGATTGATGCCGATCAACCGGTCATGTTGCGGGGCAGCGAACCGATTCTGCATAAGGGCAAAGTCATCGGTGTGACCACCTCTGCCGGTTACGGATACAATGTCGCCAAAACCATTGCTTACGGCTATGTGCCGCTCGACGAAAGCGGTCATTCGAATGGTTATGAAATTGAGTGCTACAAACAGATATACCCCGCCACACGCCAGCCCCAACGGGCTTTGTATGATCCTGAACGAGAAAAAATATTCTGCTAAAAACCTATCTCAAAAATGCATCTAACGCCCAATGGCTGCGTTTCCCCGATAAATCGGGATCACACATCTATTTTTATGAAGATCAAGGTGTGCGTAAAACCGATTCAAAATGCTCGAATACTATCGTGTATGCTCCACTTTTGAATCGGTTTTCGCCTTGCCCTTGGACGTGATCTGCAATTTTTGAGATAGGTTTCACAATTCCTATTTTGTCAGATAAAAAATGAAATTACGCAGCTTTCCGCTTTTTTTCAGGCCTAACGAGCAAAATCCCGCTATGTGGGTACCTTCGGTGGGTTCAACCGGCCAACCCGGAAGTGTGAGCATTTATTTTTGAGATCGGTTTGAGGATTCCTATTTCGTGGATTCGATTATCGAGTTGAGCTGTGCGAAATCGTCGATAACGGTGTCGGCGCCTGCCTGAAGCAGGTCCGCTTTTAAGCGGGCTCTGTCTGGAGCGGAAAAAAGGGTTCCGATGCCTTTAAATCCGGCTGCGGCTCTTTGTGCAGCCACCATATCATCGGGCATATCGCCGATATAATAGCATTCAGCAATTGGATGATCCGTTTCTGCTGCTATGGCATCAAGCATATATGGGTGGGGCTTGCTCAGAGAGACTTTTTTACCTTCTGTTTTTAAAACCCGTTTTTCCTGCTCGAGACAATCCTCCAGCGCCATAACACGGGTAAAATATTTTCGGATGCCAAAATGATCCAACGGATAATCCGCCTCAGCGCGAGGTCTGCCGGTGGCAATTGCTAGAACATGCTCTGCAGCCAGTTCATCCAGCAGGCTTTTATCAATGAGCAGCTGTTCCTGATGAATTAAACCAGCGTCGTGGTAGAATTTTAGCGTTTGGTTGTAGGTGGCTTCAAACAGGTCTTCGCCCAAATAGATTTCCTGAAAAATCTGCTTAATGATGTTGCCGCTGCCCACATCCCCCGTGTATAGGCCATAAATAAATACATTTTTGGTTTTACCGGCTTTTTTCAGCAGTGTGGTCAATGGTTTCGGGGTTGATCTCAAAAAATCACTCAGCCCTCTCACATCGCATTGGCTGATGGTTTCCTGATATTGCGCCCAGGGATCTTTGCTTTCATAAACCGGCGGTTTCTCGATGCAGTTAAACAGCAGATTGATCACCAGGCAGGATAAATCCCAGTCGTTGTTGAGCCCGCCGCTTTGTTTAACCGCCGCTAAATCGGCCAACGGGAAAAGGGGTTCCGGCAGTTTATCAGATGATGGGGAGATTTTAAAAAAGAGCTTGGCCGTCTGGCGAACCGTTTCGCGATATGACTTTGAAACATCGACCAGAACGCCATCCATATCAAAAATGATCAGTTTCTTATTTTTCATTAATATGCTCGTTTAACGCTGTTGCATCCCGCAAATAATTTACAAAACATGTTCATATTTTAGGCTTCTTGCTACTGGCTTCTTGCTTCTGGCCGACTTAGAGACAAGCAGCAGGTGCCCTTGACAAGAGACCAACTGTCAGCCGTCGACGAGCCGTTCGATCCTCTGTTCTCGGCCGAAGGCTCAGTCGACTCGAGGCCAGCCGCCAGTAGCCAGAGGCCAGCGACCAGAATTTTGCAAAGAACTCAACGGCAATTGAAAATACCATACGATTTTTGAAATCTTTCTATAGATTACGAGGACACGTTTGCTTTGATGATATTTGTTAATTCAGGAATTGAGGATATAAAATAAAAATCATAGCCTGAAAAGGTCTTTTTTTTCTTTCCGCTACGATCGATCAGCACCGGCATTGCGCTCCAATTTAAAAGTGGCAAATCCGTATAGCCATCCCCGATTACCATCGTATCCTTAGGAGACAAGTTCAATGAGCGCATCATATGCAGTTTGTCCTCTGGATCCGGCAAGCGAAGCTGCATTCCATTGATGCGGTTTTCTTCAAACTGAAAACGATTGCCTTCAATAAGGTTAAAACAGTTTTCAAGCCCTGCAAATTTCAGAACCCGCTCGCTTAAATCAGCAGTCCCGCAGCTCAATACCAACATATGATGCCCATCTGCTTTTAATTGTCGGTAGGCACGGCGGTCGGCTGCTGATATTTTTTCAGCCAGGCTTCGGCAGACCTCATCGATAACATTTGATGGCGTGCCTTTTAGCAACCGGATGTAAGCTGTTTTAAAGACCCTGCGCAGCCGCTCATGCTGATCGGCATAGATGATCGCTTTGGTGTATATTTTCTTAAAGCAACCAAAAGATTTCCGGCTTTGATTCATAACGTAAATCAACAGAGATTGCTCGCTGTCATAGGGCTCGAGCGGCAAAATGGTCCCGTCAAAATCCCACACAATGTTAAAGGTCTTCATTTTTGTTAGCGCTCTTTAATCTAAATCTGATTAAAACCTAACATCGAACGCTTACGTTTTGACTGTCAATATGTCTATAAATATAGAGACGTTCAATCATTTATCGCATTTAAATATATCGATTGACTTTTTTTCGAAAACTTGATTTTTTATGTTTGCATCTACATCCAAAAGTTCTCTTTTAAATAGCTGACAAAGCCAATGAATACAACTTTTTCATGACCGACTTGAAAGTTGCCGGCTTGGTTTAAACATTCTCTTCGACCGATTATTGGATTGCTGTTCTGACACGGGGTATGTTTCAGTAATTCGCTCTTCATCTATCTCTTTTTTTGCATTTTCTTTTCTATCTGTGGGGTGAGGTTCTTTTAACAAGAATTCAAATCATTGAAAGGAGGATTATCATGTCCAAAAAGACCGTTCTCATTTTATGCCTGGTTTCTGTTTTTGTGCTGGTATTTACAGGCGGTTTATATGCAGCAGAGACCTTATCGTTGCTGACCTGGAAAGGCTATGCGCCTAAAAATCTGGTCGAAAAATTTGAAAAGGAAACCGGTATCACCGTAAAGGTGACCTATTCCAACAATGAGGAAATGATCGCCAAATTGCGCGCCACCCGTGGCGCCGGCTTTGATTTGGCCCAACCCAGCCAGGACCGCATTGCTTCGGTTCAGGAAAAATATGGGCTTTACCAACCGATTGATCTGTCCAAGGTCAATACGGCCCAGATTATTCCTTCCATGCTTAAGGCCGTGCAGCTCAATACCATGGTCGATGTTAAATCATACGCCGTGCCCTTTTGCTGGGGAACATCCGGTTTGATTGTGAACAGCAAATTTGCAGCGGATGCCAAAGATTATTCGGATCTGCTCAACGACGCATTCAAAGGCCGCGTCAGCTATCGCCTCAAAAGGCCGACATTGATCGCCATCGCTTTTGCTATGGGCGATGATCCCTTTGCCAAATACAGTGACATCAACGCCTACCAGGCATTGATGGAAAAAGTTGGTCAGGCCTTAATCGATGCCAAACCGGTCGTTAAAAATTATTGGACCAATGGGGATGCCTTGCTCCAATCCATGCGCTCAGAAGAAGTACACTTGGCGATGGCCTGGGATAATGGTGGCTGGAAACTGCATGTGGAAAATTCAGATATCGACTTTTTAGCCCCGAAAAGCGGCGCCTTAGGCTGGATCGATACCTTTGCTATACCCGCCAAGGCCAAAAATATCGATGCGGCCTATAAATGGATCAACTTCATGCTGAAGCCGGAAAATGCGGCCCAGTTTACCAATATGGAAAAATATGCAACGGCTTCCAGGGGTTCCATCCTGTTGACCAATGTCGACATCCGTGGGAATTTTGAGCGCTGTTTCCCACCGGAAGCAATTGATAATATCAAATGGTATCCACCTGTGCCGGCCAAGCTTGAAGAAATCGAAGGTAAAATCCTGGACAAAGTCAAAGCCGCGAAATAGAAGTCCGGCGGCGCTGTTGACATCTTAAGCGATATTACCTGGATTTGTATCGAGGGGGGCTTTTTCCGGCCATTTCGGGATCGCCCCCTTTTTCATTTAAACAACATACCACCCTTTCAGGACCATCATGCAAATTGATTTAGCGGTTAAGGACGTCAGCAAAACTTTTGATGATTTTGTGGCTGTTGATAACGTATCCTTTGAGGTCGCTGACGGCAGCTTTTTTTCTATTCTGGGACCGTCGGGTTGTGGCAAAACAACCTTGTTGCGGATGATCGCGGGGCTGACCGAACCTTCTGCGGGTACTATTGAAATACGCGGCAAAAGCATGCACGGCATTCCCCCCAACAAACGCCCGGTCAACCTCATTTTTCAACACCTGGCCTTGTTTCCCATGATGAATGTCGGCGAGAACATTGCTTTCGGTCTGCGACGACGCGGCGATGATAAGGCCACTATAAAAAATAAGGTCAATATAATCCTGGAGCGCGTGGAACTAACCGGCTTTTCGGACAAGAAGGTTGACCAACTTTCCGGCGGCCAGAAACAACGGGTAGCCATTGCGCGCTGTCTGGTGCTGGAGCCGGCGGTCCTGCTTTTGGATGAACCGCTCGGGGCTCTGGATCTGAAGCTGCGGGAGCAAATGAAGGTTGAGTTGAAAAAACTTCAGGCCAAGGTCGGCACCACCTTTGTGTATATCACCCACGATCAATCCGAAGCCCTGGTAATGTCCGATCATGTGGCAGTGATGAACCGCGGTGTTTTTGAGCAAATTGACACCCCCCAGAATTTATACAACAGCCCGGATACGCCTTTTGTAGCGCAGTTTGTGGGCGACAACAATACCTGGACCGGCCGAATCCGGCAGTGCGACCAACAAGCCGCCGAGATTGAAACAAACGACGGCAGGATATTCCGAACCAAAATTAGGCAACCATCACAGCCCGGCGATGAAGTTGATCTGTTCCTGCGGCCGGAAGCCATGCTGATTCAACCTGACGCCAGCCTGGCAAATCTGAATCGCTTCGAGGTTATTGTCAAGGACCTGCTTTTTGACGGCGCTAACAGCCGCTTGCTGGCCAACCCCTTGGATGCCGATATGGAATTGCTCATCGCTTTGCCCCAAACCCATCAGTATGATTATATTCAGGAAAACGATAAGATCGAAATCGGTTGGGACGAGCAGTCCGGCATCTGCTTTCCTAGACAGGAAAATCAGGCCTGAGGTAACAAGTTAAGAGATTCAAGCGAAGGCGGGACACCCGAGAGCCATAAGCTTTCGCTATTCACTTTTAACCCATAAACGAAGATCAATCACTATGATGAGTCATAAGCGATGGGGGTTGTTTTTCTTCCTGGCACCAGTGGTTCTCTGGTTGTTTGTGATGATCGTGCTACCGCACATCGATCTGTTGGTGATGTCTTTTCGGTTGGAAAACGACGAAGGCCAGATGATGTGGAGTCTGAGAAATTATTTGAATTTTTTTGAAGAGCCCATCTACTGGCTGACCTTTGTGCGCACAGCGCTTTACTCAATCCTAGTCACCTTTCTGACCTTTGTGATTGCCCTTCCGGTGGCTTTTTATATCACCAAAGTAGTTAATCCTAAATATCAGGGATTTCTACTGGTTTTGCTGTTGTTGCCCTTCTGGGTCAGCGAGCTGGTACGGGTCTACGGCTGGATGATCCTGTTAAGAGAAAGTGGGGTGATCAATCATTTTTTGCTGAAAGCAGGGATTTTAAAGCAACCCATTGAAATGCTCTACCGAGATTCCACCATGATCCTGGGCCTGGTGTATACCTCCATGCTGTTTATGGTGGTGCCGATTGTCTCGGTGCTGGAAAGCCTGGATAACAGCCTGATCGAGGCGGCCTATGATCTGGGCGCCAACATGTGGACCATTTTATTCAAGATTATCATTCCGCATGCCACTCCCGGTATTGTGTCAGGCTCCATTGTGGTGTTTATGCTGACGCTGGGCAATTACCTGACACCGAATTTGATGGGCGGCAAAAATTCGCTCTGGT
>JAAUXY010062791.1_pt1 | contig 23429 bp, 23 predicted proteins | sample 7278121 | NCBI WGS metagenome assembly JAAUXY01 (sample SAMN14350117, study PRJNA611818) | marine sediment metagenome | isolation source: surface marine sediment (1.8m) | place: French Polynesia: Moorea | collected 2018-08 | reverse complement strand
GTACCGTTCACGTCGGGCATTCTCATTGGCATCGGCGAGACCCGCCGCGAGCGCATTGAGTCGCTGCTGGCATTGCGCGCCAGCCATCGTCGGCACGGCCAGCTGCAGGAAGTCATCATCCAGAATTTTCGCGCCAAGCCCGGCACGCTGATGGCCCAGGCGCCAGAGCCGGACCTCGAGGATTTGCTGTGGACCATTGCCGTGGCGCGCATCCTGTTCGGGCCGGAGATGAATATCCAGGCGCCCCCCAACCTGAGCCCGGGGGTGTTGCCGCAGATCGTAGACGCGGGCATCAACGACTGGGGTGGCGTCTCACCAGTGACCCCGGACTTCGTGAATCCTGAGGCGCCCTGGCCGCACCTGGACAAGCTGGCGGCGGAGACCGCGGCCGCCGGCAAAGTGCTTACGCCGCGGCTGACCCTGTATCCCCGCTACGCCACTGAGCCGCGGGTATGGCTGGATGAAGCGGTACGCGATGCCGTCCTGCGGCACTCTGATGCAGAGGGACTGGCGCGCACCGACGACTGGTGTCCGGGTGCAGAGATGGAGCCGCCGGCCGAGGTGCTGGGGCAGCTTCGCAGGGTACCCGACGACAGCGAGGTCGACCCCGTCCTTCGGGAGATTGTCGAGCGCTGTCGCGCTGGCGCGGAACTGAACGAGGCCGATGTCGAGCGCCTGTTTCGCGCGCGCGGCCCCGAGTTCGCCTGGGTGTGCCGGGCGGCTGATGAGCTGCGCCGCGAGCTACACGGAGATCGTGTTTCCTTCGCGATAAACCGCAACATCAACTACACCAATATCTGCTATTTCAAGTGCCAGTTCTGCGCCTTCTCCAAGGGCAAGCTCAGCGAGAACCTGCGCGGGCGCCCCTACGACCTGGACGCGGAAGAAATCGCGCGGCGCTGTAGCGAGGCCTGGGCGCGGGGTGCCACCGAGGTTTGCATGCAGGGGGGTATCCACCCGGAGTACACCGGCCAGACCTACCTGGACATTCTCGCCACGGTAAAGCAGGCAACGCCGGAAATGCATGTGCACGCGTTCTCGCCGCTGGAAGTCTGGCAGGGCGCCCACACCCTGGACATGTCCCTGGAAGATTACCTGCGGGCATTGAAGGAGGCGGGGCTGGGAACGCTACCCGGCACCGCGGCGGAGATCCTGGACGACGAGGTGCGCTCAGTCATCTGCCCGGACAAGATCAATACCGAGCAGTGGCTGGCGGTGATGGAAGCGGCACATGCTGTCGGTTTCCGCACCACAGCGACCATCATGTACGGCCACGTCGAACAACCCCGACACTGGGCGCGCCACCTGCTACGCCTGCGCGCCCTGCAACAGCGCACCGGTGGCTTCACCGAATTTGTGCCGCTGCCCTTCGTGCACATGGAAGCGCCGATGTACCTCAAGGGCAGGGCCCGCAAGGGGCCGACCTTCCGGGAAGCGATCCTGGTACACGCTGTGGCGAGGCTGGCGCTTTACCCGTTCATTGAGAATATCCAGGCCTCCTGGGTGAAGATGGGCGAGGCCGGCGTGGCGGCCTGCCTCGAGGCCGGTTGCAACGACCTCGGCGGCACACTGATGAACGAAACCATTACCCGTGCCGCCGGTGCTGCCCACGGCCAGGAATGGCCGCTGGAGGACATCGAAAACTTCCTGCGCGGCATCGGTCGTGAGCCCTGGCTGCGCGATACCCGCTACCAACCGGCGCCTGCCGAACGCCGGGAAACGGCACTGCAAGCGGCGCCGCTGGCGCCGGTGGTGAACACCCCGGCGGCACGCTACGAACGGCGTCAGGATGATGGTGGCAAAAAGCGCCCGCAACTGCTGCGCAACAGCCTGATCGGCAGCGACCGGGGCTGAGTCTTGTCCCAGGCAGAAATCCAACTGGAGGCCAGCTGGCTGGCCCAGTTGAGCGACGAGTTCCAGCTTCCCTACATGCAGTCCCTGAAGCGTTTCCTGCGCGAGGAAAAGGACGCCGGTAAGGTGATCTTCCCGCCGGGGAAGGAAATGTTTGCCGCCTTCAACCACACACCCCTTGATGAGGTGCGGGTGGTGATCCTCGGCCAGGATCCCTACCACGGCCCTCGCCAGGCCCACGGCCTGTGTTTCTCGGTGCGACCCGGGGTGGCGCTGCCGCCTTCCCTGGTCAACATCTACAAAGAGCTGCAGCAGGACCTGGGTATTCCGGTGGCCGCTCACGGTTGCCTGACTCACTGGGCCGACCAGGGTGTATTGTTGTTAAACAGTGTGCTGAGCGTGGAGCGGGGCAATGCCGCTTCCCACCAGGGCAAGGGCTGGGAGCAGTTCACAGACCGGGCCATCGAGATCGTCAACCGCGAGTGCGAGCACGTGGTGTTCATGCTCTGGGGTTCCTACGCCCAGCGCAAGGGAGCGGTCATCGATACCCGGCGTCACTGTGTGCTGCGTGCGCCGCATCCGTCACCCCTGAGTGCACACCGCGGCTTCTTTGGCTGCGCTCACTTCAGCCAGGCCAACACTTATCTCCAGGAACACGGGCGCGAGCCGGTGGACTGGCACCTGCCGGATCAGCCCTCGTCGAGCGTATAGGGCAGGCTGTGAAACGCCAGTGCGCTGCCGTCCAGCTCAGCGCCTGCCGCCCGGGCATCGCGGGTTATCGAGGCCAGCAACCACAATTCGCCGTCGTCTGCCCTGGCAGCATTGACCACGTTGCCCACAGCCTTGTCGCTGCCCGCTGAAGTCAGCGGGTCCCCGGCGTTTACTTCGCCGCTATAGGTGGTGGATGCCAGCGCCATGGGGCGCTTTACCTGGCCGCGGTAGTGCATGCGCGCCACCACTTCCTGCCCGGTATAGCAGCCCTTGGTGAAGTTGATCCGGTCCACGGCCTGGTAGTTGAGCTGTTGTGGCAGGAAGCTGCCGGAGCTGGCCCCGGTTACGTGACCAATGCCGGCGCGAATTTCCTGAAGCCGGAACTGTTCGCCGTCGGCCTGCGTGGCCCCATCAAGGCGCGCCTCGAAGTCCGCTGCGCCGGCTGCGGGCAGGCACACTTCGAAGGCGTTCGGGACCTCCGAGGCAACCCAGAGCTCATCGCCCTGGCGCCAGGCGCTACCCGCGCCAGCAGTCGCACTGCCCGCGAGTGTCGCGGCTTCCGTACCCCACAGGGCGTAGTGGCACCAATCGTCGGTGGCGTCGCGCAGGCTTGCCTTGGAGAACACGATGTACTTGCCGAAAGTGTCTGCCGCCGCCTGCCGACTGTCAGCCTCCAGCACCATCAGCAGGCGCTCGCCGTCCAGCTCCAGTAGTCGGAAATCGCAGACCATGCGGCCCTGGGGGTTGCAGTACGCTCCCACCAGGCTGTGAGTCGGCGCCAGTTGTTCCAGATCGCATGTGGTCTGGCCCTGCAGGAACTTCCGGGTATCGGGCCCTTCGAATTCGAGTACCGCGCGGTGGGGGAGTTTGGCCAGGTAGGTTGTCACGCCGGCTATGATAGGTGCTGCTTTGGGTCCTGTCAGCTCTTATACTTGCGCGCATGGATTCTGACCTCGAATACAATCGCGTCATCTGGGCCAGCCGGCGCGGCATGCTGGAACTCGACCTTGTGCTTGAGCCCTTCGTAAGGGACGCCTACCGCGAGCTCTCAAGCGAAGACCAGGCCCGCTACCGCGCCCTGCTGGAGTGCGAGGACCAGGAGCTGTTTGGCTGGTTCCTGGGTCGCCTGCGGCCGGAAGACGCCGAGCTGGCCAAGATTGTCGACACCGTCCTGGCGTTTACCCACCGCCCGAATTGAGGGCAGGGCATCGGCCCGTTGCCTGAGCCTGGCAATGCTGGTGCTGGCACTGCCCACTTGCTCTTATGCGCTGTTTGCCGGTGACTGGTCCGGTCGTCACGCTTTTGCCCAGTCGGTAACTGTTATTGGAATTGCGCTGCTGACCGTGCTGGCCGTGGGCCTTGTGAGGCGGCTATTTACGCAGCAGGTAAACGGCCTGGTGTTGTTGTTTGATGGACGGGCCTGGTTCAGCGACCGCGGCGACCAGGCCAGCGTGATCAGTGTCTATAGTGCAGCTGGCCTGCTGGCTGCCCGGGTGGAGGTCGCGGGGCAGCGCTACCGACTGCTGCTGTGCAGCGCGCATTACTCCCGCGAGGGCTGGCGTCGCTTACGCCTTGGTCTGGGCCTGGCTCTGGGCGAGGGAGCCGTTGGGCGTTAGTACGGTGTCACCGGCCTCGGGGTCCAGCTCCGGGTAGTCCAGGGTGTAGTGCAGGCCGCGGCTTTCGCGCCTGGCGATGGCACAGTTGATCATCAGCTCTGCGACGGTGGCGAGGTTGCGCAGTTCGAGCAGGTCGTTGCTGACCTTGTAATTGCTGTAGTACTCCTTGATCTCTTCCTGCAGCAGATCGATGCGGTGGCGGGCGCGCGCCAGTCGCTTGTCGGTGCGCACGATGCCGACGTAGTCCCACATGAAGCGCCGCACTTCGTCCCAGTTGTGTGAGATCACCACATCCTCGTCGGAGTCGGTGACCTGGCTTTCGTCCCAGTCCGGGACCGCGACCGGTGCCGGCGCATCGTCCATCTGCGCAATGATGTCTCCGGCAGCGGCGCGCGCATAGACCAGGCATTCCAACAGGGAATTGCTGGCCATACGGTTGGCCCCGTGCAGGCCGGTGCAGGCGGTTTCACCAATGGCATACAGACCCGGAAGGTCGGTCTGGCCGCGCTTGTCCACCAGCACCCCGCCGCAGGTGTAGTGAGCGGCGGGCACCACCGGGATCGGTTCGCGGGTGATGTCGATGCCGAAATCCAGGCAGCGCCGATGCACGGTAGGGAAGTGTGACTGCAGGAAGCGTGCCGGCTGGTGGCTGATGTCCAGGTAGACACAATCGCTACCGGTGCGCTTCATTTCGTGGTCGATGGCCCGGGCGACCACGTCCCGGGGCGCCAGCTCGCCGCGTTCGTCGAAGCGTTCCATGAAACGGGTGCCGTCGGGGAGCTGCAGGCGGCCGCCTTCGCCGCGCAGGGCCTCGGTGATCAGGAACGACTTGGCGCGGGGGTGGTACAGGCAGGTGGGGTGGAACTGGTTGAATTCCATGTTGGCCACCCGGCAGCCGGCCCGCCAGGCAATGGCGATGCCGTCGCCGCTGGCGCCGTCTGGATTGGTGGTATACAGGTAGGCCTTGCTGGCACCGCCAGTGGCCAGCACCACGAAGCGTGCCTGGAAAAGGTTGACCTCACCGCTGTCGCGATCGAGCACGTAGCCGCCCCGGCAACGACCGTCAGCGGTGACCAGGTCCACAGCCACGCCGTCGGTGAAGATTTCCACGTTGTCACGCGCCAGGGTCTTTTCCACCAGCACCTCGGAGATGGCGCGGCCGGTGGCGTCGGCGGCGTGGATCACGCGCCGGTGGCTGTGCCCGCCTTCCATGGTGAGGTGGTATTCACTGTGCTTGGGAGTTTCACGCCGGTCGAACTCCACCCCCTGGCTTACCAGCCACTCGACCACCTCGGCTCCCTGGCTGACGACGAACTCCACCACGTCCCGGTGGCACAGGCCGACCCCGGCGATCATGGTGTCCTCGACGTGGGATTCCACCGTGTCGTCCTTGTCCAGCACCGCCGCCATGCCGCCCTGGGCCCAGAATGTGGAACCCTGGGTCAGTTCGCCCTTGCTGAGCACAGCGATAGACAGGGATGTTGGCAGGCGCAGGGCCAGTGACAGGCCGGCGGCTCCACTGCCAATGATGAGGACGTCGTGCTGGTAGCGCTGGGGCATGGGTTCCGGGGCTGTTTAGGGGTTGGAATTGGTGTATTTTAGGCCGCTTTGGCGGTACGTCAGCCTGCGAGGGCCGGTTACCTGCTGGAGCAGTCCGATCGCTCATAATACGCAGCGGATAATCGAAAGGAACTTTTTTATTTTCCTGTGATCACAGTGGCAGGATAAGGGGGCACGATTGGCTTCGGCCGCAACAGACCAGCAGTTGGTAGAACGCGTACAAGCGGGAGACAAGCGTGCCTTTGATCTTCTGGTATTGAAGTACCAGCCGAAGATCCTGGGGCTGGTGTCGCGCTATGTACACGATAGCTATGAGGTGCAGGACGTTACCCAGGAGGCCTTTATCAAGGCCTACCGGGCCCTGCCGCGTTTTCGCGGTGACAGTGCCTTCTATACCTGGCTTTACCGGATAGCGATCAATACCGCAAAGAATCACCTGGTGGCACGCGGCCGGCGTCCGCCAGGCAGCGATGTGGAGATCGAGGACGCCGAGCATTTCGAAAACGGTGGCGCGCTCCGGGACATGGAAAACCCGGAGAACATGTTGTTCAGCCGCGAGCTGGGCGAGGTGGTCAAGCAGGCGATAAGCGATTTGCCCGATGACCTGCGAACTGCGGTAACTTTACGTGAATTTGATGGTCTCAGTTACGAGGAGATCGCGGAGATCATGGACTGCCCCGTGGGGACGGTACGGTCGAGGATTTTCCGGGCCAGGGAGGCCATAGACAAGAAAGTGCGAGCGCAGGTAGACGGCGAAAACGCACCTTATGCATAGCTGACACTGCAGCGGCATAGGAATGTAGCCTCGCCCGTCAGAGGCGAGGTACCGGCAGAGCGCCGGCACAGTGTCGGCAGAGCGCTGGCATAGTGTCGGCAGAGCGCTGGTATAGAGAGTAAGGTGAGATCTGGGAGGTCTTGAGTGAACAAAGAGCTTGGCGAAGCGCTGTCGGCCCTGATGGACGGGGAAGCCGACGACCAGGCACTTCAACAGGTGCTGGACAATGTCCAGGACGAGTCGCTGCGCGACACCTGGCGACGCTTCCACGCCGCCAGCCACGGACTGCAGCCGGGTGCATTGGAGACAGCTACCGATCTGTCGGGCCGCATCATGGCGGCGATAGAGCAGGAGCCGGCCCACGGTAACCAGCCTGCCGCTCTCCCCGACGACAGCGAGTTAGGTGAGTCACTGTCTGCCCTGATGGACGGGGAAGCCGATGCTGCGCTGCTGGATCAGGTGCTGGACAATATCCAGGACGAGTCGCTGCGCGACACCTGGCGACGCTTCCATACCGCCAGCCACGGCCTGCAGCCGGGTCCGCTGGTGACAGCTACCGACCTGTCGGGCCGCATCATGGCGGCAATTGAGCAGGAGTCGACCCAGGGAGCTCAGCCTGCCGATCTCTCCGACAGCAGTGAATTTGGCGAATCCCTGTCCGCACTGATGGACGGGGAAGCCGAGCCTGCGTCGCTGGACCAGCTGCTGGACAATGTCCAGGACCCGTCGCTGCGCACTACCTGGCGCCGCTTTCATGCCGCCAGTCATGGACTGCAGTCCGGGCCAATGGTCACGGATATCGACCTGTCCGGTCGCATCATGGCGGCCATTGAACAGGAACCCACCTACAGCGCCCAACCGACCCCGACCGAGATTCCCGACGATATCCAACCGGTGGCCAGCTGGCAGCGAATATTGCGCCCGGTGGCGAGTTTCGCCGTGGCCGCGTCGGTCTTCGCCGTGGTACTGGTGGGTAGCCAGTTCTACGGCAGCCAGGACCAGCCGGTGGCAGGCGCGCCTGTGGTCGCTGCTGGAGGCGACCGTCTCGCCCCCTCCGGCGCGGTGACAGTACTGGGCGGACGTGCCACGCTGGCCGGTTATGCCACTCCGGCGCCCGCGGCAGCACGCCCTGTGGCACCGGCCCGCGAGGCCGCGCCGAGCACAGACTACGACGCTATCGCCCGTGAGCGTCTCGAACGCTACATGTTGGAACACGCCGATGAAGCCTCGCTCAACGCACCCCAGGGCATGATGCCCTATGCCCGCGTTGCCACGTTCAGCACCGAGGACTAGGGCTTGCGCACACTCGTACTTGCAGCACTGTTTGTCGCAGCGAGCTCGGCGTCTGTCTCGGCTCAGGCCGAGTGCCCGGCCGCGGATCAGGAAGCGCTGCGCTGGCTCGACAAGATGTCACGCAGCCTGCGGGAAACCAGCTACCAGGGTGTGTTCACCTACCAGCACGGTGCAGCGGTGCAATCCATGCGCATCTCCCACTCGGTGGCCGGCAACCTTGAGCGGGAGCAGGTCACCCACCTGACCGGTAGCGGTGCACGCGTTATGCGCACCGAGCATCCACTGGATTGTATACATCCTGGCCACCGCCTGGTGCGGATCGGTGATCTCTACCGCTCCGGTGCCGGCGAGTGTGGCGTGGGAGGCTATTACCAGCTGCAGGTTGCCGGCAAGAGTCGCATCGCCGGTCGCGATGCTGTCGTCATAAACGTGTTGCCCCGCGACATTTACCGCTACGGCTACCAGCTGGCCCTCGACCGCGATACCGGCCTGCTGCTCAAGACCCAGACGGTGGCACAGGATGGGCGGGTGCTGGAGCGTTTCCAGTTTGCCGACATCGAGATCGGCGAAGTGGAAATGGACGGTACCCGGGTTGACCTCTTGCACGAGGCAGGCCACAGCCACGGCGCCAGGCGGCCACCGGCCCCTAACAACACCCCGGCCTGGAACGCGGCCTGGCTGCCGCGCGGCTTCATGCTGACAGATGCGGTGGAGAGCACCAGCCACAACAAGTCCTTTACCGACGGGCTGGCAATTTTCTCGGTATTTGTAGAGCCTGCCCCCCGCTTCAGCGAACCCGGCGCGGGCCTGGCGCGGCGCGGCGGGACCACGGCCTATACCCGCGGTATGCAACTGTCCGGCCGGCCGGTGCTGGTGACCGTGCTGGGCGAAGTGCCGGTAAACACCGCGCGTCGGGTCGCAGACTCATTGGTATGGGTCGAACAGGCCAGCGTACCGGCGGAATAGCCACAGCCTGGCCGCTGGACAGCAGCGGGCACGCCCGGCGAATTGGGATAGAATACCGACATGTTGACTGAAACCGGTCGCGTCATTGCGGTGGAGCCCGGGTCGCTCTGGGTAGAAACCATCCGCCGCTCTACCTGCGGGAGCTGTTCCGCCGCCAAGGGCTGTGGGCACGGCATTCTCAATCGCATGTACGACGGCCATCGCAACCTGCTGAAAGTCTCGTCCTCGGCGTTTCCCGAGGGGCGCTTCCAGGTAGACGACGAGGTCAGCATCGCCATTCCCGAACATGTCATCGTCAGCAGCTCTTTTGTCGTATACATCGTGCCACTGCTGTGCACGCTGATCGTGGCCGGCATCTTTGCGGGCCTGGTACCGGCGGCCTCGGACCTGGACACGGTGCTGGGAGCCGCGGTGGGTTTTGCGCTCGGCGTAGCGCTGGTCAGGTTGCACGCCTGGTTCCAGCGCAATGACAGCCGCCTGCACCCGCGACTGCTGGGTCCCGCCGGCGCTCGCAGCTGATAGCAGCTCGGACGCGCCCGCCACCACGTCAAGCCTGGACTGCGGAAGCATTTTTCAACGTATTTTAGAGTATTCGAGAGGTACGAATGCACACCCTGATCAATCGTTTTGCCCAGCTGGCCCTCGCCCTGGTGCTGGTCGGATTTGCCGCCGGCTCCACGCGGGCGGCCGAGCTGCCCGATTTCAAGACCATCGTGCGTGAGAATACGCCGGCGGTAGTGAAGATCCTTGTGGAGTTTGCCCCGGGCAACGACTCCTATCACTCAGAGATCCCGGAAATTCCCGAGTACCTGCGTCGCTTCTTTGAGGGCCAGGGCGGACCGCCCCCGCAGTTGCCGCGGCAGGGCATGGGCTCCGGTTTCATCATCAGCAAGGATGGCTACATCGTCACCAACAACCATGTGGTGGCCGGCGCCGACCAGGTTATCGTGCGGCTGACCGACCGCACCGAGTACGAGGCGGAGATTGTCGGCCTCGACGAGCGCTCGGACCTGGCGCTGTTGAAAGTGGAGGCCGATGACCTGCCGGTGCTGAAGCTCTCCGGGCCTGAGGAGCTTGAGGTTGGCGAATGGGTGCTGGCTATAGGCTCTCCCTTTGGGCTCGACTACTCGGTCACTGCGGGTATCGTCAGCGCCAAGGGCCGCAGCCTGCCCACCGAAAACGGCGAGAACTATGTGCCCTTTATCCAGACCGATGTAGCGATCAACCCCGGTAACAGCGGCGGCCCGCTGTTCAACCTCGACGGTGAAGTGGTGGGAGTGAACTCGCAGATCTTTACCCGCAGCGGCGGCTCCATCGGCCTGTCCTTCGCGATCCCGGTGAGTGTGGTGACGAATGTAGTAGAACAGCTGCGAGACACCGGCATGGTGACCCGCGGCTGGCTGGGCGTCACTATCCAGGATGTCGACAAGGTGCTGGCCGAGTCCCTGGGCCTGGAGCGTCCCCGCGGCGCGCTGATCGTGCAGCTACAGCCCGGTGGGCCGGCCGATGAGGGCGGGCTGGAATCCGGCGATGTGATCACTCGCTTTGCCGGCAAGGACATTCTCACTTCCTCCGAGCTGCCCCATGCGGTGGGACTGGTGCGCCCGGGCACCGAGGTCAAGGTGGAACTGGTGCGCAACGGTCGCAACGAGACGCTGCGTCTCGCCGTTGGCGCCCTGGAGGCCGGCGAGCGTGCCTCCGTGGCCCGCGCTACCCCGGAAGCCGATACCGGGTCCCGCCTGGGCCTGGTGGTGGAAGAAGTGACTGAACAGTTGCAATCGCGCTGGGGTATCACCGGCGGTGTGCTGGTGACCGAGGTCATCAGCGGTTCACCGGCTGACGAGGCCGGGGTGCGCAGCGGCGATGTGATCACCCTGATGGCAGGCAGCCCGGTGACTTCGGTGGACAGTTTCCTGCGAGTGGTCGAGGATCTGGAACCCGGCAAGTCGGTCCCGGTACGCCTGATCCGGCGCGGCTCACCGCTGTTCCTTGGGCTCAAGCCCGAGTAAGTCGTCGCGTAGCGGTTGTACCCGTGATCGGGTACAATCGCGCGCCTTTTAACCATAGCAGCCCTGACAGCCGGTCGGTTTGTGAAGAACCTCGACAGCATTCGCAATTTCTCCATCATCGCCCATATCGATCACGGCAAGTCGACGCTGGCCGATCGATTCATCCAGGTGTGTGGCGGCCTTTCCGATCGGGAGATGGCGGAGCAGGTGCTCGACTCCATGGATATCGAGCGCGAGCGCGGTATTACCATCAAGGCCCAGAGCGTGACGCTCAACTACACCGCCCAGGATGGTCAAACCTACCAGCTGAACTTTATCGATACTCCCGGCCACGTGGACTTTTCCTACGAGGTGTCGCGCTCACTGGCGGCCTGTGAAGGCGCACTGCTGGTGGTCGATGCGGGACAGGGCGTGGAAGCGCAGTCGGTGGCCAACTGCTACACCGCTATCGAGCAGGGCCTGGAGGTCCTGCCCATCCTCAACAAGATGGACCTGCCCCAGGCGGAGCCCGACCGGGTCAAGCAGGAAATCGAGGACATCATCGGCATCGAGGCCGGCGAGGCCTGCCCGGTCAGTGCCAAGACCGGGCTGGGTGTCGAAGACGCGCTGGAATACCTGATCCAGAATATCCCACCGCCCCAGGGCGACCGTGAGGCGCCACTGCAGGCGTTGATTATCGACAGCTGGTTCGACAATTACCTGGGTGTGGTATCGCTGGTGAGGGTGAAGAACGGCGTGCTGCGCAAGGGTGACAAGATCATCTCCAAGTCCATCGGCAAGCCCCAGGGCGTCGACAGCGTCGGTATTTTCACGCCCAAGCGCACCGAGACCGGTGTGCTGGTGGCCGGCGAGGTGGGCTACGTGGTGGCCGGTATCAAGGATATTCACGGCGCCCCGGTGGGCGATACCCTCACCCACGCTGCCACCCCGGACGTGGAGGCGCTGCCGGGCTTCCAACGGGTCAAGCCGCAGGTGTACGCCGGCATCTTTACAGTGTCGACGGACGACTACGAGGACTTCCGCGACGCCCTCGGCAAGCTCACACTCAACGACGCCTCGCTGTTCTATGAGCCCGAGACTTCCGATGCCCTCGGCTTCGGCTTCCGCTGCGGCTTCCTGGGCATGCTGCACATGGAAATCATCCAGGAGCGGCTGGAACGCGAGTACGACCTCGACCTGATCACCACCGCACCGACCGTGGTGTACGAGGTGGTGAAGAAGGACGGCACGGTAGTGGAGGTCGACAATCCCTCGGCGCTGCCCGAGGTTGGCGATATCGACCAGATGCGCGAGCCGATTGTGCAGGCGAATATCCTTTTGCCCCAGGAGCACCTGGGCAGCGTGATCAGCCTGTGTGAGGAAAAGCGCGGCATCCAGAAGGATATGCAGTTCATGGGCCAGCAGGTCTCGCTGGTCTACGAGTTGCCAATGGCTGAAGTGGTGATGGACTTCTTCGACCGCCTCAAGAGTGTCAGCCGCGGCTACGCCTCGCTGGACTACCACTTCGTGCGCTTCGAGGCGGCAGACCTCGTGCGCCTGGATGTGCTGATCAACAACGAGCGTGTTGACGCGCTGGCCATCATCGTACACCGTTCCCAGGCCCAGTCTCGCGGCCGGATATTGACGGAGAAGATGCGCGAGCTGATCCCGCGACAAATGTTTGATGTTGCTATCCAGGCTGCCCTCGGCGGTAAAATCATCGCCAGGCAGACCGTCAAGGCGCTGCGCAAGAACGTGACCGCGAAGTGTTACGGCGGTGACGCCACCCGTAAGCGCAAGTTGCTCGAGAAGCAGAAGGCGGGCAAGAAACGCATGAAGCAGGTGGGCCGGGTGGAGATCCCCCAGTCCGCCTTCCTGGCAGTATTGAAGACAGAGGCCTGAGTCGCCCAATGGATATCGATTTTCCCCTCGTGCTGGTGGTGCTGGTGTTCGGCAGCGGTATGGTCTGGCTGTTCGACTACCTGTTCCTGGCGCCGGGTCGCCGCGCCGAGGTGGCGCAGTTGCAGCGCGACTTTCCCGACTGGTCAAACGAAAACAGCGCCCATTTCCGGGAGTTCACCCAGCGCTCCGAGCAGGTGGCCCGGGAGCCTGTGCTGGTGGAGTACTCGAAGTCATTCTTCCCGGTGCTGTTCCTGGTGTTCGTGCTGCGCTCCTTCCTGGTGGAGCCGTTCCAGATCCCGTCCTCCTCGATGGTGCCCACCCTGCAGGTTGGCGATTACATCCTGGTCAACAAGTTCACCTACGGCATCCGCCTGCCGGTGATTCGCACCAAGGTGCTGGACATGAACGCGCCCCAGCGTGGCGACGTGATGGTGTTCTTTCCGCCCCACAAGAACGACACCTACTACATCAAGCGGGTCATCGGGCTGCCAGGGGACCGCATCCGCTACATCGACAAGAAGCTCTATATCAACGGCGAGCAGGCACCACAGGAACTGCTGGCCCAGTTTCCGCCGGGTCGCCCGCGGTTCCGCCTCAAGCGCGAGGAGCTGGGTGACGTTGCACACCAGCTGCAGGTTGACAGCCTGCGCCGCCAGGACGACTTCTCGGTGGTAGTAGAGCCCGGCCACTACTTCATGATGGGCGACAATCGCGACAATTCGCAGGATTCCAGGTCTTGGGGTCAGGTGCCGGAACGGGATATAGTAGGCAGAGCGTTTGCGATCTGGATGCACTGGGAATCGTTCTTCAGCCTACCCAGCTTTCACCGGGTAGGTGGCATCGAATAAGGCCTTGGGGAATCGGCCGCCGGCCAGGGCGCAAACCGACTGACCCCGGGGCTCAAACGGGGCAGCAGACCGGGGATGGATCGGGGATAACAACGATGTTTTTCAGCCAACCAGTGACACCACAGCGTTTCGCTACGATTGACCGCCAGCAAAGGGTATTACGCCGCCAGGACGGGGTATCGATTCTCGGCGTGCTTGTGCTGCTGGCCCTGCTGTCGTTCTTTCTCACGGTCACCATCCGCCTGTTGCCGGCCTGGATGGAGGGTCGTTCGGTCAAGACGGCCATCAACGCCGTGGCGGAAGCCTCCAGCGCGCAGAACTCCCTGCGCGACGTAACCAAGCGTGTGCAGAACAACTTCAACACCAACCGCATCGAGGCTATCAAGCCCAGGGACGTCAAGGTCTACCGCGATGAGGGCAAGATCATTATCGATGCCAACTACGAGAAGCGCACTCCGCTGTTCAAGGGCGTCGATGCCGTGCTGATGTTCACTGACAACGTGGTTGTCATCGACTAGCACGTGACCGCAGAAAGAGAGCGCCTGCAGCGGGCGCTGGGCTACCATTTCTCGGAGCCGGCGCTGCTGGAACAGGCGCTGACCCATCGCTCCCGCGGCGCACACAACTACGAGCGGCTGGAATTCCTCGGCGACTCTGCCCTCAACCACTTTATTGCACAGCAACTGTTTGAACGCTTCCCCGAGGCCAGCGAGGGCGATCTCAGCCACATGCGCGCCGCCCTGGTGCGCGGCGAGGTACTGGCGGTGATGGCCGGCGAACTGGCGCTGGGCGACGAGGTGCTGCTGGGGCCCGGTGAGCGCAAGAGCGGCGGTCGCCGCCGGGATTCCATTCTCGCCGATGCCTTCGAGGCGATCATCGGTGCCATGCTGCTGGACGCCGGCCACGAACAGACCCGCGACAGGGTACTGGCCTGGTTTGCCGAGCGCCTGGATGCGGTCAGCCCGCAGGCCGCCGAGAAAGATCCCAAGACCGCTCTGCAGGAATATCTGCAGGGCCGGGGCCAACCCCTGCCGGAGTATCACCTGGTACAGGTCGAGGGCGCCGATCACTGCCAGCAGTTCACGGTGGAGTGCCGCGTCGGGAAGCCGGCCCTCAGACACACTGGTACCGGCAGCAGCCGCCGTCGGGCTGAACAGGCGGCGGCAGGTGCCGTGCTGGAGTTGCTGGATGAGCGATGAGGCACCGGCGGTGACGGAACGCTGTGGCTATGTTGCGATCATCGGCCGGCCCAATGTTGGCAAGTCGACCCTGCTCAACCATATCCTTGGCCAGAAGATCAGTATTACCTCGCGCAAGCCGCAGACCACCCGCCACCGGGTACTGGGCATCAAGACCGAGGCTGGCGACCAGGTGGTGTTCGTTGACACCCCGGGCCTGCACAAGGGGGCAAAGAAGGCCATCAACCGCTACATGAACCGGGCCGCGCACTCGGCGATCGCCGACGTGGACGTGGTGGTCATGGTGGTGGACCGGACCCAGTGGACTGATGAGGACGAATGGGTGCTCGAGCAGGCCATGGCAGGGCAGGCGCCGGTGATCCTGGCGGTCAACAAGGTGGACCTGCTGGAGAAGAAGTCGGCGCTGTTGCCGCATCTCCAGTTCCTGTCCGAGCAGGGCAGTTTCAAGGCAATCCTGCCCATCTCGGCACTCAACCGCCACAACATCGACGAACTCGAACACTGCATCCGCGAGGAATTACCTGAGTCGGTGCACTTTTTCCCGGAAGACCAGGTCACCGACCGCAGCCAGCGTTTCATGGCGGCGGAAATGGTGCGTGAGAAGATCATGCGCCAGCTGGGTGAAGAACTGCCCTACGCAATCACCGTGGAAATCGAGGAATTCGACGCCCGCGACGATGTGCTGCACATCTCGGCGCTCATATTCGTCGAGCGCGACGGCCAGAAGCGTATTTTGATCGGCAAGGGCGGCAGTCGCCTGCGTTCGATCGGCGCCGAGGCCCGCAAGGACATGGAAGACCTGTTCGAGTCCAAGGTGATGCTGAAGCTGTGGGTCAAGATCAAGTCCGGCTGGTCGGATGACGAGCGTGCACTGCGCAGCCTCGGCTACGACGATCACTCCTGAAACCTGCTCAGTGGGCGCCAGCCCCTATTAATACCCGGGTAATATTGACAATTATTTATACCCGGGTATTATTCCTGCTCACGCTGAGGAGGATAAGACCATGACAGCACGCTATACCGCGTTCGAGGACAACACTCTGTTGGCTGCCGGTAGCCGGCAAACCATTGTGCGCAAGATCAATGCGCGCATGCGAGCCGGCAGCCAGGGCACCATCCTGGTTTTCGAGGACGGCAGCGGAAAACAGATCGACCTGGATCTGCGCGCCAGTGAAGCAGGCGAGAAGCCTGAAGCGCCCTCGCCAGGCAAAGGCCGCCCCCGGCTCGGAGTTGTGGCCCGAGAGGTGACCCTATTGCCCCGGCATTGGGAATGGTTGAAGGCCCAGCCCGGGGGCGCCTCGGCGGCGTTGCGGCTACTGGTGGACGAGGCACGTCGCAGCGAGGCGGGCGTAAACGCATCCCGGCACTCGCAGAACGCTGCCTATAACTTCATGTCCGCCATCGCCGGAAACCTGCCTGGCTACGAAGAGGCCATCCGGGCGCTGTTCGCCATCGACCAGGCGGGTTTCGAGGCGGAAACCGCCGGATGGCCAGCGGATATTCGCAGTCATGCACAGCAGCTTGCCGCCGCGGCGTTTGCGAGCGGTGCACGCTGTCTCGACGGGACGGTTACGCCCGAGCGCTCGTGAAAGCAACGCTGGAGTCAGGTTATGTCATCCATACCCGCCCCTGGCGGGATACCTCGCTGATCGTGGAGTTTTTCAGCCGCGAGCACGGGCGGGTATCGATGGTCGCCCGCGGCGCCAAGGGCCGACGCAGTCGCGGCGGTAGCAGTGCGGCACTGTTGCAGCCCTTCACGCCGCTGCAGTGTTCATGGAGCGGCCGTTCCCAGCTCAAGAACCTGTCCGCCTGTGAAGCCCTGGCCCCGGCCCTGTCACTGGCGGGAGAGCGGGTCTACAGCGGGCTGTACATGAACGAGTTGCTGATGCGCCTTTTGCACCATGAAGATCCGCACCGGGTCCTGTTCGACCACTATGCGGCGGTGCTGGCCTTACTGGCCGACGGGGCGTCCAGCGAAATCCCCCTGCGGCGCTTTGAACTGGTGCTGTTGGAAGAGCTGGGCTACGGCTTCGACCTGGCCTGCGACGGCCTCAGCGGCGAGGCGCTCGATGACCAGGGCTGGTACCACTACCACGAGGAGCACGGGCTGGTAGAAGCGCCGCCCGGCGCCGCCGAGCGGCTGCCGCGCTATCGCGGTCACGACCTGCTCAGCATCAGCCGCGGTGATTTCAGCGGTAATGCACGCCAGTCTGCCAAGCGCCTGATGCGACAGGTGCTGGCGGCTCATTTGGGTGACCGACCCCTGAAAAGTCGGGAGCTGTTCAAGCGCCCGGACTGATTTTGCCCCTGTCAGGGCGACGCGCGCTTAGCGAGTCGCGAAACGACAGGGTATAATCCCGGACCCATGCCAGATTACCCCACGATTGAAGATTGCGTCGGCAATACGCCACTGGTGCGCCTGCAGCGCATGGGTACAGATACCGGCAACACCATCCTGTTGAAACTCGAGGGCAACAACCCGGCCGGCTCGGTCAAGGATCGTCCCGCCATGAGCATGATCCAGCGGGCCGAGGCCCGCGGTGATATCAAGCCCGGCGATGTGCTGATCGAAGCGACCAGCGGCAACACCGGGATCGCCCTGGCGATGGCCGCGGCCATCAAGGGTTATCAGCTGAAGCTGATCATGCCCTCGCATATGAGCAATGAGCGCAAGCAGGCCATGTCGGCTTACGGCGCCGAGCTTATCGAGGTGACCCAGGAAGAGGGGATGGAGGGTGCCCGCGACCTGGCTATGGCCATGCAGGCCGAGGGCAAGGGCAGGGTGCTTGACCAGTTTGCCAACCCCGACAATCCCGAGGCCCATTACACCGGGACCGGCCCGGAGATCTGGCGCGATACCGGGGGTAGCGTGACCCACTTCGTCAGTTCCATGGGCACCACCGGCACTATCATGGGCACCTCGCGCTTCCTCAAGGAGCAGAACCCCGCTATCCAGATCGTCGGCCTGCAGCCCGAAGACGGCTCCAGCATTCCCGGCATTCGCCGCTGGCCCACGGCCTACCTGCCGAAGATCTATGACAACACCCGCGTCGACCGGGTGATCGACATCAGCCAGCAGGAATCCGAGGAGACCATGCGCGAACTGGCTCGTCGCGAGGGTATTTTTGCCGGCGTCTCTTCCGGCGGCTGCGTTGCCGGTGCGCTGCGGGTAGCCAGCGAAGTCAGTGACGCGGTGATCGTTGCCATTATCTGCGACCGGGGCGACCGCTACCTGTCGACCGGTGTGTACGGTTAATCGGCATGGTCCGGGTTCGCGCCGAGCGTGATGCCGATGCCGGACGCTGGTTGCAGGAGCAGCTGGCGGACTTTCCTGTGGAGGATCGGGAGCAGGTAGGCCGCGCCTTCGAGGCGGTCTGCGCGGTGCGCGCGTCGGATTCCAGCGAGGACAACATCTGGTACGGCCACGGCGACTGTCGCGGTACCGGCCTGGACATGGTGGAAATCCTGTCGGAGCTGCATATGGGCGCCGACAGCCTGGTGGCCGCCATGCTCTACCGGGCCGTGGCCGAAGGTAGCCTGTCCCTTGACGATGTTGAGGGCCACTTCGGGGCAGGTGTCGCCAAGCTGTTGCGCGGTGTACAACGCATGTCCGCCATCAGCGACCTCAACATAAACCGCGACTCACCGGTGCTGGGCCAGGCCGACGCCCAGAAGGACAATATCCGCAAGATGCTGATAGCGCTGGTGGACGATGTGCGGGTAGCCCTCATCAAGCTGGCGGAACGCACCTGCGCGATTCGGGCGGTCAAGAACGACGAGGCCAATCGTCGCACCGTGGCCCAGGAAGTGTTTGATGTGTACGCCCCCCTGGCCCACCGTCTCGGGATCGGCCACCTCAAGTGGGAGCTGGAGGACCTGTCCTTCCGCTACCTGTACCAGGACAACTACCACAAGATCGCCCGGCTGCTGGACGGCAAGCGCCTCGAACGCGACAGGTTCATCGAGCGGGTCAAGAAGCAGATCACCGAGACCCTGGCGCAGGAGGGCATCGACGCCGAGCTGCGCGGCCGCTCCAAGCACATCTACAGCATCTGGCGGAAGATGCAGCGCAAGGGCATCGGCTTCTCGCAGGTCTATGATATTCGCGCGGTACGCATCCTCGTTCCGGACATCAAGGACTGCTATGCGGCGCTGGGTATCGTGCACGGCCTGTGGCGCAATATTCCCAACGAGTTCGACGACTACATCGCCAACCCCAAGGAGAATGGCTACCGCTCTCTGCACACCGCCGTGATCGGCCCCGAGGGCAAGATCCTCGAGATCCAGATTCGCACCTTTGACATGGACGAGGAGGCAGAGCTGGGTGTGTGCGCCCACTGGCGCTACAAGGGCTCCGACCGGGAGGGCGGCCTGTCCAGCAGCTACGAGGAAAAGATCGCCTGGCTGCGCCAGGTGCTGGACTGGCACGAGGAAACCGGCGACGTCGGCGACCTCGCCGAACAGTTCAGCGCCGAGACGTCCCAGGACCGGGTCTACGTGTTTACCCCGGATGGTGACGTGGTAAACCTGGCCGCCGGCGCGACCCCGCTGGACTTTGCCTACCATGTGCACACTGAAGTGGGGCATAGCTGCCGGGGCGCCAAGGTCAACGGCTCCATCGTGCCGCTCACCTACCAGCTCCACACCGGCGAGCGCGTGCAGATCCTTACCGGTGGCGAGGCCTTGCCGAAGCGTGACTGGCTGCAGCCGGGCCTTGGCTACCTGAAGACCCACCGCGCTCGCGCCAAGGTTCAGCACTGGTTCCGTGCCCAGGCCCGGGATGAAAACATCGATGCCGGTCGCCGCCTGCTGGAGCGTGAGTTCAAACGCCTGGCGCTGACCAGCATCGACTACAAGCGCGTTGCCAACCGGGTGCAGCTGGCGAGCGTTGAGGATATGTTTGCCGCGGTCGGTGCCGCTGAGCTGAGTGCCGCCCAGGTGCTGGCGGCGGCCCAATCGCTGATTCCCGACGCCGAGCCTACCGAGGTGCCGGCCGCCAGGCTGCGTCGCAAGGTGCGCGGCCGCGACGAAGGCGGCGACGTGCAGGTGCAGGGTATCGGCAACCTGTTAAGCCACCTGGCCGGCTGCTGCAAGCCGGTACCCGGCGATGGCATTATCGGCTTCATCACCCAGGGCCGCGGTGTGAGCGTACACCGCCGCGACTGCAGCCGCCTGCTGCACCTGCAGATGGAGCACCCCGAGCGCATCATCGAGGTCAGTTGGGGCTCAAGCGATCGCCGCGGCAGTTACGAGGTGGACATCGGCATCGAGGCCTATGACCGTCCGGGCCTGCTGCGCGATATCACCGAGCTGCTGGCGGCGGCGCGAATCAATGTGCTGTCGATCAACACCAGCACCAGTTCCCAGCACATCGCCACCATGCGCCTGCGGGTGGAGGTGCCGGACCTGGGTTTCCTCGGCAAGCTGCTGAATCGCATCAGCGGTCTCAACAATGTCATGTCCGCACGGCGGCTCAGCGAGGACGGCGTTGAACAGGCCGGATGACGCCCGCTACCGCATCGACGACCTGTTGCGCGTCATGCAGCGCCTGCGCGATCCCGAGTTCGGTTGCCCCTGGGACCTGCAGCAGGATTTTTCCACCATCGTGCCCTCCACGCTGGAGGAGGCCTATGAGCTGGTCGAGGCGATTGAGCACGGCGACTTTGATCACGTTGCCGAAGAGCTCGGTGACCTGATGTTCCAGGTGGTGTTCTACGCCCAGATGGGCCAGGAGCGCGGCCTGTTCGATTTTCCCCAGATCATCCATACCCTGGTGGACAAGCTGGTGCGTCGCCACCCGCATGTTTTTGCAGGGGGTGAGATCGAGGGCCTGGTCGACGGCGAGGCCAGCGTTGCAGAGGTCAAGCAGAGCTGGGAGGCGATCAAACGCCAGGAGCGCGCCGCCCGCCAACAGACCCTGGCGCTGGATGACATACCGCATGCGCTGCCGGCCCTCAGCCGAGCCCAGAAGGTACAGAAGCGCGCCGCCAACGTTGGCTTTGACTGGCCGGATGCCGAGGGTGCGATTGCCAAGATCACCGAAGAGCTGCAGGAAGTGGCCGAGGCCAGGCAGTCGAGTACCGGTGACAAGGACCGCCTGGAAGACGAGCTGGGTGACCTGTTGTTCAGCTGCGTGAACCTGGTGCGCCACAGTGGCATCGACGCCGAGGCGGCACTGCGCCGCGCTACCGCCAAATTCGAAGGGCGTTTTAACGCGGTGGAAGCCAGGGTCCACGCCCGCGGTGATCGCGTCGAGGATACCCGGCTGGAAGCACTGGACCAGCTCTGGGAGGCGGTCAAGCGCGAGGAGCGGGGCGACGCTTGAACTGGCCAGCCCGCCCCTGTATGGTTTCCAACCTTGTTCACACCGCATTCTCCAGGGCTAAATTCTGATGCGACTGATTCTGTTGGGCGCCCCCGGCGCAGGTAAGGGCACCCAGGCCCAGTTCATTTGCAAGCATTTTTCCATTCCACAGATTTCCACCGGCGACATGCTGCGCGCCGCGGTGAAGGCCGGCACGCCGCTGGGTCTCGAAGCCAAGGAAGTCATGGCGTCAGGTGCACTGGTGTCCGATGACCTGATCATCGCCCTGGTCAAGGAACGCATCGCCGAGGACGACTGCGCCAACGGCTTCCTGTTTGATGGTTTTCCGCGCACCATTCCCCAGGCCCAGGCCGTGGTTGATGCCGGCGTGCCCATCGACCACGTGCTGGAAATTGCGGTAGAAGATGAAGAGATCGTTGCACGCCTCAGCGGGCGTCGCGTGCACGAGGCCTCTGGCCGTATCTATCATGTGACCCATAACCCGCCGCAGAACGAAGGCCTCGACGATGAAACCGGCGAGCCACTGGTACAGCGTGAAGACGACAAGGAAGAGACGGTGCGCAAGCGCCTGCAGGTCTACCATGACCAGACTGCGCCGCTGATCGATTTCTATCAGGGCCTCGAAGGCGACTCGGCGCCCGCCTACCATCGTGTCGAAGGCGTTGGCAGCGTCGAGAACATCACCGCCATGGTGCTGAAGGCGCTCAGCTAAACAAGCTTTCCCGCGGGACTCCCCTGTTTGCAAACCGTTTCCCCCGTCTTGAACGGGGTGAAACCTCTATGCTATTTTCGCCACGTGCCATTCAATAATAACCACGGGGAAATGCACTATGGCAACTCGTCCCAAAGCAAAAACGAAAGCCAAGGCAAAGAAAGCACCAGCAAAGAAAAAGGCTCCAGCTAAGAAGAAGGCAGCAGCCAAGGCCAGGAAGCCGGCTCAGTCTCCTCTCGTCAAGCGCGCCAACGATGCGCTCAAAGCGCTGGAAAAAACTCTCGCCAAGGAACGTAAGGCGGTAGATGCTGCTCGCAAAAAAGCAGCGGCAGCGCGCGCCAAGGCGGCCAAGACAGCGAAAGCCGCCGACAAGCGCGCGGCCAAGGCTGCCAGTGCCGCGGTACAGCGTGCCAACAAAAAGGTCGCCGCGATTCGCGATCGCGCTAACGCCGCGAAAACGAAGCTCAGTGATGCGGTGGATGTCGCCAGGCACAAGGCGGCCGCAGAAGCCGCGCGCGAGCGCGTTGCAGCGCAGAAGGCAGCACTCGCGGCCAAGGCGGAAGTCGACAAGGCCAAGGCCATGGCTGTCGCTGCTGCCAAATGGGCCAAGGCGCGGGCGTCGGCAGATGCGAAGAAGATTCGCGCTCTGGAGAAGCGGCTCGAGAAGCAGCTCGCCGCGGCCCTGAAGAAGTCAGAGGCCAAGAAGAAAAAGGCGGCGGCCAAGAAGTCCAAGCCCAAGAAAGCTGCAGCCAAGCGGAAGGCCGCCCCTCGGAAGGCCGCCCCGAAAAAGGCGGCACCGAAGAAGAAGGCGGCGCCCAAGAAGAAAGCAGCTACTAAAAAGAAGGCTGCACCAAAGAAGAAAGCAGCTGCCCGGCGCAAGGCCGCCCCGAAGAGAAAAGCCGCCTAGCGACAGCCCGGCTACCAAAGCCTGATCGAGAACCCGCCACCCGGCGGGTTTTTTCTTCCCCGCGCGCTGACCTTGCTAGAGGCGATTGACGTTGGTGAAGCTGTGCGTGGTGTCTGAGAAATCGGCTTGCCCCGTATCCAGGCCGGCGTACCAGTGGCGCACGGCGCGCTGCCCGCTCTGCAGGTAGGCATCGAGAGACTTTGCCAGCGAGCGATGCCATGCCGCCACCAGGTACTGCTCCCGCTCGCCGTCCCAGGCGTAGCTGATATCGCGCCCTTCCAGTGCCGACAGCAGGCGTGTAACGAGATCAGCCGGTAGCGCCGGCATATCGCAGGGAACGATGACCACCTGCTCGTGGCGGCAGTGGGGGAGGCAGGCGAGAATGCCTGCCAGCGGGCCCTGGTAGTCCTCGAGTCTGTCACTCACTACCGGGTAGCCAAGACGTTCATAGTCCTGCTGGTTGCGATTGGCGCTGATAACCAGGTCGTCCAACTGGGGCGCGATTTGCGCCAGTACCTGCTGTACCAGAGGTCTGCCACGGTAATCCAGCAAGCCCTTGTCCTCGCCGCCTACGCGGGTGCCGCGACCGCCGCACAAAACAATCCCTGAGCAGAGCATGCGGCATTATTGCATGCAGGGTGCGGGGGTTCATACAATGCGCGCTTTCACACCGACACGAACCTGATGACCAGCATTCTCGCCCTGGATACGTCCACGGACGCCTGCTCCGCTGCACTGCGGCGTGGCGACAAGCTCGACTCTCGCTACCAGCTGCT